>OLIX01000138.1_pt1 | contig 78336 bp, 57 predicted proteins | sample 1601331 | NCBI WGS metagenome assembly OLIX01 (sample SAMEA2452120, study PRJEB22498) | human gut metagenome | biome: human feces; feature: human gut; material: feces | place: Australia | collected 2012 | reverse complement strand
AACTTAAACTAAAAGTTAATGCTGAAAAGACGCATATTACAAGGCCAAACAATCTTAAATACTTAGGATTTACTTTTTGGCAGTCTAAAGAAGAGGGATGGAAAACCGCTCCACATAAAGATAGTTTTGTTAAACTCTTCTTGAAACTAAAGAAGATAGTTAAACGCTCCTGGAGCATTAGCCTTACAGACCGCATTAAGAAGATTAATGAGGTTCTTCGTGGACGGATTAATTATTATAAGCAATCCTCAATGAAGAAAAAGATGTATGAATTAGGCTGCTGGCTAAGAAATGCAATAAGAGTTGTAATTTGGAAGCAACGGAAACTCCCTTACACTCGAAAAGTAGCACTAATTAGATTAGGTCTAAGTGAAAACGAAGCAAAATGTGTCTCAAACTCAAGAAAAGGCTATCAGCATTTATCTCATTGTTGGAGCATAACAAAAGCAATAACAAATTCACGACTAAAGAAAAGAGGGCTTTTAGACCCTCTAGAAATCTACCTTAAGTCGGTAGCATAGAATGTTTATTTAAACCGCCGTATACGGAAGACCGTACGTACGGTGGTGTGAGAGGGAGCGGAAAAGGATTACTTTTCACTCTCTACTCGATTGCCAAAATTAGCGAAAATTAGCACATTATTAACATAAATTGAGTATAACTGACTAAACATCATAACCTCTACCAGTGAAGTTTTAAGCACGAATTGATAATGTGCACAAAAAATGTTAAAATTTAAGCACGAGATTATAATATGCACAAATTACCATTTGATCTAAATCTAGATGATATCGATATCTTAAAAGCTTTATCTAATGCTAATAATAAAATTGGTGAGCTTAATGGATTAGTAAAAGCTTTGCCAAACCCAAATATTATTTTAAATGCTGTTATTTTAGGTGAAGCTAAAGAATCTAGTGAGATTGAAAATATAGTTACGACTTACGATCGTATTTTTAAAGAAATAACTTTAAAAACAAAAGATGCGCCATCAAACGAAGTAGTTAATTATAGGCAAGCTATTTTACATGGATTTAAGCTATTAAATGATAATGGATTCATCTCAACAAATATGTTAGTTGAAATACATAGAATAATCGAACCTAGTGTTGGAGACATTAGAAAAATTCCTGGCACAGTTATATTAAATACAAAAACTAATGAGATATTACATACTCCACCACAAAATGAATCAAAAATAAGGGAGTATCTTTCTAATTTAGAAAAATATATTAATTATCCTGAATTAGAAAATGCTGATCCTTTAATTAAAATGGGATTGATTCATTTTCAATTTGAATCAATCCATTCATTTCATGATGGTAATGGAAGAGTAGGTAGAATATTAAACATTTTGTATTTAGTTTTGGAACATAAAATAAACATACCAATCTTATTTCTAAGTAAATATATTAATGCGCATAAAAAAGAATATTATGATCATTTAAATATGATGCAAAAAGACTTAAGCAATTATAAAAAATATATTATTTACATGCTAAAAGCAGTAAATGAAATGAGTCAATACACAATTAATTTTATTAATAAGATGCTTAACTGTATAGACAATGCAAAAAATATTGTTATAGAAAAACTACCAAAAATTTATTCACAAGAATTAATTGATTATTTGTTTTATAATTTTTATACAAAAAATGAGTATTTAAGAAATAACCTTAATATTAGTAGAAATACGGCATCAAAGTATTTACATTCATTATCTAAAATTGGAATTTTAATTGAGGAAAAAGTTGGCAAAGAAATAATTTATAAAAATTCTTATTTGTATGATTTAATAAAAACATGGTGAAGAAGAAGAGGTGAAGATAAATGGCAATTTTATTAAATGATTTATTAAAATTAACAGATGAAGAATTAAAAAATACAAAGGTTCGTTTTTGCCAATATAATGGCGAGAACGATCCAATAGAGTTATTTAAAAAGAATCCAGAAACCTTATTAGGGTGGCATTATTGGAATTCACAAAATTATAAAGTTGGTCAGTATTCAATTGGATTGGTAAAAATGAAAGGTGATGATTGGCTATTATTTACAGTAGGCAAAATAACCAAAGACCTTAAATTAGGTCATCCTGGTATTGGATATGAGTATGAAACAATTCAAGATTTTCCAGAAAAGAAAGTCAACTATGCAGACTATTATGGAAGGGTTGTGGTTAAATATCATAAGAGTATGAGAAGCCAATTTCCTAATGCAAATACCGTTATTAATGATTTTGTGGTCAAAGAGATATTACCGTCATTATTTACTGGATTTGATTTTCCTGGATACGAAAATGTTTCTCTTTCTTATGATGAATTAGAAACAATTATAAATGGTAATTATCCTAGTTATAAAAACGCTCTTGAGCATCAGCAAGCTGTATACGTTTTGACTGATACTCATACTGGTAAGTTATATGTTGGCAGTGCAACATCGAAAGGAGAACAACTTCTTGCTAGATGGAAGGGCTACATTTCAACTTTTCATAATGATAATGTTGATTTAAAGAATCTTTTTGATAGAGAAGGAGCAACCTATTTTAAAAAATATTTTAAGTATTCAATTATTGAAAATTTCAATGCAAATACTAATCCTGACTACATTTTAGATAGAGAGTCATACTGGAAAAACGTACTCGATACTCGAAACCATGGATACAATAAAAACTAAATTTGGATGGTGATTCAAATGAAAATAAATGAAATGTTCTCGTTTATTTTCCATTCACACTTGCCATTTCTTCGACTAATTGCTCGCCATTTCTTCGACTAATTTCTCGGCATTTCTTCGATTTTGGGGATTAACATAATTGTTTAAGTGCAAAAAAAGAAATGAAAAGTGCTTATTTTGCAGGTTTATTTGACAAAACAATTGAATTTTCTTTAAAGAATAAAGTATAGTTTTAAACGCTGACATTTATTCAACTCTTAAAAGTGTTCGTTCACAATTTTGAGGTCATTTAACTCATTCTATGAACTCATTTTAGAAAGCACCAAAACTTGTTAAAACATTGAAGAAAGTTTTTGCTGAAGTTTAGTGAGAAAAGGAAAGAAGGAGTTGATTAAAAAGCGTACGGCCCTAATAAATTTTGTTGTTTTTGAAAACTCAAAATACGTAAAAGCAGAGAATGCAATCAATATTTGTTTTAAAACAATAAGACGAAAATGATTTTTTCCTGTATTCTAATAGTAGAGGCTAGTTATGAAGAAGATAGACGAAAAATATTTTATTAATCCAAAAGGTGACGTTAATAAAACAAGAATTGAAGATTCTTTAGAAGAAGATGAAAAGATTTTATGGCAAGGAAAACCATTAAGAAAATCATTCTTGCTTAATTCTTTTATTAAACTTCTACCTTTTGCTATTATTTGGCTTGGTGTAGATGTCTTTTTCATTGTAATGCTATGTAGCTTTACTAGTGAAATTCCAACTCCATTAATTATCTTTCTATGTTTCTTTTTCTTGATTCATTTATTGCCAGTTTGGGTTTGGATATACAATGTGATTTCTGCTAGTAAAAGACAAAAGATAGAAGAATACGCTTTTACTAATAAACGTATTTTAGTTAAACAAGGTTTTATTGGAAGCACAATAATTAGTGTATTTTATTCTTCAATCGATAGTGTAAATTTAAAAGTCGGTATCATTGAAAAAATTTGTCATGTTGGAGATATTTATATCGTTTCTAAAAATCAAAAGATTGTCTTAGAAGATATTAACGATCCTCTTTTTATAACGCAGAAATTGCAAGCAATTGCAAATGATATCAAAACAGATATTTATTACCCTAACTCTTTAAGACCTAAAGAAAATGAGGGTTATAACACAGAATATAAAGATTGTAGTTTGCCTAAGAAATAGATTTTAACAATAAATATAATTATTTAAGTCTCTTAGAAAAAGAAGATCTCTTTTTCATTTGCTTGTTTTGCCTTTATAACTTTGTAAGCAGTAAAATACTTATTACATTATAAAAAAATAGTTTCGCATTAGATTTATAAATTTTTATTTATGTTTAATTAGAAGATTAATTAAGATGAATTAGCAAAGCTTTTATTCTATGATATTTGTAATTAATAATAATTATTTCGTTTATGGTTGATATTGGTAAAACTATTTCTAAAGCTATTAAAGAAAGAAAATGGTTAAAAATAAGATACAAAAATAAGGACGAGAGAGAAACCTATTATTGGATTTACATAAAAGATATAAATCCAAAAAATAAAACTTTAGAGGTTGATATTTTTAATGAGGCCAAATCTTATGATGTAAAATCACGTATTTATATTTATTTTAACTCGATAATTGGCGCTGAATTATTAGATTTAACATGTGGAGAAGATAATAGTAGACTCATTAATAAAATTGAAAATAACTTAAAAGCTTTTTCTTTCTTAAAGTATGATTCTTTTTCAACTAATCTTTTAAATTATTTAAAAGATTGTAATGAAAATGATGTTGATCCTGCTATAAAGAAAACGATAATGATTGAAGGAATTGATCTAAATCAATTATTAAACTTTAGAGCATATAAACTAAATGAAGAACAAGAAAAAGAAGTACTATCTTTAATAAATGAATCTATATTTAACCAATATAATGAAGATTTATCTTTATGTTTATCAGTACTTTCAATAGATTCAGGTAATAATTCTTATATTGTTTGTTATTATGATGTCTTTCTTGACCCAAAAAGAAAATCTTTAAGACTACATAATAAAATCAGATTAAATAATTCCTTTCTTTTAAAAGGAGCCAAGAAAACTTTATATGATTATCTCGATATAAGCATTTCTTCTTTTATGGATTTAGCCAATAAAAGTGTTTTAGAAGCAGCAGAATATTTAAGAGGAAACATAAGAAAAAATGAAAAAGTTTCAACTAGACCTTCTTTTTATGTTCAAATGAAAAAAGTTTCCTTGCACTTAGATAATCTTTTTGAAGGTATAGAAAGCGATTATAAAGAAAATAAACTTAAACCACCTTTAAAAGCTTTCTTTGGTTTATTAAGTGCTGCTTCGTATGTAAGAAAAGTAGAACCATCAATTTGCCTTGTAAATTCTAGTGTAAACATTGATCAAATGAGAGTTATTTATAATGCATTAAAATATCCTGTTACATATGTACAAGGTCCTCCAGGAACTGGAAAAACTAAAACAATAATTAATGTTATTTTCTCTTTATTATTAAACGATAAAACTTGCTTGATAACTTTATCTAACAATAAACCTGTTGATGGTATTGTTTCTAATCTTAGCTTTTACTATCAAGATAAAAAGTATAAATTACCGTTTTTAAGACTTGGTAATATGGAAGATACGGCAAAAGCTGTTGTTAAAATCAGGTCAATTTTTGACAAAATATCTGCTAATCCCAATTATTTTGAAAAAATTGATATTAAACCAATCATAAATGAATACGCAAAAAATAGTAAAGAAAAGAATTTAAAACTTTTAGAAAAGATTAAACAACATGAACGAAAAATAGAACTTGAAGAGCTTTGTGAAAATGTTAATCGTTTGTTGATTGAAATGGATCAAGATAATTTTTCCTTTAAAAAATTGATGAATGAAGAAAAAGCGTATAAAGCCGAAATGAATGGTCTAAAAGAAATGACTAATGATGAAATAGTCAAGCTTTTTGAACCAATAAGTTCCTCATCAGATTTACAAAAATTCTTTTATGCTTTTAGGAATAATTGCTTAGCAAAACTTAATAAGCCATCATTTAATGTTCTTAAAGAAATTTGCTATAACGATGATTTAAAAGAGGCAACGATTCAATTTAATAAGTTTTTAGCTAGTGATGAAAATTTCAAACTTCTTTTATCAGTTTTTCCAATTATATTAGATACGAATATGTCTTCTGCTAGATTAGGCACTGGAAGAGTCCATTTTGATTTAGTAATTATGGATGAAAGTGGTCAATGTAATATCACAACATCATTAGTGCCTATTGCAAGAGGAGATAATCTTTTACTTGTTGGAGATCCAAACCAGCTTAAGCCAATAATTCTACTAGATAATCAAGTTAACGATGAGTTTAAAGAAAAGTACCATGTAAGTGTTAATTATGATTATTGCTTGAAATCAATTCTTGAGTGTATGCAAGAGAACGATTGTATTTCTAAAAGAATTCTTCTTCGCTATCACTATAGATGTGGGAAGAAAATTATAAGATTTTCAAATGAGCGATACTATAATTCAATGCTACTAACAAATTATGTTAATGATATCGGTAGTTTAGTCTTTATTGATTGTAAAAATAATAATGTTTTAGAAAAAAATACTGCTTATGAAGAAGCTGAAGGAATTGTTAAATATGTTAAACGAAATTCCTTAGAAGACGCTATGATTATTACACCATTTGTTAATCAAAAAGAATTGATTGAGGCTCTTTTAAAAAGAGAACATTTAGAAGACAAAGTGCAAGTAGGGACTATTCATGCTTTACAAGGAAGCGAAAAAGCTACGATTATTTTTTCGGCCGCTTTATCTTATAGAACAAGTCAAAAGACATATAACTGGATAATGAACAATTATGAAATTTTAAATGTTGGTGTCACACGAGCTAAAAAGAAATTAGTTTTAGCTTGTGATAGTGAAGCGATAAACGCTTTAAGTGATAAGACTGATGATTTTTACTATCTTGTTAACTATATAAAAAGAAATGGTGATGCCTCTTTTAATATTCCGGCATCTCCAAGAATCATGATAGGGAAATCAAACAATTCTGTTTTTGAAAAAGAATTTTTCCAAACAGTTTCACAATTTTGTTCTGTATATAAAAATTTCCGAGTGAGAAGAAACGTTGCTTTTTCAACTATATTTAAAGATGATCCTGAACTTTCTAATTCAAAGCAAGAATTTGATTGTGTTTTATATGGTAAACATTTGCTAAGAACAATCCCACTTATTGCTTTTGAGATAAATGGCGGTGAACATTTTGGTGATGCAGTAAGAGAAGAAATGGATAAGAAAAAGATCGAAGTATGTAAAAAGCAGAAGATTAAATTAATTGTAGTGCCAAATAGCTTTGCTAAAGCTTATGAAGAAATTAAGCAAACAATTATTAAAATTTCAAAAGACAAAAATGATTTTGAACAATTAAATCTTTTTGATTAGTTTTCGATTTTTGATTTCAAATTCAGGTTATTTTAGTTTCAAAAATGTTATCAAAACAAATAAAAAACCCGCAAATCGCGGGTTAAATTGCTTTTTGGTGGATCATACCGGGCTCGAACCGGTGACCTTTACAATGCCATTGTAACGCTCTCCCAACTGCGCTAATGACCCATCGGCCTTGTTATAATATCATAAAGGGGCAGTGGCAGGCAATGATTTTTTTTGAAGTAAATCTAGCCTTAACGCTTAAACACTTTATCATTTTTATTTAAGTTTTCGCTTAAAAGTATACAATTAATTTGGTGAGTGAATTATAGATTTGCTAAATTCTTTAAACTATTTAATGATATAAAAGTTGCTATAACTTATGGAGGTAAAGTTTTATGAATAAAAGGAATATTCTCAATGATTTAAATAATTTTATAGATAGTGACTATAATATTATTTTGCTTGATGGACCTTGGGGTAGTGGTAAAACTTTTCTTTTAAATGAATACGTAAAAGCAAACGAAGATAAAGGCGTGAGATTTTACTATGTTTCTCTCCATGGAATGAAAAATATTGATGAAATTAATACTAATTTATTCATGAAAGTACATCCTGAAGCAAAAAACATTAATGATATTGTTCCTAATGTTATAAATCCTTTTGAAGAAGAGGTTGATACAGAAAAAACTTTAGCTTATCTTTTAAAAATCAATAAATTAAAGCCTAATAAAGTTGTTATCTTAGATGACTTAGAAAGATATGCTTCTAGTGATTATGACGCTTTCTTAAGCTATCTTACTAATTTGATTGGCACTGGATGTAAAATTATTGTTGTTTCTAACTTACTTGATTTTGGAACTAGTGAATTATATTTATTTAATACTTATAAAGAAAAAATATTTGATCGAATTTATAAAGCTGAACTTTTTGATAAAGATATTCTTAATGAGAAATTTGGTGAATTTGAAAAATATGTTGATGATACAATCGTAGATTTAAGCAAACAAAACTACCGTTTAATTGAAAAAATAGTTTTGTTTATGAAAGAAATCTCCGCAAAACTCAAATTAAATCATTTAAAAATTAATGAAAAAGGAATGAAAGATCTTTTGTATTATACTTCAATGTTTGTTTCAACATATTATGAAAGTAGAAGAGCTTATTTAAATAAAGTTTGTGAAAGATTATCAGTCGAACAAGAAAGAGACTTAAAAGAAAAATCAGATAGTGAAGCTTCATTTTTAGATGTAAATTTAATTTGTATCGAACACATTAACTATAAACTTAAGAAGCCACATTATGATGATGAATATCTTTGTTTTTTAGGCTTATACAAAGCTTATATGTATTCCGAATATGAAATTCTTTTTGACTTTTTAAAGTCTCATAATTTAATCAAAGATTAATTTAACTTGTTATTTAATTTTAAAGGTCTATTATTAACTTAATGACTTTTAATCTTTTTGCTCAAGTTATAGAAATAAATCCAGATGGTGCATTTGGAACGTTTTTAGAGTTTTTATATGTCTTTATAATTGGTAGTTTTTTAGGTTATATAGCTGAAGTTTTATTCCGTCGATTTGTTTCAATGAAAAGATGGATTAATCCAGGTTTTTTACGTGGACCATGTTTACCTTTATATGGCTTTGGCTTAGGTACTTTACATTTAATTTGTGTTTATACTTTTCAATATTTATGTGACCCTTCAACTGTTCCAGCTTATTATTCTTCTTTAGCAATTGGGAATGGATCTTTACCATTTTGGGCGGTTTGTTTAATTTCGATTGCCTTAATTGGAGTAGGAATGACTTTAATTGAATATATTGCTGGATTAATATTTGTTAAAGGCTTACATATTAAACTTTGGGATTATTCTAATTTAAAAGGGAATATTCAAGGCATTATTTGTCCATTATTTAGTTTTATTTGGTTAATTGCTGGGACGATTTATTTATTTGGAATATCGCCAGCTTTAAGTGAAGCAATTGATTTTTTAATTAGTCGACTTTGGGGAATGACTTTCTTACTTGGTGGCTATTTTTCAATATTCTGTTTAGATTTTATTAATTCATTGCTCTTATCTCTTAAATTAAGTGGCAATGCTAGAAAGCTTAACTTGACAGTTGATTTTGAAAAATTTAAGATTTTACAGGTTAAGACTTCTAAGAATAGTCGTTTAGCTTTAATGGCTGAAAACATTAAAAAAAGCGCTCAGCCTCTAAGCGATAAGATTAATAAGTTTAATACCGAATTCAAAAAACATTTATATGTTGGAAATGAGATACCTGAAAAAGCTGGTGGAGAAAATGATGAAACACCTAGAACAAAAAAGATTAATAAGGATGAGGAAATAAAAAGTTAATTTTAACTTTTTATTTTTTTATATAGGAGGCAAAAAGATGTTACATATTATTGATAACCCATTAATTACTGTCAAACTTAATTATATGAGAGATGGAAGGACAAATTCTAAGGACTTTAGAACACTACTTGATGAAATCTCTTCTTTAATGACTTTAGAAGTTTTTAAAGATTTAAAAGCGGTACCTACAGGAGATAAAATTAAAACTCCAACAGGCTCAGAAATTGATAAGTTAAAACTTAATTACAATATTATTGTTGTTCCAATTTTAAGAGCTGGTATTGGTATGAGTAATGGAGTAATCAATATGCTTCCAACCGCTCGAATTGGTCATATTGGTTTATATCGAGATGAAAAAACATTAAAACCAGTTGAATATTTCTGTAAATTACCTCATGTTACTGATCCTCTTGTTTTAATTTGTGATCCAATGCTAGCAACTGGTGGAAGTGCTTGCGATGCAATCGCAATGATTAAGAAAAGAGGATATCATAATATCCGTTTATTAAATCTTGTTGGAGCTCCAGAAGGTGTTAAAAAAGTTCAAGCTGAGCATCCTGATGTTGATATTTATTTAGCTTCTCTTGATGAAAAACTTAATGAAAAAGGTTATATCTTACCAGGCTTAGGTGATGCTGGAGATAGAATCTTTGGAACATTATAAAATAGAGCAATACTAAAAATATCTCTTCGGTTTGAAGAGATATTTTTTTAACTAAGAGAAATTTTATTATTCTAATTCAGTCTTTCCTTCGTAAAGAGCGTAGTATTTTCCTTTTAATTTTAATAGTTCATCGTTAGAACCGCGTTCAACAATTTTTCCATTTTCTAAATAAAGAATTGCATCACTATTTTTAACAGTAGATAGACGGTGAGCAATAACTAAAACTGTTCTATTTTGCATTAATACATCCATAGATTTTTGAACGAGTTTTTCACTACGAGTATCAATGTTGCTGGTTGCTTCATCAAGAATTAAAACTGGAGGCATACTTAAGGCAGCTCGAGCTAAAGCAAGAAGTTGTCTTTGGCCTTCCGATAAATTGTGTCCATCATCATAAAGCATTGTATCGTAGCCATTTGGAAGCATTCTGATGAAGGAATCACAATTAGCAATTTTTGCCGCTTGTACAATTTCTTCATCGGTTGAATGCATTCTAGAATAACGAATATTGTCTTTTATGGTTCCAGTGAAGAGGTGCGTATCTTGAGTGACCATGGATATTGATCTTCTTAATCCCTCAAGTTTCATATCTTTAACGTCTATTCCATCATAGAATATTTCACCTTTTTGAATATTATAAAATCTAGTGATTAAAGAAATGATAGTAGTTTTACCAGCTCCTGTTGAGCCAACAAAAGCGATTTTTTGACCATCTTTAGCGTAAAAACTAATATCTTTTAAAACATCTTTTCCTGGTACGTAGCCAAAAGTTACATTTTTAAAAACTATTTCACCTTTTAATGGTACTAATTTATTTGTTCCATCCTTTTGAGGAACGCTCCAAGCATAACGTGATTTATAATCATGAAGTTGACTTGCATCGCCTAATTTAACAAGTTCAACTGTACCATTATCTTCTTCCTCTTTTTCATCTAAGAAACGGAAGATTCTTTCACTACCTGCTAAAGCAGTAAGAATATTGTTAATGTGTTGAGTGAAAAAGTTAAATGGTTGAGCGCTTTGCCTAACGTTAACAAGATACGTTGTTAAAGCGCCAATTCCGACAATCCAACCATTTACAAGGAAGAAGCTTCCTGCAATACAAGCAACAGCAAATTCGATATAAGATAAAGAAACAATGACTGGAACATTAAGTTGAGTGTGGAAGAAAGATTTTGTTGAAGCATTGAGCCATTTTTTATTAACTTCATCAAAACTTTCAAAACTATTATCTTCATGATTGAAAGCTTTAATAACTCTAACTCCATTTATATCTTCTTCAACTTTAGAGTTAATGTTAGCAATTTCACCTTGTTGCATTGTGAAGTACTTACGACATTTTTTGGTGTTGAAGAATATAAAGAAAGCAATACCAATCATAAAGACATAAACTAATAAAGCTAAGTAAACGTTGATGAGAAGCAAAACAACAATAGTTCCAACAATGTTACAGAAAGAAAGAACAATATTAGCAAAACTATCATTTAACGCATTAACGAGTGTATCAACATCGTTTGTAAAATAACTCATGATTTCACCATGATTATGTTGATCAAAATATGATAGTGGCAAGTTTTGATTATGAATTGAAAGTTCCTTACGTAAGTTAAATAAAACGCTTTGTGATAAGCGAACCATGATTTGTGTATAGGCTAAATCACAAATGGCACCAGCACCATATATTCCAATTAATGAGAGTGTTGAAATTAATAAAGCTTCGCTGTCTTCATTTTTTATAGCTGTATCAATTACTTGACCAAGCATATAAGAGCCATAAATATTCGCAAAAGAAGTGTAGATAACTAAAATTACAACAAGTATTAAAAGATACTTTTTCTTGCCAAAATATTTAAATAAACGAGCTAAAGTCTTAAAAACATTAGTTGGACGGGCATATTTTTGAGGAGTGCTATTCATTCTAGGCATTTTCGCTTCCTCCTATTTTTTGTAAGTTATCAATATCTTTATAAATTTCATCTTTTAATAATAACTCTTCATGAGTACCGATATTTGTAATGGTTCCATTGTCTAAAACGATAATTTTATCAGCGTCTTTAATGGCACTGATTTTTTGAGAAATAACAATCTTAGTAAGATTTGGTAAATCCTTTCTTAAATTTTCTTTAACTTTTGCTTCAGTGATCTTATCAAGAGCTGAAAAAGAATCATCTAAAATCAAAATCTTAGGATTCTTTAAGATTGCTCGAGCAATACAGAGTCTTTGTCTTTGCCCACCAGAAACTGAAGTTCCACCTTGAGAAATCATAGTATTAAAGCCATCGCTAAGTTGCTTAGTAATAAAATCGTAACACTCGGCAATTTTACAAGCTTTCTCAATTTCTTCCATAGTTGCATTTTTATTACCCCATTTGAGGTTATCTAAAACGGTTCCTTTAAAAAGAAGTGGTGATTGGAAAGAAATAGAAATTCCTTCTCTTAATTCATATAAGGAATAATCTTTAATATCTTTATCACCAATTAAAATCTCACCTTCACTAGCGTCATAAAAACGATCAATTAAAGAAATAAGAGTTGACTTAGAAGAGCCTGTTTGACCAATAATCCCTACAAAATCCCCATTTTTTATAGAAAAATTAATATTTTTAAGGACATATTCTTTAGCGCCTTTTTTATATTTAAAGTAAACATTTTTAAATTCGACATCACCATTTTGAAGAGTAAGTTTAGAATCTTTTTTATCAATGATTTCACTTTGAGCATCTAAAACTTCATTGACTCTATAAAAAGAAGCGGTTGCTCTATTTATCGACATTAAAACATTAGAAAGCATCATGATTGTAGCTAGAAGTTGCATAACATAAGTTAGAAATGTTTGGATATCTTCTAAAGCGATTGCATGACCTGGTTGCATATATAACATGCCACCAAAATAAATGATTGCAATCATTGTTCCATAATTTGCAAGTTGACCAGCAGGCATTGCTAACGCATTAATAGAAAGAGTTTTTCTAGCTGTACCAGTTAATTCTTGATTAGCCTTATTGAATTTTTCAATTTCAAAATCTTTTTTATAATAAGCTTTAATTGTTTTAATTGCGATAATTGATTCTTGAGTAACTCGATTAATATTATCAAGTAATTTTTGAATCATTAAAAAACGTGGTTTTACGATATGAACAATTGAAAATATCATTGCTCCTAAGAAAATTAAGGCAACGAAAAAGACTACTGATAAGGTAGGTGAAATAATAAGAGCAAAAGTTAATGAAAAGATTAACATAAATGGTGCTCTTAATGCTGGACGCATAGAAATACATAAAGTATCACTTAAAATTTGAACATCGTTAGTTAATCTAGTAATTAAAGAAGAGGCTCTAAATTCATCTAAATTTTTAAAAGAATAACTTTGAATTTTTTGATATTCAGCTTTACGGATTTCATAACCAAATCCACGACAAGCAATAGCACTAAATTTAGCACTGCATACCCCTAAGCCAAAAGAAAGAATAGAAATTCCAATCATTATTCCGCCAATCATCAAAACGTAATTTATATCCATTGTGTAAGTGAAATCGTCAATTGACTTAATTCCGTTTTTTACGAGAACGTTCATTAAAAATGGAAGAAAAACTTCACAACAACTTTCTAGAACTATACAAAGTATAGCCAGAATAAATTGAACACGATAAGGCTTCATGAACCTTGCAAATTTTCTAATCATAGACCTTAATTTTAGCCTCTTTTTTTCAATAATCAATATTGCTTTTGTATATGGAATTATTTTAGCAAAAATATTAGAATATGTGTTGTATAAAAGGAGATTTTTATGTCAAAAAAATACGAATTAGTTTTAATTAGACATGGTGAATCTGAATGGAATAAATTAAATTTATTTACCGGATGGACCGATGTTGAATTAAGCGAAAAGGGCGTTGAAGAAGCTAAACTTGGTGGAAAATTATTAAAAGATGAAGGTTTCCATTTTGATGTTGCTTATACATCATATTTAAAAAGAGCTATTCACACTTTAAATTTTGTTTTAGGTGAAATGGGTGAAGAATTTATCCCAGTCCATAAAACATGGAGATTAAACGAAAGACATTATGGTGCTTTACAAGGCTTAAATAAATCTGAAACTGCTGAAAAATATGGTGAAGATCAAGTAAAAATCTGGAGAAGAAGTTATGATGTCCAACCTCCTGCATTAAAAGTTGATGATCCAAGAAATCCAGCTAACCAAGAAACATATAGAAGTGTTAGTGTCGACGATTTACCATTAACAGAATGTTTAAAAGATACCGTTGCAAGAGTTTTACCATACTGGGATTGCGAAATTAAGCCTGCAATCGTCAGTGGCAAAAGAGTTATTATTGCTGCACACGGAAACAGCTTAAGAGCACTTGTTAAATATCTTGAAAAGATTAGTGATGATGATATTGTTGGCGTTAACATCCCAACTGGTGTCCCACTAGTTTATGAATTTGATGAACATTTTAACGTTTTAAGCAAGAGATATCTTGGCGACCAAGCTAAAGTTGCTGCCGCTATGAATGCTGTTGCAAATCAAGGTAAAGCTAAATAATTTAAATAAAGTTTATGTCTATTAACGACATTGTAATTATTGCGCTTATTATTTTGAGCACAATTTCAGGACTTGTTTCTGGATTTGTAAAAAAATCAAGTAAAATTGTTTCTTTAGCTGGTGCTGGTATATTCTGCTTTTATTTAGGTGGAACAATTTCTAGTTTACTAACTGAAAAGGTTGACCCTATTTGCAACTGGCTTGTTGAAAATTCTTGGGGTAGTGGCCTTGTTCTTGTTTTATGTTATATTCTTACCTTCCTTGTTGCTTATATTGTTTTAAGAATCATCATGAAGTTAATTGGTGGAATCTTAAATAATACAGGGTTTGTTGGAAATTTCTTAGATAAGGTTCTTGGCTTAGCTGCTGGAATTTGTATTGGCTTTGTTTTAGCGGATGTTTATGTTTGGGCTCTCTATGGATTAAGCACTGTCTCAACAGATATTGCTTCTTGGGTAATTCAAGATGCAAAACTTGCTATTGATAGTGTTGGTTCATTAACTGGAGCCATCATGAACTTCAATCTTCAAACAATTGGTGCAACATTCCCATTCTAATAAAATAATTATGTAAATACTTAAAAGGCCGTCTTAAATGATGGTCTTTTTATAAGAAAAAGAGAAGCCGATTGACTTCTCTTTTTCGTATTTTTTAAAATTAAATGAACTTTTGCAAGGTTTTTAACGAGTTAACGGAGAAAATGAAGGTGAAATAACATCAATTAAATCAGATAATTTTACTTTTAATTGAAGTCCAACTTTGCCACCACTAAGATAAATATCTTCAAAATTTTTAGCAGATTCATCAATTGTTACCTTATAGTTTTTCTTCATTCCTAAAGGTGAACAGCCACCATGAATATAACCTGTAACTTTTAATAAGTCTTTAAAAGGAATCATTGAAACGCTTTTTTCGTTAACTGAAGAAGCAGCTTTTTTAAGGTCAAGTTCTTTATTAACTGGAACTAAAAAAGCGTAAAATTCATGTGGTTTGCCTTCAGTAATAAGTGTTTTAAAACACTTAGCAGGATTCTCGTTTAAAATCTTAGCAATGTCTTCGCCAGTTAAACTTTGATCATTAGCGTATTCAAAATACTCATAGTGTATTTTATGAGCATCAAGAATACGCATTGCATTTGTTTTCATTAAAGTTTTAAATTCTTTGGGTCAACGAGTAATGCTTTTGTTTTAATTTCCTCTTTGACCATGTTGATGAATTCTTCTAAAGAAACTGTAATTTGCTTTTCGCTACCATATTTTCTATAGGTAACTGTGCCATTTTCCATTTCTTTATCACCAATAACGAGAGTATAAGGTACTTTTTTGATAACAGAATTTCTTAATCTATAACCAAGTTTTTCTTCGCTATCATCAAGTTCAACTCTGAAATCTTCTTCTTTTAGTTTTTCAACAAGTTTTTTAGCATACTCACCTTGAGATTTTGCATTAACTGGTAAAACCTTGATTTGAAGTGGTGCACACCAAATTGGGAAAGCGCCAGCAAAGTGTTCGGTAATAATACCAATAAATCTTTCAAATGAACCAAGAATTGCTCTATGAAGCATAATTGGTCTTTCTTTTTCACCTTTTGAATTGATATAGGTACAATCAAATCTTTCAGGAAGATTCATATCAAGTTGAATGGTTCCACATTGCCAGATTCTACCCATACAATCTTTTAATTTAAAATCAAGTTTAGGCCCATAGAAAGCACCATCACCTGGATTGATTTTGAATTCATGGCCACTTGCTTTACAAGCATCAGCTAGAATAGCTTCACTTTGTTCCCAAATTGCATCATCACCAATATAATCTTTTTCAGGTTTTGTAGATAAAACAATTGAATAATCTAATCCAAAGACTGAATAAATCTTGTCATATAAGCCAAGTAAAGTTTCGATTTCATCTTTTAATTGGTCACGAGTACAGAAGATGTGGGCATCATCTTGAGTGAAACATCTAACTCTAAATAAACCATTTAAAGCTCCGCTTGCTTCGTGTCTATGAACGAGTCCTAATTCACCAAGTCTAAGTGGTAAATCTTTGTATGAATGAAGTTCACTATTATAAACTAAAATTGCACCAGGACAATTCATTGGCTTAATAGCAAAATCTTTTTCATCGATTTTAGTAGTGTACATGTTTTCTTTATAGTGATCCCAGTGTCCACTAGTAAGCCATAATTCTTTAGAAAGAATAATAGGAGTTTTAATTAATTTATAATTATATTGGTCATGAATTTTATACCACCAGTTTTCAATTTGTCTTCTAAGCATTAAGCCGTTTGGCAAGAAGAATGGGAAGCCTGGGCCAAATTCAGAAATCATAAATAAACCAAGTTCTTTACCGATTTTTCTATGATCTCTTTTTTTAGCTTCTTCTTTCATTTTTTCTCTTTCTTCGAGTTCTTCTTTGCTAAAACAAGCAAGACCATAAATTCTAGTAAGTTGTTTGTTTTCGCTGTTTCCTCTCCAATAAGCTCCAGCTATTGTATCGAGTTTAAAGTTTTTAATGAATCCAGTTGAAGGGACGTGAGGTCCAAGACATAAATCAACATAACTGCCTTGTTTATAAACGCTGATTTCATCGTTTTCATTTAATTCATTAATTAACTCTTCTTTATATTCATCGTCTTTAAAAATCTCTAAAGCTTTTTCTTTTGAAACATCTTCTCTTATGATATATTCATTCTTTTTAGAAAGATCTTTCATTTTGCTTTCAATTTTTCTTAAATCTTCTTCTTTTAAAATGTAACCATTTAAGTCAACATCATAATAAAAGCCATCTTCAATCGCTGGGCCAACACCAAATTTTGCACCTTTAAAAAGAAGTGAAATTGCTTCAGCCATTAAATGAGCTGCTGAATGATTTAAAATATGAAATGCTTCTGGACTATCTTTTGTGATAAGTTCAAAATTACCGTCTTCCTTAATTGGTCGATATAAATCATATAAATGATCATTTAGTTTATAAGCAATTGAAGCTTTTGCTAAACTTTCAGCAATACTTAAAGCGACATCATGACCATTTTTGCCATTTTCTACATTAATTTTTTTGCCATCTTTTAATATTAGTTCCATAATTTATGCTCCCTTTTAATAAAAAACGTCCTTAGCCTAGTAGACTAAGGACGATTAGTATCGTGGTACCACCTTATTTATGAAAGAATTTTCAAGTTCCTTCATCACTCATTTTCAACTTGTATCGTAAGTTAACGTTAAGTTTCCTTAATTGCTCCAAAGTAGTTTTGTTATTCATCTTTTAGAAGCTTGCACCTAATTGCTTCATTCTCTAAAAAAGAGAGGGATAACAACATGTCTTTTTCAACGCAAGAAAATAATATAACTAAATAATTTTTTTGTAAACTATAATAAATCTCTTTCTTGAGGAATAGTGACAATTCTCATGAAGTTTGTACGTCCACTACCAGTAGGAGTACCGCCAGAAATTAAGATTTGATCACCAGGTTTGCAACCGAATCTTTTTGCATGAACAATTGCGACAACTTCCATATCCTCAATAAATTCTGGCATTCTCTTTGTTTTTAATAAAACTGAGTTAATACCCCAATAAATTGCGTTTTGTCTTACTGTTGTGAGTTTATTAGAGATAGAAAGAATTGGGCAGCAAGGACGTGCTTTAGAAATTCTTCTTGATGATCTACCAGAATCAGTGTAAGAAACAATAAGTTTTGCACCAATTAACTTTGCAGTATTACAAATTGCGTTAGCAATAGCATCGTTATTGTCTTTATTTGAAGTATCATAAGCTTCTTTTGCAAAGGATTCGTAGTCTAAAGTTTTTTCCATGGTATGTGCAATCTTTGTTTGCATCATAACGCTTTCAGCTGGATAATCACCGCTTGCAGATTCACCAGAAAGCATAACGCAGTCTGTTGATTCAGCAATAGCAGTAGCAACATCACTAACTTCAGCACGTGTAGGAATAGGGGATTTCATCATAGAATCAAGCATTTGAGTAGCAGTGATGACTGGTTTACCTTTTCTTCTACACATATCAATGAGTTTCTTTTGAACAATTGGAACTTCCTCTTCAGGAATTTCAAGACCTAAATCACCTCTTGCAACCATGATTCCATCACTTTCATTAACGATTTCTTCAAGGCAATCCATAGCTTGATAGTTTTCAATTTTGGAGATGATTTTAATTTCTGGATGACCATGAGCAATTAAAATATCTCTGATATCTTGAACATCTTTTGCACAACGGACAAAAGAAGCACTGATAAAGTCAACGCCATTTTCACAGCCCCAAATTAAATCTTGTTCATCTTTTTTAGAAATGAATTGAAGTGAGTTTAATTTAGCACCAGAGCAATTAACACCTTTTTTAGAACCAATTGCGTGAGTATTTAAAGCTCTTGTGACAATTTCACGATTTTCAGCATCTTTTTCGATAACTTCTAAATCGAGTTTACCATCATCGATTTTAATATGAGCACCAACCTCGACATCGTCATAAAGTTTATCAAATGTGACGGAAATTTTTTCAGGAGTTCCAAGGACTTTTTTCATTGAAATCCTTGTAATCTGTCCTTTATTTATTTGAATTTTGTCATCTTTCATATCGTGACATCTGATTTCTGGACCTTTTGTATCAAGCATTGTAGCGATATAAATGCCTTCTTTTTCAAGTTGTCTTGCGAGTTCTAACTTTCTAAGTTGCTCATTATAATCGCCATGAGAGAAGTTCATTCTCATAACATTCATACCATTAGCGATAAGCTTTCTTAACATTTCCATGTTGTCACTTGCTGGGCCAATAGTACAAACAATTTTAGTTTTCTTAATTAAATTAACGTTTCCCATATTTTATCCTTTATTTAATTAAATCAAATGTCTTATATAAATCTTCGTGTTTGTTTCTCTTTAACTCAAAAGATTCAATAATGTCATAATATTTTAATTTATTATCAACTAATCCGACACAAACTCCACCGATTCCTTGATCAAGAAGTTCAACTGCATAAGAACCCATTCTAACTGCGTTAAATCTTTCCATAGCAGTAGGAGTTCCGCCTCTTTGAATATAACCTAATACATCAGCTCTTGTATCCCAACCGGTTTCAGCCATGATTTTCTTAGCTAAAGCGTTAACATCAAGTAATTTTTCTGCAACTAAAACTAAAACGTGATCTTGACCAGCAGCTTTTTTGGCTTTTAATGTATCCATTAAATCTTTTTCATCATATGGACGATCAATTGTAATCATATAATCAGCATTACAAGCGATAGAAGCATATAAAGTTAAATCTGGACAATTATTACCCATGATTTCAACAACACAACATCTATTGTGTGAAGACATTGTTTCGCTGATTTTATCAATAGCAGAGCAGATGTTATTTAATGAGGTATCAAATCCGATTGTAAAGTCGCTACTTGCAATATCGTTATCAATTGTTCCAGGAAGCCCAACACAATTAATTCCCATTTCAGTAAGACGTTTAGCTCCCATATAGCTTCCATCTCCACCAATAACAATTAAAGCCTCAATACCTTCTTTTTTAAGATTATCAACAGCTTGTTGACGGACACTTTCCTCCTTAAATTCTGGGAGACGTTTTGTTTTAATAACTGTACCGCCATGTGACATTTTATCTTCAGCAAAATCAGCTTTGACTTTGACAAAATTATTTTCTATTAAACCTTTGTAACCATCATAAACAACATACATTTCTTTTCCAAGTTTATATCCGGTTCTTATTGCTCCAACAAGAGCAGCGTTCATACCAGGAGCATCACCGCCACTTGTAAGAATTCCTATTTTTTTAACCATTAGGTATAACCTCCTAAACACTTAAAAACATTATAGTGAAAAACGCTTATAATTTCTATATTTAAACTAAAGTTAAATATAGAGATTTTCTAGAGAAGAAATCTTATAAATTTTTAATCTAAAAATTCTTAGCTTTTAATGTATAATTTTAAAGATGATTGAATTAAGTAGCGAAATTAAACTTATTAAAAACGGACTTTTAAATTTTGAAGGTTCAAAATTTCTTTTTGATTTGTATCTTCCATTAATTGGAAGTGATGCGACATTTTTGTATTTATTTTTCGCAAACAAAGTGAAAAAAGAAGAAGATGATTCGACTTTAGAAAAGTTAGTTAATGAATCGCAATTGAATCTTCAAAATTTTTTGCTTGCTAAAAAAACACTTGAAAGTATTGGATTAATTTCATTTTTTAAAAAGAAAAATGAAGAAAAATATTTATTGATAGTAAGTGATGTTTTAACACCTAAGAATTTCTTTAATAATCTGACTTTAAAAGGACTTTTCTGCCAAAGAGTCGGCAGTGAAGAAGCGGAAAAAATTCTTAAAAAATACGAAATCAAAAGAAGTTATAAAGATTATGAAAATATCTCTGCCAAAATTAATGACTCCTTTACAATTGATTTTAATCCTGACTTTTTAGAGTTAAACAAGGGGATGGAGTTAGAAGGCTATAATAAAAACGAAATCAGAGATGATTTTAGTTTAGTTAAGCTTTTGAATTATCTAAAAAAGGAAACTCAAATTAGAGTTAACTCAATTAGTGATGAAGAACTTGATTATATTAAACGTATTGCAACTTTATATGGCTTAAAGGAAAAAGATATTGGTGGAATTTTAACTGAATGCTTTATACCTGAAGAAAGCAAAGGCAATAAAGTCGATCAAGCAAAACTAAAAAATATTGCACGAACCTATGTTAAAAGTTATCAAGTTTCCAAAAACAAAACTGAAAAGAAAACTAAACTTAATTCAACAAGTGATATAGCTGCTCTTATTAAATTTTACGAATCTATTTCTCCAAAAGAGTTCTTAAAATCTAAACAAAATGGTGTTGAGATTAGTGAAGCTGACTTAAATTTAATCGAAACTTTGAGTTTTAATGTTGGTTTTTCAAACGGCATGATTAATGCTCTTTTAGATCAAGTTTTAAAAACAAAAAATGGAGAACTTTCTAAAAATTATGTTTTAAAAATAGCTACTACTTTAGTAAGAAAAGGCTGCAAAAATACCCTCGATTGTTTAGAAGAGTTTAATAAAAAGAGAATTGATAGTAGCAAAAAAGAAGTTATTTCAACTCCTAAAAACTCTAATGAATTAACTCAAAATATCGAAAATATAGAAGAGGAAGATGATGGTAAGAGCTTCTTTGATGAGGAATAATTATGGAAAAAATCAAATCAAATATTAAATACTCAACAAATGATTTAGCTGATTATTCAAAAGAACTTTATAACAAGATATTAAATGATGATTTATATCCTGTACTAGTCAAAGAAGGGTGGGAAAATAGCGAAATTCAAAAAAATGTCAGTAAGTTTAAAGAATACTTAGAGGACATGCATAAAGCTAAAGAAATAAAAACGTATGAAGATTGTATTGCTAACAATATGACTCAACGTTTAATTTTGGTAAGAAATGGAAAACTTATTGAAAGGAATTATGAAACTTTACTTCCTTTTAAAGAACACACCGATTATTTAAATCATTTTTGTGTTTATGATTTTAATAACTTGCCAAGTGATGCTTCTTCAAGGAAATGTGTTAAAAGCTTATTTAATGCTATAAGTAACAAATTAAAAGCCGGCTGTTGGATTTATTTATATGGTGCGCCTAGAAGCGGAAGAAGTTATGCAGCATTTGGCATATTAAACGACTTACATAAAATGAAAAAATATAAAGAATCAACATTTGGTTTTGCAGATTCCATTTTACGTTTTAAACAACTTAATGATCTTTACTTTACTGACAAGCAATACTTTAATGAATTGTTGACAAATTATTCTAACGTTGATTTTTTAGTAATCGATAATTTTGGTAGTGAATATAAAAATGAACTAATTCGCGACACAATTTTGTTTCCAATAATTCAAGAAAGACATGCTAAAAATAAATTAACTATTTTTACTAGTGACTTCACGATTGAAGAAGTAAAAGAATTATATTCATTTAAAAAATATGGTCGAGATATTGTTTCTGAAAAAATAATTAATTTAATTGAAAATAAATGTAAAGGGATGGTTGAAACTGGTTCTTTAGCTCTTTATTAATCGATTAACGCTTTATCAACTTGCTCAAATAAAGAATCAAAATCTCCCGTTGCTTTAATGATTTTAATCTTATCAGAGTTAATAAAAGAATAATCTTTATTTAAAGATTTTGATAATTTAATGTTGTCGTTTCTATTTTTTAAATTTTTAATTTGTTGTTCTTCAGATATTTCAATAACTAATATTTTTTTGAATAAATATTCAATATGAGCTTTAAAAAGGGTAGGAGCTTCAATAGCAACTTTATCATTTTTATCAATGATTTGCAGGAGTTTTTCCTCTAAAACAGGGTAAATATAGTTTTCAACCTGCTTTTTAATATTTGAATCTTTAATCATTATTTCTCTAGTTTGCTTAACTAAAGCAGGATTATCAATATCAAAAGGATGATGTAATATTTTGCTTATTTTGGATTTATGTAAAGGGTCACGATAAAGCTCATGAACCATATCATCACAAGAATAAGTGTTATAACCCTTTTCTTTTAGATGATTTAGAATAGTCGACTTGCCACTACCTATTGGACCAGTGATACCTATAGCTTTTTCAAGTTCGTGATTTATTTGACAATTCGGACAAAAAGTAGTTCCGCGACCACTAACAAATATTTTATGGAAAATTGTTCCACAGTTTGGACAGGTTTCGCCAACTCGACCATATGCTAAAAGCTTTTCTTGGAATCTTCCATCAACTCCTTCGCTAGGATGAAAACTATGAATTGTTGATCCACCTAATTTAATAGCTTTATCAAGTGTGATAAGCGCATATTTTTGAATGTTTTTTATATCTTGCTCGGTTAAATCAGCTCCCTTTGTTAATGGATTTAACTTGCATTGATATAAAATCTCATCTGCATAAATATTACCAATTCCACATAAAATAGTTTGATCTAAAAGCAAGTCTTTAATTGGTTTTTTCTTATTTAATTTTTTGGAAATAAGTAATAAATCACTATCTTTAATTTTGTTAGCTTCAATACCAAGTTTTGCAATCATTGGAACTTTTTTATAATTGTCCTCATCACTTAGATACATTAAGCCAAATTTTCGAGTATCATCATAAGCTAAATAAGAGCCGTCAGTTAAATGAAATAAAGCAGAGGTTGCTTTAATGCGAGGATTGGTTTCTTTAGTATAACGATATTTTCCTTCCATTCTTAAATGAGAAATGATTACTAAATTATCACTCAAATGGAAGAAAAGAAATTTGCCATAACGAGATAAACTTAAAAAAGTTTTACCTTTTAGTTTCTCTTTAAACTCATTTAAATCGGATTGAACTAGTCGGTCATAAAAGACATCAACATGATCAATAGTTTTATTTACGATGAGTGGCGCTAAAATATTTTTAACAGTTTCAACTTCTGGTAATTCTGGCATAACTATTTAGCAGAGAACCAATCTCTAGCATAACCTCCATCAACTTTTAATTTAACCTTTAATTTCACCGAATTCTCCATTATTTCTTTTACTGTCTTGTAGAATTCTTCTTTTTCGTCTTCGTATACTTTAAAAATTAATTCATCATGAATTTGAGAAACAATTTTTGACTTGAAACCTTTTTCTTTTATGGTGTTATAAACTTGAATCATTGAAACTTTCATTAAATCGGCGGCGCTTCCTTGAATTGGAGCATTCATTGCTGCTCTTTTTGCAAATTCTCTAACTTGATATTGTGATGATTGAAGTTCTGGAAGATATCTTCTTCTATGGAACATGGTTTCAGCATAGCCTTTTTCAGTTGCATCATCTATTAGATGATTAAGGAATTTTTTAATTTCAGGAAATGCTTGATAAAAGTTTTTAATAATTTCTTTAGCTTCAGAAATAGGGCAATCAAGTTGTTCACTTAAACCATAATCGCTAATTCCATATACGATTCCAAAATTAACTGTTTTAGCTCTTCGACGTTCAGCACTGGTTGGTTCACGGTCAAGATTGAAGATTTTTATAGCGGTTGAAGCGTGAACGTCTTCATCATTATTGAAAAATTCAATCATGCTTTTTGCATCAGAAAGATGAGCTAAAATACGAAGTTCAATTTGTGAATAATCTAAGGACAAAATAGAAAGTGTAGGATCTTTATAGAAAAATGCTTTTCTAATTTGTTTACCTTCTTCATCGCGAGTTGAAATGTTTTGAAGATTTGGCTCACTTGATGAAAGTCGTCCAGTAGTAGTTAAGGCTTGATTAAAGGTAGAGTGTACTTTTCCATCATCATGTATAAAAGGAATTAATCCATCAACATAAGTGGAAATAATTTTTGCATATTTTCTATACTCTAAAATTTTAGAGATAATTGGGTGTTCGTTTTTTATCATCTCTAAAAATTCAACGCTTGTTGAACCCTTACGATTACTTTTAAGATTAAGTTTTTCAAATAAAATATGGGAAACTTGTTTTGGCGAATTAATATTAAATTCTTCTCCAGCCAGTAAATGAATTTCTTTTGTTAAGATATCTAATTTCTCTTGATAAATTGTTTTAAAAGAAAGAAGAGTTTCTTTATCTAGTGGAAAACCTTCTAGTTCCATGTCGCATAAAACAATAGTTAAAGGTTGTTCAATATTAACTAAAAGTTCATATTGGTTTCTTGCTAGAAGTTTTTCTTTAATTTCTTCAAAAAGCCCAATTGAATAGAATGAAGTGGCGATTGATATTTGTTTTGTAGAATCATCAAAAAGTAAATTTTTGGTTGTTGCATAACTTATATCAATTGAATAATAGTTTAAAACACTTTCAATATCGTTTTTAATTGAAGAATCAATTAGATAACTTGCAAGAATTAAGTCAAAAAACAAGCCATTAACTTCAATATTGTTTTTTGCTAATACATAACGAACTTTTTTAAAATCAAATGCAAATTTCTTAATATCAGGATTTTTTAAAATTGATAAAAGCTTCTCATCCTTTAATAAATTTGTTTTGCTAATATAAAAAGTTTTGCTAGAAGTTGTGAAAGCTAGTCCATTAAAAACAGCATCATGATAATTTACATTTTCTATGTCAACATCAATACCAATTTTGTCGTCAAAATCTATACTGTTTGAATCAAAAACCTCGCAAAAATCAACTTTTTCGTTGTGCTTTTCTTCTTGCTTAAAAAGTTTTGGTAGTTTAGAAACCAAGCTTTTAAATTCGTATTTATTAGCAAATTCACTAACTGAATTAAATTTATATCCATTATAAATTGTTTCATTTACTTCTATTGGGATTTCTTGATCTTTTGCAATTATAGCTAGATGCTTACACATTCTACCATTGTCTTGAAACTCAATAATATTTCTGCCAACTTTTGTTTTTGTGTCAGCGTTTTGAATTATGCTTTCTAAATCTCCAAATTGAGAAATAAGTTGCTTAGCGGTTTTATCACCAACTCCAGGAATACCTTTTAAGTTATCAGAGTCATCTCCTCTTAAACCTTTATAATCTGTAATTTGAATTGGCTCAAAACCCCATTCTTCCTTAAAAGTTTGAGGAGTCATTTCTTTGATATCTTTAAGGCCTTTTTTAATTAATTCAATAGTGATGTTTTCATCGATTAATTGTAAATAGTCTTTGTCGCTTGTATATATGTAAACTTTATAACCTTCTTTTTGAGCTTTGTTGGCAATAATTCCACAAATGTCATCAGCTTCAAGATTGTCGCATTCATAATGAACAATGTTTAGTTTATCAAGTAATTCTCTAGCTATTGGAAATTGAGTAATTAAATCTTTAGGAAGTTCAGGACGATTAGCTTTGTAATCTTTATATTCTTGATGACGGAATGTATGCTTTCCTGCATCAAAACCAACAAAAATACCATCACCTTTTTTGAGGTTAGTGAGTAAAGATGTGATCATATTAGAAAAAGCAAATATAGCATTAGTTGCTTGTCCGCTTTTAGTTCTCATAATATTAGATGGATCATAATATGTTGCATAAAATGCTCTAAATAATAAACTATTACCATCAATTACAATAATTTTTGACATATTTATACCACCTTTACACTACCAACTAAAAAATTTCCTAAATTATTTCTCATTTCGTATCGTCCTGAGATAACAATAATTTTATTAATTTCGATATCACTAACTACTGTTGACCAAATTGAAGAGAAGAAAGTAGTGTCAACGTCTCCACTTTCATCAAAGATTGTTACAAAAGCCATTGGTTTGCCTTTGTCTTTTCCATTTTTAACGACTATATTTTTGATTGAGCGAACAATTCCAACAATAGTAGTGGTTTGTCCAACTTTTAAATCTCCAATCAATGTATGTTTTAAATTTTTGAGCTCATCTGGTAAATGATTTAATGGCGAATCGCTAATCATTACACCAACTGCTGCACATTCATTGTCTAGTCTTTCGATTGGGTCATCGATAACTTCTGGAATATGATATTCAATACCAAAATCATTTAAAAGTTTGCCTTCTGAACTTTTTACCATGCTAGCGTATTGAATGGCGTTAGGAATAGACATTTTAAGTGCTTTTCTATTTGAATGTAATGTGTCAAAAGAACCTGCATCAATTAATTTTGCTAAAACCGTATCGGAAATTTTTTCATCAAAATAAGTCATTCTTATAACAAAGTTAATGAAGGAATCATATGGCCCGTGTTTTTCTCTTTCTTGAATAATTGAAATAATAACACGTGAAGGTAGATTGTTAATACCTAATAGTGGCATAAGTAAGCCATTATTCCACATTTCAAAGCGTAAAGTAGATTCGTTTATATTTGGCAAATAAACTTTTAGCTTTGAACTTCTTATTTCAGCGAGATATCTCGAGAATTTTGTATCATTACTGCCATATTGTTGATCAAGAATGGCGCAATAAAATTCAATAGGGTAGTTGGCTTTTAAATAAGCTTCTTTGCATGCAATCATGGCATAGGCCACAGCGTGAGACTTATTAAAACCATAGTTAGCAAATTTTAGAATTTGTTCAAATAAGGTATTAGCTTCGACTCCACTATGACCATTTGCGAGGCTTCCTTTGATGAATTTTTGTCTCATTTCAAGAAGTTCGTGTTTATCTTTTTTACTGATGGCTTTTCTAAAAATATCGGCATCAGAAAAACTGAAAGAAGCATAGGCTTGAGCAATTTGCATAATTTGCTCTTGATAAACTATAATTCCATAGGTTTCTTTTAATATTGGCTCAAGTGATTTTGATAAATAACTAATTCTTTCTTGGCCATGTTTTCTTCTAGAAAATGTTGGAATAAATTGCATTGGTCCAGGTCTATCTAAAGAGATGGTGGCCACAACATCTAAAAATGAATTAGGTCGAATATTAACAATTGCATTATATGCAGCGCTTGTATCAAGTTGGAAAATACCCATTGTTTTAAATTCACTAATTAGCTTAAAGATTTCTGGTGTATCATATGGGATATCTTCCATTTTTAATTGAGTTTTGCGGGTTTTTTCTATTTTTTTAAGGCAATTATCTATAACAGTAAGGTTAGATAATCCTAGAATATCCATCTTTAAGAAACCTTGTTTTTCAAGATAATTTTTTTCATATTGAGTAACAAGTTCGTATTCATTTTCATAATCAACAGGAATGTTTTTAGAAAGTTCGTCTTGATTTAAAATAATTCCTGCTGCATGTAATCCTCTTTGACGTGGCAAGCCTTCTATATAATGGGCCTGCTTAAAAATAAATTTATAGTCAACATCACTATCAACTGCTTTTTTAAAAGCAGGGATATGTTCATAAGCGTAATCTAAAGAAAAATTTTTAGCATTTTCGTCTTTAAAATTATTAGGAATAGTTTTAGAAAGGTCGTTAACAAAGGAAGCAGGGAAGCCATAAACACGAGCAGTATCCCTAATTGCTTGCTTTGCGGCTATAGTTTGAAAAGCACAAACTCTAGCAACTTTTAAATTTCCGTATTTATTAATGAGATAAGAAATAATTTCTTCTCTACGAATGTCTGAAATATCAATATCAATATCAGGAAGAGAATTTCTTTTTGCGTTTAAAAATCTTTCAAAAAGAAGATTGTATTTAATTGGGTCAACATCAGTAATACCAAGACAATATGAAATTAAACTTCCAGCAGCCGATCCTCTTCCTGGGCCAACTGGGATTCCGTTATTTTTAGCAAAATTTACATAATCTTGAACGACTAAGAAGTAGTTGATGTAGCCAAGATTTTTAATTGTCTGGTATTCATAATTTAAACGATGTTTGTATACTTTATTATTTAAATCAAGATTATGCTTTTTTGCGCCTTCTTTAATTAAATTTATAAAATATAAACGTGTTTCTTCATCATCTTTATCTAAATAATGAATTAATTCACCACGTTTTTTGTTAAAATCAAAATCGATTAAATCTTTAATTTTTTCACAATCTTTGAGTTCTAAAGGAGTATAAAATTTTAAAATTTCTTCTTTAGTTTTAAAAAAGAAATCAGAATCAGTAGGAATAGTATTTTGTTCAATAGTTGTGTTTAATCGAATTGCATCAAGCATATTTATAACAATAGCATCATCTTTTTTAAGATAACGAATATAAGGAAAAGCTATTGTCTCATAAGCATATTTTAAGGCAAATTCTCTAATAAGATTAACGTGAGGAATCTCTTCTTTATGATAAATTTCAATTCCAATAAAAAGGTGCTTAAAAACTTTAGAAAGCTTTAATAATTCATCTTTTAAATTATTATTAACTTCTTTAAAAATAACGTTATAAGCAATTGGCAAAACACAAATTAAACCTTCTAAATAAGGTAAAATCTCTGCAAAAGTTATTTCTTTTTGCTCTAAATGAGCTTTTGAGATAAGCGAAGTAATGTGTGATAAATTTGAATAACCTGTTTCATTTTGAATAAATAAAGAAAAGAAATATTTATCACATTTTACATCCATCCCTAGTATTGGGAAGATGTTATTAGCTTTAGCAAAAGAAACAAATTCAGGTAAACCATACATTACTCCTAAATCAGTTAATCCAAGTTCTTCATATCCGCATTCTTTAGCCATCTCAAAAAGATTCTTAAAAAGAATTCCACTTTTTAAGAATGAATAACTACTGCGAATATGAAGTGGAATAAAAGACATTATTTACCTGTAATAATAAGTTGATCTAAACGATTAATGAAGGTGTCAAGTTCAGTCAAATCTTTTATTTGACATCCACTTGCTTGAGCGTGTCCACCACCTTTAAATTCACTAGCCACGCCATTTATAACATAATCTCTAGTTCTAATTGAGATTCTAAAACATGGTTCAGTAATATCTTCGGTAATAGAACACCAAATATTTATCCCTTTAATGTTAGAGAAAATATTGACGTTTTCTTTTCCTCTTTCGCTAGTTAAACCGAGCTTAATTAAGTCTTCGTTAGTTAAGACATAATAAGCAACACCTTGTGGTGAAACTTTGTAGTTATTTAAAATAAACTTAGTGACTTCAAGATCGGCTACATTTTTTTCATACATTAAGGCATAAATTGAAGTAATATTAATACCAGTTTTTAATAATGTAGAGGCGACATCAAAAGTGTGAGGAGTGGTTGAAGAATACATAAATCTTCCACTATCTCCAACAAGAGCAATATAAAGATATTTAGCAGTGAGTTGACTAAGTTTATAATCTTTAAAAGATATAAGCATATTTGCAACAAGTTCACTAGCTGCAGCTTTAGTTGTATCAGTTATTGCAAGATTAAAAATTTTATCTGTTTCTGGATGGTGATCGATTTTAATAGAGTAATTTGCTTTTTCAAATCGAGGGTCAGCGATACGTTTTTTATCACCAACGTCAACAATGATGGCTAAAAAATCATCAAACCAAGCGTCATTAACTTTATCTGTTTCAGGAAATAATCCACGAGGAGTGAAAGTAACATGATTATCGCCTAAAATTTTGACGTCTTTATCTGGAAAGTTTTCTTTAATCCAAGTGGCAAGTCCAAATTGTGTTCCAAGTGCATCAAAATCAGGCATTATATGGCGAAAAACCGCAATTTTTTTATAATGCTTGATTTGTCTTAAAACTAATCCAAACTCTTTTTTAAATTTATCGTTTTCTACTTTAATATAATCTATTTTTTTCTCCATTTATTTTTCCTATCTATTACTTTAAGCAAATGTTGTAAGCGTCACGAGCTATCATGACTTCTTCATCGGTAGGAATAACTGCAACTTTTATTTTACTATCTGGAGTTGAAATTAATCCTTCTTTTCCACCGACCATTTGTGCGTCTAATTCTTTACTATATCTAACTCCTAAAGCTTCAGTTATGTTATTTAAAGCGATTTCTCTATAATCAGGAGCATTTTCGCCTATTCCAGCAGAGAAGATAATTAAGTCACATCCGCCAAGTCTAACATAATATTGACCAATAAAATCAGCGATTCTTCTAGCCCAAAGTTTCATAGCAAGAATGGCATGTTTATCTCCTTTTTTAGCAGCATCTTCGACATCTCTTGAATCGTTTGAAATACCACTAACACCTAATAAACCGCTCTTTTTGTTTAATTCTTGGAAAACTGTTTCATTATCTTTACCGCTCATTGCAACAATTTGGTAATAAACACTTGGATCCATATCGCCAGTTCTAGAATTCATCATAATTCCGCCAAGTGGAGTAAGTCCCATTGATGTGGCAACACATTTTCCATTTTTAGTAGCAGTAATTGAAGCGCCACTACCAAGATGGCAGATAATCATACGTTTTTCAGGGCACTCTGGGATATATTTTTCACCAACTTCGCTTAAATATTTATGTGAGGTTCCGTGAGCACCATATCTTCTAATCGAATATTTTTCTGTGTATTCATAAGGAATTGGATATGTGTAATCTTCTTCTTCCATTGTTTGATGGAAAGCGGTATCGAAAACTGCAACTTGTTTAACGTTAGGCAATGCTTTTTTGAAAGCTTCATAGCCAGTTAAATGGGCTTTGTTGTGAAGTGGAGCAAGTGGAATTAAGCTAGCAACTTTGTTGATAGTGTCTTCATTCCATAAAACTGAATGAGAGAAATAACTTCCGCCTTGAACAACACGATGTCCAACAGCTTTAATTTCGTCTAAATGGGAAATGATTTTTTTATCAAGCATGCCTTTAATGATGATATCGACAGCATAACCATGATCAGGAACAGGCAAAACTTTAGTTTCTTTATTTCCATCAAATTTGATAGTAAAGATTCCATCATCATGACCGATTCTTTCTACGATACCAGAACAAAGAACTTTTTCTTCAGGCATTTCATATAATTTAAATTTAACACTGCTTGAACCGCAGTTAACTGACATAACTTTAGCCATTGCAAATCTCCTTAAAAATAATCTTATTTATTATAGCCATTTTAAAGTCAAAATTTAATAAGATAATAGAGTTAATATTTAAAGAAACACTTTTGTTATTTTAGAAGGGCAGTAGAAAAAAGTGAAAAGATATGCATCTCTTTTGGCATAGTTTTAATGTGTTAATTCGGAAATAAGGCTATAAAAATACAAGTCAAAAACGTAAAAACATATATTTAAAGCAAAAGATAATTACATTTTCTGAAAATCTTTCTGAAAATTTTTGAAAATAATTATCAATTAGGAAGATTGTTTCAATTTTTCTTTAAAAGTATACTGATTATATCTATAATCAAATTATAAAATTACGGAGGTGCTTTATGGCCTATGGCTTATTATTTGACTATTTAAATGGTCAATGTATTGAAGCTTATAAATATTTTGGTGCTCATTTTGAAACTCGAGAGGTAAAGGAAATAATTACTATTCCTCTTAAAAAAGACCCTAATAAGACAAAAAAGAGTTCTCGTAAAAAACTTATTGAGGGAGTTGTTTTTAGACTTTATGCTCCAGCTGCTAGTGATGTAAGTGTCATTGGTGATTGGAATGGATGGGATCCTACTGTTCATAAAATGAACAGAATTGATGATTCTGGTGTTTACGAAATATTTATTGAAGGACTACACAATTACTCTTTCTATAAATACCATTTTAGAAACGCTAGGGGTGAATATGTTGATAAAGCTGACCCATTTGCTTTTTTAAGCGAATATCGTCCTGGCTCATGTTCCCGTTTATTTAATATTAATGGTTTTATTTGGCATGATGCCCCATATTTAAAACAACGTTCAAGGAATTTTGATGCTCCAATGAGTATCTATGAGATGCATCTTGGAAGCTGGAAGGGCAAAGTTGATGGAAGAAACTTGTCTTATGAAGAAATTGCAGATTATTTAATTCCATATTTAAAAGAAACAGGTTTTACACATATTGAAATTATGCCAATTACTCAATATCCATTCGATGGAAGTTGGGGATATCAAGCAACCGGATTCTATAGCGTAGATTCTCGTTATGGAAATCCTATGCAACTTATGAGTTTTGTCGATAGACTTCACCAAGCAGGCATTGGTGTAATTCTTGATTTTGCTCCAGTTCATTTTGCAACTGATCCTTGGGCATTAAAGGATTTTGATGGAACTCAAATGTATGAATACGGCAACGAACACATGTATTCACCTTGGGGTAGCTGCCAATTTGATTTAGGCAAAGATCCAGTAAGAAGTTTCTTGATGAGTGCAATGAGATACTTCATTGATTATTTCCATTTTGATGGCATAAGAGTTGATGCTGTTAGCAATATTGTTTATTGGGATGGCAACAAGAATAATGGTGAAAATCACGGTGCAACCGAATTCATTAGAAGACTTAATGGCAAAATGCATTATGCTGATCAATCTATTATGATGATTGCTGAAGATTCAACCGATTTCCCTGGCGTTACTAAACCACTTGAATATGGTGGTCTTGGCTTTGACTATAAGTGGGACTTAGGTTGGATGAACGATACTTTAAAGTATTATGCTCTTGACCCAATTTATAAGAAATACGACCATAACAAATTAACATTCTCAATGGCTTATTTCTTTAGTGAAAATTTCTTATTACCATTATCACATGACGAAGTTGTTCATGGAAAAGGAACAATTTTAAATAAAATGTGGGGCGACTATGATCAAAAGTTTGCTCTAGTAAGAAATTTATATACTTATCAATTTGCCCACCCAGGTAAAAAACTTAACTTTATGGGTAATGAACTTGCAAGTTGGGATGAATGGAATGAAACTAAATCTCTTCCATGGGAATTAAAACGTTTCCCAAAACATGATAGTGTTTCTAGACTTGTTAGAGATTTAAATCTTATTTATAGAAAAGAAAGTGCAATGCACTATGAAGAATATAATCCAGTTCATTTTAATTGGCTTATGGTTGACAACAAAAACGATAGTGTATTCGCTTTTGAAAGAAGAGTTGGCGATTCCCGTTTAGTCTTCATCTTCAATATGACACCAAATTATTACGAGCAATATGATATTGGTGTTACTCGTGAAGGGACTTACACTGAAATCTTTAATAGTGATAAAGATGTTTATGGTGGAAGTAATGCTTATAACGGTTTAGATGTTATGTCTTATTACTGGGGACCAGAAAATAAACCACACAAAATTACGGTTAAAATCGCACCATTTGCTGCAATGATCTTCAAATATGCACATAAAAATGGTGAAGAAAAAACCGAAGAAAAGGAAGGTAATTAACTAGATGATATTTTCAAATAAAACTGAATTTGCAAAAGAATTTAAATCTAGAATGTCAGCAAAATATGGACGTTCTCCATCCGATGCTCACGTTTTAGAAAAATACGATATTTTAGGCGAAATGGTTAGAGATTATGCTGGCTATAACTGGCGTAAAACTCACGAATACCTAAATAGTAATCATTCAAAACAATTAATCTATTTCTCAATGGAATTTTTAATTGGCCGTTTACTTACAAATAACATGATGAATCTTGGTATCTATGATATTTGTAAAGATGGCTTGAGTGAACTTGGCATTGATATTGGCGAACTCGAAGACATGGAAGCTGATGCTGGTTTAGGAAATGGAGGTCTTGGAAGACTTGCTGCTTGTTTCTTAGATTCAATTGCTTCTTTAGGATATCCAGGAAACGGTAACTGTATCCGTTATGAATATGGTTTCTTTAAGCAAAAAATTGTTAATGAAAACCAAATAGAACTTCCTGATCAATGGTTGCAAAATGGTTATGTTTGGGAAGTTAGAAAACCTAAACATTCAGTAGAAGTTAGCTTTTATGGTAATGCTGAAACTTATTTAAAACCTAATGGAGATTATGGAATTAGAACAGTCAATTCAACAAAAATTACTGCTTGTCCATATGATGTTTCTGTTGTTGGTTATAAAAACGGTGTTGCCAATAATTTAAGACTTTGGAAAGCTCAACCAAGTGAACAAAATTTCCCATACAATATTTCATTTGATGAATATTTAAATCAAATTAATGAATTATGCCATGGCTTATATCCAGATGATACAACAGAACATGGTAAACTCCTTAGATTAAGACAACAATATTTCTTTGTTAGCGCTGGACTTCAAAGTGCTATTAGAGGATTTATTCGTTTAGGTGGTGATTTACATAAATTATACGAAAGCTATGTTTTCCAACTTAATGACACGCATCCAATTTTAGCAATCCCTGAACTCATGAGGCTTTTAATGGATGAGCATGGTTTTGGATGGGACGAAGCTTGGGAACAAGCGACAAAATGTATTGCATATACAAACCATACAATTATGCCTGAAGCACTTGAAAAATGGCCAATTCAATATATTCAAAATTTAATTCCTCGTTGCTACATGATTATTGAAGAAATTAATCGTCGTACAATGATCTGGATGAACCAACATGGCTTAAATGAAGGCGAAATTAGTAATATGCAAATCATTAAAGATGGAATGGTTAGAATGACTAACCTTGCTATCTTTACTTGCTTTAGCGTTAATGGTGTTGCTGCATTACATACTGAAATCTTAAAGAATGAAACCTTTAAAGATTTCTATAAGTATTTCCCAGAAAAATTCAACAACAAAACAAATGGTGTAACCCATAGAAGATGGTTAATGTATTCAAACCCTGAACTTTCAAAATTAATCACTTCAAAAATTGGTGATTCTTGGATTAAAAATCCTGATGATTTAGAAAAACTTCTTAAATATCAAGATGATAGAGATACACTTGAATCTTTAAGAAAGGTTAAACATCTTAACAAAATCAAACTTGCTAACTACATCGAAAAGAATTATGGCATCAAAATTGATACCCATTCAATTATCGATACCCAAATTAAGAGATTACATGCCTATAAGAGACAACTTTTAAATGTCTTTAGAATCATGCATTACTACTTTGAACTTAAGAGTAATCCTGATTTCAAGATGCTCCCACATACCTTTATTTTTGGAGCAAAGGCTGCACCAAGTTATATTTTCGCAAAAGAAATTATTACATTAATTAACGCAGTTGCTAATGTAGTTAATAATGATCCAGAAATTTCTAAATACATTAAAGTTGTATTTATGGAAAACTATGGTGTTTCTTTAGCCGAACTTATCATTCCTGCAACCGATATTTCAGAACAAATTTCAACTGCTGGTAAAGAAGCAAGTGGTACAAGTAACATGAAGTTTATGATGAATGGCGCTTTAACACTTGGAACACTTGATGGTGCTAATGTTGAAATTAATGAAAGAGTTGGTGATGAGAATAGCTTTATCTTTGGCTTAAAAGTCAATGATATTGAATCCATTAAAAAGAGTGGAATGTATAACCCATGGGACTTATATAACAGTGATCCAAACATTAGAAGAATTTTAGATAGCTTATTTAATGGTCCATGGTGTGAAAATATGCATGACCGTTTCAGAGGTATCTTTGATGAAATTATGAATCATAACGATGAATATTTCATTTTAATGGATTTTGCTGCATACATTGCTGAGTCAAAAGAAATTGAAAACTATTATAAAGATAGACAAGCTTGGACAAAGAGTTGCTTAATTAATATCGCAAAGAGTGGATATTTCTCTAGCGATAGAACAATTGAACAATATAATAAAGATATCTGGCATTTAAAGAAAATTGAATTTAAAGACTAGTTATCATCAATAAAGAAATATCAAGAAGTGGTGCTAAATGCATCACTTTTTTACACCTCCTTTCTTAGAAGATATCTCTTCACTAATATAAAGGAGTTTAATTTGTAAAAATTAAAAAAAAGTTTATCAAATCAACGTCTTTTAGAAATTTACTATTTAGATAACGAGTTTTTTATCTATTTTTGCATGACTATGATATAATTCAAAAAGGAGGGCAAATAAATGTTTATAATACCTAATTTATTATTAAGCACAGGCGCTATTATCGCCATTGTCGTAGTTGCAGTTGTCTTAATTGCAATTATTGCTATTGTTGCATGGTACATTGTAACAATGAACTGGTTTAGACAAACCAAAGTTAAAGTTGAAGAAGCAAATAGTGGAATTGATGTTGCTTTAACTAAACGTTATGATCTTTTAACAAAAGCATTAGCTTCTGTTAAGGGCTATGCAAAACATGAGGCCGAAACTTTAAGTAAAGTTATTGGCATGAGAACTGGCAATATTAATGAATTATCTTTAGATGAAAAGAGCAAACTCAATGCTGAATTAAGCGAAGTCCAAAGAGGAATTAATGTTGTAGTTGAACAATATCCTCAACTTAAAGCTGATACACAATTTACTTTACTTCAAAATCAAACAGCTGATTGTGAAGAACAACTTCAAGCTGCTCGTAGAGTATATAATTCTAACGTTTCAATTTTTAATCAAAAGAGAGTTACCTTCCCAGATTCAATTGTTGCTAAACGTATAGGCTTTACTAAAGATTTAGAATTCTTCAAAGCTGATGAAGAAAAACGTCAAGACGTTAAATTTGAATTCTAATTCAGTTAAAAAATGGCTAATATAGAAGAAAAGATTGCAAAACTTGAGTCTTTACGAAAAAACTTATTAAATAAAGCAATCGCTATTTTAATAATTTTTGGACTCTTTACACTTGTAGGAGTAATTTTCATTGCCTTAATCTTTATTAACCACGATGTAGATATTTCCTTTTCTTTTATTGGATTTATTTTATTCGTAGTTGGAATCGTTGGAATGATATTTGGTGTTAGTCGAATTAACATCAAATTGATAAATTCATTTAAAGCTGAATTTGACAAAAACTATTTAAAAGAGATTTATGGCGATGATTATGAAATTTTTCCTAAAAAGGGATTAAGTTTTAGTTATTTAAAAGAAAGTGATGTTTTAAGAACACCTGATTCCTATACATCAAGAAATCTATTTACTAGCACATATAAAGGGATAAAGATTGAAGGCTGTGACTATAACGCTACCTTTGTTCATGTTACAACCGATAGTAAGGGTCATACACATAGAGTAAATTACGATTATCCAGGAAAAGCTTATATTTTTACTTTCCCACGTAGCTTTAATAATTATTTCTGCTGTTTTGAAAAAGGTTCTCAAAGTGAATTTTACCGTACTCCATCGAAAAGAACAGAGGTTAAGTTTGAGTCTGTTGATTTCAATAAGAAGTTTAGTTCATTTTCAAGCGATGACACCTTCGCTTTTTATCTCATGACTTCTCAAGTTCAACTATCTTTGCTTGAATTTGATGAAGTAGTCGATAGCAAAATTGTTTTTGTTTTTGATCAAAATAAGCTTTTTGTCTTTATGAATAATTATTCAACTAGGGCAAAAATTTCTGTCTTTAGAAAAGTTGATGTCTCAATCCTTAAGAATTATATTTTAGAATTATCTATTCCTCTAAAATTAATTGATGATTTTGATGTTGATAAGAATAAATTTTTAGATAGAAATCTTAAATAATTATGTGGGTTGAAGTTTGACTAATATTGAACTTTTACGAACTTAAACAACAATTTAAGTGAAGATTTGCGGGTTTTTTACTTTAAAAGTAGGTTATTTGGCGTCATAAGTGGCGCCTTTTAAAGTGCGAAAAAAGCACAAAAAAAGATGATCCACGATCATCTTAAGTCTTAATTTTATGGTGGCCCAACCCAGGTTTGAACTGGGGACACAAGGATTTTCAGTCCTTTGCTCTACCTGCTGAGCTATCGGGCCAATTTTTCAAAAAAACTGGCGGACCAGACGAGAATCGAACTCGCGATCTCCACTGTGACAGAGTGGCATGTTAACCGCTACACCACTGGTCCGCTTTTTGATTTTTGCACGTCTCAAACGCGCTCAAATAATATAACACAGAAAAAGAAATTTGCGCAAGAGAAAAATGTAAAAATTTTTAAAAAAAGTTAATTTTAGCGTTTCGAAGATGAGAAAAGCGAATTAAATTATATTTGCTTTAACTATCAAATACATTTAAAAAATACGATAGTTATCGATTTTTTTCTAGTTTTAAGTAATTTTAAATGATATAATTTAAGGGAAGTCAGGAAAATAGATGTTTAAAAGAGAAGATATTGTAGTTAATAAAAAAGGGCAAGTGTGTAAAGTTATAGACATACTCGATAATTATGATGTTGGTTTAGGGAAAAACACCTACTATGTTTTGGTACCTTATTTTAATGAGAAAAACGATAGTATTAAATATTATATTCCTGCAGACAATAAAGGCATTATTAGAAGTGCTTTATCGAAAACCGAAATTATAGATTTGATTGATAGACTTCCTCAAATCAAAGAAATCTGGATTACTAATCCAAAAATTAGAAAAACAAAATTTAGAGAACTTTATGATTCTGGTAATCCTGTAGAAATTTTTAGATTGATCAAATCATTTGAGAAAAAGAAAAAAGAACTTGAAAAAGAGAATAAATTTTTGTCTTTTACTGACGAGAGTTTTTTAAGAGAAATCAAAACAAATATTTATAACGAATTTTCAGTTGGTTTAAATATAACATCAAATGATGTTGAAAATTTTATTTCAGAGCGCTTAGGTAAAGAAATTTAATTAAGCAATTATTTTGCTTTTTCTTATAGTTTAATTTAATCTTTAAAAGAGGTTTTTAAGATGAAAAATTTAATTATTATTGGTGCTGGCCCAGGTGGCGTTACAGCTGCAATTTATGCTAAAAGAAGCAACCTAGATTTATTAGTATTTGAGAAAAATTGCGTTGGTGGGAATGTTGTTAACGCATTTGAAATTGAAAATTATCCGGGAGTCGGCAAGATTGTTGGAGCTGATTTATCTATTAATTTTTTAAATGAACTCGATGCTTTAGGAATCGAAGTAAATTATGAAGAAATTAAAGAAGTTAAAAAGATAGATGATCATTTTAAAGTTGTAACAACTGACGATATAGAATACGAAGCTAAAAAAGTTCTTTTGGCATTAGGCACTAAAGCGCGCAAATTAAATCTAGAAAATGAAGACGCCTTGCTTGGAAGAGGTGTATCCTTTTGTGCAACTTGCGATGGGGCTTTTTATAAAAACAAGACAGTCCTTGTTGTTGGAGGAGGAAATAGCGCTTTAACTGAAGCGATGTATTTAAGTAATATTGCTTCTAAAGTTTATGTTATTACTCGCCATGAATTAAAAGGAACTAAAAAAGAAATCGACGAATTAAAAGGCAAGAAGAATGTTGAAGTAATTGAATTTAAGCAAATTAAAGAGCTTGTCAGTGAAAATAAACATTTAAAGAGTGTAATCCTTTTTGATACAAACACTAAAGAAGAAATGAAACTAGATGTAGATGGTGTTTTTGTTTATATTGGACAAATTCCTCAAACGGGCTTTTTATCAAACTTAGGAATATTAAATGAACGCGGTTTTATTAACGTTGACAAACATTTTGAAACTAGTGTAAAAGGTTTATTTGCAATAGGTGATTGTATTGATAAAGAGGTTCGTCAAATTGCGACAGCAGTAGGTGATGCAGCCACTGCAATTCACTATTTGGAAAAGTAACAAAAAATTGCTTATAAATCTAAATTTTTAGTTTATTCTTACCTATCAACTGATTATCATTTATATATGCGAAAAGTTGGTAGGTTTTTTAATACATTTGTTTATGCATTAAGTTTTATAGTTTTAGTGGTTACTTTTTCAATAGCGATACCAATTTTATGGCGAGATTTTTATTTCTTTCATATAGATTTATTAAACATTACTGAAGCGACTGGTTATTCAAAATCAGATTTAATAATGTCTTTTAATGAACTGATGGATTCACTTGTTTTTTATCAACCATTTGGTGAAGGAGTCTTTCATTATTCAGAAAGCGGGATGAATCATTTTTTAGATTGTCGTGTTTTATTTACACTCGATTTAGTAGCTTTACCAATTAGCTTTATCATATTTTTAATTTATTCTATTTTAATTAAACTAAACTTTATTAAGGTCTATCGTATCAAGGGAATGTCTATCTTATTCTATGCTTCTTTTGTTCCTATTTTGCTTTTAGGAGCGCTCGGAGTATTTGCATTAATTGATGTAAATAGCGCCTATGCTTTCTTTCATGCTATTTTATTCCCAGGAAAAGATAATTGGATTTTTAACCAATATACCGATCCAATAATTAATGCTTTACCAGAGCAGTTTTTCTTAGATTGTGGAATATTAATTTTTGGGGTGATGTTATTAATTTTACTTGTTGTAATTATCTTTAATATCGTTAGAAAAGTTAAACATGGATCAATTATTAAATATTCAAAGCAAGATTTAAAAAGGAGAGGAGTAAATTAAAATGCCTTTTATTCAAGTTAAAACAAACGCAGAAATTAACACAAATGATGAAAACTTAATCAAAAGTAAGCTAGGAGAACTCATTAAAATCATTCCTGGAAAAAGTGAGAATTGGTTAATGGTTCAATTAAGCGGCGGCAAGAAAATGTATTTTAAAGGAAGCGATGAAAAATGCGCCATGATTGAAGTTAAGATTTATGGCAAAGCTCCTAGCGATGCTTATGACAAATTAACTTACGAGATTACAAATTTAATTAGTAACACATTAAATATTCCATCTACTAGAATCTATGTAAGTTACTTTGAAACACCTAATTGGGGGGTTTGATGGCAGTAATTTTTAACGTAAATAAACTTTCTTAAATAATAGCTTTTGTGCTATTATTTATTCACGCATCATTAGTTCAATGGTAGAACGTCAGCTTCCCAAGCTGAATACGCGAGTTCGATTCTCGTATGGTGCTCCAGCGGTAAAAGTTCAAAGTCTGCAACTCAATTTATTAAAAAAGTGTAGTTTTGCAGGCTTTTTTAATTTTTGCAATTATAATTTTGGTTCGAACCTATGGATTTTTATAGTTTGTGCTTGAATAAAAATAGGTGACTTCTAAAAAATAAATGCAATATTTTTGATTTTAAGAAGAAGAAATATAAAAAAATGTGAGAGTTGAAGTAGGTAAAATAACGAACTTTTACGAACTTTGAAAATTAAACCATATCTAGAGAGTCTTAAGTTTTGCGCATTTGTAAAATATTTACGTTTACTTAATAAAGAAAAAGCACCTTGATTATTCCAAGATGCTTTAGTGATAGTTAGTAATTATATTTAATTAAATACAGGTATATCCGCCATCGATTGGTAAAATAACACCAGTAACATAACTTGCTTCTTCACTTCCTAAGAAGAGAGCACCAGCATTAAGTTCGCCTTCTTTGCCATATCTTCCTAGTGGAACAGTGGCTTTCATATAAGCTGTAAATTCTGGTGTAACAAGTGTGTCATGAGTAAGTTCGGTTTCAAAATAACCTGGACAGATTGCATTACATGTGATGCCATATTTTGCAAGCTCAGCAGCAACAGCTCTTGTAAAGTTAACAACACCGCCTTTAGAAGTGTGATAAGCGACAGTATCCATTGCAGGATTACCAACTAAGCCATACATTGAAGCGATGTTAATAATTCTACCGTAATTATGTTTTTTCATGATGTTAGCAAAAGCTCTTGTGACTAAGAAGACGCTCTTTAAATCAATGTCCATTGTGAAGTCCCATTCTTCATCAGTCATGTTTAAAACGCCAGCATTTTTACTTGCGCCTGCACAATTAACTAAAACATCAACTTTGCCAAATTCTTTTTCAACAGTTTTTGCACATTCGTTAACGTTTTCAGTGTTTGTGACATCGCATTTAAGTGGTAAAACTTTGACACCTAATTTACGAAGATCCTTAGCGAGATCTTCAAGTCTTTCGACTCTACGAGCAAGTAAAACAAGGTTTGCATGTTGCGCAGCAAATCCTTTAGCCATTTGTGAGCCAAGACCGCTACTTGCACCAGTGATGACTACAATTCTGTTTGTAAAATCAAACATTTTTGTTATCCTCCATTTATTTAATTATAATTCAAAGTTTTTTATTAAATAATGATAATTTGTAAAAATTTATAAACAATAAAATAATGCTTCATTATCGTTATTTTTTATCATCTTACATAGTTAAAATTTAACTATTTGAAATGACTATCTAGTATTGAAAAAAAGTGTGACAGCGATTGTAAAATTGTTTAACAGTTATTTAAAATTTTTATGCTACATTTTTGCACGCAGAATATAAAAAAATACGATTGTAATCGCATTTTAAGATTTTAACAGCAAAAGTATCGAATGGTATTTTATTAAGAATAAGTGATACACTTTCGAAGAAATTTCGAAAGTGTATCAGATAAATACCATATTTTGCTTTAATGAAACACGAATATATAAAAAACCTCAACCATAATTTCTTGATCAAGGTTTTAAGTAACTATTTCTATTATTTAGCAATTTCTTTCTTTTGATTATTTTGAGTAAGCTTATTTACTAGTTCGTTACTAACTACAGATAAGATTAAAACTCCAATAATTACATAAGGTAAAATTAAGAAAGTCGTATTTTTACCAATAACACCAAATAAAGGAGCAAAAGTAACGTTAGCAATATAAGCAAAGCCCATTTGAATAGACATTACAGATTGAGAATGTTCAACAGTAAATCTACTTGGAGTTGAATGAATTATAGCAGGATAAATTGGTGCGCAGCCAAATCCTATAAGAACAAGGGCAACAGGCATTAAGTAAACATAAAATTGCATGCACATTAATATTAAGCCAACAAGAATAATTCCTTCTCCAATTCTAATTAAGTTTTTATCGTTAATTTTTAAAGAAACAACACCAGACAATAATCTTCCTACCATTATGCCAACATAAAATAGAGCAGCCCAGTTAGCAGCAGTATTTTCAGCAACACCCATATCAAAAACTACCATTGATGAGAACCAATTAGCTGTAGTTTGTTCAATAGCTATATAACAGAAAAATCCAATTAAAGCAGGGATTACTCCTCTTAATTTAAATGTTTTTAAAAAGCTAGTATTAATCTTTTGTTCTTCTTCAGTAGCTTCCGTTTTACGACTCTCAAATTCAATCTCGGCTTTTTTCCAAACTTTAATTGAAGCAACGCATATCAACCAGATACAACTTTGTATTATTGCAAGACATAAGGCGCCATTTCGCCAGCCATTAATATCAGTTAAAAAAGCACCACAAATTAAAGGAGAAATAGAAGCACCAACGCCCCAAAAAGCATGTAGCCAATTTAAGTGAATCGCTTTATAGTTTATTGCAACATAATTATTTAATGTTGAATCAATTGCTCCAGCGCCAAGTCCTAAAGGAATTGCACTAACAACAATTAAAGCAAAGTTTGATGAATAAGAAATACAAATTAAACCGATTGCAGTAAGTAGTATTGAAACTAAAACAACGCCTTTAGCAGTAAACCATTTGACAAGTTTAGCTGTTAAAAAGGAAGAGATGATTGTGCATAGTGAAACTACAAATGTTAAAATTCCTTGAAAATCAGCACTAATTTCTAATGATTGAGAAATGGCAGGCCAAGATGATGCAACTAATGAATCAGGTAAGCCTAATGAGATAAATATTAAGTAAATAATAAGTAAAAGCAGTGTAGCCATATTTTTGTCTCTTCAAAACTTTAATATTCTAATATTAGTAAAATTAGAAATAAATATATTTATTAAAAATTTACATTGCTTACAATTTGACTTACTAATCGTCTTGAAGATTTTTGTTTTCTTTCTTTTTTCGATTTTTCCAATAAGCTATTGTGAACCGTTCGCTAGGTAAAATAGAAATCGTCACTGCAATAAACATTACAATGCAACCAAAAGTCTGTTGAAGATTTAAGTATTGTGGAACATCGCTAAACTCATAAAAAGTATAGATAATTACTCCAGTTAAGGAAGCAAAAACACTTTCTAATGACATTAATAAACTAGCCACTGTTGGATTTAATACTTTTTGCGTTATTACTTGAATTGTATAGGCTATGCCATTTGAAGCAATACCTAAAAATAAGATTGGTAAAAGAGCATTATAAATAGCTTCAAAAGATATTGTTTCAAGAGCAATAAAAGGAGCAGTGACAACGCCACTAATTGTCATTTGAATAAGCATTAATAAAAAGATATTAGCTTTATTTGAGCTTTGATCGATTGTTAATATTTGTAAGGAAAAGAAAATTGAACCAATAAAAAGATATATATCACCAATTTCCAATTTAAAGGAAGAATTTAATGTTAGTAGACCTAAACCAACTAAAGCAATAATGATTGCAATGTAAACATTGTTGCCACATTTCTTCTTAAAAAATATAGAAAGAAGTGGAACTAAAATTATATAAAAAGCAGTGATGAATCCACTTTTAGATGTGCTGGTTGTTGATATTCCTAGTTGCTGAAAAATACTTGCTAAAGCAAGGAAAAACCCTGCAAAAACTCCACCAATTATTGAAATTTTATAATTAACTGGTTTGTTTTCTTTTCTACTTTTATATATAGAATATAAAGCTATTGGTAATAAGAAAAGGGCTGCGATTAAACTACGGAAAGTATTAATAGAAAAGGTCCCTAAATGATTAGAAGCCATTGATTGGAAAACAAAAGATATGCCCCATAAAAAGGAGGCAAATATTAAAAGAAAAAAACTAACTAACTCTTCTTTTTTAACTTTCATAAGGCTTATTTTATTACTTTCTTTTTGTAGTCGTGAATATTTTTTAAAAATGTCTAAATAAAACCACAGTTTTAGTGATAAAATTTGTATAAATTGAAGAGTGAAAGTTTATTATGATTGAAATTAAAGACCTTAAAAAAGATTACCAAAGTGGAGACATCGTTACTCATGCCTTAAAAGGCGTTAATCTTTCTTTTTCTGGTCTAGGTTTTTATTCGATTTTAGGTCCATCAGGATGTGGCAAATCAACTTTACTAAATTTAATTGGCTTGCTTGACCGTCCAACAAGTGGGGAGATTATTATTGATGGTGTCTCAACTAATAACCTTAAAAGTGAAGAAAAAGATGAATTTAGAAATAAGGTTATTGGTTTTGTTTTTCAATCTTATCATCTTATTAAAAATTTAAACGCATATGAAAATATTGAGCTCCCTTTAGTTTTAGGGGGAGAAACTGATAAAAAGAAAATTGAAGGAAAGGTTAATAATCTTTTAAAAAAGGTTGAACTTTTTGATTTGAAAGATAAAAAGAGTTCTGACCTAAGTGGTGGTCAAATGCAAAGAATTGCTATCGCTAGAGCATTAATTAATGATCCAAAAGTAATTTTAGCTGATGAACCAACTGGAGCTTTAGATAGTAAAACTAGTTTAGAAGTAATGAAAATACTAAAAAAATTAAGTGAAACACATTTAGTGATTTTAGTTACTCATAATAAAGATTTAGCAGAAAAATATAGTGATAAAATTATTTATCTTAGTGATGGCGAAGTAATTGGTGAAGAAAATAAAGTTGAAGTGCCAGAAAAAGATAATGAAGCAATTAATTTAATATCAAAGAAAAGAAGGTTAATTTCAAATCGAGTTATTTGGGGATTATCAATTAGAAATATCTTTTCTAAAAAATTAAAAACAACAATTTCGGCGGTTGCAAATTGTTTTGGTTTAGTTGCCTTAGGCTTTATTCTAGCTTTAGTAAATGGTTTTACTGTTTATAGTGACCGTGTTAGTTATGAAACTGCCTCTTCTTTACCAATTAACGTACCAGCTTATACTCTTAAAACTACTACCGAAGATTGGCAAAGTGTTAATCAATCAACCGCTTTTCCTGATGATCAAGCAATTTATCCTTATGTTTCAGTAAGTAGTGAATATACCTATACTTACAATAATTATTCAAGTGAGTATTTTGCTTTATTAGATTCTTTTGTTGAAGAAGGACTTGCTGTTGAATATATCGAAAATTATGGAAACTCCTATTCTTATAATCTAACGACTGAATTTCCAGAAAGTCTTGATGGAAATAGTGCTTCTTATATAAGCAGTGTTACAACTACAGTTAGTGCTGGAGGAAGTTATACTTCATCAGGATATGGAATTCCAACTAATATTTTCCATGTTTTATATGGCGATATTGACCAATCTTATGACTTACTTTATGGTCATCTTCCAGAAAACAAAAACGAGATTGTTCTAGTCGTTGATAACTATAATGCTATTAATTTTAATACCTTAAAGGCTATGGGTTTTTATAATGCTAACGATACAACTGATGATGTATTAAACCCAGAACTTGAAAGTAATGTTGAGCCAATTTCTTTTGACGATGTAGTTGGCAAAAAATACAAAGCATTTAATAATGATGAAATATATGAAAAAACTAATAACTCATTAATTGTTGAAGACAAAATTTTAAATTCTAGCCGAGTATTGCATAGTTATTCTAAAAATAACCTAGTTGATTTATATAACGATTCAACTAAAGGAATTGAACTTGAAATATCTGGAATCATTCGTCCTAAAAAAGAAAATTCGATAACTTTACTTTCACCTGCTTTATGTCATCTTCCCGAACTTCAAGATGAATTAGTAAGTGAAAAAGCTAGTAGTGATATTTCTAGTGATATTAGTGGAAATGTAGTAGCTAATTTTACTAGTAGTGTAGCCAATTTAAACGCATTTATTGATGAACTTAAATCATATTTAGATAGCTATAAAAATGGTGAGATTGAAATCAACTCATCAACCTTTAATGAATTAGTTAATAAATATTTTTCTTATTATTATATTGAGGATAGTTATCATTCTCATGATCCTAGTGGCAATATTACAAATTGGCGTGCCTCAACTTTTGAAACTTTTTTGTCTGATGCTAAAAAAGTTGGCGCTGATTTAGTCGATGAAGAAATCATGTCTAATTTCCAAGACTTATCTGCTGAAAATATTGATCAATTAATTCAAGACATCATTGATAAACTATCAGAGAGTGGCTCTCTTGAAGATGTATATGATTATTTTATTAATTTAGGTTGTTATTTAAATAGTTATACAACTTTACAAAATATTGCAATTTTCCCTAAAGGATTAGAAGAAAGAAATGAAATCTTAAATCGACTTGATGAGTTTAATGATGCTCAAACCGATGATAATAAAAAAGTATATTACGTTAGTATTTCTTCATCTTTAATTGATAGCGTTTCAAATATGGTTAGCTTGGTTTCCCTTGTTTTATCTATATTTGTTGCTGTACTTTTAATTGTTGCTTGTGCAATGAATGTTTTATTTACATACAATAATGTTTTAGAAAGAACTAAGGATATTGGTATTTTAAGAGCAGTTGGAACAACAAAGCTTGATGTTTCAAGAATGTTTGTTATTGAAGCTGGCATTGTTGGTTTACTTAGCGGCTTATTTAGTTGTTTATTTACTTACGTTTTAGCTTTCCCTGTTAACATGCTTATCGCTCAGCATTATGCTCGTTATTTTTCTTTCCAAGATATTTGTGTTGTAACTTGGCGGCATATGTTTATTTTGATTGGCATTGGCTTAATTTTAGGTATTTTAAGTGCAATCATTCCTGCTTATAGTGCAAGTAAAAAAGATCCTGTTAAATGTTTAAAAGAAGAATAGAAGTGCTTTTTAGTTTATTTATATCTTGTTTTACTTTAAAATTTATATAGATTTTAGATGTGTTAACTGATTAAAAAATATCAACTAAAAATCTAAAAACCTTGCAAATCTCAACTTAAATTAAAATTCAAGCCTAAATTTTGGTAGAAAAAAAGACTTATTTCTAAGTCTAGTTATCAATTAATGGTGATCCGCCGGAGACTCGAACTCCGGACCCACTGATTAAGAGTCAGTTGCTCTACCAACTGAGCTAGCGGACCAGCCATAAAATTATATAAAAAAGCAGGAAGTAATATCAAGATTTATTTTAGAGAAATGTTAACTCACCTTAATAAAGAGTAGGGGGATATAAGATGGAAATATTAGTTAAAAAAGAAAAGATTGAAGCTTATGAAAATAATGAATGTTTAGGATTTTTAAAATATTCTTTAGAAAATAATGTTTTGACTATAATCTCGACGGTAGTTTATGAAAACACACGTGGGAAAGGCGTAGCTAAAGCCTTAAATGAATATATTTTTAATTATGCTAATAAAGGCGTTGATGAAATAAAGATAATTTGTTCATATTCTCAAAATTATTTTCTCAAAAATAAAAACCAATATAACGGCGTTAAAGTTGTATTAATTAATGGAGAAAATAATGTCTGTTCTATTTAAAACTTATTCAACATATTTAGCTAAAAAGATGAAGAAAAACGACGAAGCTAATTTTAAGAATTTGAAACATATCGATGGAGTCAAAGCAGTTAACGACATTAGATATTTAAAGGGTAAAAATAAATACCATCTTTTTAACATGTATTATCCTGATAATGTAGTTGATACTAAAAAATTACCTTTAATGATTGATATCCATGGTGGTGGATGGATTTATGGCGATAAAGATTTAAATAGATTCCATAATGCATATTATGCTTCTAAAGGAATGGTTGTTTTATCAATGTCTTATCGTTTACTTTTAAGAACTAATTTAAAAGGCATTGTTAAAGACTTGTTTCATTTTTTTAATTACATTGAAAAAAATAAAGACGAATTAAATATTTCTTTTGATAATGTTTTATTAACTGGTGATAGCGCTGGTGGACATTTAGCGCTTTTAATAAATGCTATTAATCAAAATGAAGATCTTCAAAAACTTTATGAAGTTGTCCCATTTAATATTAAATTTAAAATGATGAATTTAGAACATCCAGTTCCATTTTTAAAAGAAATCTTTAATGCTAAAGGAACTAAAATTGCTCATGTCTGCTTAATGAGTGCTTTTTTTGGTAGAAGATATAAAAAGAAGGCGTTATATTACAATTCTTCTTTAGATGATGTAATTAATAAATCAACTTATCCATTTATATCTATTGTTTCTTCTAGTGATGATGGTTTTAAAAATCAAACAATTAAAACTTATGAAGAACTTAAAAAACATGGCGTAAATGTTAACTTTAAGATGTATGAAAATGAACCTCATGTCTTTGAAGTAAGTTTCTATGACCGAGAAAAATCAATAGATTATAACAATTATGTAATAAATAAATTTAAAGAAATTATTGGGGATTAGCATGAAAGGTAATATAAAAAATATTGTTTTATTAGTGACTTGTGTTTGCATTGTAGGAGTTGGAATCGGCTCAATTTTTATCTTTGGTTTTAATAATGACAACCTTTTGCCAGATGTTCCAAGTAATAATCCTGGTACTAGTCATGTTTTAATTGATGATGGCAGTGGTATGCAAACTGAATATGAAGAATCTAATAGAACTAATAAAGCCGCTTTTACTTATCTTGATGTTAACGAAAGTGCTCATAGTCCAATTACCCCTTCAACTGGTGATGTCAATATTTTAGTTGTCCCTGTAAATTTTGATTTAAACGATATCAGATATTATGAACGCAGTAGTTATATTGACTTTAATGAAGGCGCTTATTTAGATGCGATGGAATATACTTTTAATGGGGTTTCAAGCTTAGATGGCGCAAATCCATATTGGGAAAGTGTTTCAAGCTTTTATGAAAAATCAAGTTATAAGAAACTAAATCTTAATTTTGAAATTACAGACCCATTTACCCCTGAAATGAGTGCATCAGAATTTTTAAGCAAAGAAGATTTAACATCAAGTTCAAGTTCAGTCGGTGGCTCACAAGAACTTATTACTGATATTTTAAAACATGGCTTAACAAAAAATGATGTACCAATCGATATTTTTGATTCTAAATATGATCAAAATGAAGATGGCTATATTGATGGAATGTGGCTAATTTATAATGTTATTGATGGCAAATTAGTGAGTTCTGAATCACAACCATTTTGGGCTTATACCACTAATTATCTAGCAAAAGCTACTGATACAGAAACTGGTGAAATTAAAATAGTTGGTACTCGTTATGCTAATTGTGCTCTTTCTTTTTTATACGATGATTCACCATCTTCAGGATATGATGCTCATACTATAATTCATGAAACAGGGCATATGCTTGGCTTAGATGATTATTATAGCTACGATAATAGTGGTAATTATGGCTATCTTGGTGGAATCGATATGATGGATTTAAATATTGGTGACCACTCGGCTTTTTCAAAATATGCTTTAGGGTGGATTGAACCAACAGTTATCTATAAAAACGATACAACAATAACTTTAAAACCTTTTGAAGACACAGGAGAAGCTTTAATTATTCCTTCAAGTTATTATAACGATTCGGCTTTTAGTGAATATTTGATTTTAGAATATGAAACACCAACTGGTTTAAATGAACTTGATGCAACTAAAAAATACCGTAATGCTTATCCATTAGCTTTTAGTAATGGTTTAGCTATTTACCATGTTGATGCTCGTTTAATTAAACACGAAATTCAAAATGGATACTATACTTGTAGTGATTATTTAAGTGAAAGTGAAAGCACTGTACCGGAAGTTGAAGTGCATGGCTCAAGAGAAGATGTATATTTAGTTGGTAACTCAAATACTCCTTCTTATAATGGAATAAGTGATGATTATGCTCTTGTTAGACTTATTAGTAAAGAACGTACATTATATTCTGAAAATCCTAAAACAAGTCGTGTGGGGTCAACAAGAAGAGATCTTTATCAAACTGGGGATAGTTTTGGTACTGATCAAGTAGATATGTTTTTCTCTCATAACACTTTTAATAATGGCACGCCTATTAATAACATCTCAATCAAAGTGACCTCAATGAATGACGAAGGGATTACTCTTCATATAAGTCGATAATGGAAGAAATTATTCATCAAGATGCTTCAACTAAAAAAAGAGTTTTTGCTCTTTTAATTGATTACTTTTTACTTGTTGTTGGTAATGTTATTTTTTATTTTATTTTAGTTTCACAAGTTGCAAATGCTTTGCCACTAATGAAAGAATTATCTAATTCTTTTTATGAAAGTTATACAACAACTAATCAAATTATTGAGGATTCAAAACTTGATACAATCACTTCTTCAAATTATATAAAAATGAGTGTTAAAACAACTTTAGGAGAAAAGTATTATCTAACCACTGAATATGATTTATTAGCTAGTTTAAATAAAACTAATGATCCAATTTATTATTATTTAAATGAATATAAAGTAAATCATCTTGATGAGTATCAAGATGATTCTTTTACTTTAAATAATTATTTAAATGATATTAAATCTTCAAATTATTATGATATGACTTCTGATAATTATTATCTTTTAAAAGAAGAAGTGGCTTTACATATTGGTGATTATTTATTTAACAATAATCAAGTGTTTAAAGAAGAATACGATACTTTTTATGAGTTTACTATTAATAATTTTTCAAAAGCCAGCTCTGATTTAAGAGAGAATAATCTTACTTATCTAAATAGTTTTAATGAGTTAAATATAAGAAGTAATGAAATAAGATGTGCTAATTTTATTGAGATAAATATTTCATTTATTTTTAGTTATATTCTTATATTTATATTTCCATTTTTTATTAATAAAAAACATAAAAGTCTAGGAGCAATTGCAATGAAAATAACGCCTGTTTCAATTAAAAAACCTCGCAAAATTCAGTTATTTATTAAATCAATAACGGTTTTTATATTAACTTATTCTTCAATATTTTTCTCTTTATTTTTAACAAGTGGAACAAGTTATGGGCAAGTATTAATGCTAGATTTAAATGGGTTTTACTTAGTTCTTTTGTTACTTGTTTTTTCTTTATTAGTTTCTTTATTTTCTTTCATTTTAGAGTTTTTGCCTCTTAGTAAATCTTCTTTAAGTGATTATTTTAGTGGCTATAAAATGAAAGATGATTTATTGGTTGAAGAAAATGAGCCTAGTCGTTAAATATAAAAAGTGTAGCGACTTAAAAAGAATAATTGCCTTTATAGTTGATTTTTTCTTTACTCTTTTTTTAACACTTTTACTTTTAGCTTCTTCTTTAGGCATATTTTACGCTACTCCAAATTATCAAGAAGCAATTTCTATTCAAGAAAATCTAAAAGAAAGAAGCGGTTTATATATTAACGATAAAGAAGCCCCAATTTATCTAAGTGAAGAAAGTTTAACTATTAAAGAACAAGCGGAAAGGTTAGATGAAATAATTACTGACTTTTATCAAAATACTTATTTTTTTGCTACTAATGAAGAACTGACTAATTATGAAAATCGTAAATTAAACGAAAAATATAATAATCACAATTTATTTATCAAAGAAAATGATCAAATTGTTTTTACTTTTGATCAAGTTCCAGACAATACTTATCTAACTTATTTAACAAATGAATATAACGATCGCGCCTTATCGTCTTTAAGAAATTTTGATGAATATTTTAATACAACAAGATTTATTTCTTTAACTATTTTGCTACTAATTGTTTTTACTTTTTTAATCTCAAGTCTTATCTTTTATTTTTTCATCCCATTATTCAGTAAAAATAACCGTTCTACTTTAGGAATGAAGATATTTAAACTTGGTTTAATATCAAACTCAAATTATAGCTTAACAACCAAAGAATTTGTTTTTCGCTTTTTCTTTTTCTTTATTATTGAATATATTTTAGGCTTTTTATCTTTCTTTATTATTCCTTTAATTTCTTTAAGTTATATGCTTTTATCAAAAAATGGTGTTCCATTTCATGATTTATTACTGAATAGTAAAATGATTGATACAAGCGGAGTTAAAATTTATAAGAATAAATATGAACTTTTAAGTGCTTTAAAGAGTCAGTCTTAAACAAAATAAAATAATAAAACCTTCTTTTTCGCTTTAACTCCTTTATAATATAGATGTTTATCTATGGAACTAATTAAAAAAGCACGTAAGTTTGAAATCAAACCAATAGCATTCATTTGCTTGGCGTTTATGATAGTAATCCTTGTGGGCTCTCTTTTTTTATGGGCTCCATTTTCTTTAAATGAAGGGCAAAGCGTTGAATATATTGATGCTTTATTTACTTCAACTTCAGCAACTTGCGTTACTGGTTTAGTTTCTTTACCAAATGGCTCGGTTGGTGATACTTATAATATTTTTGGTCGCTTTGTTGTTGCAATATTAATTCAAATTGGGGGATTAGGTGCAGCAACTTTAGCTATGGCTTTTATCTTAATTATTTCTTCAAGGCTAACTATGAATCAACAAACCCTAGTTAAAGAAAGTTGGAATATATCGTCTTTTAAAGGTTTAAAGAAAATCTTTTTATTAAATTTATTAATTACCTTTATTGCTGAATTTGTTGGAGCAATCCTTTTATTTTTTGATTTATATTTTCTTCATAATGATGTAGTCAAAGGCGTAGATGATGCTTTTGGGCACGCTTTCTTTTTGTCAGTAAGTGCTTTTAATAATGCTGGTTTTGATATTTTTGGAAATACTTCATTAATTGCCTTTTCTGATGATGTATTTATGAATTTGATTATTGCCTTATTGATTATTTTTGGTGGACTTGGCTATTTAGTTATTATTGACATGTGTAGTAAAAAATTCTGTTTTAAAAAGATGACTTTACATACTAAAGTTGTTATTTTTATGTCTTTACTATTAATATTTGGTGGAACAATTACAATTTATTTAAGTGAAAATGTTCCTCATTTTGTTAATAATAATGTGCCAGAAGGAATGACTTTTTTAGAGTCTTTCTTTTTATCTGTTTCAACAAGAACCGCCGGTTTTACAACTTATAATCTATACGATGCACAAATTTGTTCGATTCTTTTAATGGATGTTTTGATGTTTATTGGTGCTTCACCTGGTGGTACTGGTGGTGGTGTTAAAACTACAACTATATTTGCTCTTTTTGCTCGTATAAGAAGTGGAATTGATGGAAAAGCACCTCATGCATTTAGAAGAAGTATTAATAAAGACACTATTCAAAAAGCCTTTACTTTATTTTTCCTTTCAGTCTTATTTTTACTCTTCTTTATTATTTTAATATTCGGTTTTGAGGGGAAGTATATTGATGGAAATGGCAATACTTATTCTTCTTTAGATTATGTATTTGACGCTTTTAGTGCTTTTGCTACCGTTGGACTTTCAACTGGTGTAACTCCATTTTTCTCTATTGGTAGTAAGCTTTGCTTAATTTTATTAATGTATATTGGTCGTATCGGTCCAATGTCAGTTTCATTATCTCTATTTAAAACAAAACATAGTAATAACATAACATGGAAATATGTTGATGATTCATTACCAATCGGTTAAGGAAGGAATTATTTATGGCTAAAAATGCAGGAACTATCGGTATTATTGGACTTGGAAGATTTGGCTACTCACTAGCTGTTGAATTAGCTTCTAAAGGTAAAAGCATCATTTGTATAGATAAAGATGAAAAGAAAGTAAAAAAAATTTTAGAATATACAGATTATGCCTATGTTAGTGAAGATTTAACAAAAGAAACTTTAGAAGAACTTGGTTTTAAAGAATGCGAAACCATTGTTGTTTGTATTGGCGAAAAAGTTGATGCTTCAATTTTGACTACTTTAAATGCGATTTCTTTAGGTGTTAAAAAAGTTATTGCTAAAGCTGGAAATGAAGAACAAGGGCAAGTCCTTGAACGTTTAGGAGCAGAAGTAATCTACCCTGATAAAGATAGTGCCGATAGACTAGCTAAAAAGATTCTTTCTAATAACATTCTTGATTTTATTTCACTTAATGAGAATATTGAAATTGTTGAAATTACTATTCCTAAAAGATATGTTGGTAAAAAACTCGCTGATACTGATATCAGAAAAAGATTTCAACTTAACGTTATCGCCATTGAGCGTGATGAAAATATTGATATTAACGTTTCTCCATCTCATGTCTTTGAAGATAAGGATGCTGTAGTAGTTGTTGGTAATACTGATAGTATTGCTGAATTTGAAAAATAGAATGCAGTATCAAAATATTTTAAATTAATTATTTTGATTGATTGGTAGAGAAACACAAAAAAATCCATTAATTAAAAATAGAATTATATTCACTTAATCTTTATAATTGTAGTTATGGAAATTCATATTAAAGATTTAAAGAAAGTCTTTGAAGGAGACAAGAAGAAAAACATTCCAGATACCATCGCGGTGGAAGATTTTAGTATCGATATTAATGATGGTGAACTTGTTGGTTTGCTTGGCCCTTCAGGATGCGGAAAATCAACAATTCTTTATATGATAAGTGGATTAAAAGAGCCAAGTAGTGGTTCAGTATTTTTTGGTGAAGAAGATGTTACTGATCTCGCTCCTGAAAAAAGAAAAATTGGTTTTGTTTTCCAAAATTATGCTCTTTATCCACATTTAAATATTTATAAAAATATAGCTTTTCCTTTAGAAGATATTTATAAAAAAGATTTCTTAAAAAGTAGAAAAATATCTATGTTTTGCAAGCTTATCGAGAAAAAAGATAAGTTATTAAAAGCAAAAGAGATAATAGAACAAAGAAAAAAAGAAGACAAGAAAATTTCAAAATCATTACTTATTGATGAAATAAGTTTTGCTTTAAACATTCCTTTTTCTTATTCAAAATTTTTGTTTAAGTATCTTGTAAAGGATGATTTTGCTTTAGATAGTCTTATTTCTTTTTTATCTTCTTCAATTGAAAAAGAAAAAATTAAATACAAAAAGTTAAAACTTGATATTGATTCTGAAAACTACGTTTTAAAAAATGGTAAACGTATTGAAATTAAAAGAAAAGTTAGTAAGGATGAAATAGATTTAAAGGTTAGAGAAGTCGCCCGCATTGTTAAACTTGAAGGTTTACTTTATCGTAAACCAAATGAGATAAGTGGCGGACAACAACAAAGAGTGGCTATTGCTCGAGCTTTAATTAAATCTCCTAAAGTCTTACTTTTAGATGAACCTTTATCTAATCTTGATGCTCGTTTAAGACTAGAAACTAGAGAAGAGATTCGTAGAATTCAAAAAGAAACCGGAATTACAACAATCTTTGTTACTCATGATCAAGATGAAGCGATGTCAATTTGCGATAAAATCGCGGTTTTAAATAAAGGTAAAGTCGAAGAAATTGGTGTTCCACAAGAGGTTTATGATAACCCAACTAATTTATTTACAGCTAAATTTTTAGGTTTACCTCCAATTGGTATTTTTGATGGTTTCATAAAAGATGGATATTTATTTATTGCTGATTCTGAAGTTTTAAAAATAGAAGATGTATCTTTAAATAACAAAAATGTCTTAGTTGGAATTAGACCTGAAGGATATGTAAGAGCAAGCGAAGAAGATGAATTAACCTTTAAAGTAAATGTTGCTTCAATTATTGCTCAAGGTAGAGATACAGAAGTACTTGCTATAAATCCAACTAGCAATGAAAACTTTAAAATTATGATTCGAAATGATGATAAATTTGAATTAGGTTTAAACTATTTTAAAGTTAAACCTAATAAGATATATCTTTTTGATAAAGAAAGTGGACAAAGGATTTAGTTAAGATGAACACTAAAAATAACTACAAAGCTTGGATTTATTTAGCGCCTTCTTTAATCCTTCTTATTGTTTTTGCTCTTTATCCTTTGCTTGATACTTTTTATATTTCTTTTTTAAAGGATTATAACTATATAAGTGGCGAAAGTAATGGTTTTACTTTAGAAAACTATCAAGCTTTGTTTGGGATTATACCTGCTCCAAGTGATGTTCCTCATATTCAAGGACCAATTAATGCTTTCTTCGAATATGCTTTACCAAACACTCTTTTAATTACTTTTGTTACAGTTCCAATTTCAATAATTCTTGCTTTAATCATTGCGGTTTTAATTAACTCAATTAAAGTGTGCCAAAGATTTTTCCAGACCTTATTTTTTACGCCTTACGTCACAAATATTATTGCAGTAGGTATGGTATTTGGAGTTATTTTTTCTCATACTGGTCTATTTAATTCCGTCTTTGGTCTTGACTCTTACTGGGTTGAAAATAACGGAAATACTAGCTACTGGAATGCGATGTTTGTTATATTTTGCGATATTATTTGGTATCAATTGCCATTTAAGATATTGATATTTGTAGCTGGTCTACAAGGAATTGGAAAAACTTATTACGATGCTGCTAGAATAGATAGTGCATCAAAAATTAAACAATTCTTTAAAATTACAGTTCCGCTTTTATCTCCACAAATTTTTTATATTTCAATTACTTCATTTATCAATGGTTTTAAAGAATATCAATCTATTGCTGGTTTATTTAACCGAACAGGAACAACTGGAAATTCTTATAATTTATATACTGTTGTTTATTTTATTTATGATCAAATTAGTGTGGGTTATGGAGATAATGTCCGCTACGCTTGTTGCGGAGCGGTAGTCTTGTTTTTGATTATTTTTGTTTTTACAATTCTTCAATTCTGGGTGTCAAAGAAAAGGGTTCATTATGGAGCATAGTGATATTTTATTAAATAAAGATAGTATTTATTCTAGTGAATCTGAAGTTGAATTTATCATTGAAGGATTCAATAAGAGTGTTGACAAAACTAAGAAAAAAGATAAGGTTTTGCTAGTTTTTTCATTAATTGTCATATATGCTTTTTTAATTTTCTTTGCTGTTATTATGATGATCCCATTTTATTGGATGGTTATTTCATCTTTAAAAACAGAAGTTAGAAATGGAGCCTATTTAGGTTTAGACAATAATTTCTTTATTGCTTTTGATCAGATTGCTTGGAACAACTATGCTTTAATTTTTGATCCGGAAAGATTGGATTTCTTTAATTATTTATATAACACTTTAGTAGTTGTTGTTATTTCAACTTTAGGAACGTTATTTATTACAATCTTTGCTTCATTTGCTTTTGCTAGGCTTCAATTTAAAGGAAAAGATGTAACATTTTATGTTTATCTTATTACAATGATGATCCCAAGCGAGCTTTTTGTTGTTACTAATTATATTCAAGTTTATCGATATGGCTTACTTGATTCAACTTGGGGAACCTATCTAGCGATTATGCTTCCTTTTATTGTAAATGTTTTTTATATCTATCTTTTAAGTGAGGCTTTTAAACAAATTCCTAACGAATTATATTTAGCCGCTAAAATTGATGGAAAAAGTGATTGGAAATATTTATGGAAAGTAATGGTTCCGGTAGCTTCACCAACTTTGATCACAGTTGTTATTTTAAAAGTTATTTCAACATGGAATGCCTATGCTTGGCCAAAAACGGTTGCTCCACAAGGCGCTGGAAATCAAAGTGCTAACTTAATATCGGTTGCAATTCGTGATTTTGCTAATTTTTCTTATAAGGAAGGTGGCAATATCTTTGTTCTTCAATCCCTACAAATGGCTGCCACAGTTATTGTTACCATTCCTTTAGTTTTAATCTTTATTATATTTAGAAAGTATATTATGAATGGCACAAGTCGTGCCGGTATTAAAGGTTAATTTTCCTTTCTTAGAAAAAGAAAGCAAGAATTTACTATCAAAAAATTTACGTTTTCTTAATTTTGAAACTGACATTAATTGTGATATATTAATTTCGTATTTAAGCAGGAGGCTAATACTTACATGAAACTTAAATCAAAAATCTTAATGCCAACTCTTTTGTTAGGGGCATTAGCAATTGGTACAATTTCAGCTTGTGGTGAACCTGAAGTACCAGATCCAGATAATACAAAAACCAAGATTGTATTTTGGACTAATATTTGGGATCCAGCAGACGAACCAACTGGTGAAGCTACAATGATGGATGCAATTGTAAAAGCTTTTGAAGATAAATATCCAAATATTGATGTTGAATATGAGCAAAGCGGACAATATGCAACAATTAACGAGACTATACAAACTAACCTTAATAATATAAATAACTTGCCTAATATGGCTGTTTGTTATCCAGATTATGTCGTTAACTATTTACAAAGCGGAAGAGTCTTAAAGATGGATTCTTTCATGAATAGTACTGAATATGGTTTTGGTCATGATGCAAAAAACAATGGCGCTACTGAAAGTGACACCATCGCTAGCGATATGAATGAAGCTTTCCTTAAAGAAGGTCAACAATATAGCGAGGAAGGTACTTTCTCACTCCCATGGTATAAAAACAGTGAAGCTTTATTCTACAATTCAGATGTTTTAGATGCACAACTCGGAGCAGGAAAATATGAAGATAAACTTTCCAACTGGGAAGGTCTTATTGAAATTGCCCGTGAATTAAAAACTAAGAGCTTTGATACATATTGGTCAACTTGGGTTGGAGGAGATGATGGAGGATATCAAATTCTTCCTCACCATGTCTATTGGAAAGGTGAAACAATTCCAACCGATGGTAAAGCACCAAATAACTACGCTACTCCAATTAGTTATGACTCAATCGACAATTTATTTATTACATTCGCTGAAATGATGGATGTTCCTTATACTGCAGGCGATACTAATAAAGACGGAAAAATCACCAAAGATGAAGCAATCTTGTTCTATAATCCAAAAACTGGAGCAGCTGAAAAAACTGTTCAAATGATTAAAATGCTTAAAGGCTGGTATGATGAAGGACTTATTACAACTTCTGAAATGCTAGATGCTAAAGGTGATGGAAGCTATGGTTGCTGGAACGAATATACTTATAATCAAAATTCTTTCATCTATATTAACGGAAGTAAGAATGCTTGGTATGGTTCTTATAACACATTTAGAGGGAAAGTTTTACCAACTCCTGTAATTGATGATGGAATGTTAAAAGATACACCAGAAGTCAGTAATAAAAATGCTGATTCAAAGGCTATGTCTCAAGGTGCTAATATTGTTTTCTTCGATAAAGGTGATGAAGCTAATGAAGCTGCTTGGTTATTCTATAAGTTCTTAACAAATACTGAAAACGCATCAACAGTTGGCTTACAAATGACTTCTATGCCAGTTAGATCTTCAAGCTATGAAACTGAAGAATTTAAAGAAGCAACAGCTGCAAAGGATGATTTCCCAGAAGAAATTAGTGATCCAACAACAAATAGCACTAATCAAGCTGAAAACTATGATTATTTACAAGCAAATGTTTATGATATTTATCAACAATATGATGAAAATCAACAAACCTTTGTTGCTCCAGTTTCACAATTCTCTTCTAGTGCAAGAAGTGCAATTGAAAAAGCGATGATTAACGTCTTTAAGTACGAAGCAAAAGATGATGCAGATCTAACTTCTTATATTGAAGACGAATTAGAAGCTGCTTACAATCAAGTTGCTTAATTTTTAAAAACTTAAAAGAAAATTCTTGGGGGAAACCCTAAGAATTTTTTCTTTTAAGTGAAGAAATACTATATAATACTCTTATGCAAAATAACTCCAAAACATTGATTAGAAGTTTTAAAGAAAAAAGAAATCTAGGAATCTCTATTGGAATTCTTGGTACTATTTTTGTAATTATTTCATTATTTTTCATACCATTAATGAAAGAAGAAACCAGAAGATTTGGAGAAGATGTAATTATCTATGATTATTTTGCTATGACTATTTTCCATATATTTGTTGTTATCGGCATTTTGCTTTTTATCGCTGGAGTAGTTTTAACAATTATTTACTTATCAAAAGCAAGGAAAGTTATTAAAAATGAAAATCAAAATTGAGCATTTAGAAAAAATATACAAGGCTGAACCAAGTAAAAATATTGCTGAAACTATTGCAGTAAATGATTTTAATCTTGATATTGATGATGGTGAACTTGTTGCTCTTTTAGGCCCATCTGGTTGTGGGAAATCAACAACTTTATACATGATTAGTGGACTTATTGATCCAACAAACGGGAAAATATTTTTTGGTGAAGATGATGTAACTAGTTTAGCTAGTGAAAAAAGAAGTATCGGTTTTGTTTTCCAAAATTATGCTTTATATCCTCATATGAATATCTTTAAAAATATTTCTTTCCCTTTAACTAACTTAAAAATTAATGCTTATTTATATTCTTCCAAAATGGTAAATCTTTTAAAAATTAAAAAGATTATTGATGAAGATTTAACAAAAGTTAAAGAGTCAACTGAAAAAGCCAAAGAGAATAAAAAGATTAATCGTTTTAATTTAGTTAATCTTTTTAAAAAAGAATATAAACTTTCAAAAAGAGGAAGTGAAAGTTTATATTCTTTAATTATTAAATATGATTTTAATAAAGAGGAAATACTTAAAGCCATTAATAATAAGATTCTAACTTTAAAAAAGATACAATCTATATTTAGAAGGAAACTTGATGAAGAAGGATTCTTTCTTTCATTAACTAATGAAAGAATAAAGCGCATAAGAAAATTATATAAAGATGAGATTGATGTTTTAGTAAATGATGTTGCTAGAATTGTAAAGATTGATGAATATCTAGAAAGAAAACCTAGCGAGTTAAGTGGTGGTCAACAACAAAGAGTAGCTATTGCCCGAGCATTAGTTAAAAAGCCAAAAGTCTTACTTTTAGATGAACCTTTATCTAATCTTGATGCTCGCTTAAGAATTGAAACAAGAGAAGAAATTAGACGAATTCAAAAAGAAACTGGTATTACAACTATCTTTGTTACACATGATCAAGATGAAGCGATGGCTATTGCTGATAAGATGGTTGTTATGTCGATGGGTGAGATTCAACAAATTGGTAAACCTCAAGAAATATATAAAAATCCAACCAATTTATTTGTTGCTAAGTTTTTAGGAGTACCTCCAATCAATTTATTTAAAGGGTTGATTAAAAATCATCATCTCTATATTGGGGAAGAACTAATTATTGAAAATGAAATTGAGACTGATGATAAAGAAGTAGTTATTGGTATTCGTCCAGAAGCTTATGAACTTGTTACAACGGATTCTAAAGTTGGATTAACTTTAAAAATGGAAAAGGTATTTAAAGCAGGTAGAGATTTAACTTTAATATCTTCTTCTAATTATGCTCTTAACGAGATTAAACAAATTCTAGATAGTGATACTAAGGGGATTGAAGGGGTAAATAGATTTACGATTAATATAGAGCGTTTATTTATCTTTGACGCTAAAACAGAAAAAAGAGTTGAGTTTTAAAAGGTTTTTTAACAATTATGGAAAATAAACATATTTTTGCCCCAAAGCTTTATATCAGATTTTTCAGCTTTTTAGTTGATGCTTTATTGTTTTTTATACTGACATTTATTTTGACATTCTTTGTTTTTAACAACGTGTTTTCACCAACAGAATATAATAAATTATTGCAAGAAACTCTTGTTTATAGCAATTTGTATGTTTTAAATGATAATAATGTTTATAGTCAACTTAATAACGGAACAGTCGAAGAATATAAAGATATAGTTGAAAGTTATTATTTAACTTTTGAAGATCGTTCAAATGATGAAAATGATAAAGTTAATTACTTCGAAAGTGATTTTTATAAAGAGCATGGAGGCATAAGAAACCCTTTAACTATCAACGAATATAATGAAAAGATTTTGATGGCTGGAGAAGAAGAATCTTATTTTGAATATGATGTAGAAAATGGAGTAATAGATAAAACTAAATTAGCTGTTATCAAACCTACATACTTAAAAGAAAATTATGAAGAACAAACACTAGAGTTTGTAAGTGATGATTACAAAGGTGCTTTTATTAGTTTTTACACAAGTCAGTATAAAAACTGTTTCACTGATTTGTATAATGACCAATTTTATGTTGATGCTAGAAATGAAATCAATAGATTATCGCAAAATAACTTAGGACTTTCTTGTTTAATTCCATCTGTTTTAATTTATTTTATAATACCTTTTTTTAATGTAGGCAATAAATCTATTGGTAGAACGATTTTTAGATTAGGACTATGTAGCATGGATGGCTTTAAAATTAAAAATTATCAGGTTGCAATTCGTGCTTTGCCAAGTCTAATATTATCTATTCTTCCTTTTTTCATTGGAGATTTAATGATTCTTTTGTCTATATGCTTTGGTTATATATTAATTAGTGCTTGTTCAACTATAATTGTTTCTGATAATGTTTCTGTTGTTGATTTTATATCAATGACTAGAGTTGTAGACTTAAAAACATCAAAAATATTTAGAAACAGTGACGATTTAAAGGAAAAAGAAGACCTTATATATGGAGATTAAAGACATTAAATATGCCAATTTAGGCCGAAGGGTCTTAGGAATTATATTAGATTTAATATTTTTTATAATTCTTTTACTGTTCTTTTATTTGCCTGTTGTAGAAGGTTATGTTGACATTGGTTTTCACAATACTCAAGTATTAAATGATGTTAAAGCTTTACAAGTATATTCAGGCTTGTTTGTTGATAGAAGTGAAGAGAGTCAAGAACCTTTAACTAACGTCAGCCTTATTGGTCGTGAAGAATTAACTGACGAAAATAATTACTTTACTTTTGATTCTTATAAAGTTTATCTAAACGCGACTTACAATTTTTATACTAACAAAGATTTATCTTTTCATAATGAGCTTTTAGAAATGATATTTTCAAAAACAGATGTTAGTGATTCCGAACTTAATTATCGGTTCAATACCCAAGTTTTAAACATTGATCAAAGTTTAGATTACGATGTCTATTATCTTGAGAATGATGATTTATATTCCTCACCATTAAATGATAATTGCAAAGTTAAAGAAACCATAACTTTTAAGGGTGAAACTTTTACTAAAACTAGTGATGACAATCGACAAAATCAAGAATATATTCTGGCTTCAATCAAAATTTTTAGTGATACTCTGGACTTTCCTGGAACATATCAAGAAGCTTTGCTTCATTTAAGGACTACTGATGAATATTCAAATTATTATCTTCAACTTGAAAGAATATCTCGTTATGAAGCTTATATTGCAATTGCGATAAGCGGTTTAATATATTTTTTAATTATTCCTTTGTTCTTTAAAAATGGGGAAACTTTTGGAATGAAAATAGTACATATTGGGTTGGTTAATTCGCTAGAATACCAAGTTTCTAAACCACAAGTATTTTTAAAAAATTTCTTTATTTTAGCGGAGATTTTTGTGGGAATATTTACTTTTTTCTTAGTTTTCTTGGTCGATTATATTGTAATGATTTTTACAAAACGTCATAGATCTTTTAGTGATTTAATTGCGGCGACTGTTGTTATTGATACAAAAACTAGTGTGTGGTTTGTTTCTCGAAGTGTAGAAGAAAAACTGATTTCTCAAATCGAAGAAAACCTAAAAAAGAGTAATCTTGGAATGGATGAAAATGATAAAAAATACGATTAATATCATTATATTTAGAAATTTTATCAAAATACTAAAATGTCAAATTAAGTATTTTTTATTGAATTCATTTTTGATATAGTAAAGATACACATAAAAAAAGGATTTTGTTATGGAAGTAAAAATTGAAAACTTGGTAAAAATCTTCTCAGGAAAGAAAGGTGCAAAAACTGTAGCAGTTAACAACATGAACTTCGATATTCCTGATGGGAAATTATGCGGCTTACTTGGGCCATCTGGATGTGGAAAATCAACAACACTTTATATGATTGCTGGTTTACACAATGTCACAGAAGGAAAAATTTATTTCGGTGATGAAGAAGTCACAAATCTTCCTGCTGAAAATAGAGGTATTGGTCTTGTTTTCCAAAACTATGCTCTTTATCCTCATTTCAATGTTAGACAAAATATCATGTTTCCACTTGATAATGCTAGACCAAAGCTTACCTATGATGAAAAATGTGCAATCGTTTTAGAAAACGCCAAGATTGTTCATATCGAAAAACTTCTTGATAGAAAACCAAAAGAATTATCTGGTGGTCAACAACAACGTGTTGCTATTGCTAGAGCTTTAGCAAAAAGACCACGTGTTTTACTTCTTGATGAACCTTTATCGAACTTAGATGCACGTTTAAGACTTCAAACTAGAGAAGAAATTAAACGTATTCAAAAAGAAACTGGAATTACAACAGTATTCGTTACTCATGACCAAGAAGAAGCTATGTCAATTAGCGATTTTATTGTTGTCATGAGAGATGGTATTGTTCAACAAAAAGATGAACCTCAAAAAGTTTATGATGAACCAGCGAATTTATTTGTCGCCAAGTTCCTTGGAACACCTGCCATTAATGTTTTTAAAGGCGAAATTAAAAATGGTGTTTTATATATTGCTGGCAATAAATTATCAGATAATCCTGAATTAAAGCATGTTCATATTGAAGAATTAACTTGTCCACATTGTGGTGCTATTGTTCCACATAATGCAAAATATTGTAATGTTTGTGGTGCTAATATTAGAGAAGGTGGCGCAATTGTTAAGAGAAAAACAAGTGATAAAGAAGAACAAGTTATTTATAACTTACAAAAATCAATTTCTTATAACAAAACTGGCAATAAAGACATTGATAAATTAGTTATTAAGTTTAAAAAGACATTCAATAAATTTGATTCTGCTAATATCGTTAATAAATTTGAAGAACTTTTACCTAGCATAACTGATGAAAAAACTTTATTAATCGCTCAAGGTGAAGTAGTTAAAGCAAGAGCACTTGAATCTGTTCAAAATGTTGAAGCAATTAACAATAGCGTTAAGTCTGTTATTGACGCAGCTAAAGAAGATATTAGAAATTGTAACAATGCTTATACAAAAGAAGGTCAAAATAGAATCAATTCTTTAGTTAGAAAGATTAATAATGCTAATGTAGTCTATAATATTGCACAAAAAGTTGACTCCTTATATCAAGAAAGTGATTGGGAAGCTACCAAGAATATTAAAAAGACACAAGAGGATATTATGTATCAAATTAATGATATTGATAGCCCTGAATCAAAAGAAATGGTTGAAAAGATTATTCAAGGTCTTGAAAAGAGACTTAATCCTGAAAGATCATGTCAAATTGGTATTAGACCTGAATCATTTAAGTTAGTTGAAAACGGACCTATTAAAGTCAAAGTTGAAAATATTGAACATATCGGTAGAGATATCTCAGTTATTGGTGAAGTTGAAGGATTAGAAGAAGGAAGTGTTAAGATTATCATCTCTAATGAACTTCTTAAAGACTGTGAAGGAAAAGAGTACTTATATTTCGAGCCAAAACGTATCTATGTTTTTGAAGATACTGGTGAAAGAATTTTATAATTAATAGTTTGGTGATTTTATGTTTAAGAAGAAACAAGGTCCAGAAACAGAAAATAACGAAGTAAGTTCTAATTCAAACTTTGACAATAAGCTAACAAATTTTTTCAAATCAACTTATAACAAAACTGCAAAGGTTTGTAATAATGCTTATATTCGTTTAAGACATAGAGGACACGAAGAAAGTTATTATTATAATTCTGATGGCACGGCTAAATTTGATATTAATCGTACATTAGAAACAAAGAAACGAAAGTTCCATATGAATCAAAATCTTTTGGCACTTTTAGTTTTAATTCCTGCTTTCATCTTTATTATTGTTTTTATGATCTATCCAATCATAAACTCATTTATTATTGCATTTACTGAAGATTTTACCTGGGTTGATGGCAGTGGATCATTTGCTATTTCAAATATTATTAATGGTAATAGTGGACATTGGGAAGATATGTCTGCCGTCGGTGGAGATGGTATGGTATGGGTAGAAGGAAAATATCCTACATCGTTTGGATTAGGCAATTTCTTCTATTTATTCCAAGATACAACTTACTCTATTAATTTATTCGGACAAAATATTGGAACTTCATTATTTATAAAGAGCCTTTGGAATACTTTTGAACTTGTTATTATTGAAGTCCCATTAACTATTATTGTTTCATTATTAATCGCTTATTTTATTCATAAAATTAAGTTTTTACGTGGATTTTTCCAAATTATATTCTTCTTACCTTATGTTACAAATACAATCGCATTAGGTATGGTTTTCAATTTACTTTTTGGATCTAATACTAGTGGAGCTATTGGAGGCGGACTTGTAAATACTTTATTGAATTCAAATCAACAATGGATTTCTTCTGGCGCTCCTAGATGGGCTCAAGGTGTTGTTATTGTTACATATGCACTTTGGGATGGTTTAGCATTCAAGATTCTCGTTTTCTTAAGTGGTTTATCAACAATTGATAAGCAATATTACGATGCCGCAAGAATTGATGGTGCAAATGCAACAACAATATTTAGAAGAATTACAGTTCCTCTTTTATCACCACAGATTTTATACATTACAATCACATCATTTATTGGTGCTTTCAAAATGTATACAGGTGTTAGAGCTGTTTACCAATCACAATCAACGTATTACTTCGGTGGCGTTCAAGGCGTTGAATGGATAACCGTTGTTGGTTATTTATATCGTGATATGAAAGAGGTCAATCCTTTAAACCCAGGTTATGCTGCGGCAGGAAGTATTGTTCTTTTGATTATTATTCTTCTTATTACTATGGCTCAATTTGCTGTTAGTAAGAAGAGAGTTCACTATTAAGGAGATAATTTATGGCAAAAAAAGCTATTAAAACAGAAGAAGAATTATTACCTTATCTTGATAGTGCTAAGCAAAAATTATTAGAAGCCTCACAAAAAAAGGCTAGTTTTATCAAAGAAGATGATTATGGGGTTAGTTCAAAACAAAAAGTTTTAACTAAAACTATCGTCACTCAATCTTTGATGTATATTTTCTTAATTATCTTTGCTTTATTTATTATTATTCCTTTCATTTTCATGATTTCCACCTCGTTTGTTAGTGATAATACTTTTGATACTAATCTTTCGAATGGAAAAATCACACTTTTACCAATACCATTCACTTTCAATAACTATGTTGATGTCTTTGCACCTACATATGTTGATAATTTAGGAAATGTACAAGAAAAAACATCTTTCTGGATTTATTTCTTTAATACATTTATTTCAGCATTTGGTTCAATGATAGTTACAGTCGTTACAAGTGTTTTAGCTGCATTTGCCTTTGCTAGATTAAACTTCAAAGGTAAAAACGCTTTATTCTTACTCATTTTAGCCACAATGATGATTCCTGGCGAAATGATGATTATTACAAATTATGCTTTAACTAAAGAATTAGGTTGGGAAAATACTTTTTATGCCTTGATTTTTGTTCATGGTGTTAGTGTTTTCTATATATTCTATTTGCGTCAAACATTCCAGCAAATTCCTAATGAATTATATTTAGCAGCTAAAGTTGATGGTTATACTGACTTTAAATATTTACTTAGAGTTATGATTCCAATTGGAATGCCAACCATTGTTACAATTATTATTCTTTCCCTTATGGGCGGATGGAATTCATATATGTGGCCTACTCTTGTAGCCAATGGTAAGACTCAAAATGATCCTATCTTTGGTACAGGATATGATATTCGATTAGTTTCTAACGGCTTAATGTCTATATTCCAATCCGAATTCTCAGATAACCAACCAGGTAAAATGGCTGGTTCTGTTGTTACAACCTTACCACTTTTCGTAATCTTTATTATTTTCCACAAGTATATTATGAAAGGTGTTTCAAGGAGTGGTATTAAGGGCTAATCTTGCATTTTGCAAGTTAGATATATTTATTTGTTCAGTAGGAGGATTTTTATGAACAAAAGAATGAAGTTATTAGTTGTCCCATTAGCAGCACTTTCGCTTTCTAGTTGTGGACCTTCAGATGTAAACGGAGTTAACACAACTATTCAAATGTGGACTGGCTTCGGACAATCAATGACAACTCAACTCGAGACTATTTTAGAAACGTATAGTTCTGAACATCCAGGAATTGATGTTGTTCATACTGGCCAAGGTGGTTATGACAACTTATTAGCAAATATCGTTGGCTCTGTTTCTACAAGAACTTATCCTAATATTGCAGTCGCTTACCCAGATCACATGGCTCAATATCAAGAAAGTGGAATTTTATTTGATTTAACAAACTACATTTCTCAAGATGGAGTCGATTTAGACAAATATTACCAAAACTATTTAACAGAATGTCAAGAAATCGTCGATGGAAAAACTTTAGGTCTTCCATTTAACAAATCAACCGAAGTTTTAACTACAAACCAAACTTTTGTTGACCTATTAATCCAAATGACAGCCAATGAAACTGGCGAAAATAAAATTACAGCCGTTCCAACAACTTGGCAAGAAGTAGAAACATTTGGTAAAGCAGCTCTAAGAATTTTAGAAAACACTGGAGCTTTTAATAAAGTTATCGGAACAGACGCAAAAGTTTATGCTGATGCTGCAACTGCAGGAAAGGCAGGAGTAGACGTTGCTATCGATTTAAGTTCAGTAGATAAAGCTTCATTTAGAGTTCTTTCTTACGATTCACAAGCTAACTTCTTTATTACAGCAGTTAGACAATGGGGCGGAACTTATACCTCTGTTGAAACTCTTCCAAATGGAAAAACTCAAGGTTATATGGAATATAAATCTGAAGAAACCGTTGAAATGTTTAATTTCTTCTATAGATTATTTAATGAACAAATTATCGGTATTCCTTCTGATTTTAACGAGTCAAGCTATACTTCAACACCATTTAAAGCTTTCAAAACAATTTTCACAATTGGTTCAAGTGCTGGCGTAAGTAACTGTGTTCCTGCAAACGATGGATTACAATTTGATATCACCATTAACCCAATTCCATTTAATGCTGATAAACCAGATTGCAAATATGTTATTTCTCAAGGTACAAACTTAGTTATGTTTAGAAATACTGATGAAGTTTCTAGAACTGAAACATGGAATTTATTAAAAGAATTATCATATGATCCTGAAACAAACGCTCAATTTGCTAAACAAACTGGTTATATTCCTGTTACAAAAGATGCATATAATTCCACAGCATACCAAGAATATCTTAAAGATACTTCTTTAACTGGAACAGCAAAGACTATGAGAGATGCAATCTCTACTAACTTTGATGTATATCTTGCTGATGATTCAAGTTGGATTCAATTCGTCGATCCAGGATTCGTTGGATCAAGTTCAATTAGAGCTAACGTTGGTACAATTATGACAATGGTCAGAGATGCTGGCCCTGATGACTTAGGTGATAATCCAGACGCTTACTGGAATGCTCAACTTGATACTTGGTACAACTTAAATCCAAACAATATTAAAAAATAATAGGTAGTTCATGAGATTTAGTAAGTTTAGAAAAATACCAATTATTGCCGTAACATTCGCAAGTTTGTTTACTATAGCAGCTTGCGATGCCGGCTCTCAAACTACAGAAGTTTGTGGAGATGATGTAGAAGTAGCTACACCTGTTACTGATTCTTTTAAGTTGGATATAGACTATTCAACTCCTAATTTTGTTGATGCAACAAGTGGGATTGCTATTACCACAGCAACACCTGTCACCTATACTGATGGCGATACTGTAAGTTTTAATGTTGCTGAAGATACAGAGTTTCCTATAAGAATAAGATTTTTAGGGGTTAATACTCCAGAATCAACTGGAGCAATTCAACCTTGGGGAATTAAGGCTAGTCATTTTACTAAGTCAAAATTAAGAGGAGCAACTGAAATTGTTCTTGTTAATGATATTACTCAATATGGAAAATACGATAATACTAGTAGTCGAAGATCACTAGGTTTTGTATGGTACCGACCAGGTGAAAACGAAGATTTTAGATGTTTAAACCTCGAGCTTGTTGAACAAGGTTATTCAACAAATCAACTTGCACAATATTCGTCAAATCTTCCTACTTATTACGATGCTTTTAAGCAAGCCGGGGATAATGCTAAAGCCGCTGGTCTTAGAGTAAATGGACAAAATGACTGTGATTTTGATAGCAGTGGTGAAGTTGTCGAAACAACAATTGCTAATGCTAAAGAAAAATTTGATGAATTAGGTGTTCAAGACGATACTGCAAATAGCGGTAAGAAGTTAAGAATCACTGCTCAAATCATTGCTAAGAGTGGATACAATTTCTATTGTAGAGATCTTTTCCAAGCAGAGGATGATGAAATCAAATCAAGCATTTATGCCTTTACCCAATATAAATCAATTGATTTAGAAGTTGGTTATGTTGTTCAATTCTATTGTAAAATTACAAAGTATTACGGGAATTATCAATTAACCGACATCGATACAAATACTCAAAATAATTTATATCCTTTTAAGTATATTGCTAGAACACAAGAAGAATGTGAAGCTCTTGGATATGATTACAATGTTGAACCTTATTATGTTGATCCAACCACCATTAATAGTGATGATGATTTGATACCATATGAAGGTAACTTATTAAAGATGACTTTAAAGATTAACGATAGAGAAGATTTTTATCGTGTTTCTCAAACAGCATCTGGCGATACAGTTTATACAATTTATACAACTTGTAATGGGCACAGTTTAGAAATTAGACTTCAAAATCATTCCTTCTTTACTAGTGAAAGTACAATTAAAAGTGTTTTTGAACCAGGAAAAACATATGATGTTACCTGTTTACTTGATGCTTTCCAATATGAAGGCGAGGAAAAAGGCTATCAATTAACAATTCCTGGCTTCAGAGCAAGTCAACTTTTGACTTATATAAGTGAACATGTTGAAAATAATTAAGGAGAAAAACCAATATGAAAAAGAATAAATTTTTAGCTCTCGTATTATCTGCTGGTGTTGTTTTCTCATTAGCTGCTTGTGGTGATACTACTGATGTACCAGGGCCTGATGAAGTAACTGAGACTTGGACTGATAAGCAAATTGCTGATGCTGCAATGAATAGTGCTGCAGTCTTAACTACTAATTCAGCAACACCTGTTAGAGACTCTACAAATTATGGTGACTCATTCGTTAATGAATTACAATCAATGTCTGGTGGTTATTTAATTGCTGCCGATAGTTATAAAGTAGTTAGTGATGTTTCCTTAGAATATACTGTTACACTTTCTTGGGAATTTGACTCTACATTATTTACTTCAACTAAAGATGGCGCAAATGAAAGACTTATGCCTAATTGGGACGCTATTGAAGATAGCACTTCTAAAGTAACTGTTGTTAAAGGCACAGCAACATATAATGGAACAACTTCTAGTTTAAGTTATAATATTACTTTAACTGATAATGTAAAAGTTAGTAGTATTGAAGATATGCCTTCAGCTGGAATGGTTGCTGTTCGTGGATACGTTACTTCAAAAATTATGGGTACAAATGATTCTCCATATGGTATTTATGTACAATCTGGCGACTATGGCTTTATGATTTATCAACCAAAAACTGCTGATTATAAAAAATATAATATTGGTGATTGCATTCAAGTTAATGGAACTTCTTCACCATACAATGGAACTAGACAAATTACAGGTGGAAGCTGTGTTATTACACTTTTAAGCGGCAGTATTGCTGACGAAGTGGCTGAACCAAATATTGAAGAAGTTGAAGATGCTAATTTAATCACTGCTGATACTTATGGAACAATGAGTACAATGTCCGGTATAAAGATTACTGCAGCTTATGATGTTCCAAACATTTATGGTGGAAAAACAACCGAACATGGTTATGTTTATGCTGAAGGCCTTTATAAAGGTAAAAAAGTTATCCTTTATACAGATAGATATAACGGCGATGTAGATGCTAAATTAGAATTTTACAATAAGTTAAAAGAAGCAGCAGATAGCAATGGCGCAAAAACCATTACAATGACTGGTGCGCAAGCTAAAGCTAAGACTGCTAAAGTTGAAGGTGAAGGTGAGAACCAAGAAACTAAAGATTCTACAAGCGATACCCCAGCTTTACTTTTAGTTGATGGTGGCGAAGTTACAGTTAATGATGAGGCTTATGTTGAAACAACAGCTGTAAATGTAAAATTATCTTCTTCTCTTTATATTGGTAGCACCTGTGACTTAGAAGTTTCACTTGATCCAACTGCCGAAAACGTAACATATTCCTACGAATTAGAAGATGATACAATTGCTGAAATTGATTCTAAAGAAGGTACAATTACCGGTTTGAAGGTTGGAAAAACAATTTTAACAGTAACAGCTACTGTTGGAACTGAAACTTATACTGGAAAAACAAAAGTTGTTGTTGAAGAACCAACTGAATCTACCATTGAAGCAGCTTACGAAGCTACTTTAGGAAGCACGGTTAAAGTTCCTGGTATAATTTCAAAGATTGTTAGAGGTACAGGCAGTAAGGCTAAAACTTACGGAACTATTCTTTCTGATGGCGAATATTCTGTAATGCTTTATAAATATGATGCTTCAAAAGATGGATTTAAAGAAGGAGATAGAATAGACGTTATTGGAACCACAGCAACATTTAATGGTTTATTCCAAATGAATGTCGGTAGTGCCGCTAAAAATGATAATAACTCTGCAAAAGAGCCTGTTGGTTTAGGCAAAATTACAACTTTAGATGGCATAACAGGTAAAGATTCATCTAAATCTGTTACTGTTGAAGGCGCTGTTAGTGGCTATGCCGATAATGGAAGTACAATTCAATTTAATGTTGCAATTAGTAGTGATGAATCTGTATTAGTTAGATACGATAATCGTTATGTTACTGAAGAAACATTTAGCACTGTTCAAGACGTTTCGAATGGTTATAAAGTTAGAGTTAACGGTTATGTCGGATTCTTTGACTCTTCAATAAAAGGTATTGGCGATACTTCTAAAGGTTTCCAAGTTAATTATGGTGACATTGAAGTTTTAGAAGAAGGTGAAGTTACTTATCAAGATACTACTTTAAATGATATTTATACTAATTTTGAAGTAAACAAAGCAGTAAAATTTGATGCTGTTGTAAGCGCAAAAGTTGGCGGTTATGGAACAATTGTCGCAGATGGTGATAAAGCAATTATGCTTTATAAATATGAAGATGAAAATTTAAATATTGGCGACAAGGTTGAAGTTACCGGATCAACAGCTTCATTTTAAAGGTACTACACAATTAAGCACTGAAACAGTTGTTAAAAATGAAGCTGACAATACTGCAAAAGAACCAACTACTTTAGAATTAACTACCTTAAGTAATATTACCGGGAAGGATTCAAGTAGAAAAATTCATGTAAAAGCTAATGCTAAAACTGTTACTGTTGATTCTGAATACGGCAATGTGACTATAGTAGTCGCTCTTTCTGAAACAGAAGAAGCAACCATTTATCTTGATACTCGATATAACTCAAGCGAAGCTATTGCTAGGGCAAAGGAATTTAAAGTAGGAGAAGAAGTTGACGTTACTGGATTTATTACATTTAATAATAAAGAAAATGATATTAGTCCTGATGCAGCCAAAATGAGGATTCAATATGTGACTTTTGCTGATCAAGCAGAAGCTCCTGAAGAACCAACCGAACCAACTGCTAAGAATAAGTATGAGTATACATTTGCAAAAGATGTACTTGTTAAAGAAGGCGGAACTGCTGAACTAGGCGGATTAAATTGGACTTATGATAGTATTACCTACCTTGGTTTTGATTCTAATACTTCTGCTAAGGGAGTTCAAATTGGGTCTAGCGGTAATCCTCAAACAGAAGAATGGCATTTGAGCACTACTTTACCAGCTGGCTCTGTTGTCAAAGGTTTCAAAGTTAATTCAAGTTGCGCAAAGGACGGAGTTTCAACGATAACTGTTAATGCAGGAGATTATACTAAAAGTTTTGATTTAACAACAACTGCTACAGATTACATCGATTATGAAATGAACGCCGAAACAACAACATTTGAATTTGTTTTAAAAGCTGAAAAAAAGCAATGTATATTAAATCATTTACTATTTTTGTTGATTAATTTCGCAGTTAAAATTCTAAATATAAAGGGGGCTTAGCCCCCTTTATTTAACAGAAAGGGTTATTATGAGAAAAAAACTTATATTATTAGCTTTACCATTAGTAGTAGGCACAATTTCATTATCATCATGTGGTAGTAAGACATTTGGATATAATATTGAACTTGAAGGACCAAATGATGGGGCCATTCATCTTGAAGGCACATCAGAAGGAGTTTATGAAGAAGGCTATAGAATAAGTATTAAAGTTACTATTGATTCAGATGCTGGATTAGTTTTTGATGGTTTTTATATAGATGATGAATTAGTAAATGCTTCTTCAACCTATGTATTTGATTTAACAGCTGATACAACAATAACTGTTAAATATAGTGAAGCTAGTGAAGAAAATCCTGATGAACCAAATAATCCTGATGATCCTGTAAACCCACCTATAGATGAAGATGAAATAGTTACAAATGCAACATATCAACATGCTTGGGTAAAAGATGATTTTACTTCTGATGGAGGGAGTACAAAAGAAATTAATGGTTTAATTTGGAATTATGGTGCCTCGACTTATCTAGGATTTGATACTAGTAATGGCCGTGGTGTACAAATTGGCTCTAAGAATAACCCTCAAACAACACCTTGGAAATTATCAACTTCTATACCAGAAGGGGTTTATGTAACCGGCTATTCACTTGAACTAGCTAATGCTAGTGGTGGAGTTGGTACTTACGATATAAAAATAGGAGATTATTCTAAAACTGATGATTTCTCATATAAAGAGCCTACTGCAATAACTGATGAAAAAGTTAATAAAATTGGTGATAGTTTTGAATTGACTCTTACTTCAAAATCTTTGGCTATGTATATTAACAATTTCGAAATTTATTTTTATGTTCCAGATGGAGTAGATTTTGAAGTAAGTACTGATAATGGAGGAAGTGAGGAGCCTGGCAATCCAGATAACCCACCTTCTAGTGATGATATTCCAGCCACCAAATACAAGCCAATTACTGCTGATGAATATTATAAAGATATTGATTTTAATCAAAGTTCTGCAGAGCTTTTTGATAGTTTAAGCACAAAAATTAGCACAAATATTACTGCTTATTCATATGGAGAAGCTAGATATACTTTGCTTTATACAGATCAAGTTGTTGGTGATTCTTCCCATCTTTATAGTCTTTTTGATGGCGATAAATTAAATGCAAAATGGGACTATGGTGCTACTTGGAATAGAGAGCATGTTTGGCCAAAGTCAAAATTAGGAGTTTCCGAAGTTGGTAATAATGATACAAATATTGCTACTGACTTAGTCAATTTGAGAGCTTCATGTTCAAATGCAAATTCATCGCACGGTAACAAGTATTATGGCGATACAACAACTGAAGCGGCTTTTTTCCCAAATATATCTGGAGGTTTAAGCGGCAATGATCATAGTTATACTGGTGACCATAGGGGAGATGTTGCAAGAATTTGCTTCTTTATGGCATTAAGATATGATGATCAAATTTCTTTAAGTGATAATCCAAGTGGTTCTTATCAAATGGGATATTTGTCAACATTACTTGAATGGAACAAAGAAGACCCTGTTGTTGAATTTGAAATTCAAAGAAACAATAGAATCTATGAATACCAAGGTAACCGTAATCCATTCGTAGACTATAGTGATTTGGCTGACAAATTATTTTAATTATTGTTATTTAGATATAATTTATGAAGAAAATTAGTTTATTATTTTTGCTTGTAGTACCATTTTTAAGTTCTTGTAATTCAAATCAAATGCCAGATTTAGGCGAAAAAGTTGAATCTAGAACTCTTGAGATCTTTGCTCTAAACGATTTCCACGGTTCTTTTATGTATGATGAAGAACAAGAACAAACTGGTTTTTCTAAAATCGGTAATTACTTAATAAACGCCAAGGAAAGTGACCCTGAAAATACTTTTATTATTTCAAGCGGAGATATGTTTCAAGGCGGGTCAGAATCAAATATTACTCGAGGAGAAATTCTAATCGAAGCAATGAATGAAATTGGCTTTGATGCCATGACTGTTGGCAATCATGAATTTGATTGGGGTGAAGATGTTTTAAAAGAAATGGAAAGTAAAATGGATTTTCCACTTTTGTGTATTAATGCTTTCTACGCAAACACAGAAAATAGACCTGAATATTTTTTACCATCCACTTACATAGAAAAAGAGGGAATAAGAGTTGGCATTATTGGTTCAATTTATCAAAATATAGCTTCCTCGATTTTACCTACAATTGCGAGTAAATATAACTTTGTTAACTCAATTGATTTAATTAAAGCTGAAGCAGAAAGATTACGATATAGCGATTATTGCGATATTGTGTTGCTATCGACTCATGATGGTCAAAGTTCTGGATATTCTTCATTAGTTAATGAAAAAGACTCATCCGGAAATAATTATATTGATGCCTTATTACTTGGGCACGATCATGAAGCCCAAACTGGCTTTTTAGATTCAGAAAGCAAGGTTCCTTATGCAGAAGGAGCTTGTAATGGAGATTATTTATCACATATTTCTTTAAATTTAAAGTTAGGCGACAATAATCGTTATTATGTTGATTCTAGCGAGGTAGAAAATATCGATACATTTGATACCTTCAAAAATGATAGTCCAAAAATTGATGCTATCTACGATCAATATGCAGATGTAATTGAACCTATCAGAGATGAAGTGTTGTTCGAATTTGATGAAAGCGTATCAGCATTAAAGTTTGGGGAATTTATAGCAAAATCATTATTAGATTATGTAAATAGTTT
>OLIX01000135.1_pt1 | contig 79393 bp, 64 predicted proteins | sample 1601331 | NCBI WGS metagenome assembly OLIX01 (sample SAMEA2452120, study PRJEB22498) | human gut metagenome | biome: human feces; feature: human gut; material: feces | place: Australia | collected 2012 | reverse complement strand
CAGACGACCGACAGAAGCGACCGGGTCGCCAATTCCGATCACCGAAGACGAATAAGTAACGACAGAATAATTCTAGGTTTATTTCGTTATTTATTTGTCTTCGGTTATTGTGATCGTCGAGTGTGCTATGGTGGGAAAGTGTTTGAGCTTCGTGACACACCCGCCGATCACGATAGCCGTTGCTCACGTCCTGATGGGAGCAGTTATGAAGACTGCGCTCTGAGAGCATTAAACTTTCAAAACCTTGTTTGCCCAAGCCCTGTAAACCTTGTTCACCATTTGTGATTTCGGAGATTATTTCCGAAATTTGTTCATGTGTAAATTCCATAATAATTCATTTTTGAAGTTCCCAATACAAAAATAATAAAACTGGGATTTACACACTTTTTGAAACACTATCTCCAAGTTTTCCGATTGATCCCTCATCCACACTATCGGCTCGAACCCGATAAAATAAAAAGACCGGAAAAAAATCCGATCTTTTTACAACTTTCATTAATTTGGCGGAGAGAGGGGGATTCGAACCCCCGGTACAGTAACCCGTACGACAGTTTAGCAAACTGTTGGTTTCAGCCACTCACCCATCTCTCCTCGATGTTCTGCGCTGAATTGCGATCACAAAAGTAGTGCTTTTTGACAAACCTGCAAACTTTTACTCTATTTTTTTAGGTTTATTTCTGAGAGCAGGATTCGCGGCGGAGTTTATCGAACAACTGCCGATGAAATTTTCGCTCAGCATCACTGAGTTTCCATATTTTCGAAGCAGGAACGACTTGTATCATTTTTTGATAATATTCTTTCTTCACTTCATGGAGCCGGGCTTCATAGCCCAACATTTTCCCGATCGCTTCTTTATAATCGGTTTCTTTCAGTCCTTTCGCATTTCTCACTTCATGAAAGCTTTTCCGCATATCGGCTTCTATTTCCCGGTTTTTCTTCTGCATCTCATTGTACAAAGGCCAGAAAACAGCTGCTTCAGCAGGGGAAAGGTCCAATTCCTGTGTAAAGAAAGCGACTTTCTGCGCATCGAATTCTTTCCGTTTCTCGTCGGTCAATTTGTCCTGAGCCCATACGCCCACCCCACTCCACAACAGCAACACAATCAAAATTATATTCTTCATATTCTTATTTACTTAATAAATTCCAGCCAGAATCATCTCATAATTATCTACTTCAGAAGCCAGGTATTCGATGATTTCTTCATTTGTCGGATTAAACTGGCTGTCGAAAATATCCTCTGCTTCCATTTCCTGTACAATAGCATTTTCCCCCTCGATATCCGGCAAGTCAGTATTCTTCGCTCCGGGAAATAGAATCTGAACCACCATTAAAGCAAGAAAGAAAATAGCCACTAAGCCCATATAAGGCTTCAACCCGCGAAGAGAAGAACTTTTTTTCACTTCTTTCTGTTTTTCTATCCGACCGGTAATTCGGCCGGTCAATTCGTCAAAATACCCCTCAGGTACAGTGAACGGATTTTTCTTTTTATATTTATCGTCAAAATTTTCCATGGCTTAATCAATTTAAGGTATCCACTATTTTGAGATTTTCTTCTATTTTTTTTACGGCATTGTGATAAGTCGCTTTCAGGGTCCCGACAGCCACTCCCAGCACATCTGCCATATCCTCGTAAGGCATGTCGTCAAAATACTTCATATTGAAGATCAAACGTTGGCGTTCGGATAAAGTCAGAATAGCCCGTTGCAGTTCTTTTTGTATTTTATCCCCGCTAAAGTAAGTATCGCTTTCTAAAGTATTTTCCAGATATACAGAAATCTCATCGCTATTCCCGTACACTTTCCGGCTCTTCTCGTTCAGAAAATTCAGCGATTCGTTGGTTGCAATCCGGTACATCCAGGTATATAGTTTCGAATCGTTGCGAAACTCTTGCAATCCTTGCCAAATCTTCACAAACACATTCTGCAATAAATCGTCCGTATCGTCATGGTTGATCACAATCTTCCGTATATGCCAATACAAACGCTCTTTATATTTATTTACCAGCAACCGGAAAGCTTCCTGTTCTCTCTTCCTTTCGTGAAACAACCGGATGATCTCGTCATCTTCTATGAATTCCATGGGTTCGATTTTTTCCAGCATTTAACATTTAGACAAATCTGCCAGACAAAGGTTTATTTCCAGAGTTGTGAAAAAGAACGAACATGCCTGAAATAAAAAGCAAAAATAACAGATCCCGGATAAATACAAGGATCCTGCTTCGGGATAATAGTGGCAGAAATATACCCTTTTTTCATTTTTCCGAATTCCCGGTAAGCCCGGCCCACCGATCGTGCATTGGCCCACTCCCCTTTCACCAGAAACATCACCCAGGCCATAAAATCCAGGACACGCCGTTTCCGGCTTTTGCTTTTCCACTCCCGCGGGCTCAGGTTTTTATAGAGCATCAGCAGATTATTACGGTAATTCAGGAATAGCTTCCGGGGATGATTCATGGGCAAAGAACCTCCTCCCAAGTGATAAACGACTGAAGCCGGCTGTACCTTCAATGCATAACCGCGATTCCGTATCCGCCAGCACAAATCGATTTCTTCCATGTGAGCGAAAAAACGCTCATCCAGACCTCCGGCCTGCAGATAGCTTTCCCGGCGGATACACAAGGCAGCTCCACTACACCAGAACACTTCGCGCACCTCATCATATTGGCCCCGGTCCTCTTCGGTCACGTTCAAAATCCGTCCCCTGCAAAACGGAAAACCCAGGGAATCGATAAACCCTCCGCAAGCCCCCGCATACTCGAAATGATTCCGGTTCGTATAAGCCAAAATTTTAGGTTGCACTGCTGCAATCCCCGGTTCTTCGTCCAGGAGAGCGACCAAAGGTTCCAGCCATCCGGGAGCGACCTCCACATCACTATTCAGCAATACAACGATCTCCTCCGGTACCAAACCGACAGCCCGGTTGTATCCACCTGCAAATCCATGATTTTGCGAAAACCGGATCAATTCCACTTCCGGAAACTCTTGTTCCAGTATCCGGACCGAATCGTCTTCGGAAGCATTATCGGCCACGACAATCCGGCCCAAACCGGGATCGGTGTATTTAACCACCGAAGGCAAAAACTCACGGAGTAATTTTTCCCCGTTCCAATTCAATATGATCACCGCAACCCGAGCCATTTCTTTATTTTTCACTTCCATCCGTATTCCGTGTATGTTTCCACCGTTTATGCGACCAAAGCCATAATTCAGGAACCTCGCGGATATACCGCTCTAAAAGACGTGTATGTATCCGGGTCAATTCCCCGGGTTCCAATTGTCCGGGATCACTACATACATCGACAAAATCCACCTCATAATACCCTCTCCTCACCTTCCGCATCTTCAGGGATATTACCGGCAAACCGAATTTCCGGGCAATCTTCTCGGTTCCTACTAATATAGGCGTATCCTGATTTAAAAATTCCATCCAAAAATTCAGGTTAGCCCTATTCGGTGTCTGATCACCGATAAATCCGGCCAGGAATAAGCGTCCGTTTCTTTTGTTTTCGACAATCCGGCGCAAAATATCGTTTTTAGGTACCGGTTTCGCCCCGAACCTCGACCTCAGCCGGATCATCATTTTATCCGCTACCGCATTATGCAGAGGTTTATATAAGGTAAAGAAGTCGAATTCCCGGGGCATCCAAAGGCTATAGGAAGACATCCATTCCCAATTGCCGTAATGCCCCAATACCCCGATAACACTTTTACCCTGATCGAAATACCGCCGAATCACTTCAGGATTCGTAAACTTACACCTTCTGCGTATTTGTTCATCCGACATATGCCACATCTTGTACATTTCCACAAAAAAATCACACAAATGCCGGTAATATCGTTTTTCAATCTTTATAATTTCCGAAAGATCTTTTTCCGGGAAAGCATGCTGTAAATTCGCCCGTACTACCCGGCGTCTGTATTTCAACAGATAGTAAATCAGATAAAAATAAATATCCGAAAAAAAATACAAGATCCTCAGAGGCAACAGCCCACCCACCCAAAGAAAACCATACAAAATATAATAACCCATTGTCTCGATATTAAAAAGTCAAAGATAAAAGCTTTCTTACTAAATTTAAAATTCAAGACAGTAAATCTCCTGAAAGAATTCTGAAAAGGAACAAAATAATTTACACATCAGTCAAATAATATCATGATCTACAACAAACCTGACAAAGGTAAATCCAAAAATTTGTCTTTCTCAGAAAAATAAAGTATTTTCGTGAGTTCAATAGAGCATAGAAGCTGTATTTCTCAAAGGTTTTCGAAATTCCTTTTCAGGGAAAGCAGGTTATGATAATGTATCCTATTGATATGCGAACACTTAACTGCTGACAAATCATGGAGCAAGAAAACAGTTTAATCCCGGAAGAGGAAATCAAGAATCCGGAAATCTTAGAAACCAGTACAAACGACGAACCCGTTGTCGCTGAAAGCAAGGCCGTCGAAAACGCTAAGGAAAAGAAAGAAGTACCGGAAATTGATTTTTCTATATTAAGTACAGAGGAAATCATTCGGCAAGCCCAAAAGCTGATCAATGATTACCCGGTGGTATCTTTAAAAGAAATATTTGAAGGATTACCCGAGATTTTTGAATCCCGGTATAAAGAGGAGTATGAAAAAGCATTGGCCATCTTCACTGCCGACGGAGATAAACCGGAAGATTTCGAATACAAAAACGACAACCGGGAACGTTTCAATGCCCTCTACAAGCTCTATAAAGATAAAAAAAACGCTACAGCCCGGCAAACGGAAGCCGAACGCGAAGAAAATCTGAAAATAAAACTCGGTATTATCGAAGAATTGAAAGCACTGGTGCAAAAAGAAGAAGCACTGGACAAGACATTCCAGGAATTCCGGGACTTACAGGAACGCTGGCGGAATACCGGAATGGTACCTCAAGGGCAATTAAACGGCCTGTTGGAGACTTATCACCATCACGTTGAAAATTTTTATAACTATATCAAGATCAATAAAGAGTTGCGCGACCTGGACCTGAAACGGAACCTGGATGCGAAAAACGCTCTTTGTGAAGAAGCTGAAAAATTGGTTGAAAACAACGATATCGCCGGAGCTTTCAAACAATTACAACTACTGCATTCCCGCTGGAAAGAAATCGGTCCTATTCCCAAAGAACAAAAAGAACCGCTTTGGGAACGCTTTAAAGCTGCCACTAGCCAGATCAACGAAAAATACCATCATTTTTTCGAATCCCTGAAACAGGAACAGGAAGATAACCTGAAAGTCAAAGAAGAAATTTGCGGAAAAGCAGCAGCTATCGCTGCCGGTGAATACCGTTCTATATCGGAATGGAATACAGCCACTCAGAATATTATTGACCTACAGGAAGAATGGAAGCATTCGGGAACCATTCCCCAAAAGGAGCGGAATAAAATCTATAAAAAATTCCGCTCGTCCTGCGATACTTTCTTCGAGCGTAAACGGGATTTCTATAAGAACATGTCGGCCGAACAGGATAAAAACCTGGAATTAAAAATCAAGCTCTGTGAAAAAGTAGAAGCGATCAAAGACAGTACCGACTGGAAAATCACGACCGACAGAATCATCTCTTATCAGAAAGAATGGAAGAAAATCGGTCCCGCTCCCAAGAAATATTCGAACAAAGTATGGGCACGTTTCCGGGAAGCTTGTGATACTTTTTTCAATAACAAAAAACTCCATTTCAAAGACATCGATTCTGAACAGAGCAAAAATCTGGAACTGAAAAAAGCGATTATCGAAGAAGCCCGCCAGTTTACTTTGTCCGGGAATGCAGAGGAAGATATCAATAAGCTGAAAGACTTTCAGAACCGCTGGGCAGAAATCGGATTTGTACCTATTAAATACAAAGACGCTATCCAGGAAGAATTCAGACATCTCATCGACGGCTGGTTCGACCAGCTCAATCTGGATGAATACGACCGTGACCTGGAAAGATTCAGGGCAAAATTGTCCTCACTGGATGCCGGTGATTATAAGGATTACAAAATTATCAACGAAAGAGAAAAGTTGGTGGCCAAAATCAGACAATTGGAACTCGACGTCAACACCTATGAAAACAACATCGGTTTTATCGCCAAATCCAGTAAATCTCAAGGCTTGATCGAAGAATTGAATTCTAAAATCGAAAATACCCGCCAACGGCTGAATTTACTTCAGGAAAAACTGAAAGCTCTCGACAGCCTGATCTAAACAGCGGCTCCTCAAAGCCGATTAACGCTCTGCCGACAAAGCCTCTCCCCAGGAGAACAATTCCCCCCTTTGTTCACAGAGCGTTAATTTTTTACCCACTCTCCTATTCTTCCTCCCCGCCTCATACCTCATAACCACTCCCATCTCTTTGCTTTTACCTTTCGCCAACTTTTTACCTTCTACTTTTCACTTTTAACCTTTTAATTTATTACCTTTGCCACTTTGATAAATCAATAAAATTCAAGATACAGTGTCAACAAAGTATGTTTTCGTTACAGGTGGAGTCGCTTCTTCTCTAGGGAAAGGCATTATCGCTTCATCACTTGCTAAATTACTGCAGGCCAGGGGGTATAAAGTTGCGAACCAAAAACTGGATCCCTACATCAACATAGATCCGGGGACATTAAATCCATACGAGCATGGCGAATGTTATGTGACGGACGACGGAGCAGAAACAGACCTCGATCTCGGACATTACGAAAGATTTACCGGTTGTCCGACTTCGCAGGCCAATAATATTACTACCGGACGGATTTACCAGAATGTAATCAACAAAGAAAGACGGGGAGATTATCTGGGTAAAACCGTACAGATCGTCCCGCATATCACCGATGAGATTAAACGAAACATCAAATTATTGGGCAACAAAGGCGAATATGATGTCGTGATCACTGAAATCGGAGGTACTGTCGGAGACATCGAATCTTTGCCTTTCATTGAAGCTGTCCGGCAGTTACGATGGGAGTTGGGGGAAAAATCGGTATTGATCCACTTGACACTGGTACCCTTCTTATCGGCTTCCGGTGAATTAAAAACGAAGCCTACCCAGCATTCGGTGAAAGCCTTGCTGGAAATCGGAGTGCAACCGGATGTACTGGTATTACGTACAGAACATGAACTGAATTCCGATTTACGCCGGAAAGTAGCCCTTTTCTGTAATGTAGCACCCAAAGCGGTCATCCAGTCGATCGACGTTTCTACCATCTATGAAGTACCGATCAAGATGAGAGAAGAAAAGTTGGATGAAATCGTACTCGAACAATTGGGATTACCTTTAAACAGCGAACCGGATCTGGAATCCTGGAAAAAATTCCTATATAAATTAAAAAACTACAGCAAAGAAGTACGGATCGGTTTAGTCGGGAAATACGTCGAATTACACGACGCCTATAAATCGATTGTCGAAGCTTTCATCCATGCCGGAGCAGTCAATGACTGTAAAGTAAATATCGAATGGATCCACAGCGAAGAACTGAATGAACAAAATGCAGCCGACTGCCTGAAAAATCTGCACGGTATTTTAGTAGCACCGGGGTTCGGACACCGGGGGATTTCGGGGAAACTGGTCGCTATCCGATATGCCCGGGAGAACAACATTCCTTTCCTCGGTATTTGTCTGGGGATGCAGATGGCTGTCATCGAATTTGCACGTAACGTGCTGCACATGGAAGGTGCCGATTCGACAGAAATGGCTGCCAAAACCCAGTATCCGGTGATCGACCTGATGGATTCACAGTTGAATGTAACCGAAAAGGGAGGCACCATGCGTCTGGGAGCCTACAAATGTGAATTAACGGAAGGTTCCAAAGCTTATGAAGCTTACGGACAAAAAGAAATACAGGAGAGACACCGCCACCGGTATGAGTTCAACAGCAAATACCGGGAGGATTTTGAAAAAGCAGGTATGATCACCACCGGTATCAACCCGGAAAGCGGATTGACCGAAATCGTCGAGATTCCTGCTCACAAATGGTTCGTCGGAGTACAGTTCCATCCGGAGTATAAAAGTACTGTAATTAAACCTCATCCGTTATTCGTATCATTTATCAAAGCTTGTTTATCATAAAGTTAAAAGAACCTATGGATAAAAACACCATCGCCGGATTAGTCATTATTTTTCTTATTCTCATCGGCTTTTCCTATCTCACGCGTCCGAGTAAGGAGCAAGTGGCCGAAATGCAGCGGAAACAGGATTCCATTGCGCGGGTAGACCGACTCAGAGCCCAGGAACTGGCAGCACAACAACAGGCACAAAAAACGCCGGACAATACGACTGCCGCCAATCCCCTGGCTACCAAAAGTGATTCTATTTTCGTACAAAACGATACGGAAAACAAAATCATCACCCTGGAAAATGATAAAATAAAATTGCACATCAGTACTCTGGGGGGACGCATCGTATATGTAGACTTAAAAGAATACCGGACACACGATTCGCTGCCTTTGGTGTTGTGGAAAAACGGAGAAACCGCTTTCGGCATGAATTTCTACGCCCGGAATCAGGAGATCAATACCGAGAAATTTTTCTTTACACCCAGTACGACAGAAACGACGCTTTATGCCCAGGGAAATGAACAGGTGCTCTCTATGCGTCTTTATGCCGACAGCAGCAGATACCTGGAATACCTTTACAAGTTAGCCCCGGACAGCTATATGACCGATTTCAGCATCATCACCCACAATATGGGGGATGTCATTGCATCCAATTCCTCGTTTCTGACGCTTTTCTGGGGAATCAATATGCCCCAGCTGGAAAAAAGTAAAGATTTTGAAAACCGTTATACCGGTGTTTACTACAAATTCAGCGAAGATGCCGTTGAAAACATGTCCCTGACCTCCGATGAAGAGGAGACGCTTCCGAACAAGGTACAATGGATAGACTTCAAACAACAATTCTTTTCCTCTATCCTGATCAGCGAACAGCCTTTGAGTGATGTGGAACTGAAATCGAACATCAGTAAAAAAGACGGATATCTGAAAGATGCTTATGCTGAAATTCCTTTAGCCTATAACGGTTCGGCCAACGAGCAATACAACATGCAGTTTTTCTTCGGTCCTAACTCCTATAAGGTATTGAAAGAATACGGAGATCATTTAGACCTTCCCGATGTCATCAATATGGGATGGAAATGGATTGCGTGGTTCAATAAATATTTCGTTATTCCTATTTTCAATTTCCTGGAAAACCACACCGCATTGAATTACGGAATTATTATTTTATTACTGACCCTGATCATCAAAATCATCCTGTTCCCGCTGACTTATAAATCGTATATGTCACAGGCACGTATGCGGGTATTGAAACCCCAGGTAGATGAGATCGCCAAGAAATATCCGGCCGACAAAGCGATGGAACGTCAACAGGCTACCATGAAGCTTTATAAGCAAGCCGGAGTAAATCCGATGGGTGGATGTTTACCGATGTTGATCCAGATGCCTATCCTGATCGCCCTGTTCTATTTCTTCCCGGGAGCGATCGAACTGAGACAGCAGAGCTTCCTGTGGGCGACGGATTTGGCTTCATACGATTCTATCGCCACCTTACCCTTTACCATTCCGTTTTACGGTAATCATGTCAGCTTATTCTGTCTGTTGATGACTGCGACCAATATCATCTATATGATTATGAATAATAAAAACCAACCGCAGAACGATCAGATGAAAGGCATGCAGACCATGATGTATATCATGCCGATCATGTTCCTGTTTATTTTCAACAGTTATTCTTCGGGATTGAGTTATTATTATTTCATCGCGACGCTGATTACCATTTTGCAAACCTGGATTATCCGGAAGTTTGTCGATGACCAGAAATTGCTGAAGCAAATCGAACTAGCTAAAAGTAAACCGGTCAAGAAATCGAAATTCCAGCAACGTTTGGAGGAAATGCAAAGAATGCAACAACAACAGCAAAAGAGAGGTAAAAAGTAATTAAAGATAAAAAGTAAAAAAAAATCCTGCAAATTCGGATGAAATCTGAAATTTGCAGGATTTTTTGTATTTTTACGAAAAACCAAAATCATTCATAAACGTAAGAAACAAGAAAAAATGATGGAAAACATGAAAATTACTATGCACGGAAATCCCCTGACTTTAGTGGGGACACCGATTAAAACCGGAGAAACGGCTCCGGTATTTTATGGAATAAACCAACAGATGCAACCGGTATCCCTGAAAGAATTTGCCGGAAAAGTTGTTGTGATTTCTTCTTTCCCTTCTATCGACACCCCGGTATGCTCGGCCCAGATGCACCATTTCAATAAGATGGCCTCCGAGTTAAGCCAGGATGTCGTTATTCTGGCTATTTCCTGCGACCTTCCTTTCGCCCTTCACCGCTACTGTGCCGCCGAAGGTATCGACCGGGTCATAACCTTGTCGGACTATAAAGAAACAGATTTCGGGAAAAAATACGGGTTCCTGATCGAAGAATTACGACTTTTAACCCGAGGCGTGGTCGTTATCGGTAAAGACAATAAAGTGAACTATGTAGAATATGTTCCGGAAGTAACCCACGAACCGAACTACGAAAAAGCACTGGAGGCGATAAAAAAAGCGCTGGCCTAAGTTTTATCGTTGAGAATTACTTTGTAATTCTCAACGATAAAACAGATTAGATTTGTTTCAATAAATTGATCATCTCGATTGCGGTGGTCATGGCATCGAAACCTTTATTACCGGCTTTCGTTCCGGCTCTTTCGACAGCCTGTTCGATCGAATCGGTCGTCAGGATACCGAAAATCACCGGCACCCCTGTCTGCAATCCGACATGGGCTACACCTTTGGTCGCTTCATTAGCAACCATATCGAAATGGGGCGTAGCTCCCCGGATCACTGCCCCCAGACAAACCACAGCATCGTATTTGCCGCTTTCTACCATCTTTTTAGCTACTAAAGGAATCTCGAACGCTCCCGGTACCCAAGCCAGATCCAGCTTATTTTCATCCCCACCGTGACGTACAAAAGCATCCTTTGCTCCTCCAACCAATTTAGCCGTGATAAACTCATTAAAACGGGCAGCTACCACTCCGATCCGTTGTCCTTCTGCTAATAATTTTCCTTCCAGTAAATTCATAACTTTTACACTTTTAATCTCTATTTTCAATTTCTATTCTTCTTTTTTCCAGTCATTTCTGACATGTAATATATGTCCCATCTTTTTATACTTGGTGTACATATAGAACTCGTTCTTTTCATTACAGGTCATCTCGATCGGTTCACGTCCGACCACTTCGAGTCCGAATCCATCCAATCCTTTTATCTTCAAAGGATTATTTGTCATAAGAATCATTTTTTTCACTCCCAGGTCGGCCAAAATTTCCGCACCGGTACCGTATTCTCTTAAATCAGCCTTAAATCCCAGTGCCAGATTCGCCTCGACCGTATCCATTCCCCCGTCCTGCAGATGATAGGCTTTCAACTTATTGATCAGTCCGATGCCCCGGCCTTCCTGACGCATATACAGCAATACACCCCGGCCTTTTTTCTCAATCCGGCGCAAAGCTTCCGCCAGCTGCTCGCCACAGTCACAACGCAAGGAACCGAAAGCATCCCCGGTGAGACATTCGGAATGTACCCGGCACAATACCGGTTCGCCGTCAGCGATGTCCCCTTTTACAAGGGCAATGTGATGTTCTCCATTGATTTTGTTGACATAACCATAAGCCTTGAAAATTCCGTATTTAGTAGGCATTTCAGCCTCAGTCACTCTTTCCACCAGGATCTCTGTCCGACGACGGTAAGTGATCAGGTCGGCCACAGTAATCATCTTCAAACCATGCCGTACGGCAAATTCTTTCAATTCGGGTGTCCTCATCATGGTACCGTCTTCCCGCATAATTTCACAACACAAGCCGCATTCTTTGAGCCGGGCAATACGCATCAGGTCGACGGTGGCTTCGGTATGTCCCATACGTTCGAGTACCCCGCCAGCTTTCGCCTCCAAAGGAAACATATGTCCCGGACGCCGGAAATCGGACGGTTTGGCATCGTCCTTTACACTCTTCATGGCCGTCATAGAGCGTTCCAATGCCGAAATACCGGTTGTCGTATCCACATGGTCAATCGAAACGGTAAATGCCGTACAGTGATTGTCGGTATTGTTGGCCACCATCTGTTCCAACCCTAATTTTGTCGTCAAAGCTTTGCTCATCGGCATACAAATCAATCCCTTGGCATACGAAGCCATAAAATTGACATTTTCAAGTGTAGCATGTTCAGCTGCACAAATCAGATCGCCCTCATTTTCACGATCCGGATCGTCCACGGCAATAATCATTTTACCGGCCCTCAGATCAGCAACAGCTTCCTCGATCGTACTAAATTTAAATCCTTCCATATTCTTAATTTTTTATCCTATCTATAATCAAAATCATTCTAACCGGCTTAAAAGCCATTGGCCACCAGGAAATCCAAGGTCAGTCCCCCCTTCGGTTTTCCTTGTCCCATCAGTTTCTCTACATATTTGACAATCATATCGTTTTCTAAATTCACCACATCTCCTATCTCCTTTTTCACCAGCGTCGTCTCTTCCTGAGTATGCGGAATGACGGACACTTTGAAAACCTGCTCGTCGGCATAAGCGATCGTCAGGCTCACCCCATCGATGGCCACAGAGCCCTTTTCTACAATATAACGAAGGATTTCGGGAGCAGCCCCCACCGTGAGCCAAATGGCATTTTCATCCTGTTGTTTGCTCACGATCTTTCCGGTACCGTCTACATGCCCGGCTACCAAATGGCCACCCAAACGGCTGTTCAGACACAAGGCCCGCTCGAGATTCACAGGATCACCCGGCTTCAATAAGCCCAAATTACTCCGATTCATGGTTTCAGGCATCACATCGGCAGAAAACCCGTCATTCCCTTTACCAACAACAGTCAAACACACCCCGTTCGTGGCTATGCTATCCCCAATCCGCGTGTCCGCCAATACTTTCCGGGCCTCCACCTCAAGGACGACACTCTTGCTGCTTCGTTTCACCGATTTGATCTTTCCAATTTCTTCTATTATTCCTGTAAACATAGTTTGAGTTGATGAGTTATTGAGTTACTGAGTTATTGAGTTACTGAGTTGTTGAGTTACTGAGTTGTTGAGTTACTGGGTGATGAGTTACTGGGTTGGGGAAAACCTTTTATAAGGAAATCCTCGCCTACTTTTTCAATCGAAACGGATTGTAAAGCGATGGCCTCTTTCATCCAGGCGATACCTTTTCCTTCGACAGGTGTTTTGGCATCTTTACCTCCGATCAGTTTGGGGGCGATGAAAGCATAAACCTCATCTACCAGTCCTTGTCGCAAGAAAGCTTCGTTCAATTCACCGCCTCCTTCCAGCAAGACCGAATCGATACCGGCCTGGCCCAGTTTAGTTGTCAATGCCTGTAAATCGACCCGGTTGTCACAGCCGGGACATAAAATTGTTTCCACGCCTTTCTGTTGCAATTGTACTAATTTTCCGGCATCAGCCCGAGAGGTATGAGCGACTAATGTGCGATAGCGATCGGCAGTACGCACCAATTGACTATCGGTAGCAATTGCAGCTGTACTGTCGACAATAATCCGGACAGGTTGCCTGACCTCGCCTTTCAAACGGCAATTCAACAGTGGATCGTCGGCTTTCACCGTACCGCTACCAACCATAATTCCCATCAGCACCGAACGCATTTCTTGCACTTTCTTTCGGGATTCCTCCCCGGTCACCCAGTGTGAATCACCGGTATAAGCTGCAATTTTCCCATCCAGGGTCATGGCTGTTTTCATCACGATCCAAGGACGACGGGTAGTAATATATTTCAGAAACACCCGGTTTTGTTCCCGGAGCTTTTCTTCTTCCACTCCAGTCTCGACGACGATTCCGGCTTTCCTCAACATTTCGATTCCTTTACCGGCTACCAAGGGATTCGGATCCAATAGCCCGACGACAACACGGGCAATCCTGTTTTCAATAACAGCCTCGGTACAAGGAGGTGTTTTGCCGTAGTGACAACAGGGTTCCAGGGTCACATAGAGCGTAGCCCCTGCCGGATCTTCGGTACACTGCTTAAAAGCATTCCGTTCAGCATGCAGGCCGCCATAACGTTCGTGCCAACCTTCACCGATTATCCGGCCGTCTTTGACGATCACCGCTCCCACCAGCGGATTGGGATTCACCCATCCCCGGCCTCTGTCTGCCAATATCCTGGCACGATTCATATATTCCCGATCCTTTGTTTCCATATAAAAAAAGCCCTGAATGACTTCAGGGCATATATACGAATCATAACAGTAACGACACACGACTGTCCTGCCTCTTCTTTCATCCGGACTATCACCGTCGGTACCGGAATTACACCGGTTCAGTCCCCAAAGGGAGTCGCGGACTATCACCGCCGGTAGGGATTTACACCCTGCCCTGAAGAAACATTTCAAATACGGAAGCAAATGTAATATATTATTCCCAAAAAACAAAGGCTGCATTTCATTTATTGGTATTGAATATAGGAGAAAAATTAAAAAAAAACGATATTTGTTCCTCCAAAAGCAGATTTTTATGGTTAGTGATGAGTGTACATTATTAAAGCAATTTAAATCAGGTGAACGAGAGGCATTTGACCGATTGTTTAAAATGTATGCTCCGCAATTGGGATATTTTTGTCTTAGATTGGTTCGTCAGGAGGATGCAGAAGAGATTGTACAGGAGACATTCATAAAATTGTGGGAAACCCGGGATAAAATCAAGGTAGAGTTGAATTTTAATACTTATATCACGACTATAGCTAAAAATCTGATTTACGATATGTTTCGTAAAAAATTGGTGGAACAGCGTTATTATCAAAAATTTCAATCGTTGATTCAGGAACAATTGGCGGTTGAAAACGAACTTTTCAGAAAGAATCTTCAGGAAGTAATGTTCGATAGTATAAATAAACTTTCGGAACAACAACGGGAAGTAATGATGCTGAAATGTAAAGGTTTCAATAATGACGAAATCGCCGAATTGTTGGGGATATCGAAACGTACGGTAGAAGCTCACCTCAATAAAGCTTACAAAAAGTTAAGACAAGATCTCGGTGAAGTGAGGTACTACTTACTCTTTTTTACTTTTCTTTTAAATTAATAATTTTTCACCGTAGGCTACGTGTGTTTGTGGAGTTGTTCGTATAAATAACAAAACAAACCACAAATGGCACTAAAAGAAGTTATAAAACATGTATTGAATGACGAATCTTTGGAGCCGGAAGAACGGGATATACTTGTTTCCTGGTTCTTGTCGGACAAAGGAAAGGAAGATTTTTACGAGGTATTGCAGGAGGACTCGGAGCAAGTGCAGGAAGACGGGAATCTGAATTATAATACTTTGTTGCAAAAGATACACGACAAGATAGACCCTATCCCGGGCCGACCGGAAAAAAAAGGAATTCGCAAGTATTTGTGGCCGGTCGCTTCAACTGCTGCCGTCTTACTGATGTTGCTGAGCTTTGGCCGTTATTTCTTTACGCTCACCGATACGCCCCAAGAGGAAATGACGGCAGAGGAAATTGCCGGAATATTCCCCGGTTACAGACAAGCGGAACTGGTATTCGGCGACGGAACGAAAATGGTGTTGGATAGCAGTATCAGAGTCCTGAAAGACAATAACGGACGGATTATCAAACAAGGACAACAACCTGTATTAGATTATACGCTGGCCCCAAACGATATGCCGGAAGAAACTTTCAATACCATTACCGTACCTCTGGGAGGAGAATATGGAGTTATTCTGTCTGATGGGACTCAGGTATGGCTGAATTCGGGTTCTACCCTAAAATATCCGGTAACCTTTAAAAAAGACAAAAGGGTGGTAAGCCTGAACGGAGAGGCCTTTTTCAAGGTAGCCAAGTCGGCTGTACCCTTTGTAGTCAGTACATTCGATATCGATGTTCAGGTTCTGGGAACTTCTTTCAATGTTTCTGCTTACGGAAACGATGATTGTGTCATGACGACTCTGGTCAGTGGCAGCGTACTGGTATCGAGTAACCATGCTGAAAAACAGCTCCGGATGGAACCCGGAAATGTATTGTCTTATACCAAATCGACCGCTTGTATGAACATGGAAAAATGTGATCCCGATATTTATACTTCCTGGATCAACGGCGAATTCAAATTCCGGGATATGAGACTGGAAGATATTATGAAAAAAGTGAACCGTTGGTACAATTGCCAGATCAGATTCGAAGATCCTTCTGTAAAAGAATTACGGTTCAGTGGAGCGGCAGAACGCGACCGCCCGGTAGAATATCTCCTGGAGCTGATACAAAAAGTGACAGAGGTGAACTTTGAGATCGAGAATAAAACCATTGTTCTGATGCACAAATAAAACAGGCAGGGAGTTTCCCCCTCCCTGCCCGAATAATAATAGTTAACACCTACTGCTGTAGTATACAAGACTTCAGGCAGTAGCCATTTACAAACTAAATAACAAATGTATGAAAAAAACATGTAGAATTAAAATTTTCAGGCACATGCGAAACCTATTGCTTGTCATATTGATTTCAGCATCGAGTGTATGGGCAAGCGACTCTTATTCCCAAAATACTCAGTTGAAACTGAGTGCTACCGAAGGAACGATCGAATCGATTTTCAACCAAATCAGTAAACAAAGCCGATTGGAATTTTTTTACAACACCAATATATTGAATGCCAAGGAAAAAGTGTCTTTGTCGATAAAGCAAGGGACTTTAGATGAAATTCTGAAAGAAATATTGGGCGAACGTTATTCCTATACGATAAAAGACAGATATATATTGATCACCAAAAATAAAACTGAATCGGCAGAACAAAATGAGGTCGTTGTGGTGAAAGGAGTGGTGAGAGATATGAAGGGAAATGTATTGCCGGGAGTTTCTGTCGTATTGAAAGGAACGACAATCGGGGTTTCCACCGATGCAAACGGAGAGTTTTCCTTAAAAATTCCTGCTCAGGAGAATATCAATCTGGTGTTTTCTTTTATCGGCATGAAAAATAAAGAGATCACCTGGAACGGCCAGGCATTGCTGAAAGTGGATATGGAAGAAGACGTCGCTGAAATGGAGGAAGTGGTGGTCACCGGTTACCAGGAAATCAAAAAAACGAGAATGACCGGAGCCGTAGAAGTGGTTACTGCCAAAGATATCGCCAACAAAGGTTTCACTTCTATCGAGGATGTACTGAAAGGGACATTGGCCGGCGTGACTACCATGAGCATCACGGGCCGTCCGGGAGCACAAGCTCAGATTCGTATCCGGGGAATCAATTCGTTGACCGGAAATACCGACCCGATCTGGATTATCGACGGAATGCCGTTACAGGGAGATCTGCCCGAGGTAGGGCTGGGAGCTTCCGATTTACAAAATACCGTTTTAACCAGTGGTATCGGTAATCTGTCACCGGATGATATCGAAAGTATCACCATCCTGAAAGATGCGGCAGCTACGGCTATTTATGGTTCCCGGGCAGCCAACGGAGTGATTGTGGTGAAGACCAAACGGGGGATCGTCGGACAGAGTTATATCAATGTTCAGGCCTCTTATTCTTTCGACGAAGCTCCCAAGAGTAAGCTCGAAATGATGAATACCCAAGAAAAAGTGGCGTTCGAAACCGGATTGTATAATGATTTTCCGCATGTATCCATCGATGGACGTATCTTTTCTTTGTTACGGGATGCCGATATGGGGAAGATTGCCCCGGCAGATGCACAGGCAGAACTGGAACGCCTGAGTAAGATCAATACCAATTGGTATGACGAGATTTTTAAATTGGCCCATACCCAGAATTATATTGTCAGCCTGTCGGGAGGATCTGAAAAGACACAATACTATTTTTCAATGAATTATATGAATCAGGGGGGGGTGATGCCGAATAATGAATACAGCAAATTCGGAGCTTCTCTGAAACTGACTCATGATTTCAACAAGCATTTACGTATTTACGGGGATATTTATGCCAATATCCGGGATGACCGTACGACAGCTTCGATCGTAGATCCCCTGGAATATGCCACTTTTGCCAATCCGTACGAACGGCCTTACGACGAAAACGGAAATTATGAGTACGATCGTTCTTATTATGCCGATCTGAGTAAGGTAAAAGAAGGATATATGTACGATTTCAATGTACTGAAAGACTTGAATGAAAATACTTCCAAAACCCATTATATCAGCAATCAGGTGAATCTGAAACTGGAATACAGAATCCTGGAAGAACTGATGTTTTCGACTTCAGGAACTTTTTCCAATACCAGTTCACATTCCAGATCGGCTTTAAACCCGGGCTCGTTCTCATCCAAATACAACTCCTGGATCAAATCTATCTATCCCGAGAGGGAAATTACCGATAACCTGAATAACGGTTCTCTGGATGAAAACACCTCCAGAAATATGAGCTACACCTGGAGAAACCAATTGGAATATGCCCGTAATTTTAAAGAAGAGCATTTCGTAACGGCAGTGGTAGGACAGGAAATGTCGGATTCCAAGAGTCGTTCTTTCGGATATTACTCCCCGGAATACGATCCTATGTACGGATTGATCGGTTTCCCGGATTTGAGTGGCATTCTGGCTTCTAAATTGTCGATGACCAACCTGATGTCGACTTCTGAAGAACAGGACCGCAGTGTCTCTTTCTTCCTGACCGGTTCTTATAGTTATAAGGACCGCTATGTGCTCAGCGGTAGCTATCGTTGGGACGGCGTAGATATCATCGGCAAGGACAACCGTTTCACTCCGCTTTGGAATGTCAGTTTTAAATATAACCTTCACAACGAAGAATTCATGAAACGCTTTGCCTGGATCGATGTTCTTTCCATCCGTGGTTCCTATGGTTTTACGGGAAGTATAGACCATAATGCTTATCCGTTTACCATCCTGAAATACGGCTCTTCTTCTTACCGGTATAACGGAGACAAAATTCCCAGTAGGATAACCCCGGGTAACCCTTCTATCAAATGGCAGCGGAAAGAAGACCGGAGTATCGGCCTGGATTTTTCTTTGCTACGGAATCGTATCAACGGTACGGTAAACTATTATAACAACGAAACCCGTGATTTGCTGGACCGCAAGAAAATTGCAGTATCCTCCGGACGTAAGGAAGTTAAAGCCAATGTAGCCAGCTTAAATAATAAAGGCTGGGAAGTAAGTTTAAGTACGGTGAATATCAATTACAAAACTTTCCGTTGGTCGACTTCTTTCAATATCGCCGTGAACAAAAACCGGGTAACCGATACCTATTACCAAGCGGTGGATGAATTATCATCCATTTCAAGAAATAATTCTTCTCAGGCCTATTTTGTCAAAGGCCAGCCGACAGAAGCCTGGTACGGTTATAAATTTGCAGGTGTAGACCCCGCAACAGGCCATACACTGGCTTATATCGATGCCAAAGACAATCAGGGAAATCCGATGGGACATCTCATAGCAGACGGCCGTTATGTGATCGATATGGATTCAGAGTTTTCAACCAAAGCCGTCAGTTTTCTGGGAGAAGCCTATCCTCCTATTTCCGGAGGCTTCGGCACTCAGTTCAACCTGGGACGTTTTAGCTTGTCTGCCCAGTTTTCTTTTATGGCCGGGCATAAGATCAAATCTTTCGAGTCTTCCCACGGCGTGCAATTGAGTGCAGCCAAATACAATCAGCTGGCCCAGGAATTGTACCGTTGGAGAAAAGTAGGAGATATTACCAATATTCCTGCTTATACAGTTAATAGTAATGCATCTTCCAATTATTTCTTCTCTTCACAGGTAGAAAGCGGAAATTATCTTAAATGTAATAACATATCCTTGGGCTACAATATGGATCCGGAAATATGCAAGAAATTGTGCCTGACCCGGATGAGAATAAACTTTAACATTCAGAACGTGTTTACTTCAACCAAATACAGGGGCTTAGACCCTGAAAATATGGGTGCTTTCGGCTATCCGAGTGCCAGAAGTTATGTTTTGAGTTTGAATATTGGAATTTAATACGAAGAATTATGAAACGATTGATATTAATGTTATCAACAGCAGTTTGCCTGCTGAGTAGTTGCCAGAATTATCTGGACTTGAAACCTAAAAATCAGACCGTTGTCGGTACTTTGGAAGATGTAAAATTGATGATGTCGTCTTATCTGTTTTCATTGACGTCTTCAGATGGTTATCCTATTTATTTCAATGGGGTCGCCATGCATTTTCCCTATAACCGGGATGCCATAGCCAGTTTTACGATGTATTCCGATGATCTGGATATGAGAAGAGCAATAGAAAATAGCTATGGAAGGAAATACGAGAAAGAATATTATGAATCCACAGATTGGAAAAGTAGTATTTTCAGTGAAACCATCTGGAATAATTTCTACCTGCATATCGGTTATATGAATTCGGTCATGAAAAGTTTGGGTGAGTTATTAGGGAGCTATGAGCAAAGCGATTTTGAAAAAATAAAAGGAGAAGCTTTAACGATCCGGGCTTTTTATATTTTTAAGTTATTACAGCTTTTTGCCCCTTATGATAATAATGAACTGGGTATTCCTTTGAATCTGGACCCGGAAGTGATCGCCGGTACGAAACGTTTGTCCCAGCAAGAGGTATACAAACAGATTATCGGTGATCTGACCGAAGCGTTGAATTATGAAACGGCGAATGATACCTGGAATGTTTTCTATAACAAAGACATTATCCATGCTTTGCTGGCACAGGTATATACTTTTAAAGCGGAATCGGCAGCAAAAGAAGAAAAAGACTGGGAAGAAGCCGAAAAGCATTCGGATTATATCGTGCAGCGGTATCAGCTGGCTCAGACAGCCGATGAATTGAAAAGTGTGATACGTCCCGGAGCTGCAGGAGTCATTAAGAATCCGCATTGTTTACTGACTTTGGGATGGGATATTACCCCGAGAAGTAACAGCTATTCATTCTGGGGCCTGCCGCAATATGGTACCGGTCAGGTAGTCTCACCGGATTTATTGGCAACCTATACTCCCGGAGATTATCGTCCCGGTTTGTATTTCTATGTATCTGAAGAGGACGGGGTTATGTATCAGAAATTCGAATATGTCACCTGGACTTTATCCGATTATATCACTTTGTTCCGGGTAGCCGATATGTATCTGATCTGTGCCGAGGCCAATACCCGCCTAAACCGGCCGAAAGGCAAAGAATTGCTGGAGACGTTCAAAAAATCCAGAATTACCGGTTTTACGACTTACAATGGCAACGATGTGCTGGATGAAATCATCAGGGAACGCCGGAAGGAATTTTGCGGAGAATACGATATGCGCTGGTTGGATATGAAACGGCTGAAAATGGCGGTTAGCCGCGAGGGAATAGATGAAAAATCACAACAGGTGAAAACTTACAAACTGGAAAGCAACGATTATCGGTATGCGTTGAAAATTCCGATCGAAAGTGAGTTAGTGTACAATAAGATCCCTCAGAATCCGGGTTGGAATTAAATCATGTATCTAATTAAATTTGAACGATATGAAATTCAAGAATATATTCTTTTCGCTTTTAGGAGGAATGCTGATCGGAGCATGTACGCCGAATGAGGCTGATGTATATTTGAATCCGGTTAAGCCGGCCGATATTAAAATCCTCGAATTGATGGCCGATCACGAAACTTTATTACCTGACGGTGAGGCAGAAATGAATTTCCGGATTATGGCTTACGGAATAAAAGAAATCAAGGTGATGAAAAAGTATGAAACCAGTGACAGCCTTTCCTATACGGAAGTACTGGATACGCTGGTTTATCAAATCCCCGACGATGAATTACCGGCAGGTTATCTGGCTGTATATGATGAACAAGGTAATAAAGTCGAGAACAACGTTTTTTCCACTACCCGTACAGACTGGGATGTGTTGCGTTTTTATGCTCAAGGGGGAGATTTAAAGAGTAATGTTTTGGAAATAAAACGCCGGGATTTACCTGATCCTAACGAATACCAGGAGATTGTATATCCGGTGATTTTCCATTTACTGGTGCCTCCGGCAAATGCCCGGCCTTCCTATTCTATCTCTGTAGAAAAGTTACAGGAAAAATTAGACCGGGTGAACAATATTTTTAATGGCTTGATTTCTAAAAATCCCAACGGAGGAAACGCAAAGATCGTTTTCAAACTGGCGGAGTACGACCAAAATGGAAATTTACTGGCAGAGAAAGGGAAAGAGGTCATCAACTTGTCTTCGGACATGAACCAAACCGCCTACGAGCAATACATCAATACCCCCGGCAGGATTTGGGATCCGAACCGTTATCTGAATATCTTTGTGGCAAAATATTCGGACAATTGGACGTCGACAGGGGCTTCTACTTACATAGCGGTACCTCCGACCGTCATTCAGAAAGGTCAGGAAGCGATTCCGGGAATTACAGCTAAGGAAGTCGAAGATTTTACCGCTGCCGATGTGACGGATTACAAAGATGTTGCCATCTTGTTGAACTACGAAGGGGTATTGAATGTCAATTCGATGGAGAAAAATGATGCAACGGAATTGGCTACTATTTTCGGTTATTATCTGGGACTGAAGACAATGCAGTATTCTGAAAGGTATAACTGGGAAACCGGAGAAGATGAAAATAATCTGATCGACGGAGATACAGACTTTTGTCCGGATACTTATTTCTATGACCCACTTAATAACTTCACGATTTTCAAAACGGAAAAAGCAGAAGGGAAACGCTATACTTCTTTCAATATAATGGAAGGAAACAGTCGTAAAAACTCCATTACGGTCGATCAGGCCCGGAGAATGAGAATGGTGACCGATCGTTGTCCCTCCCGTTGGAGTTACAAATCCAACTGGGCATTCAATGGGAAACACGATTAGCTATAAAAAGAGGGTGTCCAAAAAGTATTTGGCACCCTCGATTTATTCGTATCCCTATTGGAGACTGAAATCAAATATCCGATTCTACAAGGGGGTATTTTGCCTTTTTGGACACCCTCTTCTTTTATCGCCTATCAGACGTTATTTCGTTTAACAATACTACTTTATATTCACCTCAATGGCTGCCGGATATATTCTTGCCGGATCATAAAAAGTGGCACAACTATTTACCATATGTTCGAGTCCAAGCTTTACTTTTCCCTGAAATGCTTTTTTACCATTGACAATCAGAGTGATTTTCTTATTCAGATCGACTAGTTCCGGACATAAATAAATCACGACCTTTCCCTTGGTTGCCGGCCGATAATCTTTTTCGAATTTCAGCTCTATTCCCCAATTAGGGTCGGTCTCGACCGTTTTATAAGTAACCAGATCGACTTTCAATGAGATTTCGTTTTCTTTTATCGCCAATTCATAATAAGTTCGGGAAGAATAGTCATCATTCGAACGTTCTTTAACGGCCAGATTATAAAATCCCTTCCGGTACATCCCGTCCATCTCGAAATTTTCCCAATTTACATTTTTAGGATAAGGGTTGCGGGTATATTGTTTCAACCAGGGAGTCGTAAGCGTATAATCGATAGCATGTCCTCTCCCTGGAATCAGTTCTATCCGATGGATATAATCTTCCGGATACAATTTCTTTAATCTTTCAAATTCATTTTTAGTATATGTTGTCAGTTTATTCCGGTAGAAACCGGCATCTGCGGCTCCGGTCAGAAAAGAAAAGGCAATATTCCGGCAGTTTTCGACAGGTGCATTTTTCAAAGGTTCTCCCCCGGCCATAGGTCCTGCTCCGGCCAGATAATCGGCATAATAAGAGGCGAGACGCTGGCTACCGTATCCCCCTTCGGATATACCGAAAAAATAGACTTTATCGGGGTTGATATTTCCGGAAACAAAAGCCAGGCGTAACAACTTTTCCCAGGCAAACTGTTTTGATTTTTGCCACCAGCGGTAATAATTACCCATATTGGGAATCTGGGGTATAAAATAGGCCGAAGGAACATCGTCGAATTTTTGGCAAAGTAAGATCCCGGTTGCCCACTCCTGGCCCTTATCACCGGAACCATGCATATAGAGGTAAAGCGGGTATCCCCCTTCAGGCCCGGGCTCTCCCTTACATCCCCAATAATAGGGCATAACAGCATGCGGTTCGAGCTCTGCCGGTAAATCCCAATTACCGGAGTTTTCCTGCTCCAATTTACCGAGTCCGATCAATTTTTGCTCGTCAAACCGATTGTTCGCTTCTACCCACGCATCCCAAACCAACTGGCGCTGACGGGCAATATCGGCCAAAGATACCGGTTTATTGTCTTGATATAAGGTTTCATCGCCCGACAGGTAATTTAAAAAGAAACGAACCATTTTCTCTTTCAACGCTTTATTTTCGCCGGCAACAGCTTCGTTTTCATTTCCGGAACCGACGGCCAGAGCCGGACAAGCATACGATAATATCGGAAGTACTAAAAAGCAAAAAATTTTTAAATAGTGGGCAGTAGTTTTCATTTTATTCAGACCAGAAAATTTATAAATAGAAAAGAGGCATCACAAACGACACCTCTTTCCGAAATCTAACCACTCCTGAAAGGGTGTGAAGACAAAATTTATTGAATGACATTCAATTTTTTACCGATTTTGATAAAGGCTGCGATTGCACGATCGAGTTGTTCACGGGTATGGGCAGCCGACAACTGGATACGGATACGTGCCTGTCCTTTCGGAACGACCGGATAATAGAAACCGGTAACGTAAATATGTTCTTTCTGCAGCTCGGCAGCAAACTGCTGTGACAATACGGCATCATAAAGCATCAGTGCAGCGATAGCCGATTCAGAAGGTTTGATATCGAATCCGGCCTCTTTCAGTTTACCCCGGAAATATTCGGCATTGCTCATCACACGGTCACGCAATTCGGTACTTTCCGTCAACATATCGAATACAGCGATAGAAGCCCCGCAAATAGCCGGAGACAGAGAGTTGGAGAACAGGTAAGGTCTGGACCGCTGACGTAACATTTCAATCACTTCTTTTTTACCTGTCGTATAGCCTCCCATAGCTCCTCCCAGTGCTTTTCCCAGCGTACCGGTGAAAATGTCGATACGATCCATCACGCCGTTGTATTCGGCAGAACCACGACCTGTTTTACCGATAAAGCCGGCAGCATGGCTATCGTCTACCATGACGAGGGCATTGTATTTTTCTGCCAGATCACAGATTTCTTTCAATCGGGCAATATCGCCGTCCATAGAGAATACTCCGTCGGTAACGATAATCCGGAAACGCTGAGCCTGAGAAATTTTGAGCTGTTCTTCCAGATCTTCCATATTGGCATGTTTGTATCTGTAACGAACCGCTTTACATAAACGAACACCGTCGATGATAGAAGCATGATTCAACTCATCGGAGATGATAGCGTCTTCCTGACCGAACAAAGGTTCGAAAACACCTCCGTTGGCATCGAAACAAGCAGCATATAAAATAGTATCTTCGGTCCCGAAGAATTTAGAGATTTTAGCTTCCAGCTCTTTGTGAATATCTTGGGTACCGCAAATGAAACGAACAGACGACATGCCGTATCCCCGGGCATCCAATGCTTTCTTGGCTCCTTCGATTACTCGCGGATGGGAAGAAAGACCCAAATAGTTGTTCGCACAAAAGTTCAATACGGTTTCGCCCGTAGTCAGTTTGATTTCTGCATCCTGAGGTGTTGCGATCAGGCGCTCGGTTTTATATAAACCGGCATCTTTTATAGACTGAATTTCAGCCTTTAAGAAATCTTGAAATTTTCCGTACATAGCAGTAAAGATTATTTATATAATTTCTTCAAACTTAGAAAATATTTCAGGAAATCCCATAAAAATATCACTTAAAGATTTTTTAAAGTTACAATCCGAACCCAAATCCCCCGATTTTCTAAGAATTCGTTAGTTTCGAAAGATGCCGGTAAATATTATTTTTTACTGAGTTTTTTCAATATCGGCTCGATGATCTCTTTTTGTGAAGGACGGGGAGCATCGGCCGAAATGATATTGAAGTGTTCGTCGATCAACAAGAAACGCGGAATGCCCGTAATATCCCAACCGGATTTAGTGCGGGAGTCCTGACAGTTCAGTTCGTTGACAGCGCCATGACTACCCCGCCCGATAAAGTTTTTCCAGGCTTTCTCACTTTCATCCACCGAGATTCCGATAAACTGTACATTCGGGTATTTACTGCTCAATTCATTGAAATAGGGCATTTCTCCCATACAAGGGCCACACCAGGTCGCCCAAAAATCGACATACATCGGTTTACCTTTATAATCACTCAGTTTTCCTTTCTTACCCTCGGAAGTCACAAAATCGAGATCGATAGCCGGACGTCCTTCCATCAACTTCGCCCGGCGCTCCAAACGCCCCAGATAAGCTTCGCTGAAATCTTTATATTTCAGTTTACCGGCAAAATTTTTCAATTCCCGGTATTTTTCCGGCGTCAGTTCCCCTTCCAGTTCTTCTCCTTTTTCCAGTACTTCGACCAGTTCTGCCAAGCGGGCGGACTTCGGATAATCGAAAACTTTCAAGTTATAGCAACTGACCAGGACATCTCTCACAACGGCCACATCCAGATAATCGTCCGAACCGGCAATTTCCTGCAGAATCGGGTTCATATCCCCTTGTATAGAAGTGTAAAATTTCCCAAGTACCTGTTTGAATTCTTCCTCCGACTTACAATCGCTCAACATCGCGTCCGAATAACCGGCAAAAGACATATAGCTATTCGCCACATCAGCTTTAATCCGTTCTTTTTCGAGCAGCCTAAATTCTTTACTGACATTTTTCAACTCCTCCAACTCTTTCATACGCAGGGCAGCTAAACTATCCACCGTTTTTTTAGTCGCTTCAAAAGTCGGTCTCAGATTTCTTCCGGCCGAAAGAAAGGACCCTGCTTTCGGAAACAAGCGTCCTTTCAGATAGGTATTGGCTTCCATACCTTTCCCCTCGAATGTACTTTGCGGCTGGGAAGTACCCAAATATACTTTCAGTTCATCTCCGGGAGTCAGATACAAGGTATTTCGTCCGATACGGAAATAAGCAGGTTTGCTCAAAGGCAACACCAAATCGAAATTTCCATCTGCGTCCACGGGTATTTTTATCACTCCGGCATCCGAAATCTCGCCGGCAGCTCCATCCGGAGCCATATTCACTTCTGCCGCTTTAAATTCTTTCAACGAACCATACAAATGCACCGTGTTATTTTTTTCCCCATACACGAGCAGCCCCCACATACAGAGACAAACGATCAAAATACTTTTCATTATTTTCAATTTTATCCTTATTCCTGAAACAATTTCGCTAATTTTTCATTCAACCATCCTCCACGGGCATTGGTGCTGACTACCCGGCCTTCGGCATCGACCAAAACACAGGAAGGCACACCATTGGTTCCGAAGAGTTTCATACATTCCTTGTCATAACTCTTCCCGTTCGCCCCGCAAACCTGTGTCCAAGCCATTCCTTCTTCCTTTACCGCCTTCAGCCAGGCATCCGTGTCGTCGTCTATCGAAATACTGACCATATCGAATCCCTTTCCATGGTAACGTTCATAGGTCTCTTTCAAATGGGGGATATCTGCCCGGCAAGGGCCACACCAGGATGCCCATAATTCCACCAAAGTATAATGACCTTTGCGTAATATCCCGGACAATTTCACCTTTTTCAAACCGGTGGTCAATACCTCGAAATCAGGCAATACATCTCCAACGTATAAAGGCTGGCCCAGGACAGCCTTCTCCAGCTTCTGTCCTTCCGGGGTTTTCCGAAACTCTTCCGGGAAAAGTCCGGCAACCTCCCGGGCAACCCGTCTTTCATGTGCCCGTACATTCAACCCTTTAGCCACATATACGGCTACCGGAGAGGAAATATGCCGACGAATAAAACCGACCCCGGTATAAAAGATACTGTCGCGTACGGCATCCATTTCCCGGACACAGCGAAATACGTCTTCTTCCGTTCCTTTTTTATAATAATACACATGCCGGTAAGCATCGAACAAACTATCGTTCTGCAAAACAAACGGAGTCACCCGTCGCTTATAAGCCATATACAGATCATGAGATTCCGACCCTTTCACCTGTAAACCGGCAGGAAGTTCTTTTTGCAGCTTCGAAGGCATTTCAGCAAAAGGTAAAGTGACCTGAATAGCAGCATTCTCAACATAAACCGGAATATTCAGAATTTTATCCCACCCAAAAACCCGTTGTGAGGGATCTTTAAAATAAGTAATACAACGCAATTCCGGACCGTCAACTTTCCCTTTGAACTCAAACCGTCCGTTTTTTAACCGGGTACTATCGTAATAATGAGTTTGTCCGGTATTTGTCAGAAATACCCAATGATCATCCGGAGCTCCCTTCAATTCACCCTTCAGTACAAAGCCTTCCGGCTTGCCGGTACAAGCTCCTAACATCAATAAACCAGCTAGTATAATAAATACCTTCATACGCTCTATTTTTAAATAAATACAAAATCAGTAATTTCCCCAAAATCAGTATACACTTGCTTGGCCGGATAATGCTCACTATCCCCACCGACACTTCCGGTAGACGATAAATTCAGAATGACAAAATCTCCTTTACCGTTTCCCATATCGAAACCGATACCCAAACTATATTGCACATCAAATTCATAAGCATCGAAAGCATTACTGCTGGAAAGATAGCGCTTAGCGAATTTCATCTTCACCGCCTTACCTCCGGCATGGGTATAAATAGCTGTCGCCTTTCCTCCTGCCTGCTTGAAATCCAAACGATAAACCGTATTGCCGGAAGCATAAAAAAGAAGCCCACTGTACGGAGGGGTAGAGGCAAACACTGCACTCTCGTCCAAACCTTGGGGGATATTTATGGTATAATAGCCATTAAACGAAGCATTGTCCGAATAATTAAATCCTCTCGGATTGAACTCATAGACGAAACATCTGGTATCGTTTTTCGCCAAAGCATAGGCATACACACTGGTCCAGGCAGAAGCATACTGATAACCGGTTCCCAAATACAAGACTTTCTGGTCTTCAGGCAGTTTATTGGGATTTACAGCCGACACATTTCCATCCCGGGTCGGTATAGCCTTGATCAGATTCGTATTTTCCTCGCTTTCACTAAAATACAAGGGATCGTATTTCTTTACACCCAACCCGTCACTCGTATTATAATAGAAAGCGAAACGATGTCCTGCTTCATCGTACAACAGCGCATTATTACTGATTTTAGAAGCAAGCGTGATATTTACCTCTCCTTCCAGATCAGCAGCCGGCTCATAAATTTTCCCGGCACGGGGCGACTGATAAAGCATGCCGCCGGACAGCAACAAAGCACTGGCAGTGCCATCACCATCTGCTAAAGTGATATGCTGAAAATCAAAACTATTCTGAGCTAACGGAGCTACCATCCGCGTCAGGCTGTCTTTCTTTTCAAAATGTTTCCACTGGCAATACACGCCCGATTCTACCGGATCATCCGTAATGACGGTAAACATATTCCAGCCCGATCCTGTACCATAATACTTGCAGGAAGTCGTATACGACATCAAAGCCTGCGGTTTTCCGGTAAATCTTTTTCCGGTTTCTTCATAATAAGCATCTTCCTGTACGACGATGTCTCCCCCGATATATTCGACAGAACCTAATTCAGTCTGTCCGTTTTTACGGTGTAATATCATCCACGAACCGACATAAGGTTTGATCAATTCGATGGTCGTATTGACCGGATATTCTATATCCGTTATTCTATCGTATACATTCAAACGAAAATAATGGGCATAGGCCAGATTTTTAGCCTCAGGATCGATATGAAAATTTAAATTCTGTTCCAATCCAACCGTGTCGAACTTGCCATGTCCGTAAAAATTATGATTGGTTGTCGAATGCAGCCACGTATATTCCAGATTATCCTCATTTTCTTGTAAGGACTGAGACAATTGCGGTATAATTGTAACCGTCGTATCTTTATCCAGACGCACCGAATATACTTTATTCAAAGAGACATCCAGTGTATTTACCTCCTGATAAGTATAATTTCCCTTATCATCGTAGCACGAAGCCACGAGTAATCCTAATATAAAATAGATCAATCTTTTCATACTGTTCAAATTTTAAAGTAATTCCGAAATATCCGGGATCTCGATCCATTCTCCGGTGTTCTCATCAATCAAAGGCCGGTTGGCCGGATCCGCCTTATAAGCTTCTAAATCCGTATAAAATCCGTTCGACAAGAGTATATCGTAAAACTGATTGGTCATCATCCATTCATTCAGGGAAGTCCCTCCGTATTTTGTAATCAGATACCGGGCTTTCGTCTCACTATAATCGCCGAAATACATGGCATAGTAACCGTCCCATTCTTCCTCATTGGATCCCCATAAACCGAGATTTACCGTATCTTCGGCTTTTAATCTGAAAAATTGTCTTTCTAAAGTACCCGCTTCAAAATCAGATTGGGCATAATCGAAAGTCAGATTAGCCGAATATGTAGCATTACGTGTTGCCGGACGTTTTAAAAGTATTTTAAACACAGCCTGTCCGGTATCGGCAGGTACATAATAGGCTTCCGGAAATAAAACTTCCAATGCATTTTTATCAGGAGCATCGGTTTTAAATACCACTCTCCGGGGATAATCCACCATAGCACCGCTGATTTTCACCCCGATCAGTACGGTATCTACCCGCAATGAATCGCCCAACGGATTTATACCGAAATTCACCTCATAATGCAGATAAGTCGTATCGTCCTCCCAATAGGGCTTCTTATTCTGTCCCAGATAATAATCCCCCATAAAATTAATTTGCTGCCCGGTACCATATTGCACCATTTCATATTCCTGGCAACTGTATATGGCCAAAGCCAGTATCAAAAAGATAGATATTTGTATTCTTTTCATAATTCTTCCGATTAATTGGTTTTACCAAACAAAGTTTCATCATCCGGCCAGGAGAACATATAGTTACTTTCGGTCATATTACTGAGCGGACTATGTAAAAAAGTAGTATACCCATTGCGTTTATAGAAATAGAACAACTGTCCTTCTCCATAAAATTCTTTCCGGTACTCTTTCTCGATCTCATTCAAACGGTTAGTTTCCGTACAAACCGTCGGGTCTATACCACGCATTTCCCTTACCTTATTTAAATATCCGGCAGCCTCTTCAGGAGTTGCAGCACATTCTGCCAAAATGTAATACATCTCCGACAACCGGATCAATACGACCGTACCTTCTGTAGAAGCCCACAAATTCTCCTGTTTGTACTTTCTCATCGTAATCCCGTGAGTCCCGTAATCGAAGCCTACCCCCTCCCGGATACGTAAGTCATTCGACCCGTCATTGGCCACATCGAAAAGTTCGTCCAAAAACTCTTCCTCACTGATATAATAGGTATTCCCATTAGTGATCGTAGCCACCTGCTGGTCGAAATCGTCCACATACACCGAAAATACAATTTCTTTCGAACGCAATACATCGGAAGCATCTCCGATCAGATCGAAATAACCACTCCCGATCACCTGATTGGCATAATTCTCCGCCTCCGTCTTATTTCCGGCATACAGATACACCCGGGCCAACAAAGCTTTCACCGCATACAGATTCATCCGTTTATGACGATATACCAAAAAACGGTCGCCTCCCATATCCTCTTCCTCATAGTCACTAACCGGAAACTCAAAATTCAGGGGATCGGTACCGGTGAGTAAGGTTTCCGCTTTTTTCAGATCGGAAATAATACTGTCCATGACCACATTCGACGGTTGCAACTCCTTGATTTCTTTACTGAATTCAGTCCGGTAGGTAATGCGTTTAGAAGTGGGATTATCCTTATAAACGGGGCCGAACATCCGCAACAGGTCGAAATGCAGGAAAGCCCGTAAACCTAAAGCTTCTCCCTTTATAATCTCATAATAATGACCGGTCGTAAAAACCTGTTTATTCTCATCGCAATAATAGAGCAGGTTGTTCACGTTAGCTATAATGTTATACATTTTTTCCCAGATCGTTTTAGTATAACTTTCCGTTTTGGTAGAAGGGAAAGTATACCACAATTCATTCTGATAAGTCAAGGCATCGCTCGCCTGATAACGCTGCCCCAGAATATCGATAAAACCATAACTCAGATTCCGGGCATATAAATCGGTAGAAGCCATTTTAATATATACCCCGGTCAAAGCTTCTTTGAATCCCAATTCACGGCTGAACACTTTTTCTTCCTCCACAGTCGTCTTCGGTTGTACATCGAGCCAATTGGAACAGGAAGATAAGAATACCATTCCCAAACAAATGCTTACTATATATTTTTTCATATCCATCATTTTTAAAAGATCACATTCAAAGACATAGAAACCGAACGGGAAAACGGATAATCGATACCACGTTCCATTTTTACCGTAGAAAAGCGGCAGATATCTTCCATATACAATCCCAAAGTTGCAGAACTGATACCGGCCCGTTTCATCCAATTGTACTTTTTCCCTTCCAGCCGATAGGATAAATTCACTGTAGAAAAATAAAATTCGTTGTCATCCATCACAAAACGTGAACTTTCTTTCGTATCGGTCTTATAAATATTACCGTCTATCGCTTTAAAAAACACCTGATCACCGGGGGTCTGCCAACGACTGTACAAAGCCCTCCGGTCGGCATTCAACCGCAGATTGGCATTTTCAACCTTATTGATCAAAGTCTTGTTGTAGGTCTGTCCTCCGAAATGATACTGCCCGGCCAGGGTCAGGCTGAATCCTTTATAGGTAAAAGTGGTCGAAACCGATCCCTGAAGTTTGGGTTCCGTATCCCCCACCGGAATCTGGTCGGCCGCTGAATAGATATTCGTCAATCGTCCGTCACGGGTTAAAAACACTTCCCGGCCTGTCTGAGGATCGATCCCCATTGAGCGAACGGCCCAAATCGTCGTTTGTGAATAACCGTTTTCATAACGGGGCAAAGGGCTCTTTTCCCGCTTATCGGCGATATCCGTTTCGTAAGGATTTTCAACCTCATCGGCAATAGCCATTTGTTTTTCATTCATGACCTTCAGGGCATTGGAAATTTGTTCGATCCGCGATTTATTGTGCGAACCGGTGAAAATAATATTCCAATAAGCTTCTTTAGAAGGATTACTATAAGGCATCAAACGTAAAGTAACTTCATACCCTTTATTGGAAATCTTACCCAGATTTTCCTTCATGGTCAGAAAACCGACAGAAGGCGCCATACTATAATCCATCAGGGTATTTTTAGTGTATTTTTCATAATACTCGACTTTTGCACTCAAAATATTACGAAACATCGTAAAATCCAATGAAACATTATAATTTTCAGTCTCCTGCCACTTCAAATCGGGATTTCCCAACCCATAAATCTCCGTCCCCACGACATCCGAACTTTTATAGGTTTTCATCAGATTGGAATAAGTATACATCTGTAAAGACTGATAGGGAGTAAAACCTTGAGAACCGGTAATCCCGTATGTTCCCCGCAATATCAATTCATCGAATATCCCCCAGTTTTTGATAAATTCCTCTTTCTCGGCATTCCAGCGTAATCCGGCCGACCAGAAAGGAGCATAACGATTGTTCTTTCCAAATTCCGAAGAAGCATTGATACTCATACTATAGTCGACAGCATAACGTTGTTTATAAGAATAATTCAAGGTCATAACAAATGCCAAAGCCCTGGTCATATTCTCGTTACCTGTCGTATTCTGAAATTCTGTTCCCATATAAACTTCACTCAGCCTGTCGTTCGGAAAGCCCTTCATCGACAAAGCGGTCGTTTTCAATTGGCTTTCATTGATACTATAGCTGGCAAAGGCAGCCAATAAATGGTCGCCCCAGGATTTATTATAAGCACCTGACAACCTCAAACGATAAGAGGTATTTTCATTTTTAGTCCAATCGTACGAACCTTTTAAAGACGGATCTTTCTCTTCGTAAAAATCATTGTGCTGGGCTGATTTGAATACCTCTACGGTCCCGTCGTTACGACTCAGTGAAAAGTCCAGGCTCAACCGTAACGCATCGATCGGCAAATATTCGAGTTTCAAAGCTTCTCTCAACTCAAATTTCCGGCTGGAATTTTTAGATTCAAACTGCTTATTCCATAACGGATTCAAAATCGCTTTGTAATAATCACCGACATAACCACTACTATTATAATCCGTATTCGTCTCCCCGGTATCCAGTACCTGTTTGATATTACCATTCTCATCCGTCTTGCGGTAGTAAGGATTTACAATCGCATAATCCTGAAAAGTCCCATAGGGCGACTCACGTGTTCCATCCGAATAATCCACGGTCAGTGAATTATTGATCAAAATCTTATTCTGACGATAATTCAGATCGATCTTTCCGGTTTTGGTATTCAGATTGGTCTCTTTCATTACCCCCGGGTCCCACTTGGCCCCCAAATAGATTTTATACCGTAAAGCCCGGTCTCCACCTTCCACTGTCAGGCCATGGCGATGGGAAAAAGCAGTCTGTACCGGTTCCCCCAGCCAATAGGTATCGACACCACGCAATACTTCCTGTTTCAAATGATTATAATAATTCTGTAATCCTACATCGTCCTTATTCGCATAATACCCGGCCAGTTCTTCCACCCTTAGTTTTTCCCCGGCATTCATCAGATCATACACACTCAAATCAGGCCATTCCAAACCGTAATTCCCGTTATAGGTAAACCGCAATTTTCCGGGTACCGGCGCTTTCGTTTCCACCACCACTCCGTTTGCTGCTTCCGAACCATAGATGACCGTCGCTGCAGCATCTTTCAACAAAGTGATCGATTCCACCTGTTCCGGGTCCAAATCCATAATCGTCGTCGCATCCACTCCGATCACCCCGTCCAGTACAAACAAAGGCTGATTAGGACGGGTATTCACATCTCCACGCAACACGACAACATCATTGGCTTCATAATTACCTAAACTGGCCTGTCCCCGCATCTGGAAATCAGGGATCGCATTCGGATTCGAGCCGGCCAGATTACTGGTATTCATCCGAAATCCGGGATCCAGCATCTCAAGTGCTTTCAGGACATTGCCAGCTGTCATCTTTTTGATTTCATCCCCTGATACCTGGGTTGCCGATCCGGTAAACCCTTCTTTGTTGCGTTTGAAAATACCGGTTACAACCACTTCCTCCAGATTTTCTTTAGCCACTTCCATCACGACATCGATCACCGTCCGGTTGCCCGGCTCTATCTCCTGCGACTCCATTCCCACAAAAGAAAATACAAGTACGACATCGTTCATTTCGGGAATTTCCAGGTTCCATTTCCCATCGATATCGGTAGCGACTCCCAGTGTCGTCCCCTTAATCCTCACCGTAACTCCCGGCATCACATCGCCACGGTTATCTTTGACCGTACCGCTCAGGACCATTTTTTTCTGGGGAACACTGTTCATCACCTGTACGGCAGGTTTCACAATCACGACCTCATCCACTACTTCAAAAGTCAGTCCGGTATCTTTCAGACAAGCTTCCATAATCGTCACCACATCTGCATCCGTCATTTTAAAATCCCGTTTCTGCAAGTGCCGGATATCATCGTTACTGTACATAAAACTCATTCCGGTCTGTTTTTTCACTTGTTCGAAGATTTCCCGCAACGAGACATTTTTCAATTCGATACTCACCCGCTGGGCATTCACCGAAGCGAATAAAGAGGACACCGATAGAAACACAAATACCAAAGCAATTTTCATCATACGTAGAAATTGACTAAGCCACGGAATCCTGTTCCGCAGGCAAACACTTCTTCTGTTCATAAGCTTGTTTTTGATTTTACATTAAGTCTGTTTGTTATACATTATTCCGGACTCCTGTTTGCGGCACGATATCCGAAACTTCTTATTCGATTTTATTCCTTTTCTCTTTTATTTCATGTCTAATTTATTTATCTTTGAATAATGATTTTACATCAAGCCTGTTTGTCAGGTATCGGGGAGGATGATATTTGCGGTATCATCCTCCTTTTCACTAATAGCTATTGACCACCACCGTACGTCCTTTTTGCGTAAACTTCACTTTGTTCATCCTTTCCATGAGATTCAGGACTTTTGAAATTTCCTCATATTTCAAAATATCGATTGTAAAGTGCATCTCTTTCACATCGGGATCAGCATAAAACAACTCGAAATCATACCAGCGTTGCAATTCGGCCATAATCTTTTCCAGGCGTTCGTTTTCAAATACCATCCGTCCATTTTTCCAGGCAATAAAGGGATATATATCCACTTCGGCAACCCGGATGTCTCCTTTTCCAGCAATCCGGGCCTGTTCTCCAGGCTTCAACCGGTCGTATGTCCGGCCGCTGATCACACCGACCGCCCCTTGTACCAAAGTTGTCACCACCTCTTTTTCATCGGTATAAGCCCTGACATCGAATTCGGTCCCTAAAACCGAAATATCGGCTTTATCCGTATGTACTGTAAAAATGAGATTCTCACGGTGAACCACTTCAAAAAATCCTTCTCCTCTCAACCATACCTCCCGGCTCTCTGTTCCGAAATACACCGGAACTTTCAGCTCCGAACCGGCATTCAGATGAACGACGGAGCCATCCGGCAGACGAGTGATGTATTCTCCTCCGTGGGGTATCCGTACCACATTGTATTCTTCTCCTCTCTCCCCGGCAATCACGGGCTGAATGATATCCAGAGTATCCCGGCTGCTGACCAACTGTATCCCCTGAGCCTCGAGACGCAAAGTGGTATCTTTATTAAAAAGGAACTGTTGCCCTCCGGCCAACTCGACAATCGCCTTAGGACTTCCCATCCGGATCGACCCGGCCAAAGGCGAACCACCCCTGTCTTGCCGGCTATTGCTCCACAACCCTACCGCCCCTATTCCCAATGCGAGTATACAAACCGCAGCAACCACCCTGAAACGGATCAGACGCACCGAACGGCCCCGCCGACGGACGATCCGTGCTTCCAACCTTTTCCATTCCCGTCGTCGCAATGCTTTATTATTATCCGACACCGCTTTCTCCAAAAAGGATCCTGAAACTAATTTTTCGTATAATCGCTGATGCTCCTCCGACTGATTCCGCCATTCGTCCAGCAAACGTCGTTCTTCACCGGAAGCTGAACCTAATATGTCTTTAACGATTATTTTCTTCAACCGATCGAATTCCATCTTTTCAACATTTTTATACTAAAGATGCCATTTCAAAAGGGAGGTGTTATATAAACTCCATTATTTAATACCAATTAACACTTTGAAGAATAAAAAAAAACTTAACGTATTATATATGAAAGGTTATCCGATCCAGGTAATAAAGCAAAGGAGTTTTTCCAGCCGGACACGCAGATAATGATTGGCATTGTTTTTATGCTTTTTGATGGTATTGATGGCAATGTTGAGCTCTTCAGAAATTTCCTGGTGGCTTTTCCCTTCCAAACTTCTGAGGTAAACTTTCCGGCAAGCATCCGGCAACTCCTCGAACACCTCGTTGACCAAGGCATACACTTCGGCTTCGATCATCCGGTCGACAAAAGCCTCTTCGGTTTCTTCCGGCTCATATTCGGCCAGCCTGTGCTCCCGGCGGCGGTTATCGCGGATATAAGTGAGGCAATTATTTCTAACGGACCGGTACAGATAAGCTTTCAGGACCATTTCGTTCTCGAACCTCTCTCCTCTTTCCCACAATTTGACAAATAAATCCTGTAATAGATCACAAACCACTTCTTCATCCTCGATATAGCGAAGTGCAAAATATTTCAAAGCTGAAAAATAAGCTTCATATTCAGCTTTAAGTCGTTTTGCATCTGAAAAATCGATCCGTTGTTTTTCCGTCTTTGTCAATATAAAATTTTTTCGTCATTGTCGAAAATACACCCATCGGTAAAGCGCAAACCAAAATTCGTAGGTTTCACCGATCTTTTACCAGTAAAAAACCTATCATAAATTTGTAGAACGGAGAATCAAAGTTTACTCTTCGTTTCTCCATCGTTTCCCAAAAAACGATCGAATTTATGGGAACTTCGGATCTTGAGCTTATCGATGCAATTCGGAAAGAAATAATCGCCTTTCAGGAGTTGTATAAACGCTATGCAGATCCGATGTACCGGAATATCCTGGTTCGGGTCAACTCTTCTTTCGATACCGACGATATCTTTCAGGATTTTTTATCAAACTGTGGGAGAAAAGGGCGAATTTTAAAATCGAATCGAATGTAAAAACGTACCTTTCAGCTGCTTTAAAACATCATATTCTCAATACTATTAAAGAACGGCAAATCCGCCTGAAATATCAGAAAGCCTCGGGATAGGCCCTGACCGAAGAGGATGACTATACCTGGGTGAAAATTGTTTCCGAAAATTTGATGTACGAATGAGGGAGGTGGTAGATACTTTTCCACCACGCTTAAAAAATATCTACATATTAAGCCGTGAACGCCATCTTTCTGTTAAAGAAATTGCGGAGAAACTAGCGGTATCTGAACAAACCGTAAAAAATCAGTTGACCGAATTACTCAAAAGGCTCCGGAAAAAAATGAATAATAAAAATTTTATTTTTTGGTTTTCTATATTTTCTTAAAATATTATTCCTAAATAAATAGTTCAATTACTATTCATTTTGATAATTAATTTATTTTATATAAATTTGTAAAACATGTTTGATCGGGAGAAAGATGGGAAGATTTACGTTTTTATATGCCGAATGGCCTCCTATTCCGGCACAGTAACTGTCGAATTTGTTGACAAACCCTTAATTTAACAAACGGGATGATGCAGTAGTTTAAAAACTTACGTTCTAAATTAATCAGTGTATGAAAGGAGAATATATATGGATAGTATTCCTGTTTTTGGTGGGCGGATGTTCATCGAAATCTACTGGTGATATCATGGACATTTCTGTCAACATTGAAAGTGAAGGACGGATGTCCGAGTATTTTCAGGAAGCTGAACTCTTTTTTTTGGAAACGAACGATCGGGCATTGATTTCAAATGTCGATCAAGTGGTTTTGGCGGATAATCGAATCGTTCTATTGGGTAATTTTGCGCGGAACGTTTTTATTTTTAATACTTCGGGGAAGCATATCGCGACAATCGAAGCTTCGGGGAAAGGCCCCGGAGAGTATGTTCTGGCACAAGATATTTGTATTGATTATGATAAGAAAGAATTGGTATTATTGGCATCGGTACCATCGAAATTGATGTTTTACAATTTCGAAGGAAAGCTCGAACGGGAATATGGATTGGAGAATGAAAACTTTTCTTTGAATAATATCGTCGTCAATAAAAAACAACTTTTGGGGAATTATGGTCCCGGTCAGGATTCTTGTGTGGGAATTGCTTTTTGGAATCCGGAAAATAAAAAATTTGAATTCCAGAGAGAAGCTACTTTAACTCAGCCTTATAAAGCACCCGTAGTAACCGAGGGAATGTATATGTTACAAGGAGAACAGGTGAATTTGGTGAAGGATTTCGATCGTACGATTTATACCTATAGGGATGGAAAATTGAGTCCGCGTTATAGGCTGGATTTCGGAGAACAAAATTTTTTGAATATTTGGATGGAAGAGATGGGGGATTCGGATTTTGTCAACAAAACATTAATGCAAGGATATATATAAATTGCAGAATGTAAAAGAAACTTCCGGATTGATTTATTTTAGTATCAATAATGGCAAGGGGATAGGGATCATCGATAAGCAAACAAGGCAGGCGGTCTTATATCAAAAAATGAAAGATGAGTATTTCGGATTTGATTTCGACCGGATGAAACCTGTGTCAGATGCTGAGAATAAATATTTCGGCTATATGGTTCCTGTCATATCTTTACAGAAAGGAGTGCAACAAGGGCGCTTAAACGACCGGAAAGAGCTGATCGATAGAATCGATCGGTTAGAAGAAGATAGTAATCCCATCTTGTTTTTGTATAAGAGTAAAAAATAATTTACTAACTATAATCTTGATTGATATGAAGAAAAAACTTTACATTTTAGGCCTGGTCGTAATATTGGGATTGGGAGGTGCCTATGCTATTGCCGGAAATTCGGATACGAATGTCTGTTTTTGGAAGGGACGTGCCTATCAACCGGGAGAAGTTTGGGAAGAAGTAGTGAACGGAGTGACCTACCGGTACACGTGTAAGGAAAATGGTGAAATCGTTGTTAGTCCACTTCCCTGAGATCGGTAGACTGAAAGATGAGGGGGGAAATACCCCCTTAAATCTTTTTGTATGTAAGAGTGTGATGAAAGGAGTATCTTGGGGGCTGTTATTCTTGTGGCTCGGAGTCATCTCTTGTTGTCTTTTTGCTTGTCAGCAGAAAGAAGAAGAGGTTCACTTAACCTTTGAAGATGGGATTGCGCAAGCTTTGCAAACCGGAAAAAAGTTGCTGGTGTGGCATACCTGGGAAAATGAAACCGATACGACGGATTATTTTGAAAAGATTAAAAAGGAATTTGAATCGGATTCATTGTTCCGGCAAAATTATATTCTTGTACATCATGTAGCCAATATCGTCGGAAATGAAGCTTTATCCCGGATATTGCAGAATAATAAGCAGCCTCTATGGCTGCTGTTTTCAGCTGATTTGAATCTGGAAATGGTGTGGCCCGGAGCGAAAAAGGAGTTGAAACAAAGATTAGATAGTGTGTCGAAGGGATTTGCTCTTACCGAAACGTATGCGAATACGTTGCATCTGTCCGATGAAGATTATAAAAAGGTAGTTTCTTCTACGTTAAAAGCGTTTTGGGCCTGTAAAGAAGGAGATGAAGGGAAAGCACTCGATACGATTCGGTATTCAGTACAAATAGCTCCTTATTTTTATAATTCCTATCTGGCTGCCAAAATATACGAAAGGAACGGAAAACAAAAGGAAGCTGAAGAACAGGCACAGTCGGCACTGCAATTGTATGAGCATGCGGATCACTTTTTATACCGTGCTTTATGTGATGAATTATATTTCATTCTAGGCCGTGACAATCGCATGGGAACGGAACAAAGGCATATCGTGTTTCGCGAGACGATGAAAGACTGCGGAAGAATCGAATACCGTACGAAATGTGAAATCGATTATGAGTTCAAAAATATCGGACCTACTCCTGTTTTGATAAAACAAGTAGAGAAAAGTTGTAACTGTATGGAAGTCAATTGGGATACCCATCCGGTATTACCCGGAGAAACAGGACATATTCATGTCGTTCACAAGGCTGACCGGAAGGGAAATTTTTCGAAAATGCTTGCTGTTTTTCTTTATGTAGATTCTCCGAAAATCTTCTTGTCTTATAAAGGAAGGGTTTATTGAGCATAAGCATTGTCTTCCGGCATAAAACCCTTCATTTCACGGCAGAGCTAACCGGTAAAGAAAATACAAGCGGAGGATTCGGCCGCGTTTTGGCTACTTATCCTCAGGGCAAATAGCCTGTCATTTTTCTCTTCTTTACTAAAATGAAACGATTCCAATCTCTTGAGTAATTCAGCGGTTATAAACGATCCCCCTAACTTCCGACATCTTTGTTCCCGTTGGTTTCCAGTTTACCGGATAGGAAAAGAGATGGTAAAGCGGCTTCCTTTACCGACTTCACTCTCTACGCGAATGGTGCCGCCATGAGCTTCGACAAAGTCTTTCGAAATAGCCAGGCCTAAACCACTCCCCTGCACTTTTGTGCCTGGGACACGGAAATACCGATCGAAAATACTTTGATGATAGCGGGGATCTATTCCTTTTCCGAAATCCTGCACATATATTTCGATCTGGTGTGCCTGCCGGACAACTCCGATGATCACCCGCGAATTTTCAGGCGAATAATGGATGGCGTTCGACAACAGGTTAGTCACCACCCAAGCAATCTTTTCACTATCTACAAAAAGTTTCGGAACTTTTTCTTCAGGATAGTCCACTTCGATATTACATTTAAACCGGTCAGCCAGGACACGGGTGGCATTGACTGCATACGTGATCAACTCTATCGGTTTGGTCACTTTAGGATTCAGCTGTAATTTGCCGGTTTCCACCTGTGTCATCTTCAGCAATTCGCCTGTAATATTCAACAAACGATCGCTATTTTCCTGAATACTCAAGGCCAAAGCCCGTTGTTCTTCGTTCAGATCACCGATCCGCCTGTCTTCCAGCAATTTCAGGCTCATCAATATAGCCGAAATAGGCGTTTTCAACTCATGCGATATCGTAGAAATAAAAGTCGTCTTTGCAGTATCCAGTTCTTTAAACTCCGTAATGTTTTTCAGCCAAATCACATTTCCCCCGAAATGTACGTTCTGTTCTCCGGGGTCGGTAGTTTGTATCGGAATATATTGTGCCTGAAAATAACTTTCTTTATTATCTGCATAAATTTTAAGCGGTTCGCGGGAATCTGCAGGAGTCACCAATTCCCGGACCAAACGACGCAACAAATCATTTTTCAGAGCCAATTCGGCAGCAGCTTTCCCGATCACATTTTCCCGTTTCAGATTCAGCACCGACAAAGCTTCGTCATTGGCAAACAATATTTTCCGTTGTTCATCCAACCCCAGGATAGGCTCATGAATACTATTGACAATCCCTTCGACATATTTTTTAGCCGTGAGAATATCCGCTAGTATACTTTGCCGGTATTCGGACAATTTAGCAGCCATATTATTAAATGAAGTCGCCACTTCTTCAAATTCCCGGGTATCTTTAAAATGTAACCGTTTATCGTAATTGCGGTTAGAAATCTCCACAATCCCATCCATCAATTCCCGGATAGGACGAGTGATAGACCCCGGGAAAACCATTAGAATCCCTAAAGCGATCACCGCACAAACGATGCCCACGACATAAATCCACAACAAAGCATTGGTAGCTGTACGTCCGGCAATCTCACTCTTATGGTAAATAGAGTGCATATTGACTTGTATAATATCGTTCAAATCATGCCGCAACTGCCTGATCACCAACTGACAGGTATCTTTCTTAAACTGTTCGAAATGCATCATCAAACGGGTCGTCACTTCGGCTTCGTCTTTCTCGGTAATATTATTCTGCTGTTTCCGGAGATTATCGATAAACACATTTACCGCCGCCGTATCTTTACCTATATTCTCCAAAGAATACAACATCTGGCGCGCATAGCTCAACGACTGATAATTATCCGCCAGAATATTCCTGGTATCCGTCGACATATCGGTAATGTACTTTCCGGCCACTACTCCCAATATCAAAATCAGAATAAACAGGATGCCAATCCCATAGGTAAGCTTAGTTTTAATTTTCATATCTTCTATTTTGAGCTAAAATAATCAAATCGATGTTCAACCGGGCCAAACCGTTCAATAGTTTACGGTAATGTATGACTGATTTCAGCAAAGAAGTCCATTTAAATGCAGGTTTTCCCACACATACAGTGCTGATCTGATATTTACGGCAGACATCGATAATGCTATCGACGACATGATCCGATTGTACCTGAATCACTTCACCGCGCAGATCGGTAGCCAACTTAAAATGATTGATCAGATAACGCTGATTGGCCAGGGGAATACGGTCGGGAGCCTCCCGGGAAGTCTGTACGTAAAGTACGGCAAAACCGGCATTATAACGGGTAGCCAAGCGGGCAGTCTTTCGGATAATCCGCCTCGGTGTTTTCTCAGCACTACTGATACAAGCCAAAAATTTCTCATGCCGGATTCCCACATTTTCCACCACCTCATTTTCCACTTTTTTCTCTACACGCAAAGCCACCTCTTTTAAAGCCAACTCACGTAATTGAAGTATATTTTCGGATTTAAAAAAATGGTCCAAGGCCATTTGGATTTTCTCCGGTTTATAAATATGACCGGCTTTCAATCGGTTTACCAATTCATCGGCCGTCAGATCGATATTAACCACTTCATCGGCTTGTTCGAGTACGCTATCGGGAATCCGTTCTTTTACTTCAATACCGGCGATGGCTTTGACCTCTTCATTCAAACTCTCGATATGCTGGATATTGACTGCACTGATGACATTGATCCCTGCATCCAGCAATTCGAAAACATCTTGCCACCGCTTTTCGTGTTTACTTCCTTCAACATTGGTATGGGCCAATTCATCGACAATTACGATTTCGGGATGTAAATGCAAGATAGCCTGCAAATCCATCTCTTCCAATTCTTTCCCCTTGTAAAAAATCTTCGCCCGGGGAATGACAGGCAATCCCTGTAGTAAGGCTTCGGTAGCGGTCCGGCCGTGAGTCTCGACATACCCCACTTGTACATCCACCCCACTATCAAGCAACTGGTGAGCCTCCTGAAGCATCCGAAAAGTCTTGCCAACTCCGGCTATCATACCGATATAAACCTTAAACTTTCCCCGCCGGGACTGTTTGATTAAATCTAAAAAATGTTGTACACTTTCTTCTTTTTCCATTGGACACGGTTCCTGATAATAAACTTCTAACCAAATCTGTGCCACAAAACGCGAGCAGCAACTATCGCAATGAAAATCAATCCACTAAACCGACAAATATCCGGACAACAATCTTACAGACCCTTTCATTTTGAAAAAACATTTCCCAAAATGAAAATTACCCTATCTTTTTTTATTCCTTATATCCTGTTTGACCATCCGTAGTACGAAAATAACGATAATGAAAGCAGCCAATATACGGAGGTAGGCCCACTGGCTGTTTTTTCCCCATAAATCCTGATAATCGATAGCCCAGAAATTTATAGCAAATAAAGCCATGGCCAATCCGAGCAAAACTATTCTGAATATTCTCATAAAATACAATTTTACCTGAGTGTAAAAGTAATAAAATTATCAAAATCCGGTTTTCCCCCGACACTTTTCTATATATTTTCCGTTAAAACAGAAAAAAGTATACGATGAACCCGACGCCGGAAAAGACTTCAGTCATGGCCCCTTTCATTCTCATGTTGTTTTTATATTTTATCGTGGGGCTATTTACCGTTATCAACCAGCAATTTCAGGTCCCTCTGAAATCAGCCCTGCTACCCCACGATGGAAATATGACTAACGCTTTAGTCACTTTATTAAATTTCAGTTGGTTTCTGGCTTATCCTTTTTCGGAAGGATTCGCTACCCGCTGGGTCGACCGCCTGGGTTACCGGAAGACATCGGTTTATTCGTTACTGATATTTATTGCCGGATTAGGTTTTTATGAGGCAGCAGTATTACTACACATCTACGCACCTTCGTATATCACGATTATGGGGAATCCTATCTTTACCGGGTTCTTTGTCTTCTTGTCCGGATCTTTTGTAATCGGGATGGCCGTCACTATTTTACAAGTAGTAACAGGACTGTACCTGGACGTGAATCCGGTAGGAAAAACGACTCCGCTGCAACGGCAAATGATCGGCGGTACGACCAATTCCATCGGTATGGCTATCGGCCCGCTGGTGGTCAGTTATATCATATTTTACGGTATTCCTCTCCACAACGTACAATCCCGTGAATTTATCTGGCCCGTGATTTGCCTGATAGCGATTATCTGTATTTTTACCCTTATAACGGCCAGAATCAAAATGCCGGCAATTAATGTAGCCACCCGCCCGGCAACTCGATCATTCCGTAAAAGTATCTGGTCCTTTCCCCAACTCCGTTTAGGAGTAATCGGAATATTCTGTTACGTGGGTGTAGAAGTCGCCGTGGGAGCCAATATCAACCTCTATGCAGTCAGCCTGAATACCACTTTTGCAGCCGCAGCCACGAAAATGGCTGCTTTATACTGGACCGGTATTCTGATCGGTCGGTTTGCCGGATCGCTATACACCAAGATCTCTTCTCAAAATCAACTGATCTATTCATCTATCGGCTCGATTATTCTCCTGCTACTGGCCATGTTTTTCGCTAATCCCTGGATATTAGTGTTTACGGGACTTTGCCATTCCGTCATGTGGCCAGCGATCTATACCCTGGCCCTCGACAAACTCGGTATCTATACCGCCAAAGCTTCGGGAGCCTTAATGATCGGAGTAGTCGGCGGGGGAATTTTACCTTTATTGCAAGGAATCCTGGCAGATGCGTTGCATGGCGACTGGCGATGGACCTGGGGATTGATTCTTGCGGGAGAAATCTACATTTTATATTATGGACTCAGTGGGTATAAAGCCCAAAGTGCCACAGAGTCCAACCCAGCACCCCATTCTGCCCCGCCTTCCAGGTATAAATAAAAAAGCAGTTGTCCCATCGGTTTAGGCGTGACCTTGCGATCCTCCATACCTCCCGGGAACAACTGCAGCGCTATTAACCTAGTCATTCAATCACCGAAGTGTGAATCCCAGTACCAAATGAGCATCCTCCATTTTGGGATTACAAATCACCTGCGCATAGAGCGGCAGTGAAAAAGAAGAGCTCAATCGGATTTCTTTAGTTGCTTTTAAGGCGATATTGGTGATAGCGAATCCATCCGTCATATATCCCAGGCCGGTACTCATCGATTTATAAGGTACCAACCCTAAGGTCGCATTCAAAGCGATACCTTTCACAGAAAAAGGATAATTGAATTCGGCATAAGATGAATACTGCCGCTTACCATCGGCATTTTCATCGTCACCGGCAAATACCGTATACCAAGCCATACTCAAAGGAAACTTTTCACAAGGTAAAACATAAGATACACCTGCTTCAAAATGATGGTCTGTATCCTTATTCCCATAATGGAAATAACGGTTATTTCCTTGTCCTCCCCACCAAAGATCGGCAATCTGAAAGGTAAATCCCCCCACAGAATAAGCGGCCGTCAAATCCAATTCTTTATGCCCCGCCTCAACATCAGCAAGACTCGTAGACCCCAGGCCGTCAAAGAAAATCCACCGAGCCCCAATCCCAGAGTCGGCTGCACACAAGCCTGTGCCCCCTGATAAATACCACGCCATACATAAGAACTCACAAAATCTCCACTTACAGTAAATTGTACTCCTTTTTCTTCCTGAGCTTCAACACTCAACGCCATTATTCCGGCAACTGCGAATATCACAGCCTTCTTCAATAAATTTTTCATCGTTCAGTTTCTTTTATTCCAGTCACAAACATTTGTCTATTTATGCAGTCCGGAGACTGCTTATTTTCATTTACCGGTTTTCTGCTGTTTTCCGGGCTTCATCCAACGCTACATTCAATTTAAGTACATTTACCCGGTCTCCAGGACCAAAAAGCCCTAAAAAAGGACCTTTTACCTGTTCATCGACAATAGCTTTAACCTGCTCTTCAGATAATCCTCGGGCAGCAGCCACCCGTTTAATCTGTACATAGGCACCCATTTTAGAGATCTCGGGGTCAAGTCCGCTACCACTTGCCGTTACCATTTCCGCCGGTACTTCAGCACGTTGCAAATAGGGATGTTTTACCAGAAAAGTATCGATGCGGGCTTCCACTTCGGTCAGATACTCAGGATTCGTAGGCCCTTTATTGCTACCGGCAGAACTAGAAGCATCATACCCATCACCGGCACAGGAAGGACGTCCCCAAAAATAAATATCCTCAGTAAAATTCTGACCGACATTCGCCACACCAACGATTTTTCCATTCAAAGTTACGACATCCGCATTTCCTCCATTCGGTCCGGCCACCTTGGCAAACACCCAAAGTATGAATATATAGAACACGCTGAAAAAGACACAAAACGCCAGCGTCAGTTTTAAAGATTTCAATAAATTAGATTTCATAATTTCGACTTTTTACATAAATAAACTTATCAACATATCGATCAGTTTGATTCCGACAAACGGAGCAGCAATTCCCCCCAATCCATAGATAAACAAATTCCGACGCAAAAGAGCAAAAGCTCCGATAGGTTTATAAGCCACTCCTTTCAATGCCAGCGGAATCAGAATCGGAATAATGATTGCATTGAAAATCACAGCCGATAAGATCGCGCTCTCCGGACTATGCAATCCCATAATATTCAATGCTCCCAGTGCAGGAATAGAAAGCATGAATAAAGCAGGAACAATGGCAAAATATTTTGCAACGTCATTGGCAATACTGAAAGTCGTCAGGGTTCCCCGGGTCATCAGCAACTGCTTACCGATTTCCACGATTTCGATCAATTTAGTCGGATCATTATCCAAATCCACCATATTACCGGCTTCTTTAGCAGCCTGCGTACCGCTGTTCATTGCAACCCCCACATCAGCCTGAGCCAATGCCGGCGCATCGTTGGTACCATCCCCCATCATAGCGACCAGTTTTCCTCCAGCCTGCTCTTTTTTGATATATTCCATTTTGTCTTCCGGTTTGGCTTCTGCAATAAAGTCATCCACTCCTGCTTTTTCTGCAATATATTTGGCAGTCAGAGGATTATCACCGGTCACCATCACCGTCTTCACTCCCATTTTCCTCAACCGTTCAAAACGTTCCTGAATACCCGGTTTGATAATATCCTGCAATTCGATCACTCCGATAACATTCTCATTCAGAGCAACTACCAGCGGAGTTCCTCCGTCATTCGAGATAGAGGTAATGATCTTTTCGCACTCTTTCGGGAAGGTATGTCCGGCATTTTCAACTATTTTCCGGATTGCATCGAATGCCCCTTTCCGGATCCGTGTACCGTTCATCATATCTACTCCCGAACATTTCGTCTCGGCGGTAAATTTGATCATCTTAGCTCCCACGGTATTCAAATCCCTCATACGGAAACCACGCTCACGTCCCAGTTCTACAATCGACTTCCCTTCCGGAGTTTCATCAGACAATGAAGACATCAGACAGGCCTCAATAAATTCTCTCTCGTCAATTCCGGCAACCGGATAAAAATTGGTTGCTTTCCGGTTACCAATCGTGATCGTTCCGGTTTTATCCAATAATAAAGTATCGATATCACCGGCCGTTTCCACAGCTTTTCCGGATTTAGTGATCACATTGGCACGCAGTGCCCGATCCATTCCGGCAATACCGATTGCAGACAATAAACCACCAATGGTTGTCGGAATCAGACATACGAACAGAGACACAATGGCTGCAATAGAAATTGCCGTTGCAGAGTAATCACCGAAAGGAATCAAAGTAACACATACGATCACAAATACCAAAGTAAATGCAGCCAGCAAAATGGTCAGGGCGATTTCATTCGGAGTCTTTTGACGGGAAGCCCCCTCAACCAATGCAATCATTTTATCCAAGAACGATTCTCCCGGTTGGGTTGTCACTTTCACCAGAATCCGGTCAGAAAGTACTTTTGTTCCCCCAGTCACAGAACTTTTATCACCGCCTGCTTCACGAATCACCGGAGCAGACTCACCTGTAATCGCACTCTCATCAATAGAAGCCAGCCCTTCGATGATCTCTCCGTCCGAGGGAATCACATCACCCGCTACACATTCGAAGACATCTCCTTTTTTGAGTTGATTACTGCTGATCACTTTTGTCGTACCATTGACAAGCAATTTAGCCGGCGTTTCTTCCCGGGTTTTCCGCAAACTGTCGGCTTGTGCTTTTCCACGGGCTTCAGCAATAGCTTCGGCAAAATTCGCAAACAACAAAGTAACAAACAAAACGATAAATATAGCAATATTATATCCTACCGATCCCTGAGTCGTATCACCGGTCACTGCAATCCCAACAATCACCAGCAGCATAACCCATGTTGCGACTTCTACCGTAAACATGATCGGATTTTTAATCATGGTCCGTGGATTCAATTTCACGAACGCCTGTTTCAGGCTTTCTATCACTAACTCCCTTGGAAATAAGGAAGCGGACTTATTATTTTTCATATCTTCTTTGACGTTTCTGATGTTTTATAAACTAAAGTATTCGGCGATCGGTCCCAATGACAAAGCCGGGAAGAATGACAGTGCAGCCACAATGAAAATAACGGCAAAAGTCATCACAGCAAAAGTCACGGTATCGGTTTTCAAAGTTCCGGCACTTTCAGGAATAAATTTCTTATTTGCCAACAATCCGGCTATAGCAACCTGCCCCACTATCGGTAAATACCGACCGAGAATCAGTACCAAACCACAGGTAAAATTCCAGAAATAAGTATTATCGCCCAAGCCCTCGAATCCGGATCCGTTATTGGCAGCAGATGAAGTATATTCGTACAACATTTCGCTGAAACCATGGAATGAAGGATTGTTCAGCCAACCGCCTTCACTTTCGACAAAACCAGGAGCATGAGCATAAAGATAGGCTGCGATTGCAGTGCCTACCAGGATAATAAAGGGATGGCACAAAGCGACAATCGAAGCGATCTTCATTTCGCGGGCTTCCACCTTCTTACCTAAAAATTCCGGTGTACGTCCCACCATCAAACCACTGATAAACACAGCTATGATCAGGAAGGTATAATAGTTCATAAAACCGACACCGACACCACCAAACCAGCAGTTGATCATCATATTCAACATCGTGAACATCCCGGTTAGCGGCATAGTACTATCATGCATACCGTTGACCGAACCATTTGAAGTCACTGTCGTGGTTTGACTCCAGGTAGCAGTACCGGCAGCACCGATCCGCATCTCTTTACCTTCCATGGAACCGATATTCTGGGCGATACCCATTTCGTCAATTCTGGGGTTACCGGCCATCTCGAAATGATGAGCAAAACAAATTCCCACCAAATAAGCCACCAACATTACTCCGTAAATCGTATAGGCCAACTTTTTCCGTTTGATATAAAAACCGAATGCAAAAACCATAGCCATCGGAATGATCAGAATCGACCAACACTCCACCATATTGGTAAGGAAAGTCGGATTTTCCAAAGGATGTGAAGAGTTTACTCCGAAATATCCTCCTCCGTTCGTACCCAATTGCTTGATCGGCACGATTGCCGCCGTAGGACCTTGCGAAACGGTTTGAGCCGCTCCTTCCAAAGTGGTCAGTTCCATCTTACCGTCGAATCCCATCGGCGTTCCGTTCAATATCAGAATAAATCCGACAATCAAAGACAAGGGGAATAAAATACGGGTACAACTTTTAACCAACAGTACCCAAAAATTACCGATCGTCCTGGTTGTCTTGGCTGCCATCGCTTTAAACATTCCGGCCAAAGCCGCCATACCACAGCCTGCCGTAATAAACTGGAACAGCATAATTACAAACAGCTGAGTAAAATAAGTCAACCCGCTTTCACCGCTATAGTGCTGCAAATTACAATTTACCATAAAACTGATACAGGTATTGAAAGCCAAATCAGGAGATTGTCCTGCATTACCATCAGGATTCAACGGTAACCAGCCCTGGCATACCAACAACACCATACCCCAGAAAAACCAGAATACATTCACGGTCAGAAGAGCAAAAAGAAATTTCTTCCAGCCCATCTCCTCATTCGGATCGATTCCGCAAATTTTATACATCCATTTTTCTACAGGAGCCATAAAATCCAACCACGTCCGCTCCCCTTTATATACTTTCGCTATGTAGCGCCCAAGCGGATAAGACAGTACCACCAAGGCCACGATTTGCAATACACTACCTAAAATTTCTGTATTCATTTCTTTCATCTTAATTTAAAAGTCCTGTCTGTTTCCTGCAGAACTTTTCCTTTTTCACTTTTCATGTTTCACTCAAAAGCAAAGCTCCGATTAAAATTCCTCCGGCTTGATGAGCACATACATCATATAACCGAACATCACTACACTTAAAATAAATAATGCTGTAAACATATTGTTCCTCCTTTTTTAAATCTTTTCGAACCAGTCGACACACTTAAAGAAAAACCAATACATCAGTGCCCCTACGGCACAAAGAAATACAAATGATAAAATTTCCATAACTCATCGCTTTTAAATTATAATTTCTCACCCCCCCTATGCCAAAGTTATGCCATAAGCCCTGATCATTTCAACAATACACTATATATCAACATATTAATTATCATCTTCCGATTCTAAACAAAAAAATGAAAAGTGATATCCACAAGTTTATTCTTCCAGAAGGCAATCTATTTTTTCCCGGGTCCGGTCCATACGGGGTAAAATATGTGACCCATAATCCACGATAACTCCCTCTTTATCGATTAAGAGATAATACGGGCTCCAGAAAATATGCCAGTTTTTCATAATTTCACGGGTATCCGGATCAGGCCAGAAATACTTTTGTCCTTTCAAATCATAATCGTCCGCCCATTTCCTAATTATTGGGTCATCATCAGCAATCGAAACAAAAGCCACCTCATCATTTTTATATACTTCCGACAAATCATTCAAAATACTAAGATTGTCAATTGCAGCCGGACATCCTCCCCAAAAATTAATCAAGATGACTTTACCCTTATTCGCCTGTATCACTTGTTGTAATTTTCTCATTCCTTCGCCGGCAATAATCATCTTTCCATTTTCGGGGGTAACTCCATACAGCATCGCATCGGAAACCGGTTTCGGATTATTCAAATAAACTTTCTTTGTTTCATATTTTCGAAGCAGAGGTTCGCGTAATATCGGCAAGGTCACGTGTCCGTCGAAAAAATCCCTGTTCTCCTCGAAGAAAGTCACATCATTAAACCCCAGGTGTGTATCGAACAGGAAAGCGACCATAAATTGCGACAAGACCTTATTTTTCGTACTACTTGCGGTTCTCATCAGTATTTCGGTACTGTTTTGCAACGTATCCTTTATCAGACCGGGCCGGGTTCGGAATTTGGCAGCCAGTTCGAATAAACGGGAATGTATCACCTCCCCGGTGAACAAATTTTCCAGGGCAGCATCGAAATTGAAAAATCCGGCAGGCACCGTATCACCGGTCAGGAAGGAATGCAGCGATCCATATTCGAGCAATAAATCATAATATTCGGCTTCCAGCCCTTTCATGATCCACTTTTGCAAATCTTTTCCGATCTGGTATTTCTTTGCAAACCTCAATATTCTTTGTAAACGAACTTCCCGTTCATTATCCATCTTTTTTCGAAATGCAGTAACCGGTAATTTCTGGTCGTCCGTTCCCGCCCGCTGTTCCAGGTAATAGCCTTCACCATCGGTATATGCGTAGAGATCCTGATTCAATTTCCCGGCAGTACCCGAAAACTCCACTTTATTCAGCTTAGCAAAATCCAATTCGATATGCAAACTGTCTCCCGGACGTATCAACAGATAAGGGATAAAGGTCTCTATCGAAATATCACGCAAAGCCAAAGGCTGAAAACGAAAAGTAAAAGTGTGATCGGGCCTGATCGCGCATTCCTGTATTGTCTGTGCATTCCAGTAAGAAGGAATAATCACCTTTAAAGCACTTTGCTGAGGATAAACCTGCCTATTCTTGATATGACCTGTAATCACGGCATAAGCCAAAGGATTCACCGTTTCTTTTTTCTTTTCCCGCCCACAAGCAAGAACGACAAACATTAGTAAAATCAAGCAACCGAATCTCATTTATTATTTTTTAGTTAAAACCTTCCCTCTATCTTATTCCGTACTCCTCGATCTTACGGTAAAGGGTTGTCAGGCCGATGTGCATCAAACGGGCAGCCTCGGTCTTGTTTCCTCCGGTATATTGCAATACTTTCCGTATATGTGCTTTTTCCACCTGGGCCAGGTCGAATTCAGAGTATCCTTTTCCGCCTTCACTTTCCAAAACCGACTGCTGAATATCGAAGGGCAAATCGCTTACAGTCAATACCGCACCGTCGGCAATGATCATACTTCGTTCGATCACATTACGTAATTCCCTGACATTTCCTTTCCAGACATGTTTTTTCAAGGTTCCCAAATATTCAGGTGTAATCTCTTCTACCTTTTTCCCCACACCCGGTCCGAACATTTTCACGAAAGCCCGGACATACAATTCGATATCTTCTATCCGTTCACGCAGAGGAGGGAGTTGAATCCGAAAAACAGACAAGCGGTAATACAAATCTTCACGGAAATGCCCGGCCTCGATCTCTTTCTGAAGGTCTCGGTTCGTAGCGGCTATAATTCTGACATTTACTTTAATAGGACGGGATCCCCCACTTTTATGAACTCGCCACTTTCCAGTACCCGTAGTAGTTTCGCCTGCAAATCGAAAGCCATTTCACCGATCTCATCCAGAAAGATCGTTCCCTGATCGGCTTCCTCGAACAGTCCTTTCTTTTCCTTCAAAGCCCCGGTAAAGGCCCCCGCTTTATGGCCGAAGATCTCACTCTCGAGCAGTTCTTTGCTAAAAGCCGAACAATTGACCGCCACAAACGCCTTGCCCGCCCGGCTACTATGCTGATGTATGGCCTGAGCAAAGACTTCTTTGCCGGTACCTGTCTCACCGGTCAATAATACAGGTACATCCGTCACAGAAACTTTTCTGGCCAACTCTACAGCCATCCGGATAGGCTTCGATTTCCCGAGAATCGACTCAAAGGAATACTTTTGTCCGACCTGTTTCTCCAATTGTTGCAAACGCCTGGCCATCTCTACTTTTTCCATAGCACGGCTGAGCAAAGGAATAATTTTGTTATTGTCGTCTCCTTTGGTTATATAATCGAATGCACCGTTTTTTATCGCTTGTACTCCATCCGGGATATTCCCATGGGCGGTCAGCAGGATAATCTCGGTCAAAGGTCCGAGCCGCTTCATTTCTGTTATAAGATCGACACCGCTTCCATCCGGTAAGCGGACATCACAGATGATCACATCGGGATTTTGCTGTTCCACTTGTTTCAACCCAGCCTTACAACTGTCGGCCTGAATGACTTCATAACCTTCCAATCCAATAATACGGGCCAATAGTCCCCGTAACTGATTTTCATCATCGATGATTAACACCTTACCCATTATACCCAGAATTAAATCGGTCTACAAACTTTATGAACTTAAATTAATTATACCTACTTCTGTTCGTAAAAGTAAAAAGTAAAAGACAAATGCCCAAAGGTTTGACCGGAAAATCCTAAATTTGCCGCATGGATTCATTGATCGATTTAGGATATTGGGGATTATTTATCGGTTCTTTTCTGGCTTCTACCCTCATTCCGATGAGTGCGGATGTATTACTGGTGGGTATCCTGGCTCTAGGCGGAAATGTATGGGCCTGCCTGGTTATCGCCACAACCGGTAATTGGCTGGGAGGACTCACTTCATACTGGATCGGTTGGCTGGGCCGCTGGGAATGGATCGAACGCTGGCTGAAGGTGAAGGAAGAAAAGCTCCTCCGTCAGAAAAAAAACATAAACCGTTATGGAGTATGGCTGGCCCTGTTTACCTGGCTTCCGCTTATCGGTGACTTATTGGCCGTCGCCCTGGGATTTTACAAAATCAAACCTTATGCCTCGGCCATCTACATGCTAATCGGCCGTTTCGCCCGCTTCCTGCTTTGGACTTGGCTCTACCTGCAATACGGAGAACGATTTTTTTAAACTTTCTCTCTTTACCGCCCCCTCTCACCATTTCCACTATTTTTTTCTGTTCTCTTGCTCTCGCCGTTTTATCTGTCGTCACCGTTTTATCCGTTTCCACCGTCCCAACAACTTTCCTTCCCCCTTTACGTATTTGTAAGAGCACGATCAAACCTCTGCAAATGGGACATGACTTTATCATATTAGCGACCACCGAATTTTGGGAGCATTATGGCTATTTAGGATTGTTTGCCGGTTCGTTTTTGTCTGCACTTTTTATTCCTTTAGGTGCAGACCTATTATATGTAAGTATGTTAGCTATGGGATTCAACCCCTGGCTCTGTCTTTTCGTAGCGACAACCGGTGGTTGGATCGGAGGATTGGTGATTTATGGAGTCGGTTATGCCGGCAATGCCACCCGGATACGGAAATTATTCCATATCAAAGAAGAACAATTGCTGAAACAGAAAAATAAAATCGAAAAATACGGGGGCCTGATGGCACTCCTGGTCTGGATTCCCGTTATCGGCGATATTTCGAATGTAGCACTCGGCTTCTATAAGACGAAACGAACCCATACTTTTATCCTGATGTTTATCGGCAGAATGTGCCGCTTTCTGCTATGGACGCTATTGTTCCTGATCTTTTCAAGCCGTTTTATCAAATTTTTCGATAAACTCTGATTTCCAATCAAAAACTACCGATCAAAGAAGTCAGATTAGAGGTAAATAAGCGAACGGCTATTGCCAACAAGATAATACCGAATAATTTACGCATTACGTACACTCCGCTTTTACCGAACAGACGTTCTACATAATACACATAGCGCAATACCAGATACACCAATGCCATATTCATCGCGACAGCGATGATGATATTGAGAATATTATATTCCGCCCGCAACGACAACAAAGTGGTAAACGAAGCCGCCCCGGCAATCAAAGGAAATACCAGCGGAACGATCGTAGCCGACCCGCAAGGACTATCGTTTTTAAATATCTCGACACCGAAGATCATCTCTACCGCTAAAACCAGCAACACCAAAGCACCGGCAACGGCAAAAGAAGAAATATCGACATTGAATAATCCCAATAATGCCTGCCCGATAAACAAAAAGGCTACTAATATAACAAAAGAAATAATAGCTGCCTTTCCAGCCTCTATTTTCTGATTCTTTTCACGCAAACTAATGATAATCGGAATGGCTCCCAGAATATCGATTACAGCAAACAGTACCATAAAAGCACTGATAATTTCTTTAAAGCTAAAATAAATGTCCATCGTGTGTATTTTTATCAACAAAAGAGCCGTTTTGTTTAAAATAAAACAATCAAACCCTTCGCAGTTAAATTTAAGACAACAAAAATACTACTTTCTAAAGAAAAAACAGGTACTTTTCCGATAAATTTTAATTCCGGATTCCGGGACGGACCTTTCATCCCGTTTTCGGTCCGTTTCTCTTTTTTCTTCCTACAGCAAGTTAATTTTTATCCGCTACAACAGCCTCCATTTCTGCTTTACTCCGGCTATTGGTTACCAGATAGACCCCTCCGAATATCAAAGCGACTGAAATGATTTTCACAAAATTAAAAGTATCCATCCCCCAACACACAGCAACAATACTAGCCACCAAAGGCTGAACATAATTATACATACCGGCAACAGTCGGGCGTAGATTTTTTTGCCCGATGACTATCAACACATAACTAATAAAAGTACTCCCCACCACGATAAATACCAATGCTCCGATTTCAGTGTTTTGTAAACTCTTCCACTCCGTATGGAGCAAATCATTATAAGAGAAGGGTAAAGCACAAATAAAAGCATAGGTAAACATCCATTTCATAATGGTAATCAAGGAATATTTATTCACAAAATTTTTAAACAACACAAAATAAAGAGCATAACTAAATTGTGCCAACAGCACCAATAAATCTCCCCAGATATAATGATTTCCAGCCGCTTTAGCCTCCGAAACCTGATGGCTCCCTAAAATCAGCAACAACGCCCCGGTAGCTCCGACTGCAATCCCCAGTACTTTTTTTCCTGTTATCGGTTCTTTCAAATAAATCGCCGCTAAAACCATGGCGAGCAAAGGCATACTGGTGGTGATGATGGAAGCATCCACCGGAGAAGTCAGTCCTACCCCGAAAATAAAACATCCCTGATTAAAAACAATAGCCAGGAGAGATGCCCCCAACAATTTTAATAAATCTTTAGGAGCCACCCGTTCAGGTTTCTGAAAGAATGAAGCGATCCAAAACAGCACCATAGCCCCCGTAATCCTTAGATCAGTTACAACGAGAGGAGTAACCGCACCTCCTACCATCACAAATTTTGCCACGGGAGACATCAATCCCCACATCACATTAGCCCCCAACATCGAGCTATGGCCTTTCAATTTCATCAGATTCATATCGGAATAAATTAAATACAAAAAAGAACCGACTTCAGTCAGTTCTTTTGAGCGTAGCGCTAAGGGGAATCGAACCCCTGTTTTAAGAATGAGAATCTTACGTCCTAACCCCTAGACGATAGCGCCATTTCGAGTATTTTAAAAAAGCCTGCTTTTGCAGACTTTCCCCAGAGCTGTTAGTGAGATTTGAACTCACGACCTCTTCCTTACCAAGGACAATTCCATCACGCCAGACACCCACTAATATGCTATATAACAACACATTAGTTTCAGAACAAACAATAACAGTTACAAATTGGTAACAAAATTAGTATTTATGCCAATATGTCAGTGCAAATTAAACAAATTAATTATCTAAAAATCTATGTCGCACTTCACCCTATTTATTTCTTAATATAAATTCCCTGAAATGCGATTGGTAAAATTCTCTTCTAAAGAGGGCTTTTCCGACGGTTTTAACTGGTGTCCATAATGCTTGATTTAAATTGAAAACTTTTAATCCAAGATGTATTGTTGAACTCGATTCAGCTTAAAGGTTTATTTTTAAGTGGTATTTATATCTGCTTAAAAATACCTCCACTAAACACGTAGCGTATTACTTTTAGTATACTCCGTTTTAAAGTAAAATAATAATAGATAAACATCACAGCAAAGAAACAAAGTCCACCTAAGGGTATTAGCCAACCCAACAGCATGTAATAATCTATTGTTACAATAGAGAAATCCCAATCATTCTCAGAAACGATATATAAATATACTCCTATCATGTATAATAGGTATGGAATCCAAAACCGTTTAAGTTTTTTACGAGGAAATACCTTGTAATATGTGCAAAATATCAACAGATAAGCAACAATACAAACATCTACGGATAATCTTAGAAGGCTAAATCGAGAAGAAGGAACTAAAGGTGTTACTAATAACCATTGTATTATTATCATTTGTATTAAATTGAATCTCCTAAAAAACTTTTAGGGTTCGTTTTCATGTGACGTATCTTAGAGAATGTCTAAGAATAGTTTATTAATGCTATGGTTAATCTTGTTCTTTGATTTCAAGGTCTTCTGGAAGCAATTCAAACGTCCATTCGTGATACGTATACTTCCCCTCTTTCCATTCCCGCTTTTGCCAATACTGCTCATTGAAAAATTGCTTACCGGAATCATTCCGTTGAGATTGAACCCAAGTTCTAAGGAGGACATTATTCGAATCAAAAATTGTTAATGAATCCTCTAAGACAATAGCATCTAAAATCCAATTGAACATATCGGGTGTCTCTTCAAAACTGGAGATCCCAGCTCCATATACAGTAATAGTACTATCATTAGGAACAATATTGTAATTTGGCGAATCGAAATTTTTCAATAGAATAATAGTACTACCGGTACTATTTTTTAAGAACCATTCACATTTATTTCTCGGATCTCTATAATCTGATGGATTACAGGCTATCAAAAATATAAATATACCTACCCAAAATAATTTAAAATCCATACCTGCTGAATTTGGCAATTATTGAATCTTTCTTTGAAGGATATCTTGAAATCATCTTTTGCTTCAAAAGAGCATGTGAAGTGACATCTGAAGACAAACAATCAAAAATCTGTTTTTTGGTTAAAATCTTTTCTGTCATGAGATCATATAATAAATTTGGTTGGAACCATTTACTTTGACCATTTTTGGGTTTTTGTTGATATTTTTCGTAAGTTCGAATATATCCCATCGCATATCCCCACATTTCACCAACTCCACAAAAACCTGAATTATTACAACTTGCATCTCCATAAGGGTGGTCATATTTTTTGCCATACGTAATGATATAATTGACATATTTTGCCCAAAAAGCACTTCCCACTTTGTTGAAATGGCTGGCATGGGATAATTCATGATTTACACTTTCATATATATCGTATGTATTATAACCACCTCCTGTTCCAATGACAATATCCGGCAAAGCAAATTTAAGAAGAGTATTTGTATATGTCAATAACCTTCCAGCAGTAATATTGATAAAAAAGTTAGACCATCCTGAATTTGAGCTATAACCGATAGGATGCCATACACGCCGGAGCATTGGAGCACAACTTGCATTGGATTGATGTCTGAAAACCCAGATTCTGGGATTGTGTGGTGGTAGTCCGATACCGTCTTTTTTGGCATTCTGATAATATTCAAAGCCCGCATTGTTCACAGAACACCAATCCCATGCTTTTGCATTAGTTCCGAAAGTCCGGTCATGTCCTCCTTTTGAATGCCATCCCATATTGTAATTGGCCGCTGCAAAAGGTCCCCAATTTCCCCAGATAGTAAAGCCTTGTGAATTGTCAAATACAACTGCATAGTGCGGTCCGATACGGAATTTACTTCCCATGCTATAATAACCGTTTTCATCGGTGAACGCCGTAGACCATTTGACAACGGTATGACAACGTACCTTGACTCCTTTAACAGGAACATCCCTCCTTAAATAGGTATCATACACTTTTAGGGTACCGGTAGGACGTTTCCTTTTCCATGACCGTGTTTCCGGTTCGTTGAACTTGCTTTCAAATTTTTTAATCAATCCTGCATTTTCAAAAGCCTTTTGTTCGAGCAATTCAGCAAAACTCATATCTCCAGCACGTGTTTCAACGCTATCGTCTATTCCGTCATCAATCCATTCATCATCCAAGTCATCTTCATTGGGAATAAAGCATTTTTCCAAAATTTCATATTGTATTGCCGGAAATTCATAATCGGGCTTTACAGTGGTATACAACCAAGTGATTTGTCCTTCCGGAATACTTGGATCATGGTAATATGTACCTTCGACCTCAATATCATAATCCAAAGGATAATCGAATAATTCCAGAAGGGTATCCTTTTGTAACTCCAATAATTCAGTGGAATCTTTAGGTAAAAAACGCACATATAAATCTGTTGTTTCTATCTTGAAATCTCCGGCAGCCCGGGTTTTTATCAAGTCGGCATAAGCCTTTTCCATATTCGCTATCGAATACGGGTTTTCAAGTTTTTCTCCCAAAACCATCATCCCGTCTGTTTCTTTCTGTTCTTTAGGGAAATTGGTTGAATCGTCATTTTCTGCTATAATTTCATTGTCCTGCGAACAGGCAGCAAACAAGAAAATGAATGGAATAAATAAAAGAATTTTTTTCATGACATTAAATTTAGTACCACAAATTATAGAATATGAAACCGGTTTTATTCTATCTTGTAGTCAAAATTATAGCAATTCTTTCGAATTACAGTTTGATCTAAACTTATTCAGTGATGACAAAGTAAATTTGTATTTATCACGTGTATTGAGTCGTCCAAGATCGGATAATTCGTTAATGATTTTTTGAAAGTATTCTTCTACTGTCATTGCGGGTTTCTTTTTTATTCCGATAATATCATCGATCGAATAATTTTTCCCCTGAATTTTATATTCTAACTCCCGTTTTTTAAATTCCTGAATCTGTTTATCCAAAAGATATTGCAAATGTTCCTGATTAGGGATACCATTCTTCAAGCAGTTATTATCGAAATCCCAATAATCGACTTTAATTCGTAAACCAGAAGTAATTTTTCGGACAATGCCATTATGATATAAACGAATTATTATTGCCACCTCATTCTGTTTTGAAATTCTGTCTCTCCGACAAATAGCTGATATTTCCATAAAATAAAGCAAAAACGACTGACAGAGAATAGCCTAAATAATATGGAGGACTATAAAAGTGGGTACAAATTGGTAACAAAACCCACTCTACGCCAAAATCGATATATTTGTATTATATTATATATCAACAAGTTACCAAAACCAAGATTGAAGAACAAAAAAAAGAACCGACTTCAGTCAGTTCTTTTGAGCGTAGCGCTAAGGGGAATCGAACCCCTGTTTTAAGAATGAGAATCTTACGTCCTAACCCCTAGACGATAGCGCCATTTCGAGTATTTTAAAAAAGCCTGCTTTTGCAGACTTTCCCCAGAGCTGTTAGTGAGATTTGAACTCACGACCTCTTCCTTACCAAGGAAGTGCTCTACCCCTGAGCTATAACAGCATTCACTTTTACTTTCGTTCAGGCTACCCTTATTTGAAAGCGGTACAAAGGTAGTGGTTTTACAGTAGAATACAAATTTTTTGTAGTATTTTTTTTAGATTTCGATCAGTTTTTATCAATAATTGAAATAAACTACTGAAAATCAATAATAAAATAAGCAAAGCAGTTTCCGGTATTCGTGTTCGGGTCCCTGAACACGAATACCGGAAACTGCTTTGCTTATCCTCCCTTAGCGTCTCGGAATATCGACCGAAGTTTCTTTTTGACCTTTAAGATGCTCAGAAAAGAAATCCACCAGCCGCCAATAGAAATATTCGTCCATATCTCCGAAACTATGACGTTGCCCCGGAAGAATCAGCATCTCGAAACGCTTATTAGCCCGGATCAAAGCATTCACAACACGGATCGTATTCGCATCATGGACATTATTATCGATATCACCATGTACAAGCATCAAATGACCTTTCAATTGCTTAACAATTTCGGGATTCGTAGCTATTTTATAAACAAAAGTAGTATCTCCTTTTTCCGAAACGACCTCTTTCACGCCATGATGTGTCTCGCTCCACCAACGGTTATAAATCCGGTTGTCGTGGTTCCCGGCACAGGATACCGCAGCTTTATAAAAATCGGGATATTGACAAATTGCAGCTGTAGACATAAAGCCACCTCCCGAATGACCGTGTATGCCGACTCTGTCGATATCTATAAACTTATGGCGGGCAGCCAATTGTTCGACGGCCACCTTATGATCGGCCAAAGGATAATCACGCATATTCCCATAACCATAATTATGATACCATTTGGAGCGGGAAGGATGTCCACCCCGCTGTCCTACTGAAATCACAATGAATCCGGCCTGAGCCAAACGATCCGTCCTTACACTCATCCGGGTAAAAGGGTAATATACAGCTTCAACCTGAGGGCCCGGATAAACATAATCGATAATGGGATATACCTTGGTCGAATCGAAATCGTAAGGTTTATACATCACCCCGTATAAATCCGTCACCCCATCGGCAGCCTTGACGACAAAAGGTTCCGGAAACCGATAACCGGCCGCTTTCAATTGCGAAAAATCACTCTCCTGGATAGTCATCACTTTATTCCCCTCCCGGTCTAACAGATCGGCACAAGGAATCGTATTCACCCTCGAATAATTATCCACAATGAAACGGGCATCGTCATCTATTTTTACTTTATGAAAATACTCCCCTTTTGTAATCCGTTTCAGTCCACTCCCATTTACATTCACTTTATACAACTGTTCATAATACGGATTTTCTCCCTCTTCCTTACCATTCCCCACAAAATAGATCGTCCGTGTAGCTTCATCCACTTTCAGCACCTGCTCCACATGCCAGGGGCCTTTCGTGATCCGGTTTTTAAGATTTCCCTGATCATCGTATAAATATAAATGAGCCCATCCGTCACGTTCACTCCAATGAATCAACTCCTTACCCTTATTCAAGACAGCCAAAGGCCGCGTTTCCTGATAAGTATTCATCCGCTCCTGAATAATCGGCACAATCGAATCCTGCCCGATCGTATAAGAGCAGATATCAATACGATGAAGGTCCCGGCTACTACGAACCAGAAAAAAACGGTCGTTATCTCCCAGCCAAACCGGTGATACATACTCCATGTCCCGCTGTTTCTGTTCTGCAGGTTTATAGGATAAACTCAAATTTTGATTTTTAAACGCCGCTACTTTTATTTCCTTACGAACATTATTCTGCATATCGAATACATAAAGATGCTCCTCAGGGGCTTCCATCTCTCCAGGCATCTGATATTTATAAGTTTCCAACGTAGGACGTGGCTGAGCGATAGAATTGATCACCCACAATTCCTTTACTGCCCGGTCGTCGGATACCGTTACCGCAAAGTGTCTGGAATCGGGAGACCAACATCCCGATACCCGCCGGCGTTTACCGTTGCAAAGCGTATCGGTATTCAACATACTGTAAGGAATGCCATAACCGAAATCCTTCACTCCGTCTTGTGTCAATTGAATCTCGAGAATCGTACTGTCCTTCTCGTTTTTCCGGGCTTTCTCATAATCTTCCCGACTCATCCGGAAAAGGTTACAATCCTTAGCATATATCACCGTCTGGCCATCGGGAGAAAAATTTCCCCATCCCAATTTTTTCGGTTCCTTTTCCTGTCCTTTCAGATGAGTAAGTTTACGGGAAGGATAATCATAAGAGAAATAAAAGACTTCTTTTTCTCCTTTCTTCTTGTCTTTCTCCTCTTTTTTCGGTTTCACTTCTTGCGAAGATTCCACCTCAAAAGTAAATGTCCGGCCATCTTCTTTTGCCTTGAGATTACGTACCGGCAGATGACGGGCCTCGAAAGGATCATGAACGATCTCTGTCAGCTGAGCAGCCAGTTCATCCCGGTCGAACAGCAGATTTTTGGTACGCGCAGCCGGATCGACCACATACCAAAAAGTTCCTTCACTCGTTTTATACTCGAACCAGAAACGATTTCCTTTCTGAAACCAATGCGGATCGACCAAAGTAGAAAACAACATATTCTTCAGCTTATCTCCGGTAAACTTTTCTGCCTGCAAATATTCAGGTAACCTCTCTTGCGAAAATACCTTACCGGCACAACAGAGGCCGATAAATAAAAAAATAATAATCCGATTTTTTTTCATATAATAACCATTTCAACGTTGTGTACAAAAATACACATTTTTAGGGATTCCGGGACGGACCTTTCGTATGGTTTTTAAAAACCGGACGAAAGGTCCGTCCCGGAATCCCTAAGGAAGTTCCCGAGCGAGATAAGGAGCAGTAACGGAATTTGTGGATTCCAGTAAAGCTGAAGGAGTTCCGGCAAAAAGTTTTTCCCCTCCCATCAGCCCTCCCCCCGGCCCCAATTCGATCACATAATCCGCAGCTTTTAAGACATCCAGGTTATGTTCGATGAGATAGATTGTATTTCCCTGATCGACCATCGTATCGAAAAGCCGGAGAATATGGTGGATATCTTTCACATGGAGCCCGTCGGTGGGTTCGTCTAAAATGAAAACCTTACCTTTACTATCCAGGTATGAAGCCAATTTGACCCGTTGCAGTTCACCTCCGGAAAGGGTAGAGAGGGATTGATTCAAGTGGAGATAACCGAGCCCGACTTGCATCAAAGGCCTGAGTTTTTGTTCTATACTACTACCTTCAAATCGAAGGGAAGCTTTACGTACCGTCAAGTCCATCGTTTCTGCTATATTAAAGCCATCGACCCGATATTGCAGAACTTCCTTCGAATAACGCAAACCTCCGCAGGCCTCACATACCGTCTCGATCGAATCCATAAACGCCATGTCGGAAACAATGACCCCTTTTCCATTACAAAGTGGACATCCCCCCTTTCCGTTAAAAGTAAACATACTCAGGCTAGTTCCACACCGGCGGGTAAAGAGTTTTCGGATATCGTCAGCTACACCGAGATAAGTTGCAGGAGTAGAACGCAAGCTGATCCCGATACTCTTTTGACTGATATAGACCACTTCTTCCGGGTAATTCTCCCGGAAACATTGCATCAGAGAACTTTTTCCCGATCCGGCAACTCCGGCTACAACTGTCAGTATCCCTAAAGGGAATCGGATAGTCAGGTCCTTCAAATTATGCATCCGGGCATGCTCTACGGTAAACCAGGCAGTAGGTTTCCTGAACTGAGCTTTAAGGGGCGTTTTTCCGGCTATCATTTGTCCGGTCAGGGTATTACTCCGGAGGAGGCCCGGATAATCTCCTTCATACAAAATATAGCCTCCTTCAACTCCCGAGCCTGGTCCAAGATCGACAATATGGTCCGCAATTCGGATCAATTCCTTGTGGTGTTCGACCAAAAGTACCGTATTTCCATGGTCCCGGAGTTTTCGAACAGATTCCTTCAAGAGATGGATATCATGGCTATGTAAACCGACACTGGGTTCATCCAGAATATAAAGGATATCGGATAATCCGGAATTAATGTATTTCGCAATTTTACAACGCTGCGCTTCTCCCCCGGACAGAGTTCCCATCCCCCGGTCGAGTGTCAGATATCCCAAGCCGATTTCCAATAAGGCGGTTAAACGGGTTTGTAATACCTGTTTCAGATCTCCAGCCAAAGAATCGGTGACTCCTTCAAGCCAAATAAGCATTTCGGGAATGGGGAGTTGTGTAACCTCTGCAATATTTTTTCCTCTAATCCGACAAGTCAATACGATGGGATTCAACCGGGTACCGCAGCAATCGGGACAGACTCCCATCGTTACCATAGGCTCCAGAAGCTTTTGATGTAACTTTCCTTCTTCTGAATTGATAATACTACGATACATCCGGGTCACCAGACCTTCGTACTTCGCAGTTTTAGGCCAATTGGAAGGAGGATTCTTCAATTTGATTTGAGGAGAATATAAAAACAGTTCCAGTTCTTCCGGTGTATAATCTTTTATTTTCTTATTCAAATCGAATAATCCGGAATGGGCATATCTGATCCAGCGCCATTCACCCGGTTGGAAAGCTGCATAATGAATCACATCCGGGTCATTCAGCGATTTGTCGAAGTCCACCAACTTATGTACATCGAGTTCTATGACTTCTCCCAGTCCGTCACAACGGGTACATCGGCCTTGAGGGTGATTGAAAGAAAAAGTATCGGAATAGCCGACATGGGGTGAACCGATCCTCGAGAACAACAAACGGAGGAGGGAATAAATATCGGTGTAAGTACCTACTGTCGAACGGGCATTGGCTGTCGGTTTTTTTTGGTCGATTACGATGGCTACCGGCATATTCTCAATCTTATCGACATGAGGCCGACCGTATTTAGGCAGATACTGCTGAACAAAACTAGGAAAGGTTTCATTCAATTCGCGCCGGGAAGTCGCCGCTATCGTATCCAGTACCAACGATGATTTTCCCGATCCCGATACACCGGTAAAAATCGTGATTTTCTTTTTAGGGATTTGTAAGGAAACATGCTTCAAATTGTTTTCATAGGCCCCTTTAATGACGATGTATTCTGTTCCAGCCATAGCTTATTTCGATTAAAGTCCGTAAAGTTCAGTTTATAAAATTCATCGTCCCGATAAATTCAGGACAAATATAGGGCAATCGGTTTGTTTTAAATTCTACCCTCACCCAATATTTAAGTCTGAACTTTTCATTTTGGCCATTGTTTCTGTATCTTTGCCATCATCAGAAGTTTTTTAGTGACCATTTTATGAAGAGAATATTTTTATGTTTGTATTTTTTGCTGACACTAGCAGCAGGATTACAGGCCGAAAATCTGGTAGAGGCAACCTATAATCTAAGGAATGCCTATCGGAGCGATTCTTTGAAAGGCAATGACTGGGGACAGCATTATCCTTATATTGCCGGGGTAGTACAGTTCTACGGATTCGATATATTCGGAACTCAGGAAAGCTTCTGTGATCAATTACAGGATTTAAAGCGAACTTTACCCGAATATGATTATATCGGAGCGAGACGTGACGATGGAAAAAAAGCGGGCGATACACAGGAAAAAGTCAACACTGCCGGTAACTTTCCGCAAGAAGTGTTTTCGGATAAATATACAGCATATACTCCATCGGATCATTTTCCGGTGATTTAATTGTTAAAGAACAAAAATAAACAAATATGGAATATCATATAGATCCCGTTGATTTTATCGTAGGAAAGACCGGAGGAGAAAACCGGGCGGTACGCAACCTACTCGATTTATTTGCAGAAGGGGCTACGATTCCTTTTATTGCCCGGTACCGTAAAGAGAAAACCGGTAATATGGATGAAGTACGAATCGGGGAAATCAAAACTTTATATACTCAGTTTCAGGAACTCGAAAAAAGGAAAAATGCTGTTTTAGATACGATCCGGGAACAGGAAAAACTGACTCCTGGTTTAGAAAAACAGATCCGGGAATGTCAGGATATCCGGATACTGGAAGATCTCTATCTGCCCTTTAAACCTAAAAAGCAAACCCGGGCAGCGAAAGCCAAAGCGAAGGGATTGGAACCGCTGGCAGCTCTTCTGATGCGGCAGGAAAACGGGGATATTGCGGTCAAGGCAGCCCGTTTCGTAAAAGGTGAGATACAGGACACAGAAGAAGCTTTACAGGGAGCCAGGGATATCATGGCCGAATGGGTAAACGAGAGCGAAGCGGCACGTAACCGGGTTCGCCGTCTGTTGGAACGGGAGGCGGTTATCACGGCCAAAGTAGTGAAAGGCAAAGAGCAGGAAGGTGAAAAATATACCGATTACTTCAATTTCCAGGAAAGTCTGAAACGTTGCCCTTCTCACCGGATACTAGCTATCCGGCGTGGAGAAGCAGAAGGGATTCTCAAAGTTTCTTTAAGCATCGACGAAGAGAACGCCTTAAAGAATTTAGAGCGGATTTTTATAAAAGGAGACAATGAGAGTGCCCGGCAAGTCTGGCTGGCAATGAAAGATGGCTACAAAAGATTGTTGTTTCCGTCCATCGAAGCCGAATATATGACCTTATCCAAACAGAAAGCAGATAGCGAGGCTATCCGGGTCTTTGCAGAAAATTTACGGCAACTGTTACTCGCTTCTCCTTTAGGTAATAAACGGGTATTGGCTATCGATCCGGGATTTCGTACAGGTTGTAAAGTGGTATGCCTGGATGAAACCGGCAAACTGGTTCATAATGAAAATATTTACCCCCACCCTCCCCGCAATGAGTATAAGCAAGCGGCAGCCAAAGTGACGAATATGGTAGCGACCTACGACATTCAGGCCATCGCTATCGGGAACGGTACGGCCGGACGGGAAACAGAAAAATTTATCCAGACATTACGCTTCGACCGGAAGGTACAGGTGTTTGTCGTCAGTGAAAGTGGGGCTTCCGTTTATTCGGCCTCTAAAATTGCCCGGGAAGAATTTCCGGAATACGATGTGACGGTGCGGGGGGCCGTCTCGATCGGCAGACGATTGATGGATCCTTTAGCCGAATTGGTCAAAATCGATCCTAAATCGATCGGTGTCGGACAGTATCAGCATGATGTGGATCAAGGCGGACTGAAAGAAGCGTTGGATCGGGTTGTCGAATCGTGTGTGAACAAGGTCGGAGTGAATGTGAATACCGCCAGTAAATATTTGCTGACCTATATTTCCGGTTTAGGACCGGCCTTAGCTGAAAACGTGGTGGCTTATATTCAGGAAAACGGAGCGTTGAAAAGCCGTGAAGAACTGAAAAAAGTGAAACGTATGGGAGCGAAAGCTTTTGAACAAAGTGCCGGCTTTCTGAGGATCGAAGGGGCCGGAAATCCTTTGGATAATTCTGCTGTTCATCCGGAATCGTATTATATCGTTGAAAAAATGGCCCGCGATCTGGGTGTCGGCGTTCATGAACTGATCGGAAACGAAACACTGTGCGGCCGGATAGAACCTCAACGGTATGTGGATGAAAAAACGGGCCTGCTGACCCTGAAAGATATTGTGGCAGAATTGAAAAAACCGGGGAGAGATCCCCGGACAATGGCGAAAGTATTCAGTTTTGCCGAAGGCATTTCAAAAATCGAAGATCTGCAGGTGGGTATGGTAATTCCGGGAATCGTTACCAATATTACCGGTTTCGGAGCTTTTGTCGATGTCGGAGTGAAACAGGACGGTTTGGTACATATTTCAGAAATTGCCGATCGTTATGTAACCGATCCTGCAGCAGAACTGGTACTGAATCAACAAGTGATGGTAAAGGTTGTACAAGTGGAACCCGGGCGTAAACGAATCGGCCTTTCAATACGCCAGGCGCAGAGTAAAGATTAAATTTAAAATCCATAGATTTATGAAAAAACAGTTGTTTTTTATAATCCTGTTGGGAGTAGTAGAATTATTGGCCGGATGCCGCCCCGAAGGGAAGGAACCGGAAACCGGAGTAAGCATCGGGTTGGCCCGGCAACGCAAACAAGATATAAGCAATTTGCAATACCGGCTGAAATTCCGGATTCCTGAAAATAAACAGGAAGAGGTCATCGGGAAAGTACAGATCACACTGAAGCAGGAAAAAGTACAGCCTGTCGTATTGGATTTTCGCGAAGATCCCCACAAAGTGAAACAACTGAAAGTGAATGGACGACCGGATTCGATCCGGATTTCGAATGAACATATTGTAGTAGGGACCGATTACCTGAAAAAAGGAGCGAATGAGATCGAGATCGATTTTATTGCCGGTAATCAATCCCTGAACCGGAACGATGAATTTTTATACACCTTGTTGGTACCCGAACGTGCCCGAACCTTATTTCCTTGTTTCGACCAACCGGACATGAAAGCTGTTTTTACCTTGCAGCTGGATATCCCGGAGCAATGGGTAGCCGTAGCCAATGCAGCCGTCGAGTCCGAAACCCTCCATGAAGGCCGGAAACTGATCGCTTTTCAGCCGACCCAACCCCTGAGTACCTATTTATTTTCTTTTGTAGCCGGGAAATGGCAACAACTGGCAGAAAGCCGGGACGGTAAAACGATAGTCATGTATTACCGGGAAACCGATCCTCAGAAAGTGGCCCAGCATACGATCATTTTCGATCAGGTTTTCGCTTCTCTGAAATGGCTCGAGGACTATACCGGAATCCCCTATCCGTTCGATAAATACGATCTGGTGATTGTACCGGGATTTCAGTTCGGTGGTATGGAACATCCGGGTGCGGTGTTATACAATGATAAACGCATGTTCTTAGGGCCGCATCCGACCATAGAAGAAGAACTGGGACGGATGGAACTGATCGCTCACGAAACGACACATATGTGGTTTGGAGATGCCGTGACGATGGCCTGGTTCGACGATGTGTGGACCAAAGAAGTATTCGCCAATTATTTTGCCTCCCAGATGACCCGGCCGGAGTTTCCGGGAGTCAATCACCTTCTGAACGATTTGCGTAATTTTTATATTCCGGCTTATGCGGAAGACCGTACAGCCGGCTCAACCTCGATAAAACAACCTTTGGAAAACTTAAAGGATGCCGGTTTGATTTACGGACAGATTGTCTATGATAAAGCGCCCATCGTTATGAATATGTTACTGAAACTATTGGGAGAAGAAGCTTTTCAAAAAGGTATCCGGGAATATTTGCAGACTTATTTATATGGGAATGCCACATGGGATAATCTGATTACTATTCTCAATAAGTATACCGATAAGGATCTGGTGGCCTGGAGTAATAGTTGGGTAAATGAAAAAGGGATGCCGGAAATTTCCGCTTCGTGGCATGACCGGACCTTGGTCGTGCGGCAAAAAGATCCCTGGCATAGAGGATTGAGTTGGCCACAAAATATAAGTGTAGCCCTCTATGAGGGAAAAAATGCAGATACACTCCAGTCCTCTGTGCATGAAGTGACTTTGGTATCCGATTCTGCGGTGACCGTTTTTCAGAACCGGTCTGCGGATGAGTCCTGCATTTTTCTGAATCAAAATGGTGAAGCCTATGGCTATTTCGTACTGGATCAGCGGACGATTACCTATGCTTTAGCGCATTTGAATACTTTCGCGAAAGCACCTGAAACCCGTTTGGCTTTATTGATCAATTTGAATGAAAACCGTCTGCACGGCCGTGTAGATGGTTTGGCTTTTGCCCGGATGTTGATCAGTAATTTGAAAACCGAAACCGAACCTTTGATTATTTCTACTTCGATCGCCTATTTGAATGAGATGGCCCTGCACGGACAGATTGCAGGAAGTGAAGAGCTTGAAGAAAGCCTGCTCGGATTAGCACGCAAACCGGGAGGAAAAGGTTGTCAACAGGCTGCTTTCAGGGCTTTGCTCGGAACCTTCCGGCAACCGGCGACGACACAGGAAATTTACCGGATGTGGAAAGAACAGAAATCTTTTACCGGCTTGGCTTTAGGAGAGAGCGATTATACTAAAATGGCTTATGAATTGGCTGTACGTATGCCTGAAAAATATGAGGAAATCAGGGCGACACAGGCGACCCGTATTCAGGACCCCGACCGGAAAAGAGAATTTAACTTTATTGTCCGGGCCGTAGCTCCTGAAACAGAAACGCGGGATTCCCTATTTCGGTCTTTATTGATCGCCGGGAACCGTCGGATAGAACCTTGGGTTACCCAGATCGTCGGATATCTCAACCACCCTCTCCGGCAACAGCAAGCCGTGAAGTACATCAGGCCGGCTTTACAGGAATTACAGGAAGTGCAGCGTACCGGAGATATCTTTTTCCCCAAGAACTGGATTTCAGCTACATTGCGCGGACATAATTCCCCGGAAGCGGCACAAGTAGTCCGGCAATTTCTGGAACAACATCCTGATTATCCCGTTCTGCTGAAAAATAAGATTTTACAAAGTGCCGACCATTTGTACCGATAAAATATTCAGGCATATACGGTGATTTCAATGGTGTCCTTTACTATTTGAAGGGCAATATAAAGAATATTTCCATTTCGTATAAAATCGGAGTAAGTACCAATAACCAGTTGGCTTTCCGGTATACTTACAGAGTCTGGCATTTCATCGGCCAGAAGTTCCCTGCTTTACGTCAAACGGTCAATGATTTCGAATATCATGTGTTTATTGCAGAGGAAAGAGGAGACAAATACCGGTGGATCTCTACCGGGATTACCATCCATGATGCCTTTCGGAAACAGGAGAAATAGGATTTTATAACTGATTTGAAACTAAGCCCCTGAGTTCACGTAAAGGGATAAAACGGATAGGTTATGAATGAAAAAAAGTCATTTTATGTGATCGGTATGAGTTGTGCCGGTTGTGCTGCCAATATTCAACAGGCATTATCCGAACGTAAGGGTGTCATAGAAGCCAGAGTAAATTTCGCCGCTTCAGACGTCATAGTGGAATATAACCCTACGCTTGTTTCCGATAAAGATTTGCAAAAAACGGTACAGGAAGCAGGCTACGATCTGTTGTTGGAAAATGAGACAGAGCCTGAACAGGCCGAAATTTTACAACGAGAAGCCTATGATAAACTACACCGGAAAACGATAGGAGCGTTATTGCTATCCCTCCCTGTTTTTGTGATCGGGATGTTTTTTATGCATATGCCCTATGGCAACTGGATCATGCTGGGATTTACCTTACCGGTCCTACTGGTATTCGGAAGGGATTTTTTCATTAATGCCTGGCGACAATTGAAACATGGACATGCCAATATGGATACTTTGGTGGCGGTCAGTACAGGAGTCGCCTTTCTGTTCAGTCTGTTCAATACCCTATGGCCCACCTATTGGACGGACCGGGGACTGGAAGCTCATATTTATTATGAAGCGGCAGCAGTGATCATCGCTTTAATTTTATTAGGCCGTTTATTGGAAAGCCGTGCAAAATCGAATACTTCGACAGCTATCCGTAAACTGATCGGATTACAGCCCAAAGAGGTGATCCGGATTCTCGAAGACGGTACGGAACAGGTGATCCCGATCAAAGCAGTACAACCCGGAGACATACTATTGGTGAAACCCGGAGATAAAATTCCGGTCGACGGCAGTGTCACAGAAGGAGTTTCTTTTGTCGACGAGAGCATGATTACCGGCGAACCGGTACCTGTCGAGAAAGTGACCGGTACACATGTCTATACAGGTACGATCAATCAGAAAGGGAGTTTTAAATTCATGGCCGAAAAAGTCGGGAGCGAGACTATTTTAGCCCAGATTATCAAGATGGTACAGGAGGCCCAGGGTAGTAAAGCTCCGGTACAACAGTTGGTCGACAGAATTGCTGCTATTTTTGTACCTGCCGTAATCGGTATCGCAGCGCTTACTTTTATCGGCTGGATGATTGCCGGTGGAGAACTCGCTTTTACACATGCCTTGCTGACCTCGGTAACTGTATTGGTTATCGCCTGTCCCTGTGCATTGGGATTGGCGACCCCGACGGCAATTATGGTAGGTATCGGCAAAGGGGCTGAGAACAATATTCTGATCCGGGATGCACAGAGCCTGGAACAATTGTGTAAAGTACAAGCCGTAGTTTTAGATAAAACCGGAACGATTACCGAAGGGAAACCTGTGGTTACCGATATTTTCTGGAATCCGGGGATAGATTTACGGCACAGTATGGAAGTTTTATTGTTTATGGAAAGCCGTTCCGAACATCCTCTGGCCGATGCTGTGGTACTCCATCTGACGGAAGAAGGGATAAAGACGAATCTGAAGGGAGAATTCAATAGTCTGACGGGACAGGGCATACAAGGTATGATCAATGGGGAATCCTATTTTGTAGGGAATCGCCGTTTGCTGGAAATGAACGGAATCTCCCGGGAAAGTAAACAGGCAGAACAAGCCGATGCTTGTAGTCTGGAAGGGAAAACCGTCGTTTATTTTGCCGATAGCAAACAAGTGTTGGCTTTAATTGTCATCGCCGACCGGATGAAGCCAGGGGCTGTAAAAGCTATCGAACGTTTGCAGGCAGAAGGTATTGAAGTATATATGCTCACCGGAGATAATCGGATCACAGCCCGGGCCGTAGCCGATAGTATCGGCCTGAAACATTTCAAGGCAGAAGTCATGCCATCGGATAAAGCCGATTTCGTGAAGGAACTACAACAACAGGGCAAGATTGTAGCGATGGCAGGTGACGGTATCAACGATTCGCAGGCTTTGGCCCAAGCCGATGTCAGCATCGCAATGGGAAAAGGTTCGGATATTGCAATCGATGTGGCGAAGATCACTTTGATTACCTCTGATCTGAATGCTATCCCGAAAGCCTGGGCCCTCTCGAAGCAAACGGTCGCTGCTATCCGGCAAAATCTGTTTTGGGCATTTATTTATAACCTGATCGATATTCCCCTGGCAGCAGGCATTCTCTATCCCTGTTGCGGTTTTTTACTCAATCCGATGATAGCTGCCGCTGCGATGGCTTTCAGTTCGGTTTCCGTCGTTACGAACAGCTTACGCATCAAAGCAAAAAAAATCTGATTTCAATTTTTAAATCTCAATTTCCAATTATTGGGTAACCATTCTGAAGTTTAAGCGTTCGTATGAGTGTAGTTAAATTTATCGGGACGATAAATTTAAGTTTATAAAGTTTTTTAAGAATAGGACATGAAAACATTTAAGTTTAAAACGAATTTGAAATGCAATAATTGTGTTGCCAAGGTTAAATCACAATTGGATATAACAGATGAAATCCAAAGTTGGTCGATCGATCTGAAAAGCCCTGACCGGATTTTGACAATAAAGGCCAAAGATGAGAAAGCTGTTGCATCGGTAGAACGGATACTTGCTGAAGCGGGCTATCTTGCAGAGGTTTACCCGGTTGAATCATATATAACTAAAAACGACAAAACTATGAAGGACGTGAAAAAAGAATCCGATAAACAATCCAAGCCAACTACAATTAAAGGCTGTGGCTGTGGTAATACCGAAAAACCAGGAAAAAGCCAAAAGATGGCTAATGATGAGACTACCGAGGACGATATTCAGGGAGCTTCAAATTACGAACGGGCAGAAAGTGACCAATCGAAAGGGATTTTTGCCCAACAGACAAAGGCTTATAATAAAACTATGGATGAGCTTATCGAGAATGACGATCAGAACGCCAAAGACAACCTCTCCGATTATATGGATGAGCTGAAGGAAGAATCGGAGACTTTAGACGATCATCCGAAACCTTATGGGACAACGGAAAATTCACCGGATTTTCCGGCAGAAGGAAAATTTACTCCTCCCTATTAGATAATAATACCTGAAGAGACGGTTAGTTATTAAGATAAAACGGGAACAACGGAGCAAACGGAGCATATGCTGTTTTACTCCGTTGTTCCCGTTTAGAAGAAATTTATTTCTTTTTAAAGAGATTCTGTATTCCCTGTAACAGATTACCTTTCAATTCTTTCTCTGCTGCTTTGGTGACCGCTTTGATCGCTTTGGAAAGGTCGGGTTTGATAACCGGCTTCGACAGCGTTCCCTCGACCTTTGCATCGATATCCAGATTTTTAATATTGTCCGAACCCGGAATAGATTTCAGGAGGTTGTCGATGTCCTTGCCGAAAAATTTACGGTCGATGTTCATCGATAAGGTATAATCGAGCTGCCCGTCGACGGTTTGATTTCCATAAATGGTCACCGGATTACCTGCAAAACTGGTCTTAAACGGTTCGACGATAATATTCCCGTTTTCGAGTTTGAAATCGATTTTCAGCTTACTGATACTCAACCGGCTAAGTTCGTCGTTCTTCATCACACTAGCCAACTGGTTCATCGCCGGATTGTCGTTGATCAGAATACCTTTTGATTCGAGATATCCCCCACCGTTTGCTGTCGTCATTACCGGACTCATTTCTTTATCCAGGGTAGAACTGAAGTTCATGGCAGCCGAAACTTGTCCGCTACAGTTCATCGCTACCGGAATACTCTTCCGCAGGAAAGTGAAAGCCTCGTAGGCGGCATGGATATCGAAGTCGGATATATTCAGCTTGAAATCTACTGTCGGAATCTTCGGATTGGCTGTATTATATTGTCCGTTCATCACCATTTTACCTTCCAACATATCCATACTGAGATTTTTCAGTGTGGCGACCGCATTATCCAAAGAAATTTGCCCTTTTACATTACGGATAGTCAGATTATCGAAAAGGATAGTACTGATATTACTGGTAAATTGTACGTCGATGTTTTTGGGAATCTCCAAAGCTCCTTCTGCTGCGGTCGGTTTGTTCGTCAAGGCGATAGAGTCGGCCGAAGCCCGGGCCGTAGTATCGCTCTTTGTTTGGCGGGCCGCTTTGGCTTGGGCGATGATGAATTCATTCAAATTTATTCGGTTCGAATGCAGAGAGAAGTTACCTTTCAGCGTTTCATTTTTGAAAACATAAGGAAGATAGTTCGAAATATTTCCTTGTAAAGTGAAATCCGAGGAAAAAACTTTTGCCTGTAACTGTTTCAGATTCAACTGAGCCGGAGTAATCGTAACAGATCCCTGCGGGATAGAAATACCTTCCGGAAATTCAGCATTGACCAAAAGAAGATCTTTTAAAATAATATTTCCTTTGGCAATAAATTTCTCATATTGTTCTTTCTCGATATATTGATATTTCCCGTTGAATGTCATATCGGTCGTGACGATTCCCTGCAGGGTAATATCTTTCAGTGGAAGGGCTTTCTTCAGATTGGAGAAATTAATAACCCCGACTGCACCTCCGGCAAGCACCGGATCGTTAGGATTACTGATATTCAAATACATACTGAATAGATTACCCGCTATATCGAACGATAATTTTTTCAGGTTCAGTTGTGTTGAATCGACAGGTCCTCCGGGATTGCTCACGTTCAGATCGATATTGATTTGACGGATAGCTTCCGGTAATTCGGGATATTTTACAGAAGCATTATTGACAAGTAAATTTGCCTGCAGAGCCGGGAGATGATCGGCATAATATTCTCCTTTAGCCGTAACATTCAGCTTAAAATCACCACTGGTTTCCAATCCCTCGATATAATGTTGCAACGTTTTGGGCACCATAGCCAACAAACTGGCAAATTTGGTATCCGGAGCATTCAATTGCAAATCCAGTTTATATTTGTCCTCTCCGATCCCGATATTTCCGGTTAAATCGAGTTTGAGATCGTTCAGGGCCAGGTCATTTTTCTGAATATCGAAAGTCATCTCTTTGAGATTGGCTCCGATAACGGCCTGCCATTTCAGATCGGTCTTATTGATCCAGACACTGTTTTGGTGCCGATATGAAATATTTTGCAGAGCAAGGAAAATATCGATCAGCGTATTGGTTTCCGAAAAATTCCCATTGAGTTTTAAATCGATATCTGCAATGCTGGCATAAGTCGAATGCTGAAAATCATTGTAAGTGATGAATAAATTTTCAATGGCGATATCATTTAAACGAAGGCCTCTCTCCGCCTTGCCTTTCGGTTCATCGGGCGGAGTTTCCGTAGTGGCGGAAGTTTGCGAACCGGAAGACAATAGAATATCCCAGTTGGCTTTCCCTTCGCTATTTACTGTCGGAGCGATACGGCAATTTTTAAGCAAAAGTTGGTTTACAATGAGTTCATCTCCTGCTATCAGTGACTTCAAATTCACCGAAGCCTCGAACAACGGGATGTAAACGACGGTATCTCCTGCAAATTCATCCTGCCCGGTAATCATCACCTCTTTCAAGGCAACATTCAGATTAGGAAAACTTTTGAACATGCTCAGGTTCATATCGCCGATTTTCAATTTCGCATTGATGTATTTGGCGGATTGCTTTTCAATAATTTGGAGTATATCTCCTTTAAAAAAAGTAGGGATGACCATTAAAGCTGTAATTACAACAAGAATGAGTACACCCAGTGTAATGAATACTTTTTTCATCGTCAGTATTTTTTAGTTGTTTTAAACGGCCGGTGTCCACCGGATTGTTCACAAAGTTATTCTATTTTGTGAACTTATTGGAAATAAGGCTTTATTTTTTTGAGTTTATAAGCCGGAAGTACTTTCTTTTCTTCGAGCAGTTGGAAAGAAAGAGAGTCGTATTTGCGCTTGGCATTGAAGATCATCTGTACATCCTCATATTCGAGATAGGGATGCCGGAGTATAGCTTTAAAACTCATGGTGTCCAACCTGTATTTCACGATCTTTGAAGGATCGACGGTAAATACCCCAGCGCACGAATCGACATTGAAGTGATTCATCTTTAACTCTTTCAACTGCCGGACGGCATAAAAACCTCCCAATCGCTGTCGGTATTTGATGATTTTACTTGCATAGTAAGGACCGATTCCCCGGATTCTGACCAACGCACTGCTGTCCGCCGTATTCAATTCCAAGGGAGGAGAAATTTCCCGATGTGATACCGGACGAAGAGAATCCTTTTCTATATTGATTACTTCCGGCAACAAAAAGAATGCAGGTTTCCCCGACCGGACAAACCGCGGAATAACAATAAGGCCTGTGATCAATAACAGCATGACCAGTACCCCTTCCCGTTCTGTACTATTGAATATCATGACACACCCGATTTTAAATGGCCTATAAAAGTTACAACATTTTTCCGGGATAAGAAACAAAAATCCTACCTATTTTGCATTTTTTTTAATATGCTATATAACTTATAACGAATAGATTAAACGAAAGCATATAAAAATATTCAGAAAAAACAGCAACCATTTTTTGCAACTAACGAAAAACTCCCTATATTTGCACCCGCAATTGAGACACATTGTGACCCGATTCAGTAGCTCAGCCGGTAGAGCACAACACTTTTAATGTTGGGGTCCTGGGTTCGAATCCCAGCTGGATCACAAAAACAAGCGAAAAAATAAAGCAAACTCCTGAAATTCAACGAATTTCGGGAGTTTCTATTTTTCAGGCAAAACCTCAAAAACAGCGGATTCCGGGGATCAATCGGAAAATACACACTTTTCAGGACACGGAAGATCCGTCCCAAAATCCCGAAATAAAAGAAACCTTCCAACTTGATGCTGGAAGGTTCCTTTTGTTCGAGCCTCTTGTCGGATTCGAACCAACGACCCCGAGATTACAAATCACGTGCTCTGGCCAGCTGAGCTAAAGAGGCATCATTTCGTCAAAACGGGTAAGCTGACTATGTCGCACCGCTACAACCACATACCCTTGCTGCCTTCCGACCCTGGGGGGGTTCTGCAGGAGCTGGTCGCATAGGACTTACCCGGGCACAAAAGTACAAAAAAACATATTGCTGACAAATATTTGGAATACTTTTTATCAAAAAATATTTCCAATAATCATTAAACAGTTGTATACCAACAAATAAAAGGTAGAATTATTCTGTCGTTATTTATTCGTCTTCGGTGATCGGAATTGGCGACCCGGTCGCTTCTGTCGGTCGTCTGGCTTTTTCTATCACTGACCGGCGGAACTCCTCGCAAGCTCGTCAGACACCACCGGTCGGGCGTTCAGAAAAAGTAAGACGACACTCGCCAGAGCTCCAATGGTC
>OLIX01000134.1_pt1 | contig 79430 bp, 95 predicted proteins | sample 1601331 | NCBI WGS metagenome assembly OLIX01 (sample SAMEA2452120, study PRJEB22498) | human gut metagenome | biome: human feces; feature: human gut; material: feces | place: Australia | collected 2012 | reverse complement strand
CACCAAAAGCCACGGCAGCCATAAACTCGCAGACATGAATCGGCGTGAAAAACTGTCCGTGAAAATGCTTATCGAGCCGCATTTGTCCGAAATAACGCCCCAGATAATCATCCGGCTGCCACGCCAGAAGTTCGGACAATGTCTTAAGCATACTTAAAATAAGGACTATCTGCGGATGTTTGTAATATTTTGCCCGCTCATGATATTCGGTATGGCATTGCTCGTATTTGGGCATGTAACGTGCCAGCAGCGCTTCCTGCATACCGAAATTATGAACGATGCACCGTCCCATCAGGCAAAAATCATCAAAAACGGTATGTAAAGCCCGGTTACTTTCCGCCGCCAGTTGGTCAAACATTTTGAAAAATTCGGCTTCTTTGGCGGAACCGCCGCCATACATGAATTTGTCTTCTTTCGGAGCGGCAGATTCCGACGTGGAAAGTGATGACAGCTGAACGGCAGGTGTTTGCTGAAGTGCCGGAAGCGTAAAATCAAAAGCAAGCTGATCAGACATTTTGTCCCCTCTCTATATATAATAAGTGTGAGGGTTGCTTAAGTATTGGCTTTAGTCCAGTTGTTTATCCTGCTTTTCATAGAAACTGCAACAAAAATTGAAATCCTTGCAAACCAACGCATTGCGGAAGCCCCCTCCCCGGGGGAGGGGAGCTTTTTTCTGAAAAAAGGGAGCAAAAGCGCCGGAGTTATTTCCGGGGTTTTGAGTCTGCGGTGGGTTAATCGAATTTTTGTTCGTTATAAGAAAGACCGAGAATTTTATAGACTTCGCGCATCTGGGAAAGAGAAAAATTTTGTGACGGGTAATCACGCAGGCGCCAAAACATTTGCTGCGCCAATTTGTAATCAGCTGCGGCCTGTTGACTGGCAAATGCCTGTCCATAAAACTCCTGACATTGGAAAGTATCGCGGTCAATTTTATACGTTTGCCCCCAATTGTTGACCGCAGTTATATAAAGGCGGCCGATTTTGGTTATTTTCAGGAATATGCCTTTCTGACGGCTATCATTGGGTTCGATCCAGATTTCATCATTAAGTGTATAAGCTTCTAACATATTTTTATCTCCTGTGTTTGAATTTGGGAGCGGACTGCACCGCTCCCAAGCGGTTGGATTCACTGTTGTTCCGGTGTGAAGCCGAGTTTTTGCATTTCAGAAAGAATAAGCGCATCTACCTTCTGTGCAATCTCGGCAAAGCGTTCAGTTAAGAAAGCGTCCATTTTGACATCCTGACGTTCACCGTAAAAACGATCGCGTTCTTCCCAATTCCGGATATCCGGTGTTTTGACAAAGGTTTTGCTGCCGCTGGAGAAACAGTTGATTCTTATCTCCTGCCGAAACGGCTGGCCAAAAGAAGACGTATACGGATCATGGCTGACGTCAAAACCGCCGCCGGCATATTTGAATTCCACATCATTTTTCATTTTATGTTCCTTTCCTAAACTTCGGGGCAACCCCGCGTCGTCCGCTGATGTGTTTGTTTTTGCTTAATGTTTCGTGATTGTACAGTTATTTGTTGCAAAAAATGTTCTTTTTTTGCCGGATAAAAAAACAGCCCCGGAAACCGGAGCCGTTCACTGTGGCGTGGGTATGAAACCGTCCCGCACATTTATTTTATATCGCTGATAATTTTTCCTTTAACCAGACCAATTCCGGTTAAAGACTTTAATTCCGGGTTGCCTTTGCACTTAAAATCGCCGCTGATTTCTTGTGGAGCGCCGTTTAATGAGATTAAGCTGTTATTTCTGCAATCCATATCTTCACCGACTTTGACGGGCGCTCCCTCAAGAGAAGTTAACTCATTATATGAGCAATCAAAGTCGAAACCGACTTCTTGAGGAGCATTCTGAAGAGATTTTAAGCCATTATTGCTGCAATCAAAATTATATTTTATTGCTTTCGGAGCATAATCCAAAGATTTTAACCGGTTATTGCAGCACCTGAAATCTCCAAGGACTTCTTTAGGGCAGCCTTTCAGAGAAATTAAATCATTATTCGAACAATTGATATCCCCTTTATAGATCGTCCTAGCAATATCAGTTTTTCCTTTGGTAACCGTCCACCAATAGCCAAACTCACCCGGCTTATATTTGGAGACTGTTACATTCAACATTATTTCTGTTTTCATTTTAATGCTCCTTATTATTTAAGTTCTGAAGCGGCACCGTGTCGCCTCTTGATGTGTTTGTTTTTGCTTAATATTTCGGATTAGTCCAGTTATTTGTTGCAAAAAAATGTTCTTTTTCAGATAAAGAAAATATGCGCTTGCAAGTTACGGAAACATAGGCTAGACTGACGGTGTTTGATTGTCGGAGATCTGCAAACTCCGCTATCAAGGAATTTTATCTTGACGGGACGATATTTCTCGTCAGCCTTTGAAAGGCATATATCTCGACTTGATGTAAGGTCGGGATGCTTCCGACTATACAACAGACATGATGTCGGAGGCTTTGCCTTACGATATTATGTTAAAGGTCAGAAGATCATTTTCAAGATAGTGATTTTTGCAGACATACCCGACCACCTTTCAGGTGGTCTTTTTTTGAAAGGAAATGTCGTGCAAGAGCTGTTAGATTTTATTTCCAAAGAATGTCAGATAAAACTGGGCGAAAATCTGCACTGGGCCAGGAGAGAGCAACTGCTGGGAATTGAAGACGCCGCGAAAAAAGCCGGATGCAGCGTGGAAGATATCGATGCGCTGGAAACCGGACGCAAAGGGCTTGACCTGACGCTGGTTTGCAAGCTGTTGAAGCTTTATAAAGAAAAACTGTACATTAATGTGGAGAGCTACAATGACTGATATGCCGATTTATTATGCCAGTGAGCTCAACGTGGACACCTGCCTGAATATTGCCATGTTTCTTTTTGAAACCCGGCGAAACAGCGGACTGACAATCACGGAAGCGGCGGTGCGTACCGGCCTGTCCGTTAAAGATGTGGACGAATTGGAAACGCAAGCCGGGCAATATGATTTTGCAAAAATCGCGAAGCTGTTGGATTTATACAGGAAAAAGCTGCCGATGTCGGCAAAGAGTTTGAAACGAATGCCCAAAACGCTGGCAGGCAGATATTTTGAGGGTTAAAAGAAAAGCCTCATTGCTTTTGGACAACGGGGCTAAAGCTTAACAAAAAGCAAAAGCCTTGTCTGCAAAAATGCAGCAAGGCTTTTGCTTTGACAGAATTTAATAATTCTGATTGAACGGATGCGTGGGATCTCCCGGATCGTAATCCTGCGGTTCTCCCTTAATACCCAGTTTTCTGGTAATCCAGAGAACCGGATCAGCGACAACTGCTCCTATCAGACCGACACCAATGGACCATCCGCGTTCCAAACCAGACATGTCTCTTTCGGTCAGCCCTTCTTTCAATAATTCGCAGAAGTAGCCTCCTTCATCGTCATCATATTTTCCCATAATATTAAGTTTTAGGGGTTAGACAATTGAATTATAATAGAGATAATTGTTTACAGATGCATACGAATATTGGCTATAAAATAGTATTATCGCAAAAAATGTCAAGCAAAATCCGATTTGGCAGCAAGCTTTATTCTTTGTTTTAGTATATTGATTTTATTTCATTTATTAGCTGGACTTATGCGTTTGTTTCCGGCTTTGTATGTTTGTAAACAACATACGGAGAGGAAAATGAAAACGATTACGGAAGAAGGCAGAACGGTGACGTTTGACGAAGCGGCAAGCATTCTGGGTTATACGCCCAGAAGTATCCGAGTACGGTTCTACAAAATGAAAAAGCAAAACGGTTCAGCGCCGAAAATTGTCAAAAAAGACGGCGGAACGGCATATTATGACCTCGGCGAGCTTCTTTTGCACCTGCGCCCGCCGGTGCCGAAATGTCTGGTCGACACCAACAAGGCGGCAAAAATCCTGAAAGTTACACCTAACATGCTGATCGGCTGGCGCCGCAATGACCGCCTCTCAGTCCGTCCGCCAAGACTGCCCTACATTATGATACGGGGAATTTATTATTACCACTTGAACGATTTGTCCGTTTATCAGAATGAGCTGGATGCGCAGTATTATCTGACCTTGGCACAGGCGGCAGAAATTATGGATATAAGCGAAGAAGACCTTGTCCGCCTGACCAGAATGAAAAACAAAAAAGGAGAGCATGCAATTATGTACCGGGTGGTGGACGGCGAATATCGCTATCGGCTCAAAGACCTGAACGTTTACAAGCGCAAATGCCTGAGCGGAAAGGCTCTCCGGCTGCCGAAAATTGAAACGGACAAACCACAGGAAAAGAAAAAATACGGCAAAATTACGGCAAAAATATTGAAAAAGGAATGGGTTACCGAACCCCAACTGGTAAAAATGCTTGGGGTATCGGTCAGCTGCCCGTCATTCTGGCGTACTTGGGACACAAACCACGGATTGCCGCCGAGAATAGCCTACCGCAAAGAGAACGGACGGCATTATTATCTCAAAAGCGATGCGTTGGAATATAAAGACAAAAGGGAAAAAGAGCCAAAAGAATTGGAGAAAAACGATTATTGCACCACGCAGGAAGCGGCCAAGATTCTGGAAACGTATCCGGAAATGCTGGGGTTCTGGCGGCAGGTTGACCGCAACCGCTATCGGCAAGACCGGATTCCTTACATTCGCCGCGGCCACCGGATATATTATCGGAGAGAGGATGTTTATGCTTACAAAGAAAAGTTGGAGAAAGAGAAAAACGGAAATGCCCGGATATAAAATAACGGCGAAAAGCCGTTATTTTAATTGACTTACGGCGGAAAATCGGCTTAGATTCTGACGTCAAATAACATATAGGAGTTTTATCTATGAACAAAAACGAACTGATTGACAGCATGGCGGCTGAAGCCGGTATGACCAAAGCTGATGCCGGAAAAGCGTTGGATGCATTCATCGCTTCCGTTACTGCAGCTCTGAAAAAAGGCGACGAGATCCGCTTGGTCGGCTTCGGAACTTTCTCGGTTTCCAAGCGCGCAGCAACAACTGCCCGCAACCCGCGCACCGGTGCCGAAATCAAAGTTGCAGCAAAGAATGTTGCAAAATTCAAAGTCGGCAAAAGCCTGCAGGACGCTTTGAACTAACAAATTTATCCCTAAAATAAGGCAGATATGTAATCTGCCTTATTTTTTTATGTCTTTTGCATCAAAAGGAAAACGGCATAAGACAGATAAGATTTTTATAAAACACAAGCTAAAAAACGGAAAATACCGCTATGGCGTATTATTGTACGCTTTTTGAAAATGTTTCGCCGTGTGGGCGGATTTTGGCCAAAACAGCGGACGTTTGCCAGTTTCTGGTTTCAGCGACACAATAAAAAACCCAGCAGAAAATGAACTGTCCCGGAACTTTTACTTGCCCAAGTTTTGGCGGACAGATCAGAACTACCGGGACTCTCCGTTTTTTTGCAAAATCGCTTGCAAATTAAAATTATGTTCTGTATGCTGACAAGCGTCGGAAAGCCCAATTCCGACAAGGAACGGTAATTTCTAATCAGTATGGGCAAGTCTCTTGAGCTTTATGAGCTTTAAAAACAAGAGTGTGTTGCTATATGGGCATCTCACCCTAACGGGTGGATGCCAGGTATATAAGGCATAGCTCGAATAACTGGGCTATTTTTCATACTGATTATAGTTTACCCATCCACCCACCTGTGGTCACACAGGTGGGAAAATGTGTTACCGCAGAGATAAGAGTATGGAAATAGCTGATTTAAAGCAACGTGATGAAGCCATTTGGCAGAAGTATTGCCAAAACGTTGATGAAGACGATCTTGTAGCAATTTATCGTCAGGGGATGTTTTTAGGCATTTATGAACAACTGGTACGCATTTTGAGGCGTAATACGGAGAATGTTGCCAAAGACTATAGAAACAGCGATTTTTTTAAGCTTGCGCTGGTAACTTATGTCGATTTGTATTGCCGAATTTTGGTACAGCAGGAATTTGCAGCAGAGGAACAAGATATTGCCGCAATTGCCATTAGCGCATACTATAATAAAGACTACGATGAGATTATTAAGCTTCCGCAATCGGCTTATGGCTCAGAAAACGCCGCTGCCGAAATGTGGGTGCGCTATATGCGGAGCGAGATTATTGTATGGGGCGTGCGGAATTTGGCGCTTTTAGACGTGATAAACGGTTTTTATTATCGGCAGTACGGAAAGCTTATGCGCTTTGAAGCCAGAGAAATATAAAATCCATTTTACAGATTAGTTCAGATATTCAAGCAAAGGCAGGCGGATTGGTAACTATGATTAACGTGAAAATAGCCCAGTTATTTGGCTAAGCCTTATTAGCTGGTATCCGCCCAAGCTAAAACGATAAAATTCCCCTTGTATGCAAAGGCGGACGGATTGGTAAACTACGATGATATGAAAGTAGCCCAGTTATTTGGCTAAGCCTTATTAGCCGGCATCCGCCCAAATTAAAACAACAAAATTCCCCTTGCACGCAAAGGGAACCTGCCCACACCAATCAGGCCTTACCAACCTACCAGAACGCCAACCTCCCAGTACATATCAGTATAGGCAGCATAAATAAAAAATCAAGTTTTTTATTGTTTCGGTTTCCAACGTCTTGGCTTGGGTCGATATGGCAAACAACCGCCATGTTTTAACATATAATGGTTAACATCAATCTCAATATCATTGCGGATAATAAAAAGAGTACCAAGACAGCGGCGGTAAACATCTTTTCCTTTGAGTTTCACGTAGAAAAAGGCTCGGTTGTCCCGCCACAATTTTTTCAGGACAGCGGCTGACTGCTTTCCACGATGCAAAACTTCCGTTTTGGTTAAACCATAAGTTTCCGCCTGCCACTTGGCACGCAGATTGGGCTTATTTTCAAAGCAGTCTATTTCTAACAACCGAAGTTTTATTTCTTCTCCATTCACGGCAAGCAATACCGTATCACCGTCAGTTATTTTTAAAATGTCCGCTTTATTTAAGTCTGCGGCAGACAATGGCTGTGCAAAAAGTAAAATTATGCCAATCACTATCCTGCCCCAACAAAGCCGCATCGGACTTAACTTTCGTGTCTTTTGCAATAGGATTTGAGTTTGCCGCTGTTAATGTAATAGTCAAACAACGCGAGCTGAGCCACATTGGTAATCTCGCCAAGTTCTTCGTTTATTCTCGCAATAATGAGTTCAGTACGAGCCAGACAATCATGTAGAGAATGAACCATAGCACAATAAGTGCGCTGAGGTTCGGGGAAATATTTTAAGACTTCCGGCAACAATTTTTCAAGCTGCGGTTCATCGCCATTTTGCAGCAGTTTTTCAATTTCTCCGGCAATCGTATAAAAATATTTTTTTGTCGCTGTAACCGTTTCTTCCGTTTCTGTCAGCAGCGAAAAAGCGTACCCCTCTTGTTGCTCTGCTGAAAGCGATTGATATTGCCGCCATTGGGCATCATCCATATTGTCTACCACACAACGGATAAGTTCTTTGATTGTCGGTTCTTCAAATTTTGGCGCCAATGCCTTAGTTCTTATGAATTTGAAATCTCGCATCGCTGCCATCCTTTCAACGGGTTAATACGTTTTTCCCACCTGTGCGACCACAGGTGGGTGGATGGGTAAACTATAATCAGTATGAAAAATAGCCCAGTTATTTGGCTAGGCCTTATTAGCTGGCATCCACCCGTTAAGGTGAAATGCCCGATAGCAAAATACTCTTGTTTTAAAAGCTCACAAAGCCCAAGAGATTTGCCCATACTGATTAGGTTTTACCGAACCCTGTCGGAATTGGGCCTTCCGACAAACAGTAGTATAAAATACACATTTTAAATTGCAAGTGGTTTGCGTAAAAAACGGAAAACCCCGGCAACATCCGGGGTTTTTATCATGGTCTTAGGCGTTTAATACACTGGTGTCATAGCCCATTTTTTCCAGAATCCTGAGCTTTTCGGCATCCGAAGCTTCACCTACCCAGTCCATGGCACGGGAATGATTGAAGATGGGACCGTTTTCAATCAGATTTTCGGCTAACAGAATATCTGTCAGCGTATCAATATCATTGTACAAGATTTTGATGAGCATGTCCTTTTTTTTCTTAGTCATTTGATTTTCCTTTCTGAATCCGAAACGACACCGCGTCGTTCCTTATGTTTGGAGTTTTGCTTAATGTTTCGGAAATGTCCAGTTATTTATTAGCTAATTTATTGATTTTATTTCACTTTTTAGCTGGACTTGTGAAATTGTTTCCGGCTTTGTTTGTTTAGCGGCGGCGATGGCGTCGCCCACAACAAACGAAAGGAAAAGACAATGTTCAAACGTGAAAACATAAGTGAAACAATCAGAGCCTACCGCAACGGAGAATATGACAAAGACAGAACAGGCAGCGCCGCAAAAGTCAAAGACCTGTGGTGGGACTGGTTCTGCAAAGAGAGCAGCCTTATCAACAAAGGGCGCAGCCTGCTGCAAAAGCTCAACCAGATTGCAGACAGCAAGAAGATTGACGCAGACAAAACCTACGTCTGGTTCAAAAACCACTGCCCCGGCAACGGTACGCTCTATGACAGCATGTCAATCAGCGACATTGAGACCAAAAACGTTATCTATTGCATTATCCCGAAATCAGGACATTTCTGTGACGAGGGAAAAGCACAGTTGTACAGCAGAGAAAACGGCTTCAAAACCCCAATTGTCGAGGGAACATGGAAAGACATCAAAGACTGGTTCCGTAACTAAGCGAAACAACCGCCCGCCCGAAAAGGCCGGCGTTTGTTTTGAGAGGAGAATCTAGAGAAGACAGCATTTAAATTATACAGACATAATACAATGCCTCAAAAAGCAAAGACAGACCAATTTAAGACATGTAAATCATTTACAATAAAATTATATATTACTACCCATTTGAACTTACAAGTTAAACTTATATACATTCTTTGTTCCACAAAATAAAATATTTCAAACGATTGACTTATTATGTTTCCCATGATATGCTTAAAAATAAGTCAGGAAAAGGATAAACAGATGAAAAACACGAAAGAAAAGCTTTTGCAGACGGCAGCCAAGATGTTTGCCAAGTACGGAATCGACGGCGTTTCCACCCGTGATTTGGTTAAGAAGTCTGGCGTGAATCTCTGCGCAATCAACTATTATTTCGGCTCCAAACAAAAACTTTATGAGGCAGTGATGGATGAGGTTTTTGGCAAGATTCAGCAAAATGTCATCGAAACGGTAAAAAACTTAAGCAACCAATCCGCTTTGTCGCCCAAAGAAGAAATCAAGCTGATTATGGGTAAGATGTTTGATTTTTTTTGCAGCGATATGGTTTCCGATGTTCAGGCGGAACTGCTGGTGAGAGAAATACTTAATCAGACATCGATCTATGACAAATTTTATTCCGGCGTTTTTGAACCTATGCACAAGTATGTTTCCGAACTGATTGCCAAAATATGGAAAATATCCCCCTCTTCCGAACAGGTCATATTGCAGACACATATGCTTTTCGGGCAAGTCATAATTTTTCGGATTCACCGCGAAGCTTTGCGGCGGCGTTTGCAAGAGCAAAAATACACTCCGGAAATTCTGTGCAGGATAAGACAACAGCTGGAACAGAATTGTGAAACAATTTTAGCGGCGGGAGAATCGAAATGAAAAAACTGTTACTGCTTGTTTTAATTGTCTGCGGTGCCGGATTTGCTCTCTGGCAGCAGCGGCCTGGGCAGCACACCGATGAAATAAAATTATTCGGCAATGTTGACATCCGGCAGGTTGACATCAGCTTTCAGGTGGGCGGCGTGATCGAAAAAATGCTGTTTGAGGAAGGTGAACGCGTAAAAAAAGGAGATTTGCTGGCCGAGCTTGATGCAAAAGACTATCGGGAAAACTATTTAAAGGCGGTTGCCGAGGTCAAACGGCAGACCGCAATCCGGAACGAAGCGCAATCGGTTCTGGAAACTAATCTTCCGCTGTGCAAGAAAAACATTACGTCCAGACGCAGCTGCACTTCGTATACCAATGCTTTGAATGAGGCTGAGGGGGCTTTGGAAAGCGCAATCGTATCGCAGCGTTATCAGAAAAACCAGCTGGAGTATACGCAGATTTTTGCCCCTGACGACGGCATTATCACTTCCCGAGTTCAGGAGCCGGGAGCAACGGTTAAATCCGGACAGATAATTTATACGCTTGCGAAAGACCGTCCGCTCTGGATAAGAACCTACATCCCTGAAACCCAGCTCGGCAATATCAAATACAATACCAAAGCCCGCGTTATAACGGACAGCGTTAATCCCAAAACCGGTAAAAAACGTGAATATGCGGGGCGGGTCGGCTATATCTCGCCGGTTGCGGAATTTACGCCCAAAACGGTGGAAACCGAAGACTTGCGCACCGATTTGGTTTACAGAATTCATGTTTATGTCGATGAAACGGATGATTTTCTCAGGCAGGGTATGCCGGTGACGGTTAAGATTGATTTGTAGCGGGAGACTCGGAAATGTCTCAGTATTGCGTCGAAATAAAAAATTTGAACAAAACATTTAAAGAGACGAATGTTTTGGCAATCGACAATCTGAGCGTTAATATTCCCAGAGGAAAGATTGTCGGGCTTATCGGCGCCGATGCCGCCGGAAAAACAACATTGCTCCGGCTTATCAGCGGGCTTTTGCTGCCCGATAACGGCGAAATCAGGACGCTGGGGCTAAATCCGGATACAGACAAAGACGAACTAAACACCAAGACAGGCTATATGCCGCAAAAATTCGGCCTGTATGAAGATTTGAGCATAATCGACAATCTGAAATTTTATGCCGATTTGAAAGGAATTCCCCGGGATTTTGACAGGATGCTTGAATTTGCGGATTTAAAGCGTTTTGAAAACAGACCGGCAGGCAAGCTTTCCGGCGGAATGAAGCAAAAACTGGGGCTGATTTGCGCTCTGATGGGAAATCCCGAACTTATTTTGCTTGACGAGCCGTCGGTCGGCGTGGATCCGATTTCCCGACGGGAACTTTTGAAGATGGTGCGGGAAACGGTAAAAGAAGAAACCAGTGTTATCTGGTCGACCGCTTATATGGACGAAGCCCATGGTTTTGACGAGGTTATCGTCATCGACAAAGGACACATCGTCTATCAGGGCAATCCCTATGATTTGGCACCGGATACCCAGACATTTGAAGAAAAAGTCATAGAACTGATGGGCGGATACAAACAAGAAGAATCTCTGGTGGCGAAAAGTTATGTTCCACAAAATTTTAATTCGGAATATACGGTAGAGGCTCTAAATCTGGTCAAGCGATACGGTAACTTTTACGCGGTTAAGAATAATACTTTTCATATAAAAAAAGGAGAAATTTTCGGTCTTTTGGGGCCAAACGGCGCCGGAAAGTCGACTTCTTTTAAAATGATGTGCGGACTGGCCAAGCCGACGGAAGGAACTGCCCGGATTATGGGTATTGACATTGTCGAACATCCGTCTCAGGCGCGGGCGCATCTGGGGTATATGGCACAAAAGTTTTCACTTTATCAAAACCTGAGCGTCAAACAGAATCTGGAGTTTTTTGCCGGAGCCTACGGGCTGAAAGACGAAGAAGCCGAACAGGCAATTGCCAGGATGATTACGGTTTTCGGGTTTGAAAATTATCTTAATATCAACTCCGGCGATCTGCCGCTGGGATATAAGCAGCGATTGTCTCTGGCCTGCGCCTTGATGCACAATCCGGCGGTTCTGTTTCTGGATGAGCCGACTTCCGGCGTTGACGTTATTACCCGTCGCGAGTTTTGGAATCACATTATCTCTCTTTCCAGGAAAGGAGTTACCGTCCTGATTACGACGCATTTTATGGACGAGGCGGAATTCTGCGATCGTATCAGCTTGTTTTATCAGGGAGAAACCATTGCAACGGGAACACCCTCTGAGTTGAAGAAAAAAGCCGGAGCTTCGACCATGGAAGACACTTTCATTAATTTAATCCTGTGCAAAGAGGAGAAATGAGATGAGAATTGTTCTGGCTTTTATCAAAAAAGAATTTTTGCAGATTATCAAAGATCCTTCAAGTTTGGTTATTGCGTTTATTTTACCGCTGATTTTGCTTTATATTTATACTTATGGCATTAACATGGACGACGTTAATGTCCGGCTGGGAATTAAGAATGACGACGCCAATACCGAAATAGCATCTCTGGTTAAGTCTTTCAGCCAGAATAAATATATTACGGCCGCCGTTTATGACGATAAAAATGCAATGTACGAAGACATTGTCCGCTCAAAAATTAAGGGAGCTCTGGTTATTCCGAACGACTTTTCGCAAAAACTGGGAGCCGGACAAACCGCTTCGGTTCTCCTGATTGCAGACGGCGCCGAAATCAACCAGGTTTCGTATACGCAGAGTTATGCTACTGCCATTATTAACCAATGGCTGGCAAACAGCAGATACAAGGAGAATATTGTTCCAGCGAAAATATCCGTTCAGCCGCAATATTGGTACAATCAGAGCGTAAACGGCGTTTGGTCGCTGGTACCGTCATCGCTAGCAGTTACGATGACGCTTATCGGCATTTTGCTGACGGCACTAGTGATTGCGCGGGAGTGGGAGCGCGGAACAATGGAAACCCTGCTCAGTACGCATATCAGGCCGATTCACATTGTTGTCGGCAAGTATGTTCCTTATTTTGTGGTAGGCATGATGTCTTTATCCTTCAGCGTTTTTATGATGATTTTTGTTTTGGATATTCCTTTTCGCGGCAGCTTTGCAGCCTTATTCGGCGTCAGCGCATTGTTCTTGTTTGCCTGTCTGGGAATCGGCCTGATTATTTCAAGCGTTCTGAAAAACCAGCTGTTAGCCAGTATGGCATCTGTTGTGGCCGGATTTCTTCCGGCGTTGATGTTATCGGGGCTGATTTTTCCGATTAAATCGATGCCGGTGTTTTTCCAGTATCTTACCATGATTCTGCCGCCAAGATATTATGTTTCATTTATCAGGAACGAATTTCTGTCAGGAACGTCGGCAGCAGTATTGTGGGCGGATGTTTTATATTTGTTTGTTTTGGGGATGTTGTTTGCGTTTTTGGTTTATCGCAAAACATCAAGGAGGCTTAATGCTTAGCAGATTGTTAGCGCTTATTAAAAAAGAATTTTTGAGCATCTGGAGAGATCCCAAAAGCCGAATGATTGTTTTGGTGCCTCCTGTTGTACAGCTTTTAATTTTTGCAAACGCTTTAACCATGGAAGTCAAAAACGTGGATATCATTATTGCGGACTATTCGGAAACACCGGAATCCCGAGAATTGATTTCCGGATTTGAAGGTTCGGTTTGGTTTAATAAAATTATCCGAACCAAAGATATAAAAAAGGCAGAGGCACTCATTGAAGCTCAGAAAGCAGACGGGATGATTATTATAGCCGATGATTTTGCTGCCCGGCTGAAAAGCGGAAAAACAGCGGAAATTCAGGCTATCCTTGACGGCAGAACTACAAACGTCGCAGCAGCGGTCAACGGGTATATCGCCGGTGTAGTGGCGCGCTTTTCACAAAAGCTGGTGCAAAAAGAAGGTTTATCCGGTGCAGCGGTTACACTTGAAACCAGAAGCTGGTTTAACCCCAATGCCATTTATCAGTGGTACCTTCTGATTACACTGATTACGATTTTGGCTCTGGTCATCACGTTGATTTTAACGGCTTTATCTGTTGCCAGAGAAAGAGAATTGGGAACTTTTGAGCAGTTAATTGTCAGTCCGTATACCTCTTTGGAAATTTTAATCGGCAAAACCGTTCCGCCGCTGTGTTTGTCTTTGATGATGGTTTCGGTAATGACTTTTATTGCCATTTACGGTTTCGGCCTTCCCTTTACCGGTTCGTTTCCGCTGTTTTTGTTTTCATGTTTTATTGCGTTGCTGTCTTTTGTCGGCATCGGTTTGTTTATTTCTTCCGTTTCGAAAAATCAGCAGCAGGCCATTCTCGGCGTTTTTGCCTTTATGATGCCGGCAATCCTCCTTTCGGGTTTTATTTCACCGATTGAAGATATGCCGCCGGCGCTGCAATATCTGACATATCTTAATCCGATACGCTTTTTTATGAATCTTGCCCGCGGATTGTTCTTAAAGGAAATGCCGTTTGCTGACGTCTTTAACAATCTGCTGCCGCTGATCGTTATTGCTTTTATAACATTGACGCTTGCCGGACGAACTTTTAAGAAAAATTTGGAATAAAACAAAAGGCAGTCATAAAAATAATCCCCAGCCGCAAGCGATCGGCGTCTTTTGGATAAATATATTATCAAAGCGTATTATTGTACACTTTTGATAAATGTTTCGCGGTGTGGGCGGATTTGGGCCGATGCGGCGGACGTTTGCCGGTTTTTAGTTTCAGTAACGTAATAAAAAGCCCTGGCAGAGAATTGCCAAGGCTTATAACAACCTAATAATAAACAATACTAAAACAAAGCATTGTTGGCTTAAAAAAACAGGGTTGTCCAGTCCTTTCTGCAAAAAAAATATTGTTTTTGTGCTGGACTTATGAAATTGTTTCCGGCTTTGTTTGTTTACGGACGACGATGGACGCCGGCCGGAATAAACAGAACAAAGAAAGGAAAATAAAATGTATTGTAACCTGAACAAAGCCATCCCGGTTATTGAGGAAATGATCAGCCGTCCGGGCGGCGCAACCATCAAAGAGATTAAAGACATCCTGAAAATCAAACGCACCAAAGTGATGCTGCGGATACTCCGGAACCGAATGGACTTGGATCTGCTTGCCATGTTTAAGATGACGGCTGAACAAATTAAAGACGATATGCCTTTGAAAAAATGGTAAACACAAGCCCCCAAAGCGGCTGTCCGTGGAATTTCCCGTATAATCGAGCGGACATAAAACTTGAGTTTCAGCTAATTTTATGCTAATCTTTATATTAGGAAAACCGTTGCGGAGAAGCGATTGTGGCAGAAAAGACCGTTGAAGAACTGTTTAATGAAGATAAAATGCTGGTACGGGCAATGGACGAGCCGTTTTTGCGCCGAAACGACAGCAGTTTGTTTTATGATTTTTCAGTTTGGGCCGAAGAAGCAGATATTGCCAGGAATGACAAACTGACTTCTCTCTCATCCACGCTTTTAGTACCCGGAGAAAAAATCCCGACTTATAAAAACGTGGGTTTTCTGTTAAACAGTGAAAAAGCCGATATTATTCACGTTGCAGACAGCGACAGTGGCAGCATGGGGAATGTTGCGGACGGAGATTTTGTCGCAAATCCGACAGATTTGAAAACCCTGTCTGATTTGGCGGCTAAAACAAGAACCGAAAAACTGCGCGATATGAATGAAGTAAACGTCAACATTAAGGATGATGCGATTGTGGGGCTGTTTGTCAACAAGTGCCTTTCCGAACGCCCGAAAGCAATGATTTTACTGGCACAGGAATATTACAAGTTGCAAACCGGCAAAGAACTGCCGATTTTTACTTATGATCAGGCCAACGGGAATTTGCAGCCGCTGGAAATGAGCAAAGAAGAAAAGAAAGATTTTTTGGAAAAAATGTGCCAGAGCAAAAAAATTCATTCATCCGTCGTGGGATATACGCTGGACAACGCATATTCAGAGGAAACCAAATATACCAATATCGTAAAGGACGCCGCAGACGAAAAGAGCAAAGAATCTGCTCGCAACAACCAACTTAATCACCTGCGGGGCATCTCCTCTCCCGAAAAGGCAGCTGCTCCAGAAAAGAAAACAGCAAATACCGACCTGTATATGCAAAAAATTATGCAGGATTTCAAAACAGCAGGCAAACTTTGAGAATAACAAAAGGAAAGCCCCGGCAGAAAAACCGGGGCTTGTTTGTCGTTACGGTTTGGGGCGGAGGTATTCTAACCGTAGACCGCCGCAAGCAGCGGAGCCTTCGGACGAACTGCCCCAATTTTCATAAGGGCTGGCCGAAGTGACTGTACCGACACCGCCGGAATAGCCGGTTTTGCCGTTACTGCCGTTCGCAGCTGTGAGGGTTTGCAACACCTGAAGTGCCGGATTGATTTCATAAGTGCCGCCCGTGCCGCCGCTGGTACCGCCTTTGGTGCCGCCGTTTGCAGTTACCATGAGGACACCGCCGAGCTTCATCCAAGCGGCGGTGCCGTCAACGCCTTTGGAGGTTATAGCTCCTCCGGCATAAAGCTCCACCTGCTGTTTGCGAGGATTATAAAATATGAGTTCGACCGCAGCGCCGGAACCGCCGCAGGATCCCCAACCGTAGGAATTGAACCACCAGCTGATACCGGAAGCCCCGGTTCCGACAAGGCAGACCTTAAACACGCCCTTGGGCAGTTCGGCAGCAAAAGTATGCTCGCCGCCGGAATAGACCAGTACAGTCTGAGGTTTATAGGGATTTTTAACCCCGCCGCCGAGCGGCGTGAGTGAAGTACGAAGTACCATGATTATTCTCCTTAATTTAGGTTGCACAAAAACACCACAGTTCTGCGGGGCAGAATCCATGGGATAAACGCGGCAAAAGCCGGTTTATGGGAAAACGGGCCAAAGCCCGAAACTCACAAAAAAAGCCCCGGACTCAGCCGGGGCAAGAGAATCAGAAGCAGACCTTAGCTTCTACTACCTCTAGCGCGGCATTGCGCGCCGTGAAACTTTGCAGCGGTATGGAAGCGGACACCGTCCCCGCCTCGTCAAGCAGCTCTGCTGTATAACGCGGAGAGCCGAACGACGCGGACGGATAGTGATAGAGATTGGCAAAATGATAGGTCGTGCGCAAAGACTGCCAGACCATTTGAAAAACAACCGGCTCGGCATCGGTTTTCGGCTCGGCGACGCGACGAAGCCGGAGTTTGTCGCCGGACGTGAGATGGATAATCATTTCATTATTTGGTTTAGACATAGCGTTTCTCCTAAAAAGGCTCCGGTATGCACCGGAGCCGTTGAGGGTTAATCAAAAAGTTTGAAAGACAGCATAGCAACGGCAGCTTCCGTGAGATCAGCAGCTTCGAGTACGGACGCGTTGCCGAGATTGCCGTCTTCATCGCTGAGTTCGGCGAAAAAGCAGCTGGTGCCGCCGCCGAATATCGGCTTGGGCGCGACGGTCAGGCAACCGATGCGTTTTTCGGAAGTATTAACGGTAACCGCAACGTCATAGTGGGCGGTGGTGCAGCCAAGTTCTTCGGCAGTGCCTGCCGGAACCAGCCGGATGGCAACGGGGGTTTGGATTTCAATATCATTTGGGGTCATTTTATTTTCCTTTACAAAAGCGGGTTAGATTTTAGCGGAGTTAATCAAGTCGGACAGAGCCTGCAACGGCTCTTCAATTTCCATCAGGCATCCGCCGATATAGTTAGCCTGGCGTTCGGCATCTTCCGGAAAAGCATTTTGAACGGCTGATTCGACACGGCGATTAATTTTCCTGAGTAAAACTCGGGCTGTTGCCAGCTTTGCCTGAATGACGGCTAAACGTTGTTCTGAAGTAAGCATTTTATTCTCCCGGCAGGTTCCGGGGCCGAAGCCCCGGAAAAGATTGACAATTATTTGAGTTTGTAGATGGCGTCGGTTGCCTGAGCCAGACTGTTGAGGTTGGCAGTCAAATCGGACAGATTGCCAAGCCCGCCAACAAGGTGGGTATAACGACGGCTGTCATCATAGTCTTCCGGAGCAGGTTCTGCCGCATGGCGAACCTGTTCAATGACCTTTTGAGCAAGCATCTCAATGGCAGCAAGGTTGGATTGCATAACGGTTAATTTATCTTTTTCAGTTAACATTTTGATTTTCCTTTCTTAAATTCCGGTGCGACACCGCGTCTCCCCCTGTGCTTGTTGTTTTTGCTTAATGTTTCGGTATTGTCCAGTCTTTATTTGCAATTAACGCATTGTTTTTGCTTTATTTTTAAAATACAGGACGGCAGAATCGCCCTTAAAGATTAAATTTTATCCAGCAAACCGATATAACGCGCATAATCGTAACCTTCCGGATCAATCAGCAGGGTCGGCTTGCCATGACAACAAAGAGCAATGACAGACAGCACAGGCTTCCCCTGATATTGGGTATAACCACCCTTGCCGCAAAATTCCGGACGGCTTTTCAGACAGGAATTGCCGAAGTCACTGTATTCAGCAGCGGTCAGCTCCCAGACTTCGGTTATGAGAACGGCTGTGCGATTTAGGATGTGGCAGCTAAATTCTTCAACTTCCCGCAGAGAGCTTGGCTTGCGGACAAGACGGGTGTGGATCAGCGTATTAATCAGCGGATGCCGAGAGGTTTTGATTTCCATAATTTTATTCCTTTACAAAAAGCGGTGGAGCAGCTCCGGCGGCAAAACACCGGAGCCGCAGCGATTATTTTTCCAGATTCAGAATGCTGAGGTCATAGCCCATTTCTTTAAGGACAAGAAGTTTTTCCTTAAGCGGCGGCTCTTTTTCCAGCCAGCACATAGCGTCACTTTCGGTCGTACCGCCTTCCAAAATAGGTTCAATCAGCTTTAATTTGACCAAAACATCAGCAAGATACGGCTCATCATCGCGAATAGAGGTAGCCTCATACCACAGCACTTCATCAATCAGGAATTTGGAAGAGATTTTTGAATTTTTAGCCATTTTATTTTCCTTTCTTAAATTCGGGAGCAACACCGCGTCGCCCGCCTGATGTGTTTGTTTTTGCTTAATGTTTCGGATTAGTCCAGTCTTTGCTTATAGTTAATTCATTGTTTTTACTTATTTTATTTGCATTTTTTTATAAAACTGACTTTGGACGACATGGCGGGCGTTTTTGCCGCGCTGGGAGGGAAATTTTATTTCGGCGTTCTTTTGTACGCCGGAAATCATATATTCCCCCGGTTGGACCGCCGGGACGGTTTTGTTGTCCAGAGAAATCTGCATTCCGGCGCGTTATAAAAAAAGAATGGCCTCGGTTTTGGTGCGGAGCGTCTCCAGATCGGCGGAAAACTCATCTAAAACAAGTTGGAGAGCGGCACCGGTCAGATTTTTATAATCCTGCCCACTGAAGCGAGGGGTGTAAAACAGCTCATGCGGCGTTTGCATTAAGGCATACGGAATGGCGTACAGGTCTTTCCAGGTCGTACCGTCAAAAACACAGGCTTTGGCATAACTTTGCGGCGCAAAACTGTCGGATTTGATTTCCAGCTTTATGGTACGCCCGTTCAGTTGATAGATTATCCGACAGGTAACGCTTTGGCTGCCGGGATAAACGATGCTTTCAATGATATTTTCGTTTGGCATGGTTTTATTCCTTAAAAAGAAGGCTCTCCGGAGAGAGCCGGGTTAATCTTAATTTTGAGCAAAGAAGTTGTTGACAATACGGCGGCAGATTTTTAAGGCCGCAGGGTTCCAGACTTCGGAAAAACTTTCCGGATGTTTGGCATAATCATTGAGAAAATCTTCAAGACGGGCGGCAATCAGGCAGCGGGCGTCGCTGTTTGAGCCGTCAGTCTTAATTTGCTCGCAAATGTTATCGCTGAGTTCGTCGTCGCCCAAAAGATTGTAAATGGCGTCTTCCGCCTGATTTACCTTCAGAGGTTTGGCCATAAGAGCGGCCAACTGTTCAGCTGATTTTTTAGTTTGAGGTAAAGCCCAAGTTCCCATTTTATTTTCCTTTCTAAAACTCGGGAGCGACACCGCGCCGCCCGCCTGATGTGTTTGTTTTTGCTTAATGTTTCGGATTAGTCCAGTCTTTATTTGCAATTAACACATTGTTTTTGCTTGTTTTATTTTGCAAAATATTTATGAAAACTAATTTTGCAGACAACAGACGGCTTTTCGGGGCGGCGGAAAAGAAAATTTTGTTTCGGCGTATTATTGTACGCTTGTTTGTCCGTACGCCCCATTTACGCAGCAAAGCGGCTATCTGGTTTCGGCCAAGGCGGCATTGGTCTGCTTGAGCAAAGCCGGAGAACGGTAGGTTTCAAGCAGTTTGAAAACAATCTGCCGCCCTTCAACGCTGCAGGAACGCAGCAGGCGCAGAAAATCAAGCTCTTCATCGGTTAATGGATTGGCCTGAGCATTGTCAAAAGCCCCGAAAAACCAAGCAACCGGGCATTCATATGTCTGCGCCAACTGATAGAGCCGTCCGGCAGATATTCGGTTTTGCGCTTTCTCATACTTTTGAAGTTGCTGAAACGTGAGTCCGAGGGCAGCGGCAACATCCATTTGCGAGCGTCCAAGCAGATTACGCATTTGCCGAATTCTGGCACTGACAGCAAAATCGGCATCAAAACGGCGGCGGGCAGATTGATTGGTATTGTTCATTGTTGTTTCCTTTCTTCAAAGCCATAGAGCTTGCGCTGGTCAGACCAGAGAAGCGGTATGGGATGTTTTTTCATAAAAGCATAAGTTAAGAATTCCGGAGATTTTCCCGATAAGACGGACTCAACGATTGCCGGATCAATCATCGAAAGGCGCATGGCAAAGCGAATATCACGTTCATTTGTTTTGGCAGATGCCGTGAGTTCCTGAAGCGACAAACCGGACTCCATCATTTTTCGCCAAGCGAAACCTTTGGCTATTTGCCGAGCCAGCCGGAGTGATCCGTTGAAGCGGTTTTCTTCCTTGGCGGTGGCCGGAACGATGATTTTTGCACCGTTGGCCAAGCGTGTCGCCCGGTAGGCAACAGAGATTTGAAACGTTTCGTTTTCTTTATATTCTACTTCGGCGAGCCGGTTATTTTGCGAGAGTTCGGCAAAGACGCCGGCCAGTCCGGCTTTCTTGACATCAAGGACGATTTTGTCCTTGTAAATGGTAACTTTGGCCAGCAGTTCACGAAGAATGCGGCGTTTTTCGGTTTCAAACAGACTGTTCCAGACATCGTCAAGGCTGTTAAAAAGTGCAAAAGCGGTGGAAACGTCAAATTCGTGATGATGAGAAATGTATTGTACGAAAAAGTCCCTGCTTTTGAGGATGGCAAGCACCTGTTCCATAACCACGCGGTCAATTTCGCTGGTGCGAATCTGATTAATGGGGCATTTGTCTTCCAATTTGCTGGCGCGGCGGTAGCAGCGATAGTAATGATAGCGGATGTCTCCCTTGCAACAGTAACTCGGCGTCATGGCTGAACCGCAACAACCGCAGAAAATAAGACCAGTTAAGGCCGCGGTTTCTCGTTCACCGCCGGAAGACGGCATTTTAGGGCGTCTGGTTTCACGTTTCTCCTTGTGGGCAGCAAAAACAGCCTGAACCATGTCAAACTGTACCGCGTCGATAATGGCGGCATGCTGACCGGGATATTGTTTGCCACGGTGGGCAACCATGCCTTTATACAACGGATTTTGTAAAATGCGCTGGACAGTTTTGACCGAAAACTTGCGGCCGCCGAAAGTTCGCCCTTGCCGGGTGGTATAGCGTTTGGTACGGATGCCGCCGGAATTGAGGGCATCTGTCGTATCTGCCAGAGAATGGGTATTGCAAAAAGTTTGGTAAATGAAACGAACATTTTGCGCTTCTGTCTCGTTGATGACCAGACAACGGTTGCCAATGTTATACCCCAAGGGCGGAACGCCCCCCATCCACATTCCTTTGGCTTTTGAATTGGCAACTTTATCACGGATGCGATCTCCGGCATTTTCCCGTTCAAACTGGGCAAAACTCAGCATCATATTAACCATAAGACGTCCGGGTGCGGTGGTGGTGTTATAAAACTCGTTTTCTTTGACAGAAATGAAGTCAACATTATATTTTTCAAAAACGTCAAGCAATTTGAAAAAATCGCGAATTTCACGGGTGAGACGGTCAATTTTATAAATGATAACCCGGTTAACCAGACCGCACTGAATATCGGCAAGCAACCGCTGGAGTGCCGGGCGGTTGAGCGAGCCTCCGGAATAGCCGCCGTCGTCATAACGAGCGGGCAGCAGTTGCAAAGCCGGATCATTAAGGGATTTGAGATAATTGGTACAGAATTCGTACTGGTTATCCAAAGAATTGAAATTCTGTTCCAAGCCTTCTTCAGTAGATTTACGGGTATAAATGGCACAATTGATTATTTTTTCGGGCATGGCACGGTCTCCCTGACGACTTGGATGCGGGTTTGATGAGCGGCAAAAAAGTCTATAATCTGCATCAAGCGGGTAGAATTTTCGCCAAAAAAGATTGTATCTTCAATTATGACGCCATCGATTTGCCCAAAGCGGATATCTTCAAACAGATTTTGCAGACCGTTGGTCTCTCCGTTTGCGGACAAAACAAGCGTATCGGAATAATGCGGCAGGGATTTTCCCAGACGATAGCGGGCAGCGAAATCCAGACAGCGCTGATATTGCTCCCGATCGGCTTTGCAGCCGGTGTCGGCAGGATGGCTGCGGGTGTATATGGCATAGGTCATTGCGCAGTCTCCGAGAGTTTGAAGAAGCGCTGGACGTTCCAGTTGGTGCCGCCGGTAATAAAACGTGCAATTTTTGCCAGCGAACTGTAATGGATGCCGTTCAGAACGAAATCTTCATCGGTAACTTTGATTTTATAGGTTTCGCCGCGATATTCCTTGACAATCAGCGTACCGGCCGGCAGAGTAATGCGATTTTTGCGTTGGGCATAAACCGGCGTTTTTCCCTGATTTAGATCATCTATCATGCGCTGGGCACTAGAACTAATCCCGCCGAAAGCCAGAACCTGAAGCTGATAGGTTATCTTGGGAATCAGCTGGCGGCGGCTTGCGGTCAGCGGCGCTTCGGCATTAAACAATTCTTTATATTTTTTGCGAAGTGCTTCGATGGGCATTTTGTTGACCTCTAACACCTCTTGTAATACGCTAGTCATTATTTGTATCTCCATGGTTGTTGGCGTCGGTGTCAGTTGTGCTTACATTTGAAATTAGTTCCAGTCTTTTGTTGCCTGTTGTCCCTTCTTTCTTGGACAGATGGCGATGAAAGGCAAGCGTGAGCAGACTGGTGACAACGATAAGATTTTCCGGTTGGGAATTGGGCAAGGTGTCCATAACAGCAAACTCCATTTGTTAAACTCTGATTTAGCGAATCAACGGTTGCATAAAAAAATGAAATTGCCGATGCGGGGAGAAACACGGGAGAGATGAAATGACGGGAAAACAGTTTGTTAAGTTATAAAAAAATGCATTTTATTTCACTTTAGGCTGGACTTGTGAAATTGTTTCCGGCTTTGTTTGGTTACAGACGACAATGGTGTCGTCCTGAACCAGACAAACGAAAGGAAAGAAAATGAATGATAAGGTAAAATACCCGGAAATTACGGTAGAATTGATTGGACAGAACGGAAACATCTTTAATCTGATTGGAATCTGCACACATGCCATGCGCCGGGGCGGCGTGAACCGGGACGAACGGGACAAATTCGTCGACGAAGTGACGCATGCCGGGAGCTATGTGGAAGCGCTGGCGGTTATCATGCGGTGGGTCAACGTGGAATAGGCAGCAGTCCGGTATATAAACAACGGCTCTTATTCGGGAGTTGTTGTTTATTCTTTGATAAAAACAAAGTAAAAATTCTTAAAAAACAGCTGAAAATTCAGGATTAGTTGTTGTTGGCAGGAGTATCTAGAGGAGAATCCTCAGGAAATTCAAAATTTTCATTAAAATAAAGGGATAAGATAGCTAAAACGTTTTTATCCGGAGCAAGATTGCCAAGCTCTATTTCTTCAAGAACAGAAAGAGGAATGCCGGATTCCGAGCTTAGCTCCGGAAGCGTAACCCCAAAACGTTGGCGATAGGACAGCAAAAGCAGGCCAAATCCTGCATTGGCAAACGAAAATACATTTTTGTTCAATTCATAACCCCTTTTCTGACAACACTCCAGGACAAGCCTCAGGTGGAGGAGTTCTCAGACTTCAACAAGCGTCCGTGCCTATTTGTTTTCAAAAGAAAACTTATTCCGCACCCTCCTCCGAAAAGGAATTGTGCAGAATTACACCAAGTTCTACGGACTTGTGCTGAAGGGCTGAGAGGCCCCTATGTGACTTATAATAATCATCGTCGGAAATAACCGACAGAGTAATTGTAAGGGCTTATATCTTAAAATGCAATTAAAAAAAATGATTATACGGGGGGCTTGCGGTTGCTCCCTGTTATACCGCAAATGGTAATTTTATTGCGATAGTGTATTTATTAGCTGGACTTATAAAAATGTTTCCGGCTTTGTTGCTGTTGTAAAAGATAAACTATAACGAAAGGAAAAAGATATGACAAAACAGTCAATAATGTTACAGCTACTGACTCAGATTAAACGAGAGTTTAACATTGGTGAACCCAGATTTCCGCATCTGAAGCTGAAAGTCAGTGACATCAGTCCGAAACAGGATGCAATCGAATTATATATCCGAGCCAAGGATATTCTCTGGAACTCAAACCTTCCTCAAAGGCAAGTTGCGGATATTATTCTTGATCTTGGCGCAGCAGTGCAGCTGAAAGATGGTAAAAACATTCTTCAAGAAATTGTAAAACTCTTTTCCTTATATTAAGAGATTATCCCCTTACTCAAGGCAAGGGGATATTTTTTTGCCGTGCAGTAAAATATGCGGTGTTTTGTGTTTATTAGCTGGACTTGTCGGTTTGTTTCCGGCTTTGTGTGTTTGAAAAAGAAACAATTGATAAGGATAAAACAATGAATACAAAAACCGCGAAAATAAGAGAACTAAACGACCAACTGAGAATTTGTCATATCGGCGGACAGATTGTCTTCTCCGTTGAAGTAAGTGCCTTGTCCCCAGAGCAACGTGCAAAAATTGTACAGAAAGTGGTAAAATTTAAAAACTTTACTGCCGAAAACGATCCTTACAAAGAACATGATTTCGGAAAAATCAGCCTGGCCGGAGAAGACTACTTCTGGAAAATAGACTATTATGACCTTGACTTCTGTTTTCATAGCCCGGATGCGGCAGATCCGACCGTGACCAGACGGGTGTTGACGATTATGAGAGCAGATGAATGGTGAAAAGGCGGCTTTAAGCCGCCTTTGTATTAATCCCTGAAGGGATTGAGATATTTTTTTTCATCATGAAAAAACTTATCACTTTGAAAAAATGTAAATACCTCGGGTGGATCTAAGGCAGGATCACCGATTACTCCATCTCCGGCATGACCGCTGCCCTGTTGAACGACAAGGGTATTGAGCCGCGGCCATTCCCTTTCATCACATTTGTTTGCTATCATTCCCAAAACATTTCCAAATCCGGTGGGGCATTTTTTATATCCGCACCATTGGGCTGCCGCCGTATATGTTATAAAGTTGCCGTTTTTGGCGCATTCGATTAACTTTGGCCAAAGAATGGCTGCTGCAAATTCCCATTTATTATCTGCTTCCATATTAAACTCCATTAATGTTTTGCCTGCATGATATTAGGCTGTTTACCGAGATTGGTTTCCCTGTGTCGGAATTTTCCCCTTGGGCTATTTGAACAGGTTATAAACCTTTGTGCCGGAAAGCAAGTATTTTAATACCGGCAACAACTGAAAATGTTATTGAAATCTTAAATTTTATGCTCTAACGTGAGACAGTAATTTTGAGTGACGCCAAAACTCAGCTTTACAGAAATATAATCACAGCGGGGTTTGATATTCCCCGTCAGCCGATAGGCATAATATCTCGACACTGCGGTCGGGATGCTTCCGATTATACAAAAGGCATGTGTCGGAAGCAACGATACCTTTTAGGCAGTTGCCGCCGACAAGCCAAAGGTCGGAGGTCTCATTTCTGTGATGATGATTTTGGCGACATTCCCGGCCACCTTTCATCCGGTGGCCGTACGGCACGGATGATGTCGCTTTCAGACCTTTTGAACAGGTCAGCGTATTCTTCGTGTGTTAGGACTATGAAGTTTTAGAAAAAACTGACACAACGGAGGTAATGATGGAACTATCCAAACAAAAAAAGTCACGTGGCATAACTCAAAACGGCGAACCCAACCCCATCGACATTCATGTTGGGAAACGATTGCGGTTGAGGCGACTATTGCTCGGTTTGTCTCAGGATAGGCTGGGGCAGATGATAGGGCTGACTTTTCAACAAATTCAAAAGTATGAAAATGGAACCAATAGAATCAGCGCAAGCCGATTGTGGGATATTGCGGTCTTGCTTGAAGTACCAATTAGCTTCTTCTTTGAGGATATGGATCAGGAAACTTTGGAAAGAAGTCCGAGAAAACTTTGGGGAAATGCCCAACTGGCTGAACAGTTGCAGGAAACTACAGAAGATCCGCTGACTAAAAGCGAAACCCTTACAATGATACGAGCTTATTATAAAATTGCTCCGAGTATACGAAATTGTTTGTATCAGATTGTGATGGAAATGTCAAAAGGATCCTATGTTTACGCAAAAAAGACAGATGATTTGCCGTAGAAAACAGACCATTTCTATAGTCCTTTGATTTTATTGCATTTTTTTATGTTTATTTGCTGGACTTATGAAAATGTTTCCGGCTTTGTGTGTTTGTAAGCAACAAAACCCTTGATTGGAAATAAATTAATATAACACACAAAGGAGAAACACTATGGATATTAAATTGACTGCTGCACAGGAAAAATTGATTGAAGCATTAAAAGCTAATTCTGGAACTGATGCTCAAGAGCATCTGAATCACATCCACAATCAGGCAATTGCCGATGAGATGATTAACCGGCTGCTGAAATTTGGCATCTTACATCTAAATCCGGAAACAGGTCTCCGGGAACTTGCCCCCGCCTATATGGCCACAGCGACAGCTAACGCCGATGTCGATGCGGTGGAGGAAGAAAGCGATATCATTCCGAATGTGGAATTCGGCGATACAGCGACCGAGAAAAATGAAGAAAGGCAGAAAACAAAAGCTGCTGGGAACAGTGAATCGGCACAATCGGAAAGAATTAACAAAAAAGGACTAATCTTAGAAATGCTGCAAACCAAGGCAAGCCTAGACGAGATGGTAGCAGCAACTGGCTGGGAAGAAAAGTCGGTACGCGGAGTAATAAGCCAGCTGAAAAAGGAAAAGCACCTAAACATCTGCCGCGAAAAGGATAAAAACAAACAAAACTTCTATTATATTGCCGCCGCAGAAGCAATCGAAACGGCCTAAAACAAGAAGTTATCTGTAAAACCCTGCAAGAAAAATTTGTGGGGTTCATTTTTTACTTGAAAATTATTAAAAGTCAATTAAAATTGTAAGTGTTTATATTCTCTATTTTGAGTTGTAAAATATGGGAGTTTTTTTTATGAATTTATTAGCCAAAGAATATTTCAGCCTTCAAGAAATCAGTAATATTTGGGCTGTTTCAAGAGATGATTTACTTTATTATGGGGAAAATAACATCTTGGAAATTAGTGTCAGACCAGCAGCAATTGCAGCAGGAATAGAAAGAGTTTGCTATAATACTGAATTTGCAAATTATCTTACAGAGGGGAAAAGCCAGTGCTTTTCCCCTCAACCTTTATTACCAACAGATATTTACCGGATTATGAAAGCAGGTACAGATGCTGTACCTGTCTATCATACAAAATATAGATTCCATGAAAAAATTTCAGATATTATAGAAAATAAGGGAATTTTGCTTTCTTATACAGACTTGGTCGTAACCAGAGCCGAAAAGCATTGTTTTGAGATAAACAACGGAATGTGTCTGAACGGGAGACAGATTGATATCTTCAGACATTCCGGAGATTTTCGAGAAGTCTATTATGATAACCGGAGATATCAGTTCGGTGTGATACAGGCGAGAATCATTGCATTGCTTTATGCTGCAAGTCGGACGGAGATGCCTTGGGTGCACGGGAAAGATCTGTTAAACAAAGCGGGATCAGAAAGCTTGCGAGTGGCCGCTCTGTTTCGTGGAAATATCGGCTGGCAGGAGCTTGTATTTTCTGACCGCCGCGGCTATTATCGTTTAAGGCTTCCCCTTCGGCATATTGTTCCTGTTCAGCCGCAACTTCAGTTTGCCATATGAAATCCTAATATTATCTGTTTGAACAATCCCGAAAATATCGGGATTTTTTTTATTTATTTCAACCATTGCGTTCCATACGGTTTCCGTACCATAATTAGCACTTTTCCAAACATAATAATGTAATGTTTGATATCTTTTTCTATTACTCGTTTGTTTTCTATAAAAAAATAAACAAGTAATGAAAGATATGCTTCATACTCCGGAACTGCCAATGTCCGTCTGTTTTTCCGGTTTTTAATATGCTTAGAATACAGCTATAAAGCAATAACGGAGAATTCAAGATGGAAAAAGAATATTATACATTGACAGAACTTACGGAGCGGTGGGATTTTTGCTTGCATGACGCTTTGTATCTGGCAGAAAATAATATCTGTCGGTTTTGGATTAATCTGCCAGAGAGTGATGCTATACGCTTTCGAAAAGAAAGTAACAACGGTTTGACTTATGATCTTCCTCTTGAAAATTGTCAGGCAAAAGGATTGCTATTGCTGACGACAGAAGATGTGCGGCGCATTATCATTTACAAAACAGCCAATGTTATTCAGCTGCCCTGTCAGGACGATATGACAGTTTTTGTGCGGCTGAAAGCGGTGAGAGAACTGACAATCGATGATGTGTTAATACTTTGTAAAGATAAGCTCCGTTTGGAAAAAGAGCTGGGATTTTTTGATAAGAAAGCTAAAGTTAAAAGTGCTGATATCCGTCATAATATTGATGACTTTTTCATTGAAGAACTGCCGAACGGATATACAAAATTCAGCTACCATGGAAAGAGCTATGTTTATGGCTTTGTACAGTCGAAAATTATTAAACAATTGTATGATGCTGCAAAAGACGGGCGGATTTGGATTTATGGCAAAACCTTGTTAAAAAATGCAGGATCCACCAGTTATCGTCTTGGTGATGTTTTCCGCCCGCACAAAGAATGGATGGAACTGATTAAAAGCAATAAACAGGGATTGTACCGCTTGTATTTAGAGTAAAGAATAGCTGAGATTCTTAATATTAATAAACCTTGACTTTTGTAAAATTCCGACTAATCTAAAATAATACCTTATATTAGTCGGAGTTTGCTATGTATATTCAAAGAACCATAGAAAAAAGCATTGATAGAGCCAACAAGTTTTTTCCGGTAGTGCTAGTTACCGGACCGCGTCAGGTCGGCAAAACGACGGTTTTGCAAAACTGCGAAACCCAGCCTCGGACTTATGTGTCACTAGATACTCTGGAGAATAGAGAACTGGCGAAAAATGATCCGACATTGTTTCTGCAGCGTTATCCCGCGCCGGTGCTGATTGATGAGATTCAGTATGCTCCGGAGCTGTTCCCTTACATCAAGGCCAGCGTGGACAAGGAAAAAAAGAACGGAATGTATTGGCTGACCGGTTCGCAACAGTTTCATCTGATGAAAAACGTCTCTGAAAGTTTGGCCGGACGGGTCGGCATTTTGCAACTGGAAGGCTTGTCACAGGACGAAAAAAACGGGCATCCGGACGTTCCGCCCTTTCTGCCGACGGAAGAATACATCAAAGCCAAAGTACAGAATGCGACTGAAACAGATTTGTTAAAAATTTACGAACTGATTTGGAAAGGTTCATATCCGAAGCTTTATCCGGCAGACAGCGATTATTGGGCAGTTTTTTACGAATCTTATATGCAAACCTATATTGAACGCGATATTAAAGCGCTAAGCGCGGTGGGCAATGAGCTTGATTTTGTGAAATTTATGCGAGCGCTGGCGGCCAGAACCGGAGAGATGCTGAATTACAGCGAACTGGCAAACGACGTCGGCGTTTCACAACCGACAATAAAGTCCTGGCTTTCCATTTTGCAGGCTTCCGGGCTTGTTTATATTCTGCGTCCTTATTATAACAATGTTGGCAACCGTTTTATTAAAACGCCGAAAGTCTATTTTATGGACACGGGGCTGGCCTGTTATCTGACCGGCTGGAAAACGCCTGAAGTTTTGGAAAGCGGTGCAATGAGCGGCAATATGTTCGAGACTTATGTTGTTTCTGAAATCATCAAAAGCTATTGGCATAACGGCAAACAGCCAGACATTTACTATTATCGCGACAAAGAAAAGCGAGAAATTGACGTGTTGCTCCATGAAAACGGCACGCTGTATCCGGTAGAGATTAAGAAAAAAAGCAACCCGGACAAAGGAGATATCAAGGCTTTTAACGTTATCGAAACGCTTAAACAAAAAAGAGGAACTGGCGCTGTTGTCTGTATGGCGCAGACGCATTTGCCCCTGACTGGTGATGTTAATATCATTCCGGTTGGATATTTGTAGTCCCGCCAGCGTAATAGTTTTTAATTAAAATACATAAAAATTTTTCGACTAATTTTAAATACGACCTTAGATTAGTCGAACTTATCAGCATAAATTGTCAACGTTTATTAAAAAAATTTTATAATATATAACGGCAATAAACTAAGAAATCTGCGGTGGGGCAACAGCTTTACTGCTCCCTACATCGTGGAAAACAGCAGAAACATTAAGAATGGCATTGTAACTTCTAACAACTATGGAGCTTATGATGCAACCGACAAACATTATTTATGAAATAGCCTCAAAGCCGATCGGCGAACTGGCTGAACTACCCGCGGCAGAACTGGCTGAGATGCAAAAGGAAGTGGAAACCCTGATTGCGCTGGCGGATAATGTACGCAAGTGGCTGAATGGCGCGTTGATGCTGAAATATCGTGACCGGCTCGATGCCAAACGGCGGGAACTTGGCCGCACGTTCGGCGAAATCCGTTTGCAGGAAGACGGGCTGGAAATTACGGAAGACCGGCCGATGGTGCTGGAATGGCAAAAGGACAAGCTTAAGGAATACGCCAAACGCATTGCAGCCAATGGCGGCAACCCGGAAGACTATATGGACATCGACTATACGATTTCAGAGGAAAAGTATTGTTCGCTCAGCGATGAAGCCCGTAAAAGCCTGAACGCTGCCGGAAACATCCGCCCTGGATGTGCGGTCATTACTCTGACCCAAAGGGAAACTGCCAATGACTGATATTGAGAACCTGCATGAGCGGCCGTTGTCCTCTTTTGCCGAATTAGGCAAAGTTGCTGTTAATCGGTTGGCGGAAAACAAAATTATTACCGTTGCGGATTTACTGAAACGCTCAAAACGAGATTTGCTCTATATTCCCGGTTTTGGGCCGAAAAGCATTGATCAGGTTCTGAAACTGCTAAAGAAATATAACCTTAAAATCCGCGAACGCTAAAGTTTATCGAGGGGGATAAGCCGATGCAGTTTTATTATGACAGCGGACTCTTGAAAAAAAGAGTTCTGCAGGATTTGGAAATCTGGCTGCCGCAATGGTACCCGAAAGGACGCGGCCGCAAAGGATATTTTGAAATCGGAGATATTGGCGGCACACCCGGTGACAGCCTGAAAATCTGCCTCTCCGGTGCCAAGCGCGGCCTGTGGTACGATTTTGCCACGGCCGAGGGCGGCGACGTTTTCTCTCTGTGGGGACGCAACCGCGGTATCTCCGGTTTTGGCAATATTCTCAAAGACATTGCCGGATATTACGGCATCAGTGGTTGTGAAGTCCCCGGAACCAAGGAAAAACGCGGCAGCCCGGATCGGCGGCATGTTTATCTCAATGCAGACGGCGATATAAGCTGTTATATTTATCGCTACGAATATGCTGACGGCAGCAAAGAGTTTCTGCCCTGGAATGCGGCAAACGGCAAGACCGAATTTCCGTCCCCGCGGCCGCTTTACCGCCTGCCGCAGCTTCTTAAAAACAATGTAATCATCTTAGTTGAGGGCGAAAAATGCGCCGATGCGCTGGCCGCCGCCGGATTTGCAGCGACGACGCTGATGGGCGGTGCCAATACCCGGATTGAAAAAACGGATCTTTCGCCGCTCAAAGGCAAAGACATCATTTTGTGGCCGGACAATGACGAACCGGGGCGGAAATATGCCGACAATGTGGCTGAAGCTCTGCTAAAGCTGCCGGTTTCTTCACTTAAAATCACCCCGTTAACACCGGACAAGCCGGCCAAATGGGATGCGGCAGATGCGGTGGCGGAGAAATTTGACATTGCCGGACATCTGGCCAAAGCGGAAATTTATAAATTGCAGGAAAAGTTAAAACCAAGCGGACGTTTGAAAATCGCTGATTTTACCGGAGAAATGTTCGCTACCGAGCCGCCGGAACTGCAATTTTTGGTCAAAAATACAATTCCGCGCGGCGTGGTCGGGCTGCTCTCGGCAATGGGAGACACCGGCAAAGGTATGCTGTTATTGGATTTGGCGCTCAAAATCTGTCAGGATAAGACAGGAATGAGCCTTAAAGCCTTCGGTAACCCGGTAACGGCTACCGGCAGCGCGGTCATCTTTGCCGGAGAAGACACTGCCGACGAAATTCACCGCCGGATTTACAAGCTGATGCCGGGCGGACTAAACGGACGGATTGATCCGGCCAAACTCCATATCATTCCGCTGCCGAATACGGGCGGACCGTTTGCAATTGCCCGAAAATGCCGCGGCAGCGACGAATTCTGCCTGACCGAAGAATTTGAAAGCATCAAAACGCAGCTTGAAGCCATTTCTGACTTGGCGCTGGTGGTGTTTGACCCGCTGGCCTCGTTTGCCGGATTGGATCTGAACGCTGATCCGCGGGCGGCAAGCTATATTACCGGACAGTTGGCCGCGCTGGCGACCGCAACCAATGCCGCGGTTATTGTTGCCCACCATATTCGCAAAAACGACGGAATCACGACACCGCAGGAAGCCCGCGACGCCATTCGCGGCACAACCGCAATCGTGGACGGGGTGCGGTTTGCGATTGCCTTCTGGGCAAACACAGCGGAAGAAAAAAAGATTTTTGCCGAACTGGGCCAGGAATACCGTCCGAATGCCTGTTTCAAAGGCGCGGTGGTTAAAGCAAACTTTGGAGCTGACCGGACGGTGCGCAACTATGTTCGCAGCGAAACCCGGGCGGTGTTGGAAGAAGTGCCGGTCAAAATTGTGCCTAAAACCCTGTCGGCAGAAGAATTTGGTAAGCTGCTGGTTGAAGCTATCGGCGAAGCGGAGAATGCCGGAACGCCGTTTGCAATTTCGGGAATCTCCGGACTTTACGAAAACCGCGAGAAACTGCCGTTTGAACTGCAGGAAGCTTCCCGCGACTTTATCCGCAATACGGCCAAACGGCTGTTGGCTTCCGGACAGATTTGCCGTATCGGACAGACCGGCAGCAGCGATAAAAAATGGCTTGGTATCCCCGACGCCGGGAGGTGCGCATGACGGCGCCATTACCATACTTTCCTGAATGTAAAAAGCCGGAATACGCCGTCAGGAATCCGCAATGCAGGAAAACTGCGGCTTACAGCAAAATAACCGCTAAGGTAAAAACGGGGTTCCGTCATGAACGTGACGGATTCCGGTGTTTAGATTTTGGTTTAGGAATCGCTTTTAACTCATTGAAAAATAATCATTACTATTTGAAGAAATTCACAACAGCGCGGTCGGTATATATATTTTTTAAAATATATATACCGGCTGCCGTGACCGTCGTCAGGAACGGAAAACAGGAACAGCAAAGGAAATTGTCATGGCAGAATTAATTTGGACACGGGAGATGGTCAAAGACTGGTTCGAGAGCGCCGTTTATACCCTCAAAAAAATGCCGAGAGAAAAGGTTCAGGGTTATAAAACCTATTGGCCGGGCATCAGATATACCGAAATGGAACTTTTGCAGATGGACAGTAAACCCATCCGTCTGGTAGCCAACAGTCTGGACATTGCCCGTTTGGATGCGGTGCTGGAATGGATCTATCTGGTGGATAATGTAGACCAGCGGTGGATTATCTGGCAGCGGGCCAAACGTTATCCCTGGCGGCTGATCTGCAAAAGATACGGCAAAACCAGCCGAACGCTGATTGACTGGCACAATGCCGGGATTGATGTCATTGTCAAAGTGTTGAATAATCCGAAAAGTGATCTCTTTGCCAGGAACCGCGTTCTTTTAAGCAAATATTTGTCTTATTAGCTGGACTTATATATTTGTTTCCGGCTTTGTGTTTGCTGTAACGAAAAACAGTAACAGAAAGGAAAATACAATGAGAGATGAAAACATCAAACTGACGATTGACCCGGCAGCTGGCCTTTTGAAAATCAAAATGCCGGACGGAACTGTCCGCAGGGTGGAACCGGAGAAAAGCCTGCCGATTTCGGCGGATTTGGCCGGATTTAGCATCAACGGCGAGCATTACAGCAACGGTCTGGGCGACGGGTTCGGCGAAATCATTGTCTTCCGCCTACCCAAAGACCTTCAGCCGACGGAAGAAGAAAGCCGCAGGCTGACTGCCCTGAAACCGGAAATTGACGATGAAGAAGACGAAATCAGCCACTTCTTAAGTTCGGACAATACTGCAGGACAGTTTGAAATTTGTGAGAATGACTTGGACGACCTGTCGTCTTACCGGATCAGCGGCTGGGCATCGCTGACAACATACATCTTTGACATCTTCGCCATTCTCGGCAAGGGTGCCAATGTGCGGGAAATTAACAAAAACAGAGAAAAATAAGCAATTTTGGGGTGCCGGAGATTTCCGGCACTGTTTTTCTTGACATTTTGAGCAGCACACTATACATTATAAACAACAATGAATAGTATACTATACAATAGGTGTTTTATGACAAGCAAGCAAAGTTTACCCATTCCGATTAGGAAAGCGCTCAAAAAGCTGGGAAAAGACATTAAGGAAGCGCGTCTGCGCCGTCGGATTTCAACCATATTGATGGCGGAAAGGATTGGCACGACCAGAACAACTTTGAGAAATATTGAAGACGGACAGCCTTCCGTTTCTGTCTGGCTGTATGCTTCGGCACTTTATGTGCTGGGAATGCTCGACCGGTTCAGGGATATTGCCGATATTGCCTCGGATCCGGTGGGCCAGGCTTTAAGCAGCGAAGAACTGCCTAAACGGATTTTTAACAGAAAGGAATAGCCATGGCCGATATTCTGACATATGTTTATGTTAATTACAAAGGGCAAGATATTCCTGTTGGGCGGCTGTGGTCTTATTTTAACAACGGCAAAGAAAGTGCTTCTTTCAAATATGACGAGAGTTGGCTTAAGAATCCGGAGAATTTTGAGCTTGAACCTTACCTGCCGCTGACCGAGGGAACTTTTCATACCGATGCCAAAAAAAGCATCTTCGCCTCTTTTTCCGATTGTTCGCCGGATAGCTGGGGACGTCTGCTAATAAAGAAAAATGAAGAAAAACGCGCGGAAAATGAAAAAAGAGCGCGGCGGCAGTTTAACCAGATTGACTATTTGCTGGCCGTTTATGATTTCTCCCGACACGGAGCATTACGTTTTAAGCAAACGCCGGACGGTGTGTTTTTATCACCAAAAGACAAAAAAGCCATTCCGCCGCTGGTAGAACTGCCCAAGCTTCTGGCTGCATCAGAAAAGGTTTTGGATGATGACGCTTCTTACAACGACATCAGGGAATTGCTGGCTCCCGGATCATCGCTCGGCGGTGCAAGGCCGAAAGCCTCGGTAATCGACAAAGCGGGAAATCTGTGCATTGCCAAATTTCCAAAGAAAGACGATAACAACAACAACGTTTTATGGGAAGCTGTAGCTTTGACGTTGGCGGAAAAAGCAGGATTGAACGTGCAGCGGTGGGAACTGACGACAGCTCTCGGCAAAGCCGTTTTGCTGCTGAAACGTTTTGACCGGACAAGAGACGGCCAACGCATACCTTTTCTCTCGGCAATGACAATGCTGAACGCCAATGACGGAGAAAGCAACGAATACAGCTATCTTGATCTGGCGGAAATTATCAGAACCAAAGGCGTAAACGTTAGGGACGATATGAAAGAACTGTGGCACAGGATACTGTTTTCGGTGTTGATTTCAAACACCGACGATCACCTGAGAAACCATGGTTTTCTTAAGACAAGCGCCGCCGGTTGGCAGCTTTCGCCGCTTTATGATGTTAACCCCAGCAGCGACCGAACCGGAAACCTGCAGCTCAATATTGATGAAGACAGCAGTGCAGCCTCGGTAGAACTGGTTATGTCAGTCGCAGAATACTTCCGACTGAATAAGGCTGAAGCCGAAAAAATTTTGAGCCAAACCCGCAGAGCCGTTGCCGAATGGCGAGATATTGCCAAAGTGCTGGGAATCGGTACCGGGGAAATTGCCCGGATGGCGGTTGCTTTTGACAAGTAAAAAATGCGGCAAAATGTTAAATAGGTTTTGATATGGAAAACGGCGGTGGTATAGTGGCATGAAAAAGGAAAGAATAGAAACAAAACAAATGTTCTTGCGTTGAAAAATATCCGAACCTATATATCTGCTGACAAACAAACTACAGAACAGCAAAAGGGACGGAAAATGTATTCACTGCAAATCAGATTCAAACTATTAAACAAATCCTGTAACCGCCAGGAACTGAGCGACAACCTGAAAATAGGCCCCATCAGCATTATGTCTGACGAACAAAGCCCTTTTTCGGTCATCATTCAAGGTTATCGTTCAGAAGAAGAAGCTCAAAAAACCGTTGATGAAATCAGAGTCGGTCATGTTATTGTTCCGCCGAAAGGCTCCAAGGAAAATCCGTTTATTAAGCTTCCAGGAAATATGCCCGATGATTTTATCATTGTTGAGAAACATAATCCGCAAAATACTTACACATTAAGAATCGACGGGTTTAAGTCACCGAAAGAAGCCCTGTGCGCCATCGGCAAGGTTCAGACCGGATTCTGCAAGTTTATGCTTGAGCAGAAATATGGTTATCAGGCGATTTTTGATAGTCCGCAAATTATTAATAATGAACAACCCTTAATTGCAGACAACGGCAATCCGATAATATTTGAGACCGGACAAAAACTTCGAACCATCGGCGGCGGAGAGGTTCGTGTACAGGCGTTTACCTCCTCTCAAGTTCTGATACGGGATATTAATAAATTTTTGAAAACCGGCAGTCCGATAAAGAATAAGAAACTGAAGCTGGCTTTTGACATTTACCGCCTGTCTTTTTATGACGATGTGCCGTCATCGCGTTTTTTGAACCTGATAAACATTTTGGAAGTTCTGGCTCCGAAAAAGGAAAAGGACAACAAAACCCTGGAATTAATTGACCGCTGGGAAGCAGAACGAAAGGAAAGACTGCAAAACAGTGAAAAAGGCAGTGCGGAAGAGCAATCGCTTATGGATCTTGAGAGCACCTTACACTTTGGTCGCAAACAATCCATCGGTAGCAGCATATATGATTTTGTCTTGAACGAACTCAACGATACGGATAAAGCAACCGCCGCGAAAAAATGGTATAAGGCCCGTTCAAAACTTGTTCATAATGGTATTTTTAAAAAGCCTGAGGGTATGATAACCCCGATTGAAAACATTATTGAGGAAATCCTGAAGAAAAAACTGGATGAGCTGGCGCCTGACGGTGGACGCGGCTAAAGTGCCGGAGATTAGCGCTGGGGAAATTGTCCAGATGGCGGTTGCTTTTGAAAAATGAAACAATACGCAGATGAAACGGGAGTATTTACGGCAAATGCAGACATTTGGCGAATATGGATTTTATGCAGGGAGCTTTAAGCGGCTAATTTCGTCTTCGCCATTCAAAGTCAAGCTTTTTATTATAATCTTTGCCAATTTTAGCTTTGGCAGACAAAGATGTAAAAACAACCCTAAAAAAGTAAATATCTTCTTTATTGGCTGGACTTACACGTTTGTTTCCGGCTTTGTATTGGATATAAAGTCAAATCATCTGATGAAAGGAACAATATAAACATCTGTCTGATCATCGATCCTGAAAATAAAGCTCTGGAAATTGCTGCAGTACACAGAGAAACCGTTAAAATCGAGGCAGAAAAGAATTTGCAGACAGTTCCTTTTGCTGCCGAAACCGAGAACAGCAGAACCGACTTCAATCATGGAGAAATTATCGTTTTCCAACTGTCGCATGATATGGAATTGCCAGATACAAATCCATGGTTAATAAGCCGGAAGAAGACAGCTTATGACGCAAAATATGAGTATTTTCTACGGGCGGTGAATGGCAATAATATCGTAGACATCGGCGAAGACGATTTGGGCAATCCGCAATCACCTTTGGGACAAGAATTGGCTTTACTTTATGACCAGAGAAAAAATATCACCATTATCTTTGGGAAATTCATGAAACAGTAAAAAAGCATTATTGGGATGATCGAGGTATGGCAGATGTTTACAATATCAGAGGTTTTGATTTTACTTGAAAAAATATTTTAAAGTGTTAAAAAACAATTAACAAAAGTATAATTATGGAGGTATTGGGAAAAGGCTTTCATAAGAATATTTTGTGAAAATTAGTTGTTAATTTATAAAAATTTATTCGTATGAAAAAGATTATTATGGATGAAGCCGGAAAAAGCTATTGGTTTGACGGCAGAAAGTTGGAAGAAATCGGCAAAATTGAAACGTTGGAACCTCTTTGGGGCAACGTGATTGTGCGTATCGGCAATGACGTATATAGCTGTAAAGACGGCGAATTCAATCTGTTGCATGAAAATGCCGGATTGATACCGATAGTCACTTCTGACGATACAAAACAGTTTTATATGCAATCCGGTGTTTTAATGTTCCGTGAAAAGCCTGATGCAAAGCCAATCCGCTTGTCGGAACTCTTTAAGCAGAATTGGGAAAAATATCTGTTTGCCTCGAAAGGCGCACCATGTTTTGTCCTGCGGGATAACAATAAAAACAAATATGTGGAAAGCGTCTATGCTATCAACGACAACAAGGATGTCGTCAAATTGGAGGGAGATTTCAGGGATTTTCCCGAAGAAGGAAATTTTGTCTGGAATTGCAGATATTATGAAACTTTTCCAATAAAGGCCGGAGAATATGGTCTAAAGATTTGGCCATGGAAACTGATTTATAAAACTGATTATTATCTGGTTTTGGTGGCTGCCAGACATTGTTTTGCTCTGTTTGCCGATGGTAAGTTTCTGGATTTGCAGAATGCTTCGGCGGTGGTAAACACAGAAGCAGCAGATATCCTGACCGCAGAGAATACTTGTTGGCATTTGGGCGTGGACTTCATTGAGGAAATTGTCAGTTGTCAGTTCCACAATGAAAGTTATTCGGTACGCACTGACGGAATCGTCAATTTTACAACAAGGATTGAGCTGGGTTCTGCTTATATACCTTCATATGAGGATGAAGAAACCTTATATGGAATTAGAAACGGGCATTATACCACAGTAAATTCCAATCAAGAGTAATCGGATAAATCTGAAATTAAAGAAACAGCGCTATAAAAATAGCGCTGTTTCTTTGTATTGATACGGCTAAAAAACAAGATTTGTATTGAATTTTAATTCCTTAACTGTATAGTAAAGCCATATACATAAATGTATTCGACATAAGAAAGGAATAAGCATGGAAATATGGGGACAAACAGACGAAGGCCAAGACATTTACAAAATAAATGAGGTCTTCGGCGTTACGGAAACCGGAGAATTGTTAGAGCTCAATGATATTGAAGCAGCCTCTCCCGATAATGCTTTGGTGGTTGATATTTCCGATGATTATGATCCTACGGCTCCCGATGCGGCAGAATACTGCAAGAATCATGTTGTTGATTTGGAAAACATGACCGTTGACGGTTATAAAATTAACCTGATTGAACGGACGATTGATGGCGAACCTTTTGTCATTGCCACCGACGATGAGGATTTGGATGATGATGAGCCGGAAATTATTGAATACAACGATATTACGATGTCAGTTTATGCGGATGGGGCAATTAACTTTTCTTTCAAAAATGCCATAGAGAAAACAAAGAAAGCAAGCGGTTCAACGTTTGAGAATGTGATAAAAGCGATGCAGGACATTCCGGCAGAAACCGAGAAAAAACTTTTGGCAATCGCTAAGGCCTTGTATCATCAAGTAGATTTTTATATACCGTTTGCAGAAGTTAAAATGCAGGGGCGTGTTTGATTGAAAAACAAGCCCGGCGGTGGAAGAAAAAGCCCGGAGAAACGTCTCCGGGTTATTTTTTTTGCTAAAAAAGCCTTTTTCCGTCTGTTTAGATGAAATACAGCTTAAAGCCTTATTTCACAAGGGATTGCAGCGGATCTGGCAGACGGAAATTTTTCAGACAGCAGGCTGCAAAGGCCCGGATTTCCTTGAATCGTACTTCACATATTCTTTTACTTCACATATTCGCAAAAATGGTTTATCAAATCAGGTATAATCGGGGCGTTGTATAGATACCGCTCCGGCGAAAAAGGAAAATCCCCCTCAAATGATCATCACCGAACTCCAAATAAATGACGCTGCGGAACGGCAGCTGCATCTGATTGCTTCGCGGCAAATTCCCTTTGCCGTGGCGGCTTCTCTGACGGCTGTGGCAAAGATTGCCCAAGCCGAAGTGCGTGATCATATCAACGAAACCTTTACCATTCGCCGTAAAAGCGGTGGTTTTGCCAGCAGCATTGCCGTTAAACCGGCAACCAAGCAAAGCCAGACCGCAGAAGTTTATACAATGGCCCGATTTGCAGCTTTACAGCAAGTCGGCGGGTTGCGGCAGCCACAGGGAAGTAACTTGGCAATCCCTTCCTATCAGAATTTGAGCGAGGTTAAGGTGCGACGGTCAGTACGCAGTATTGCCGATGCCTTTGAAATGAAACTCCAAGACGGTCAGACAGCTTTAGTTCGGCGCAAAGGAAAAGGCCTGCAGTTTCTTTATTTCCTCAGAAAACAGGCTGATGTTCCGAAACGCTTCAAAATGATTGAAATTGTTTTGGAAACAGCCAAACGGGAGTTTGGGCGGACATTAGAAGCTAAAGTTCGTGAACTATAAGAATTCTTTCAAATCCGGATGCTGACGGACTTTTTCCTGAATTTGGCGGAGCGACTGAGGATTAAGCCTGCGCATAACGGTTTTGCGGTGGCTATGATTGTAAACGTCTCCGGTTCGGATATCTAAAACTTGATTGCCGTGATGTCCGTGCAGGCGAAACGGCCACGGATCATCTTCAGCGCTCAAGTGAAAGCGCCAGCGATAGGTATCAATCGTTGCCGTCCCTTCATAAAGGTCAGCATCTTCCGGATTGGGATCTTCAACGGCCAAAAGAAAAAATGATTCATAAATACGGCTTAGGGAATTGAAAAAAGATTCTACCGCAGCAATATCATTGAACTCCCCGCTCAGACAGAGGGCATAATCACAGGTGCGGATTTGGGTATTAATTTCGGGAAAGGCGACACAAAGTGCGGAATGGTACTTTTTATCAACCGGAATGTTCATTTGTATTTGGTACTTTTCCCGTTTTGGGCAGAAATGAAGCTTTCCGCAAAATCTGCCGTTGAAAAACAGATATTCGTTGACGACTTTTATGAGCGCATTGTCGCCATAGGTTTTGATTTTATGGTATTGGGCAGAATTATTTGACATCGCTGTCCAGGCTGAAAAACAGGGTGTCTTCCTGTGATATCTTGATATTTTGTGTCTGAGTATTGACAATGATCGGCTGCGACGGATCTATGTCCAAGGTCGTGCCATTTGGCCTGTTAGGCTGTACCGATTTGAAATCTATAGAAAGAATCGGCGAGCTACGACCATCTGCATCAGAAATGTAGGCGTTGCGCCCGATAAACTTAATTGAATACTGTTTCATTCATGCCTCCGCCGCGTATTAAAAAATAAAAATCGGGAATGGGCAAGAAAAACCGGACGGTTACTAACTTTAATATAACTTAATAAAGTATGTTTCAGGCGTCATTAGAAAGTAAGACTGCCTCAAAGTGCTGTTGGGCTTTCCATTTAGATTTAAGCGGAGAGCCGAAAAACACATATTTTTTATTTATTTCGTTGAAAAAAGGTACTGTCGGAAGATTTTTCGACGCGGGTAACGCGAACCCCGCCGCGTCGCTACCGACAGACTAAAAAAAGGGTTCGCACCAAGTTCGCACCGAATTTGCGCCAAATCCTTATAATATAAGGCTTCGCGCGGATATTATTATAAAAAAGACAGGTTCGCACCTGATATTATCAAAACCGTTGCCCAGTAAGGCATACAAAAGAATTTTTGTAATAACAGTAAAGGTTCGCTGTTGCGAACCTCTTTTTTATATAAGGAAGCAAGAATTGTGGATATACCTACCTGCCGAGTGTTATCACTCTGTTCCGGGGTCGGAGGTCTTGACCTTGGACTTAAACTCGCAATGCCAACTAGCCGAACAGTCGCTTATATGGAGATCGAAGCCTATGCGTGCGAAATTTTGGTTAAACGCATGCAAGAAAAAATCTTGGATCCGGCACCTCTTTGGTCAGATATCAAATCCTTTGATGGCAAACCGTGGCGTGGAAAAGTGGATCTTATCACTGGCGGATATCCGTGCCAACCGTTTTCAGTTGCAGGAAAGAAACTCGGAGAAAAAGACCCCAGACATCTCTGGCCCCATGTGCGGAGAATTGTTTCCGAGGTTGAGCCAACGCTCTGTTTCTTTGAAAACGTCGGCGGACATCTACAGCTGGGGTTTGAGCAAGTCCATGATGACCTACAAGGACTGGGTTACAAAGTTAAGGCAGGCTTGTTCACAGCGGAAGAAGTCGGTGCTCCGCATCGCCGTGAACGGCTCTTTATCTTGGCCTACCGTGATGACAGCAGATGCAACTGTTGCGGAAACAATCACGCCCAACGACAGGTATGTCCAAACCAAGAACGGCACCCTGCGCCGATACATCAAGAGCGGACACAACTGCAGTCTGGGATTAGCAAGAACAGCACGTCTCTGGCCGACGGTGCTGGTATCGGAAGCCAACGGCGCTTCTCTCAAAAAAGTTCAGACCGGGTATTCGCGGAGCCGCCTGAAAGAAGAAGTGCTGTTGTGGAAACAGCCGCAGAGATGGCCGACACCCAGAGCTCAGGAACCCGGCAGCGTGTCTCCAAACTATACTCCGGGATTAAAACAAGTAGCAATAAACTGGCGGACACCGAATGCCTCGGATGCCGAAGGCGGCGTGATGGAAATCAGACCGGGAACCTCTGCCCGGATCAAACTTCGCGATCATTCCGTACATGTAGCAAATTGCCTCTCTGGCCACCCAGACCAAATGACTTTGATGACTGGCGAAATATCCCAGAGAACCTTAAACCCGCAGTTTACCGAATGGCTGATGGGCTGGCCAACCGGGTGGACAGAGTTAGAGCCTGCGGCAACGGCGTGGTGCCTCTGGTGGCGGCGTATGCGTTTACAGTTCTTACGTCTAACCTTGAATTTACAACAACAGGTATCTTAAATGAACGAGAAAGTTAAATTAAAAGTTGAATATGTGAAGCTGGAAGAACTCATTCCTTTCGAGTTGAATGCCAGAACACACTCTAAGGAACAAGTCGGACAGATTGTTAACTCCATCGGAGAGTTTGACTTCGTCAATCCTATTTTGGTCGGCATCGACAATATGATTATTGCCGGCCATGGGCGTTTGTTGGCGGCGAAAAAAGCCGGATTGGAAACAGTTCCGATCATCCGGTTGCCGCATCTTGACTATAACCAGTGTATGGCTCTGTCTTTAGCAGACAATAAAATTGCTGACAATGCCGGTTGGGATGAAGAAAAAATCGTCGAAATTCTTGGAAAACTTGAGGATGCTCATTTCAACATCGATATTTTGGGCTTTTCCAACAAAGAGCTTGAAAACTACCGGGACGAATTTGAAACCAACGATGAAGAACTTGAATTCGAAAACGAAGTCCCTGATTTCGTGGAAAAACCGGTTGCCCGCCGCGGGGATGTTTGGATTTTAGGCGATCACCGTTTATTGTGCGGCGACGCAACAAGCCAGACAGACGTTGAAAAGGTCATGGACGGCGAAAAGGCCCAGATGGTTTTCACCGATCCGCCATACAATGTGAATTATGGCAATGCCTTGCGAGATAAACTGGCAGGAAAAGAAGGCGAGCGTTCAATTCTCAACGACAATCTTGGCGAGGGTTTTCCTGCTTTTCTGTATGATTTCTGCTGTAATATCTTAGAAGTCAATGTTGGTTCCTTTTATATTTGTATGGGCGGCTCGGAGTTGCATACTCTATACCAAGCCTTTACGGCTGCGGGCGGCAAATGGGAAGCCTACATCGTCTGGGTTAAAGACAAATTCACGCTTTCACGATCCAAGCATCAACATCAGCACGAATGGATTTTATTCGGCAATCCTTATGAAGAACAGCATGAAGAAATCTTTTTGGGTGCAAAGCCCGGTACGGCTCCGGCTTGGTATGGCGGACGCAACCAAACAGATGTCTGGGAATTTCCCCGACCACAGAAAAGTGCACTGCATCCAACAATGAAGCCTATCGCACTGGTTGAAAGAGCCATCCGCAATTCCAGCAGGGTGACTGACATTGTCTTGGATACCTTCGGCGGCAGCGGTTCAACGCTGATTGCCTGTGAAAAAAGTGGTCGGCGTTGCCGGATGATTGAACTTGATGAAAAGTATGTAGACGTCATCATTAAGCGCTGGGAAGAATATTCCCGAAAAAAAGCCGTTCATGAACAAACCGGCAAAAGTTATGAAGAACTTAAGATTGAGCGGGAGAAACAAGATAAACTTGCAGAAAAGGCTCCTGAATAGTCAGGAGCCTAATTAATGTATTGAAACAATCGTTTTTAATATAATTTTATTGTTGAATTTTACTTTCAACTCAAACATTTGGAGAATGATACTGACAATGCCCGTATCAGCAATAATACGGAATGTTTGATTGTCTAGTGAAATATTTGTGGAGCGAGATGCTAAAAGTTGTTTCTTTACATTTGCATCATTTAATTTGTTTAATATCCTATCCCGCATAATATTTGAAATACCGAATGTTTGACATCCAACGAAATTAAAAGTTCTGTTCATTTATTTTCTCCTGAAAATTGAATAACACTATGTTGTTCTTTATGTTTAGAGCTTTGCTTAGTATTTCTGACTTGTCCAGTCATTTATTTATATTAATGCGTTGTTTTTATTGGTTTATATATGAAATTCTTGGCTTGGTTTAGTTGTGGGGTTACGTCGGCAGTTGCCTGTAAACTGGCGATTGATAAATATGGCGATGATGTTGACATCTGGTATATCGAAACCGGTGCGGCTCATTCGGACAACCAACGATTTATTGAAGACTGCGAAAACTGGTATGGCAGGAAAATTCTGACAGCCCGGCATCCTAAGTTTAAGAATCCTTTGGAAATTGCTGCTATTGAAGTTTTTAATACACCGTGGGGCGCTCCCTGCACTAAATACTTAAAAAAGGAAGTTCGCCAGAGAATTGAAAAAAATTACACTCAACCGATTCACGTATTCGGCTTTGAGTATAATAAAAAAGAAATTAACCGAGCCTTTAGGTGGAAGCAGCAGAATTCCTCAAGAGTTTATTTTCCGCTTATTGAACAAGGGTGGAATAAACGGCGCTGTCTGCAGGAGCTTTTGCTTAACGAGATCGAAATCCCAGCCATGTACCGGCTCGGATACAATAACAACAACTGTATCGGCTGTTTCAAAGGTGGCAAAGGGTACTGGAACAAAATACGGACAGATTTCCCGGACGTTTTCAGGCAGACTGCCGAGTTGGAACTAAAAACAAGACATACCTGCCTTAAAGATCGTGGCAAACAACTCTATCTGGCTGAATTAGAACCAGATGCAGGTAAACACCAAAATATTGACATTCCCGAATGCGGAATATTTTGTGAACTTGAAATGGCCGGATTGCCAATCAAAAATATTAACGAAATTTTAGAATTTATAAAATTTAACCCGGAAAACCAATGAATACAGCAAAATAAACTGTGATAAACAAATGATGAAAACATGGAAATCTCGATTAGAGCTTATGCCGCCCGCAAAGGTATCTCCGATACCGCTGTTCGCAAGGCAATCAAATCCGGGCGGATAACGCTCACCAAAAACGGGAAAATCAATCCGGCGTTGGCTGACCGGCAATGGGAAGCCAACACTGACCCCGCTCAAGTTTATGCTATTAAAGAGGATTCATCGGCACGCACCGCTTCTTCTGAAACAACATCGTCGGCAAATTCTGGCGGTATCGGTGTTTCTTACCAGCAAAGCCGGGCTATTCGGGAAGCCTACGAAGCCCGCCTTAAAAAATTAGAATTTGACGAACGCATCGGAAAGTTGATTTCCACGGAAACCGTCCAACGGGAAGCCTTTAATGCCGCCCGGAAAACCAGAGATATGATCCTGAATGTCCCGGATAAGGTCATTCCGCTGCTGATTGGCAAGACTGATATTCATGAGATGAAAGAGATTTTACGGAAAGAACTGCTGCGAACCTTAGAGAATCTGGCGAATTTGTTTGATGGAAATCGAGACTGACAGCTTTTTCAACTACGGATTTGCAAAAGGAATACGCCCAGATCCGGACTATACCGTCGACGAATGGGCCGATGCGCACCGCATTTTATCTTCTGTATCTTCAAGCGAACCCGGGCCGTGGCAAACCTCCCGCGTTCCGTATCTTCGGGAAATCATGCGTTGCCTGTCTCCCTCGCATCCTTGCGAGCGTGTCATTTTAATGAAAGGCGCCCAAATCGGCGGTACCGAATGCGGCAATAATTGGATGGGATTTGTCATCCACCATACTCCCGGCCCGATGCTGATTGTCAATCCGACGGTTGAAATGGCCAAACGTACCTCAAAAATGAGGATTGATCCGGCAATTGACAACTGCCCGTCACTCAGGGAATTGGTCAAAAGCCCGCGAACCAGAGACAGCGGCAATACGGTCTTAATGAAAGAATTTCCCGGCGGCGTTTTGGTTTTGACCGGAGCCAACTCAGCGGTCGGCCTGCGTTCCATGCCTGTCCGCTATTTGTTTTTGGATGAGGTCGACGGATATCCGAATGATGCCGGGGACGAAGGCGATCCGGTAGATTTGGCCATCCAACGTACGGCAACATTTTCGAACCGCAAGATTTTTCTGGCTTCTACCCCGACGCTCAAGAACTACAGCCGGATTGAAAAGGCTTTTCTTGAGGGAGACCAGCGTTACTTTTTCGTTCCCTGTCCAGTTTGCGGTACAATGCAAACCTTAAAATGGGCAAATATCAAATTTGAAAGCGGACACCCGGAAACGGCATGTTATGAATGCGAAAAGTGCAAATCTCTATGGCAAGATTATCAAAAAGCCGAGATTTTGCAAAAAGGCAAATGGATAGCAACGGCTCCTGACCGTTCAAACGGCAAAATTGTTTCGTTCCACTTATCCTCACTCTACAGCCCACATGGTTGGACGTCTTGGGGAGACATCGCCAGCGAATTTGTGAAAGTTCACAAAGATCCGGCACGCTTACAAGTTTGGACGAACACAAAATTGGCGGAAACATGGGAAGATCAGTCCGGAGAATCCATAGATCCGACCGGATTGATGTCACGGCGAGAAAATTATGGTCCGAAAATCCCGATGAATGTGGTTATTCTGACCTGTGGCGTTGATGTGCAGGATGACCGCCTGGAATTGGAGATTGTCGGTTGGGGCAAAGACGAGGAATCGTGGTCGATTGATTATCACGTCTTACACGGAGACCCATCAACACCTCAGCTCTGGGATGATTTGGACAGCATTTTGCAAAGGACATATGAGCATGAACGTAATATTGCACCTCTTTCTATTGCTGCAACTTGTATTGATAGTGGTGGTCATTATACAGATCACGTTATTACATTCTGCGGTGAAAGATTGCATCAGCGCGTGTTCGCAATCAAGGGAAGCAGTTCGGGCTTTGGTGTACCGATTTTTCCAGCGAGAGCCTCCCAAAACAAAAGACTGAAGAAACCAGTGTATGTTATTGGTGTGAATGACGCCAAACAAACGCTCATGCAACGGCTGCGAATTAAAGAACCCGGACCAGGCTGTTGGCACTTTCCAATTGACCGAGATGCCGAATGGTTCACACAGGTTACGGCAGAGGTTATCAAAACCCGGATGGTTAAAGGACGGCCGGTTCGGGAATGGGTACCCAGAACAGAAGGACATCCCTGCGAAGCCTTGGACTGCCGCGTTTATGCTTTTGCAGCGTTGCGCGGGTTAATGCGAAATTGGAAGTTTGACCTGAATGCTGCATTTGAACGTCTCCAAAGCTATCCGCTTAAAAACGGACAAATTCCGGCAGGTAAAGCCGTTAGTCAAACAGCAGCTGCTCCGACAATTCGGTCGAGAGTTAGAAGTAAAGGAATCAGTTTATGAAATCTTATAAAGAACAGCTTGAAGAAATTCAAAAAGCGATTTCGGATATTCTTTCCGGTGCGCAGGAAGCTTCTTACAACGGACAAAAAGTCAAAAAAGCGGACTTAAATGTTCTGTTTACGCAAGAAAAGTATCTACGGGGTAAAGTTTCTCGAGATCCAAATGGTGGAGGGGACGGAGAGTCCGGCAGCGGCACCAGCAGTGGCCGCAGCGGCATCCGTGTTCGCGGTATTACTCCGGTATAATTTTCTTGTCATCTTAGTCAATCCTCTTAATATAAGAAATATATTAATTTGGCAAATAAAGGAGGGAAACATGACAATTAGTGTTGCTTGGATAAGGAAAATTAAAGATTGTGAAGAATTAATATTTGTTTCTGACAGCCGCTTAGGAGGTGGTGACCGCTGGGATGAATGTCCAAAGATTCTTACTTTGGAAAGAGGTGATTGTGCAATGAGCTTTGCTGGTGATACATGTTGGACATATCCTTTAATGCTACAAACAAGAAATGCTCTTAATCAATATAATAAGATTAAAAGCAGGGCTATGGATATAACAGATGTAAATGGTTTTATTTTGAATGTAATTAACTCAGTATTTAAAACTATAAATAGAGATGATTATCATGGTAATTTAGAAGAAACTGCAGATTTGATATTCGGGGGATATTCTTGGATTTATAAAACCTTTAAAATGTGGAATTACTTTTATTCTCCGTCACAAAGGATATTCATTAAAAATCCCGGTTTTAAAAATTATTTAGGATTAGGACGCCTGATTCTTATTGGTGATAACAATTTAAAAAAAGACTTTAAAGAACGATTACGCAAATTAGTTTTACAGAAATATGGTGTTGCGGATAATACTAGTACAGAACACCATTTTGATATGGAACCTTTTGAAGTCATTCGAGATATGTTAAAAGAGCAATGGGAAGCCCAACAAAAACGTAGCGAAAAGTATCGTACCATAGGAGGGGCTCCTCAAATGATTAAAGTGTATCAATATATGAATTCTCGTCCAGTTGGGATGTATTGGCCGGAAAAAAGTAACGATAATTTTAAAAATAGGACTTTATTAGGTCGACGGTTATTTGATTTTGAAGATACAGAATATTGGTTCATGGATCCCTATACTTTCTATACAAATGCGTGTCATAAAAATAAAATGTTAAATGAAAACAATGAAGAAATAGAATAGACAATACTTTTATTAAGGCTTGCTGTCTTGCAGGCCTTTTTTAGTGGGCATTACATGAAAAAACTTGAAATAAAATCAAATTTTATTGACAAAGCGTTCTCGTATTTTGCACCGGTTCATGGGCTGCAGCGCTTGGAAGCCCGTACCCGGATGGCTATGGTAAGCGGATATACCGGAGCAAGGCTCGACCGGCGGCAAACAAAAGCTTGGCGGACAGCTGACGGCTCTGCGGACAATGTAACTTTGCCGGATCTGCCGATGTTGCGCGAACGATCGCGAGATTTGCTGCGCAATGCACCACTGGCAACCGGTGCGGTCAATACTGTGGTCACCAATGTTGTCGGTACCGGACTTCGGCTACACAGCAATATTGACCGTGAGGTCTTGAAACCGTTTATGAAAACCGAGGAAGCCTTTGACAAATGGGAACGGGAAGCCGAAAGAATCTTCCGGCACTGGGCGGAAAGCACAAATTGCGATGCTACGCGCTATCAAACTTTTACGGAACTGCAAAACCTGATTATCCGCTCCTGTTTGGAAAGCGGCGATATTTTTGTTGTCCGCCGCTACATCAAACGGCCCAATGCTTTGCTGGGCTTGAGTCTGCAGTTGGTTGAAGCTGACCGGGTGGCAAATCCGAATTTTCAAATGGATACGTCAAAACTCAGCGGCGGCGTGGAACTAGACGATAACGGAGCGCCGGTTGCTTATTATATATATAAGCGTTTTCCCGGCGATTATACCGAAGGAAGCAACGAATATGTCCGGGTTCCGGCTTTCTCAAAAGACGGGGAACGGCAGGTGTACCATATTATGAACCGTATCCGTCCGGGATTGACCCGCGGTGTTCCTTACCTGGCACCGGTTATCGAAACACTCAAACAACTCGATAAATATTCGGAAGCCGAGATTATGTCTGCCGTGGTTTCGGCAATGTTTACTGTCTTTGTCAAGAGCGAATCTGAAGACGGGCTGGCTCCCTTTGGCGGGCAAACCGACAGCACGAATGACAATGATTATAAGCTTGGCGTAGGCGCCATTCTGGATTTGCAGCCAAACGAAAGTATTGAAATTGCCGATCCTAAGCGTCCGAATCAGGCGTTTGACCCATTTGTCCAAGCTGTTTTGCGCCAGATTGGTGTTGCGTTGGAATTGCCTTTTGAAATCCTGATCAAACACTTTACCGCCAGTTATTCCGCAGCACAGGCGGCATTGGTGGAAGCCTGGAAGTTCTTTTCGGCACGACGGCGATGGCTGGCAATCCAATTCTGTAAGCCGGTTTATGACATGGTTATCAGTGAAGCAGTAGCAAGGGGCATCTTAGATGCCCCTTGTTTTTTCTCGCATCCGCTTATTCGGGAAGCTTATCTCGGCGCAGATTGGGTCGGGCCGCCGCGCGGACAGATTGACCAGTACAAAGAAATCCGTGCTGCGGAAAAGAGAATCGAAATCGGCATAACAACGCTGGCTGAAGAAACAGCAGCCCTGACCGGCGGCGATTGGGAGCGGAAACATCCGCAAACAGCCAAAGAACATATGATGCGCAAATCATTAAAATAAGGAAAACCAATGAGAAGTTTATTATCACTCGGCAAATATTGGGCAATTGAGCCTGATACCTTTAATAATCTGGAAGCGTTAGTTTCAAAGGATGCTCCGGTTTTGGAGAATACGCGAACCGTCCGAATCCAGAATGGAGTGGCAGTTATCCCGGTCAGCGGAGTTATTACCGGCAGGATGGACTTTTTGACCTATGTTCTCGGTGGGACGGCGCTTGATATTCTGGCGAAAGATTTCCGAACCGCTTTGGAAAACAGCGATATTCGGGCAATTATACTTGATTTTGACAGTCCCGGCGGAATTGCTGTCGGACCGGCAGAAATGGCTGATATGATTTTCAATGCGCGCGGAAGCAAGCCAATCATCTCATATGTCGGCCGAAACTGCTGCTCGGCAGCTTATTGGCTTGCCTCGGCAGCAGATAAGATTGTTGCACATCCGGCGGCTTTGCTCGGCAGCATTGGTGTGGTAACCGCCGTACCGGTACAGGAACAACCGGACGAAAGCGGCACTAAATGTTATGAAATCGTTTCTTCTAATGCCAAAGCAAAACGCCCGGATCCGCGCACGGAAGACGGAATTAAAACAATTAAGGCAGAGCTTGACGCTCTGGAAGCACAATTCATCGGCAGTGTTGCCAAATTTCGCAACATCTCGGAAGAAAAAATCCGAAATGATTTTGGCAAAGGCGCCGCCATGATAGGCCATGAAGCTCTCCAACGAAGCATGGCCGACGAGCTCGGCTCGTTTGAGAGCGTTCTTGCTTCTCTAACTGTAACCTCTAAAAATGAAAGAAACATAACTATGGATAAGAAAACAGACACTCCCGTTGCTCCGGAGATTACGGCTTCCTATATCCAGAGCCAATATCCCGAAGTTGCAAAAGCCATTGCAGATGAAGCCTATAATAAAGGCATGGCAGATGGCAACAAAACAGCTGAAGAATCCTATAATAAAGGTGTTTTAGCCGAACGTGAACGTATCCTGGCAATTGAAAAAATTGCCATGCCCGGCCATGAAGATTTGATTGAAAAAGCCAAAGCTGACGGTTCCGTGACGGCGGAAACCGTCGCAATGCAAATGGTCATGGCCGAGAAAAAACGAGGAATCAACTATCTTGCCAGTTTGCAGACTGCCGAAAAAGAACTTCCGCCAATTCCTGAAGCTCCCGCTCCGGTGGCTGCTCCGCGGGTTGATCCCGAAGCCCCTTTGGAAGACAGAGCCAAAGCCGAATGGAATAAATCCGCTGATCTCCGCAGAGAGTTTGCCAATGAGTTTGAAGACTATTTGGCCTACAAGCAGGCGGAAGAAAACGGTTCGGTCAAAATTTACTCAACCCGTAAGTAAAGGAAAATCAATATGGCAAAATTAACCAATGATATTGCCCGTACTTATGAATTGGGCGATACGAGCGAATATCCTATGCTCGGCGGAGAAATTATCTATGAAGGCGCTGCCGTAGGGATTAACAGCAACGGATATGCCCATGCTTTGCAAACCGGCGATAAATTTGCCGGATTTGCCGAGGAACGGGTAGACAATACTTCCGGAACGGATGGGCAAAAGACAATTCGTACCAAATTTAAGGGAACGGTTGTCCTTCCGGCCCCCAGTGGTGTATCTCTGACAGATGTCGGTTCAAATTTGTTTGCCTCAGATGACAACACGTTTACGACAACCTCTGCCAGTACACCGTATATCGGCAAAATCCGCCGCATATCCGATAACGAAATCATTGTAGATTTTCAGGCTTTTGCCGACGCTGTGCCGACAGCCTAAAGTCTATTTTCCCCTTACATATTACAAAGGAATTAAAAAATGAGTGCATCCGCATTATCATCACGGGCTATTATCGGCTCTTTTTACCGGAGATTGAAACAAAACTCCGGTTTGAAATGGGTTGAAGCCATCAGTAACTATTTTCAGTCGGATCAGGACAGTGAAACCTATAACTGGCTTGGTCAGGTTCCGGTTATGAGAGAATGGGCCGGCGGCCGACAGGCAAAAGGCTTTACGACCAACGGATTGACGATTGAAAACAAGCATTTTGAAGCAACGCTTGAAGTACCAGTCAAAGATCTGCGCCGTGATAAAACCGGGCAAACCCGCATCCGTATCAATGAATTGGCTGACAGAACCAATTCCCACTGGGCACAACTGCTGTCAAAACTTATTGTCAGCGGTGAAAGCACTGTCTGCTATGACGGGCAGTATTTCTTTGATACAGACCATGAAGAAGGGAAATCCGGACAACAGAGCAACAAAATCACCTATACAGCCGAAACCGGGGAAACATCTTTAAAAGAAGACCTTTTCCGCCGGGCTATGCTGAAAGGTGTTGAAAGCATCCTGTCTTATAAAGACGATCAGGGAGAGCCTTTCAATGAAGACGCTTCCCGTTTTCTGATTATGGTGCCGACGGTGATGTGGCATGTTGCCAAATCTGCGATTGCCGTACCTTTGGCCGTTGGCGGCGGAACCAACCCAATTAAAGTTCTTGACGAACTTGACATTACTCTGGTTCAAAACCCGCGCTTGACCGGCTGGGAAAACAAGTTTGTGGTTTTCCGCTGCGATTCTTCGGTTCAGGCTTTTATCCGTCAGGAAGAAAAGGATGTTGAAATTCAGGCTATTGCCGAGGGTTCCGAATTGGAATTCAAAGAAGGCAAGCACTGGTATGGTGTTGATACCTGGCGCAACGTCGGTTATGGATACTGGCAGAATACCTGCCTCGTCTCCATTGAATTGGCAGGTGATTAATGGTGAAATATATTGTTACCGGTTCCAAAGTTGTCTTTGGAACCGGGCTTGTTCTGGGACTTTCCGACGAACAAGCCAAAATCAGATCCTTACAGCTGAAAAAATCAGGCAAGAACTATCAGGTTCTGACCAATGTTGAATTTAAAAAAGGCGAAGTCATTGATATCGTCACTAAAAATTTAACAAAAGCCACGCTTGGACAGCTGGAACTGGCAGAGCCTCAGGAAAAAGACACTCCGCCAAAGGAAAAGGCTGCTCCTCTGAAACCTTCGGCTCCAACCAAACCTGCTGCGGCAAAATCATCGCCGAAAAAGGCTGAACCGAAAAAAGCAGAACAAACAGAAAAACCTAAAGATGTTTGATTTTGATAAATTTATCAATCGTCCCTGTATCGGAGAAGGCCTTGTAGAGGGCATTTTCGGCAGAAAAGCCCTCTATATCCCGGATAATAAGGAGTTTCAGCCTTTTGACATTTTGGTTGACTTTCACAAAGGCTATCAGGAAGTCAAGCTCAAAACAGCCGAAGCTCCAGTTACTTCAACGGAAATCGCGGCTTTTATCAGGCTTTGCGAAATGCCGGAGAATTATCCCAAGATCCTGCAGGGAGACCATTTGCAAGTCGAAAATCAGACATTTGACATCATAAACGTGGAATATCACATTCCCGGAACAGAGAAAGTTGTCCTCCATGAGCAATGCGCCTCATCCCCGTTGTATTATCCGTAAAGCCGTTGTCGAGAAATTGAAAGAATCCGATACGTTGGCCAAAGACCATGTTTACGACAGCCGGGTCAAACCATTGTTCGACCAGCATCTGCCTGCGCTTCTGGTTTACACCCGAGACGAAAAGGTTTTGGAAAGCCAGTATGACGGCGACGGGTTTTTCCCCTACAAACGGCAATTGGACATTGCCGTTGAGGGGATTCTGGCAAACAGCCCGGATCTGGATGAGCTGATTGACAAGCTGGCTCTGGACATAGAATACGCATTGCTCGGCTTTGAAATTCCCGGCTTTCTGAATGCCGTCATCAAAATGATTTCGACGGAAACGGATGTCGTGATTGACGGAGCGCATTGTTATGGCGCGGTGCGAATCAACTATACCATCACCTATTACACAGCAACAAATAAGGAATAAACAATGAAACTGAGAATCTTGAGAGATGTTCATAATCACCAAAAAGGCGAAGTCAAAGATATCAAAGAAGCCGAGGCTAAAGCTTTACTGACGCAGGGATATGCCGTGCGCGTGGTCAGCAAATTTGCCAAAAAACAGACGTCTTCGGCTCCGATTAAGACCGACAAGAGTAAAATCAAGGGCTTAAATCGTGGACTTTGAAGATAAATACGAAATCGCAGATCTGCGGCGAAGATTGAGCAATTTATTAAGAATTGGCACAATTTCCGCCGTTAATTATAAGGAAGCCATGGCACGGGTTAAAATCGGAGATTTGGAAACGACTTGGCTGCCGTGGCTGCTCCGGGATGGCGATGACAAGGCTTGGCATGGCGTAGACCTCAATGAACAGGTTTTGGTTTTGTCTCCCTGCGGCGACCTTAATCAAGGGTTGATTTTGCCAAGCGTTTATAAAGAACCGATTTCCGATGACGGTAATCTTCTGCTCTGGCATTTTAAAGACGGTTCGGTACTTTCCTTTAATCGCAGCAGCGGAGAGCTGAATGCACAGATTACCGGAAATGCCGTAATTATTTCTCAAAAATCTATAACCGCCGAAGCCAAGGTTTCAGCGGTTATTAAATCTCCGAAAATCACTTTGGACGGCGATGTGGAAATTACCAAAAGCCTCACAATCGCCCAAAATCTAACGACTTCTGGCACTGTCAGCCTCAGCGGCGGCACGCCGGTTGCTCGTGTCGGCGATGCAGTTTCCGTCGATACCAATACTCATCGTGGTACGATTTTGGCTGGTTCAGCAAAAGTAAAGGCGGGATAAATGCGCGGCATGAATGACAGAACGGGCAAGCACAATGACGGGTTTGAATATCTGAAGCAGAGAATCCGAGACATTCTCTCCACGCCGCTCGGCTCACGGGTTATGCGCCGCAACTATGGTTCTGAGCTGTTCAAAAGAATTGATAATCCGACCAACGGCGAACTGATTGCCAACATCTATTCCGACTGTGTCACGGCTCTTTATAATTTTGAACCAGAGTTTGAAATCGTAAGTGTTACCGTGGTTTCCATTGACCGCGGCAGGATCATTTTGGATTTGGAAGGACAATTTCTCTCCAACGGCGAAGTTGTCAAATTGGATAACATTGAAATCAAAGGAATCTAAAGAATAATGTCGAATTCTTCCGTCATTGACCTGTCTAAGCTGCCGACCCCGAAGGTCATTGAAGAATTAGACTATGAAGCCCTGTTTCAGGAATATTTAGACGATTTTACGGCTCGAGATGAGAAATATGACGGTTTGCTTGAAAGCGACCCGGCTATTATTATCCTTGAAGTCATGGCCTACCGTGAAATGTTGGTTCGCAAAAGAATCAATGAATCTGCCAAAGCGACCTTATTGGCTTTTGCAACAGGTTCCGATCTTGATCAGATTGTGGCGGAATACGGCGTTGAACGTCTGGAAGGCGAAAAAGATGACCGCTTGAGAATGCGTGGACAGATGGCTTTGGATGGTTTTTCGACTGCAGGGCCGATTGACGCTTACAAATTCTTTGCACTTTCTGCTTCCGTCAAGGTCAAATCAGTCGACGTTCGCAGCGATGAACCGGGAAAAGTTATTGTCACCATTCTATCAACAGAGGGTGATGGTACTGCTGTTCGCAGGGAAAGCGTACCAGAAAACAAAATAACGGTAACTGACGGAAAAGCAACGCTGCCAGGCAAAAGTATTGACCATCTGGTTGTCAAAGACGTTTCCGGCGGTCAGACATACAAAGAAAACTTTGACTATACCTTTGATAAAGCGAATTCGCTGCTTGCAGTTACTGTTGACTCCAAAATATCAAACAACACCGTGCTGCTGGTTTCCTATGAACGGGCAGACGTACTGGAACTGGTAGAGCTGGCGCTCAACCATGAGGATGCCAGACCTCTGACTGACCATGTGAGCGTGGTTTCGGCGGAAATTATCAAATACAGCATTTCGGCACATATCACCGTTTACGCCGGCCCGTCCTTCTCTGTGGTTGAGGACGCTGCCAACGATGCCATTAATATATACACCAATGAACGCCACGCTATGGGAGAACTGGTAGCTATTTCCGGCGTTTATCAGGCTTTGCACGTCAACGGCGTCAAAAAAGTACAGCTTGATCAGCCGTTACAGGATATTGAGACAACCAAATTGCAGGCAGCTTATTGCGAAAAAATCAGCTTAACAATGGAAATTTTTAATGAGTAACGAATTCAAGAGCCTGTTACCGCCAAATGCTTCAAAATTACTGAGAGATTTAGAGAAAACCGGCAGCAGACTTTCCTTTCTGGAAATTTTGAACCGTTATCTGCGAAATCCTGAAAAATGTCCGGAACATCTTCTGCCGTGGCTGGGTTGGGCTTTATCGGTAGACGTTTGGAATGAGACCTGGGCGGAATCTATCCGGCGCAATGTCATCAAGGCCAGCATCAGCGTTCATCGGCACAAGGGTACGCTCGGCGCCCTCAAACGGGCATTGGAAGCCTTTGAATTTGACCATGTCACAATTGAGGAATGGTTTGATTATGGCGGTGATCCTTATACATTCCGGGTTTTTATCGAAGTTGTAACTGAGGGATTTGACATCAATGACCTGACGGAAGTTCAGGCGGTCATTAACCAAACCAAGAATGTCCGCTCTCATCTAGAGATGCTGCGGGCTTTTCTGTGTACGACTTCGGAAACGCCCCGGCTGGGAAGTGCTTTTTCTACCGGAGAAATAACAACAATTTACGGTCTTGAGGTTTTTGAGATATGACAGATGCCGCTGCAGCAAAAGAGTTTTATTCAATCGTTACGCAAAAAGGGCTTGAAAAGCTGGCTAAGACCAAAGTAACCGGTAAAAACGTCAGCCTGACCCATATGGCTGTCGGCGACGGAAACGGTAACTATTATACCTTGGATAAAAGCCAGACAGAGCTGGTGCGGGAACTACATCGTTGCGAACTCACTCTGGTACAAGTAGACAGCAAATATCCCAACCAAATTATTATTGAGGCCGCTGTTGCCGCCGAAATCGGTGGCTTTTTTATTCGGGAAATCGGTATCTTTGATGAAAACAGCGACTTGTTTGCTGTCGGTAAATATCCGGTAACCTATAAGCCGCAGAGCGAAAGCGGTTCATCCAAAGACCTGTATATCCGCATGGTGCTTGGTTTTTCGGAAGCTCCGAATATTGACATCTATATCAATCCACATAATTCGGTAGTCAGCTCGGACAAGTTTGAAGCTCTGCAACTTAAACTGGACGATTATGCCCTGAAAGATTTCAGTAACGCGGCAGAACACCAGAAACTCCCCGGATTACAAGGCGGAAATACTACAGAACGGTATCATCTGTCCAAACACGAACAGTCAACGGTTTCCTCTCTGGATGTCCTGATTGCTGGCGACAATAAAGACAAAACCGTTATTCTTAACGAAAAAGGCGATGGTTTTACGGTTACGCCGTCCAAAGAAATCTTCCAGAATATCTTTGTCGTCACAGGAAATACAGTTGAGGTATTCGAAAAATACTCAATCTATAAGAAAACCATCAGCGCTAATACTGCTTTGGACTTCAATGTTACCAAGGCAAACATCTATCAGAAAGTCATTACTTTTGAGCTTTTTATTGAGATGCCGACTAAATTTAATGTCTCTTTCGTTCAGGCGGCAAAGATACATTGGCTAAACGATGATGTGGCAGAGTTTGACGAAGCCGGAAATTATCTGCTGGCTTTCCGTTCCTTTGATAATGGCGCTTCTTGGATAGGCAGCTTACAGGGAATGTGGACATGACGATTAAAACCAAAATCACGCCTTTGGGAAGTGGCTTTTGTATAGATAAAACGCCCATCCGATTTGATCATACAGGCGTCTTTCAGGAATATGTTGTTCCGATAGGAGTTAAGAAGATAAGCGTTGACTGTGTTGCTGCGAAAGGGTTTGGCACTACGGCCGGTGGCGGCCGTGTCGAATGTATTTTAAGCGTAAAGCCAAAGCAGATTCTGTATATTTATGTCGGAGGTGTTCCCTCTGCTCGGGAAATCCCTTCATATAATGCCTCAGATATTCGCTCCTCGGCAGAAAATATCACAGATGCGTCATCTTTGACTCATCGGTTAATTGTTGCCGGAGGAGCTGGTTCACAGGGAAGCAGAGGTCCATCCGGTGGTGCCGGAGGCGGCTTAACTGGTGGTACCGGTGGTAATGGCTATCGTGGCGATTCTGGTGGATTTGGCGGAACACAAGAAGCCGGAGGCAGTGGCGGTTTAGGTCAAAGTGTTAGTGTCGGACACTATCATAATGGGCTAAACGGATCCTTTGGAATTGGTGGCGCAGGAAATGTCTGCGGTTATGAAGGAACGACCGGTGCCGGTGGCGCAGGTTGGTATGGCGGCGGTTCAGGAGCTGGCGACTGGAATAAAAATGGCGGATACACTGCCGGTGGTGGCGGCGGATCTTCCTATACCAATCCAACACTTTGTTCTGAAATCAAGCATACACAAGGCTTTAATACCACCGGAAATGGTTATGTCATAATCACGCCCATCTAAACTTTAATTCTTCAACTTTAATGCCCTTTTGAGGGCATTTTTTATTATATGAAAGGAAAAAATATGCCGGATCAATATCTGCACGGCGTTGAAGTCATCGAGATTGACGACGGCGCGAGGGCTATTAAAACAGTCAAATCATCCGTCATCGGGCTTGTCGGCACAGCTCCGCAAGGGCCGGTCAATACACCGATCCTCATCAACGGTTCTCCTACCGAAGCGGTAAAATACTTCGGAAACCATGTTGACGGCTTCACTATTCCCCGCGCGTTGGATCAGATTTTTGATCAGACCGGTGCAATGGTCGTTGTCATCAATGTTGCTGATAAAACAAATTCTGAACAAAAATCTGATATCAAACAGGACAATATAAAATTTGATGATTATGGAGAAATCGTCCTTGATCATAAGATTGTATCGGATGTCGTCGTCAAAAAGGCCGATGAAAGCGTTATTTACACGGAATCTACTGATTATACGTTAGATGCTTTTAATGGAATTCTTATCAAAACCGGAGAATCGACCATTCCGGAAAAAGAAGCTCTGATGGTAAGCTACAAATATCTGGATACCTCTAAAATCAAATCCAGCAATGTTGTGGGCGGGGCTAACGCCGATGGAACATATCGCGGCGTCAATTGCCTCTTAGCCGCTCAGACCGAAGTCAGCGTTCAGCCCAGAATCCTGATTGCTCCCGGATTTACACATAATCGGCCGGATGATGACGGCGAAACACTGGCAAATCCTGTTGTTTCCGAACTTCTGGGAATTGCCGAACGGTTGAAAGCCGTCATTATCGCCGATTGTCCGGATGGCAGCGAGCAGGATGCAATAAAATATCAGAAATGTTTTGGTTCTGCCCGTGTTTACAGCGTTTATCCGTGGGTCAAAATCCAGGACGAAAACGATCAGATTGTCAGTTTTCCGTCTTCTGCCGCGGTTGCCGGGCTGTTGGCTAAATCCGACAATGAGCGCGGCTTCTGGTGGTCCCCTTCCAACACGACCATCAACGGCATTATCGGCATATCGAAGCCAATTGATTTTGCTTTAGGCAATACAAGCTGTAAGGCAAACTTCTTAAACGAAAACAAAGTTGCAACAATCATTCAAGAGGATGGCTTCCGTCTCTGGGGCAACCGAACGGCCTCCGCTGACGAAAAATGGGCGTTTCTTTCCGTCCGGCGGACTGCCGATATGATAAACGACAGCTTGCAGAAAGAACATTTGTGGGCGGTGGATCGCTATATTACCAAAACCTACGTCGAAGACGTCTGCGAAGGTGTCAACAATTATCTCCGGTATCTTAAAAACATCGGGGCCATTATAGATGGCAAATGTTGGGCAGACGCAAGCATCAACACGCCGGATCAGGTTGAACAGGGAAAAGTGACCTTTGATTTTGACTTTACCCCGCCGTATCCGGCAGAACACATAACTTTCCGCTCCCGGATGGTTAACGACTACCTTGAAGAAATCTTCAAATAACGGAGAAAATCATGACAGCAAAAGTCTTAAAAAACTTTTCGCTTTTCGTTGATGGCCGAGGCTATGCCGGAAAAGCGGAAGAAGTCACGCCGCCGAAACTTACAATCAAAACCGAAGAATTCCGCGGCGGTGGGATGGATGCCCCGATCGATATCGACTTGGGCATGGAAAAAATGGAATGTCAGTTTACGCTGGTTGATTTTGACGCGGAACTGATGAAACTCTTCGGTTTGGTTGACGGAAACGCGGTGCAAGTCACGCTCCGCGGCGCTTTGTGTGATGACAATTCGGTCACCCCAATGGTTATCAGCCTGCACGGAATGTACAAGGAACTTGACTTCGGCAAATTCAAAGCCGGAGACAAAGGTACCTTAAGCGCCTCCGTTTCCTGCCGCTATTACAAACTCAACATCAACAACAGCGATGTTATTGAAATCGACGTCGATAACATGATCCGAAAAATCAATGGTACCGACGTTATGTCTGAAATCAGAGATGCATTGGGAATTTAATCATGGAAAATACAACAAAATTAGAACTTCTGTTTCCGGTTACAGTAAACGGAACCGCTTATCAAGCCTTAAATATCCGCCGTTCAAAAGTCAAAGACCGTTTGGCGGCTTCAAAGCTCAATCTGAGCGATGAAGAACGCGAAATCAGGCTCTTATCAAATCTTTGCGAAGTAGCACCTGAAGTTCTGCAAGAGCTGGATGAGAAAGACTATCAGGCTCTGCAACGGGCTTATTTGGATTTTTTCAAATAAAGGGCGACCTCCAAGAAGCCGTAATAACCCTCTCATACATTACCCACTGGTCTTTGTCCGAGATTTTGGACTTGGACGAGGAAGATTTTGTCGGCTGGTATGAAAAAGCCGTTAAATTTTATGAAAGTATAAATAATGGCTGATACCAGAGCCGCAGTATCAATCTTAATCGGAGCCAAACTTGGCAGTACATTCAAAAATTCTTTTACCACTGCCGATAAACAGCTCTCCAAACTCGGAGCGACGATTAAGAGCGTAGAGGGAAAAGCGGCGCAAATTGAGGCCTACAAACAGCAATCCCGTGCTTTGAACCAAGTCGGACAGGCTTATAAAGAAGCACGGGAACGGCTGAACCGCCTCAAACAGGAGATGAATACAGCCGGAGCTCCGACTAAAAGTCTGTCTCAGGATATTAAAAAGGCTGAAAGAAACTTTGACAAGGTCAAAACAACCTTCCAAACGGTAGGACGTCAGACGCGTGAAATGGGAAGCGCGTTGCGGCAGGCCGGCATTGATACCCGCACGTTGACCCAAGAAACCAATGCGCTCGGTAGATCCCTGAACACGCTCAAAGCCCGTCAGGCTCAGATACAGAGGATTGACAATGCCAAAGCTGCTAATCTGGCCAGACGTTCGTCCATGCGTTCACAGATGTTTGATGCCGTCGCACTGGGGACAGCACTATACGGCACAATCAAACCCGCTGTTGACTTTGAATTTGCAATGGCTAAAGTCGGCGCGATTACCAGCGAGGCGGCAGATAGCCAGGGATTTAAATCGCTTACTGAATTAGCGCGAGAACTTGGACGAACAACGCAATATACTTCGGCACAGGCTGCGGAAGCCATGCAGTTTCTTGGTATGGCTGGTTTCAATACCCAGCAAATTCTTAAAGCTACCCCGGCAGCACTTAATTTGGCAATTGCCGGAAATATGGACTTGGGCAGGACTGCTGATATTGCTTCCAATATTTTAACCGGATTTGGTATTAAAGCTGAGGAAACTACCAGAGTAACAGACGTTTTGGCACAGGCAGCCAGAACAACCAACGTCGATGTCTCTATGTTGGGAGAAACCATGAAGTACGCAGCGCCGGTGGCTGCGGCTGTGGGCGGAACTTTGGAAGAAACGGCCGTTTTGGCAGGTGTGCTCGGCGATGCAGGTATTCAGGCGACGATGTCAGGTACCATGCTCCGCGCGGCCTATCTGCGATTAGCCGCTCCGGTTGGCAAAGGGGCTAAAGTTCTGGAGAAAATGCGGAAAGAACTTCATCTGACAGCAGAGGAAATGCCCGATGTTGCCAAGCAGGCTGCTTATACGCAGGCACATTTAACCCAGATGGGGGTTAAAATCTTTGACAGCAACGGCAAAATGCGGTCAATGATTGACATTCTGCGGGATATGAATGTTGCCCTGAAAGATGCCAGTGATGAAGAAAAACTGTCTGCTGTTAAGGCTATTTTTGGTGATCGTGCTGCGCCCGGCGCTTTGAATATCTTTAAGAGCATACAGACGATGCGACTGGATGAAGTTCTGGATAAGATCAATCACTCGCAGGGTGCGGCTCAGGAAATGGCTGATCGTATGAAAGCAACCACCTATGGTGCCTTTCTGGAACTGAAATCAGCACTTGAAAGCATCTCTATTTCTTTTGGATCGGTTTTACTTCCGACTTTGGCCAAAACAATGCGAACTTTTGCCGGATGGGCTAACTCCGTCAGTAAATGGGCAGAAGAACATCCGAATGTCAGCAAAGTAATCGGTTATACTGTTATCGGTCTGATCAGCCTTAAAGTTGCGGCGATTGCCGTCGGATATGCCTTTACCTTTGCGGCCAGCCCGGTACTTTCTGTCCTTGGGCTTATTGCAAACTTTAGAGCAGCCCGAGCAATGGCTCAGCTGAGTGCTTATAAAAATGGTATCTTAGGTATCGGAACCGGCTTTAAGGAATTGGGAAAAGCTGTCGGGATTCTTTTCAAAGGCTCTTTTTCGGCTTTGAAGTTTTTGGGCGCGGTTATTTCAAAACATCCGATAATTTTTGCAATTACAGCAATAGCTGCCGGGGCTTTACTTATTATTAAATATTGGGAACCGATTAAGGCATTTTTTGTAAATCTCTGGGAAGGAATTTCTGCTGGAGCGCAGAAAGTATGGGAAAAAATCAAAAAAGTTACCGAGCCGCTTGCCAAATTGAAACAGGCAGTCGGAAGCGTTTGGAACAAGCTGTTTGGCAGTGATGATGACAAAAAGGCTGTCCCTGCGACAGCACGCCAGCCTGAAGTCGGTCAGGCCGTTGTTGCGGATGTCGGAAAAAATATCGATCCGCTCAACAGCAAGGTTAAGACGGCAATTGCCAACGACAATTCTGCCCGGACGACGGTTCATAACAATATCACAGTCAACGCGGCCAAAGGCATGGACGAAGCGACGCTGGCCAGAGAAGTCGGCCGTGTGATGGATGAACGAGAACGCCAAATGGCAAGCAGAAAAAGGGCATTAAACTATGGTTAACGTAGATTTAAGCGTGGTCGGGGCAATTCTGAATGAAACCGGACGTCTGAAAACATCAATACCGATTGACAATATGATGCTGCTCGGAGCTTACCGGTTTTGCCTTAAAAATGCTTCGTATCAGACTTTGAAACGGCAAAATGAGTACAAATGGGCAGAATTGGAGCGTATTAACACCAATCCGTCTCTGCAGTTTACCGGGTTCGGCAGTGAGACAATCAGCTTGGACGGGATCATTTATCCGCAGCTTTTCGGCGGGCTCCGGCAGCTCAATCTGATGCGGACGTCGGCAATGCAGGGGAAACCGCTGATGCTGATTTCCGGTTATGGCTTTGCATTTGGGCAATGGTGTATCACCTCCGTACAGGAGAATCAGACAATTTTCTTCAAAGACGGTACGCCGCGGCGGATTGATTTCACCATAAATCTGAAGAAGTACGGCGATGACAAGAAGCGCGGCATTATGGGAATTGTGCAAAAGGTCGGGAAATACTTATGATTATTTACAATACCAAAGACGGCGATGTTTTGGATGACATCTGCTACCGCTTTTACGGACATCTGGACGGTACGGTTGAAAAGGTGCTGGAAGCCAACGATTTTCTAGGTTTTCAGCCACCTGTGTTACCAGCTGGACTGAAAATCCAGCTGCCGGAAATTAACGACAAAAAATCAACCCAAACTGTCAGGTTATGGTAATGCAGCCGGTTTTTAAAATTCTTGCCAATAATGATAATGTCACTGAACTGATTAAAGAACGGTTAATCCGGCTTTCAATCACGGATGAAATCGGCTTTGTGTCTGACGCGGCGACAATTGTCATGGACAATCATGACGATCAGGTGGAAGTTCCGGCACGTGGGACTGAACTGGAAGTCTATCTCGGCTATGACGTGGATGCGCTGGTTAAAATGGGCAAATTTATGGTCGACGAAGTCGAACTTGCCGGGCCGCCGAACCAAATCAGCATTACGGCCCGCTCTTCTGACACTTTTGAGAAAAGTAATCTGGGAAGCATTGTCAGTCCTAAAAGCCGATCATGGCATGACATAACCTTCCCAGACATGGTGGCTGCCATAGCCAAAGAAAACAAACTGTCCCCTCTGGTCTCGCCAAGACTTGAGGGGATTATTGTTGACCATATTGACCAGACAGAAGAAAGCGACCTTGCATTTCTCAATCGTGTTGCGCAAACGGTTGATTCTTATGTGAAACCAGCTGACGGCAAGCTGATTGTAGCCCCGATCGGCACGGCGATTTCTCCGAAAAAGGAAGAAAAGCCGATGCCAACCACGGAACTGGACGTTACAGACATTAACAGCTGGCGGATAAGAATCGCCGAACGCAACAAAATCAACAGCGTCGAAGTTAAGTATCACGACAAGAAGAAGGGCATCCTTGACACGGTTCGCACAGGAAAAGGAAAGCCCTGCTTTTGTGTTCCGCATACCTATGCTTCGGCGACAACCGCGATGCGGATTGCCAAATCAAAACTGGCGGCGCTTATTCGCGGCATTTATGAGCTTGAGCTGACAGTTGCCGGAAATACGGCAATCTGTGCCGAAAGCATCATAAAAATCTCCAATCTGACCCAAGCAGCCAATGGCGAATGGATCATCAAATCGGCTACTCACGAACTCTCTAATTCGGGATATGTCACTCAAATCAACGCAATTATAAAGGATTAAACATGGATATTACAAATCTGGACGCCAATGTCTGGCAGTATTTCTTTGCCTTCATGGAACATAACAAAATCTTTACGCTTATCTTGGTTTTTATGGCCGCTGTTTTTTTGCTGCTTATCAAAAAAATCGTGAAAATCCCCTGTAACATTTTCACCGGCAAGATTGACAGTACCAAAATGATGCTCTCGGAATGGGAAAAGGACATTCTTATTTTTTCCGGAAACAAACATCATTTTGCCGATGATTACGCCAAAAACATCCTGTTCAATCGGTTGGCAGAAAAAATCCTGCGCAGCTATTACCTTTGGAAAAGACAGGAATTGGATGACATTAAACAGAAAAAGTTGTCTGTTGACACAGCTGCTTCGTCTGAATATCAGACATCCAAACTGGATGCTACCCGTCAAAAATGGCAGGCGGAATTTACGGCTTGGTGCAAATTTCAGGGAATCACCAAAGATAAAATCAAACATATTATTCGGGCTTATAACAAGGTTTCGGCCGGAGATATTAAGGCTTTAACCTTTATGCTGACCCGCTTCAACGGCAACTACAATTACCTCAACCTCTGTATTTATGCGGTTTTGAACGCTATTGAGTTCGACCTGGAACAGGCTTCTGCCTCGTTTAACGGGGATTTGGCCGGTATCAAAATTGACGGATACACAATCAAAGGAGGTCATCATGGCACTGAGAAAAATTGATAAAATCATTGTTCATTGCGCAGATACTCCGGATGGCAAAGACTTTACCATTAAAGATATTGACCGCTGGCATAAGGAACGCGGCTGGCAATGCTGCGGATACCATCATGTCATCAGATTGGACGGAACGATTGAAAACGGACGTCCTCTGGCTCAGATCGGCGCTCATTGCAAAGGTTATAATGAAAACAGCATTGGTATTTGCCTGATTGGCCGCCGGGAATTCACACCGGCTCAGCTGGTCTCGTTGAGAAATCTTATCGGCTCTTATCGGAAACTCTTTCCCGGTTCAGAAATATTCGGACATTATGAGTTATGCCGGTATAAGTCTTGCCCCAACTTTAATGTAAAGGACTGGTACTATGGCGGAATTTTTAAACAAATTTAAGGCCTGGATTATTGCCGGAGTTGGTCTTTTGCTTTACTGGCTGGGCCGAAAAGATGAAAAAATTAAACAAATCGACACTAAACAGAAAGGACAGCTCAATGCGATACATCAAGCGAACATGGCTCGCAATGCTCGTTTTGAGTCTGAGCGAATTAAGCGGCTGCACGACAAATATCGCCGACCTTGAATTCTGCCAAATATATGAACCGATTTTTGCCGATTATGACCATGACACGCAGGAAACCATAGATCAGATTGACCGCAACAATCTGGTCTATGATGACCTTTGCACCTGAAAAATCCCCCTACTCTACGGAGTAGGGGGATTTTTGTCGTTTAAATACCTCCTTAAATTGCTTTTCTGATCAAATCCTGACTGGCCGCCAGAGAATACATATCGCTGACATTCTCAGTCGGATTAGACAAGGCATCTGTTGAAGCCGAATTGCTGATGCTAAAGCTGTTCATTGCCTGAATCAGTTGGTCTGCATTGCTAATATCCAGCGTGCTGCCATCGTGGAACTCAATGGTTTCAACCTTATTGGGGGCTGAGCCAAACTGATTATTAATCTGAATTCCCTTAATTTCATCACCGTTAATGGAGATTTTCAGATTATTGCCTATTTTTTCAAACGACAAATCATTCTGACTGATACCTTCACCAAAGACAATTTTATCATTGCCTCCGGATTCCGAAATGGTATCAAAACCATCACCTAAGTTATAAATGTAGGTATCGTCACCATTACCGCCATTCAGGATATCATTACCGATGCCACCGATTAAGGTATCATTTCCTTCTCCGGCATTAATGGTGTCGTGACCTCCATTACCGTAAATGATATCATTATAAGATGTTCCATTGACAGTTTCATCAGCATTGGTTTGTTGCAGAATCTGTCCCTGTGTTGACAAATTGTGTGTTGAACCATCGGCAAACTGGAGCTTTTCGACCTGATTATTAACATTGCTGTAGAAATTATTAATCAAAATACTTTGATAAGGATCATTGCCAATCCAAATTTTCAGATTGTTTCCTTCCTGCGTAAAGGTCAAATCGCTCTGTGCAATCCCTTTACCGAATTTGATTATATCATTTCCTCGAGTTTCGTTGATTGTATCAGCCCCGTCTCCAAGATTATAGATATATGTATCTCGTCCATAACCGCCGCTGAGCGTATCATCTCCGATCCCACCAACAATCGTATCATCACCATCACCAGCATCAATGGTGTCATTGCCACCTCTACCGTAGATGGTATCATCATTATCAGTCCCGTTGATGGTTTCTCCGCCATTATATTGTTCAAATGTCAGAGAATCATTAACTAAATCCAGTACCGAATTATCGGCAAACTGGAGCTGCTCAATGCGCGTATCAACACCGGCGAACTGATTAACCAGCAGAAAACCTTGATCTACATTATTATTTATCAAGATACGGAGATTGTTTCCTTCTCTGATAAATCTGAGATTTTCAAGGGCAACTCCCGTTCCTAAAACAATTTTATCAGCTCCGGATGTTTCCGTAATCGTATCAAAGCCGTCACCCATATTATATATATAAGTGTCATCTCCGTTTCCGCCGTTCAGATTATCGTTGCCCAATCCTCCGGTAATGGTATCATCACCTTCACCGGTATTGACCGTATCATTGCCGGCAGCAGCATTAATCGTATCATTAAAATCCGTGCCGGAAATTGTCTCGTCAATATTGTTCTGATTAAATGTAAATCCTTTATTAATCAGGCTTAATGTGCTTTCATCTGCAAACTCAATACTTTCGATTTTTGAGGTACCGGCAGCGAACTGATTTTTCAGTAAGAAACCCTGCAATTTGTCATTATTGATAATAATTCGCAAATCATTGCCTTCCCGGCTGAATGACAGCATATCTGCCGTGATGCCGGTACCGAGGACAATTTTGTCCGTCCCATCAGTGTCAGAAATTGTGTCAAAACCATCACCGAGATTATAAATATATGTATCATCACCAACACCACCGGCTAATGTATCGTTACCTTCGCCGCCAACCAATGTATCATTGCCGTTTCCAGCGTCAATAACATCGTTGCCTTTTCCTCCGTAAACTGTATCGTTTCCAGCCAAAGCATTAACTGTATCATTACCGTCGTTGGCATAGATAACATCATTAAAGTTGGTGCCATTAATGGTATCAAAAGTATCTCCCTGACTGAAAGTTAGGCCATTTTCGTTTAAGATATGCTGAGTTCCATCTTTAAATTTCAGGGTAAAGTTCTTATAGCTGTCATTGTTGAAGAACTTTGATAAGTTAAGACCTTCCATAGGATTGTTATTGATTGTTATATAAAGATTTTCGCCAATCTTCGTGAAGGTTAAATCATCAAAATCAATGCCGTCTCCAAATTCAACGGAATTCTGTCCGGAATTATCTTCTATGGTATCAAAACCGTCACCACTGTTCCAGCGATATGTATCATTACCGGCTCCGCCATAGAGCATATCGTTTCCTTGGCCGCCAATTAAGATATCTTTACCGCTTCCGCCAGACAAAGTATCTTTTCCATTATTGCCATAAATAACATCATCATAGGATGTTCCAGTAATATTGTCATCGGTATCCCATTGATCTAAAGTCAAGCCGGCAGTAGCCAGATTTACAGAACTGTTATCGGCAAATTTAAGTGTTTCGATTTTGTTATCATCCGAAGCAAAGAAATTAACCAGTTTCATTCCTTGGGCAAGGTCATTATTGATAATCAGCCACAAATCATTGCCGTTTCTGCGGAATCTTAAATCATCCTTGGAAATTCCCTCGCCAAAGATAATTTGGTCTTTGCCGTTAGGATCTATAATTGTATCAAATCCATCACCGAGGTTGTAATAATAAGTATCCCGGTCATAACCTCCGGTTATTGTGTCATTACCTTGGCCTCCGGTAATATCATTATAACCGTCACCGGCATTGATAATATCATTTCCAATTCCTCCGGTTAATATATCATCATCAGCCGTGCCATTGAGAGTCAAATTTACTTCCGGCAACTGGGATAATGGTAAATCCGTTGACAAGGCCTGTGTTGTTCCATCGGCAAATTTGAGAGTAAAGTTTCGATATGAAGGTGAACCAAAGAAATTGCATATCTGCATTCCTTGGTTTCTGTCGCCATTTACAAAGATGTACAAATCATCTCCATTTGTCGAATCATTCTCACTGCTTCTTTCAAAAGTCATGTTTTCTAAGCTTATTCCTTCGCCAAACTGAATAACATTAGTTCCAGAAGCATCACTGAGGTAATCAAAACCATCATCCTGATTCCAGATATAGATATCGTTACCATTTCCTCCCTTAAGAGTATCGTTGCCTTTACCGCCGATAAGAACATCATCTCCATTATTGCCGTTGATGGTATTATCTTGGCTATTGCCGGTAAGGATATCAGCGTAGCTATACCCATCTAATACAGTTTGTCCCTCAGGCAAAGCAAGAGTAAAGCCATTATCTTTAGGTACAAATGTTGAACCGTCTGAAAATTTGAGGGTAAAGTTTCGATATGAAGGTGAACCAAAGAAATTGCATATCTGCACTCCTTGGTTTCTGTCACCATTTACAAAGATGTACAAATCATCTCCATTTGTCGAATCGTTTTTGTTGCTTCTTTCAAAGGTTAGGTTTTCTAAGGCTATTCCCTCACCAAATTCGATAATATTATTTCCAGAACTATCACTGATATAATCAAAACCATCTCCAAAGTTCCAAACATAGGTATCATTATCATTTCCTCCCTTAAGGATATCATTGCCTCTGCCGCCAATAAGAATATCATTTCCGCTACTGCCATTTATGGTATTGTCTTGACTATTTCCAGTCAGAGTATCAGCATGGCTATACCCATCCAATACAATTTGTCCCTCTGGCAAAGCAAAATCAAAACCACTATCTTTAGGGATAAATGTTGATCCATCGGCGAATTTGAGGCTGAAGTTTTGATATACAGTGGAACCGAAGAAATTATATAAATTCATTCCCTGATTTCTATCTCCATTTACAAAAATGTATAAATCGTCCCCGTTTGTCGAATCACCTTTGTTACTCCGTTCAAAGGTCAGATTTTCTAAAGTTATCCCTTCACCAAACTGGATGATATTGTTCCCGGAACTATCACTGATATAATCAAAACCATCTCCTATATTCCAGATATAGGTATCATTTCCGTTTTCTCCCTTAAGAGTATCGTTGCCTTTACCACCAATAAGAACATCATCTCCATTATTGCCGTTGATGGTATTATTTTGGCTGTTGCCAGTTAATATATCATTATGATTAAAACCATTTAATGTTATTTGGCCTTCGGGTAAAGCAAAATCAAAGCCATTGTCTTTTGGGATAAATGTTGAACCATCAGTGAATTTGAGGGTAAAGTTTTGGTATGATGACGAACCGAAGAAATTATATAAATTTATTCCCTGATTTCTATCTCCATTTACAAAAATGTATAAATCGTCCCCGTTTGTCGAATCACCTTTGTTACTCCGTTCAAAGGTCAGATTTTCTAAAGTTATCCCTTCACCAAACTGGATGATATTGTTCCCGGAACTATCTGTGATACGGTCAAAGCCATTTCCGAGATGCCAAATATAAGTATCATTACCATTACCTCCAGAAAGGTTGTCATTTCCTCTATCGCCAATTAAAATATCGTTGCCACTGCTACCATTTATAGTGTTATCTTGGTCGTTTCCAGCCAATATATCATTATGGTTAAAACCATTTAATGTTATTTGACCTTCCGGCAAAGTAAAATCAAAACCACTGTCTTTAGGGATAAATGTTGATCCATCGGCGAATTTGAGGCTGAAGTTTTGATATGCCGTAGAACCGAAGAAATTATATAAATTTATTCCCTGATTTCTATCTCCATTTACAAAAATGTATAAATCGTCCCCGTTTGTCGAATTGTTCTCATTACTCCGTTCAAAGGTCAGATTTTCTAAAGTTATCCCTTCACCAAATTGGATGATATTATTCCCAGCAGTATCAGTAACACGATCAAAACCGTCTCCAAAGTTCCAGATATAAGTATCATTGCCATTACCTCCAGAAAGGTTATCATTGCCTTTGCCACCAATTAATATGTCGTTACCACTTTCACCATTTATGGTATCATTTCCTCTGTTCCCATAAATAATATCGTCATATGATGTTCCGGAGACTTTATCATGTCCATCACTTTGCTGTAATGTTAAACCTGTAGTTAAGTCGGTAATGGTTCCATCAATAAATTCTAGTTTTTCAACTTGATAATGTTCATTTCTAAAAAAGTCTTGAATTATAATTCCCTGACTTATGTCATTGAACAAGGTTATAACTAAGTTATCGCCTTTTCTAGAGAAAATAGTATCTGAAGGGGTAATGCCTTCGCCAAATTTTATTTTATCATTCTTACCTTCTGTTGAGCTACCTTGGTAATCATAAATAGTATCCAGACCATCTCCGATATTGTAGATATAAGTATCATCCCCGGCACCACCTTCTAAGCGGTCATTTCCTGTACCGCCAATTAAAATGTCGTTACCGTTTTCTCCTTTTATGGTATCGAATCCAGCTCCGCCGTAAATCGTATCATTACCATTTCCGGAATTAACGGTATCATTTCCACCATTGGCATAGATTGTATCACCAAAGTCTGTTCCGGTAATCGTTTCTCCTGTACTTAGTTGCTTCAGAGTTAAAGCAATTTCTGATAAATGAACTTGGGAGCCATCAATAAAAGTCAATTCTTCAATTTTGTAATTCAAATTGCTGGTAAGAAAATCCTGAATAATTATGCCCTGATTAGGATTATTTTTAATAAAAATCTTCAAATCACTGTTGTTTACACATTGAAATGCTAAATCGCTGAAAGAAATCCCATCACCAAAAGAAATTGTATCATTATTTCCGGCGTCATAAATGGTATCCAGACCATCTCCTAGGTTCCAGATATAAGTATCGTCGCCAGCACCACCGTTCAATTTATCATTACCGGCACCGCCATAAATAACATCATTACCGGCATTGGCATTAATGGTATCATCTCCTTTTTCACCACTTAAGAAATCGCCTCCAGATGTTCCGCTTATTTTATCATTGCCATTTGTTCCGCTGATAGTTACAAAACCGCCGACTGAAACAGGAGCAGCATTCCATGCAACCCGAACATGTTCATAATCCCAAACAGTTCCATCTGCAAACTCAATTGTATCAACCGTATTTGTTGTTGTTCCTGCTTCCAAGAAATAACCATAAACAGTTACGGTATCCGCGCCGTTGTGCAAGCTGAGAATTAGATCATTTGCTCGTCTTAAAATTGTTACATCTGATGGACTGATTCCTTCGCCAAACAAAATTTTATCTGGGTTTGTCCCTTTTTCATCTGTGCTTGAATTATCAATAGAATCTTTCCCCCAAGATCCTTCAAAAAAGTAAGTATCAGAACCATTCCCTCCGACCAGATAATCATTTCCTGTGCCACCGATTAATGTATCGTTGCCATTTTCACCATATATTTTATCATTGCCGGCCAAGCCATTGATATAGTTATCGTCATCCGTACCATAAATAATATCACTTCCATTGCTGATTTTGTTTTCCAGCTTACCAAAATTTAAATAATATTCTTGTAAGTTATTAGTTTCAGTAGCTTGATTTTGAAAAGCGGTATTAATCGCATCAACCATCATATTTTGTTGTTCGATAATATCTTCCAAAAAATGTAAGGTAGTAATTGCGCTATCAAGATTTGTTTCTGCCAAGCTATTTAAAATATTGACGGCGCCGGAAATATCAATATCCCAAACCTGAGTTTCTTCATTCCATGTCAGCTTGATATTTTCAAGGAGTGTTTTGCAATGTGTCTGAGCTTCTAATTCGTTAGAAACATATGCAGCTAAAATGTCATAACCCTGCAACAGATATTTTGCGGCCTGTTCATGTGGATTTTGATCTTCACGTCCAAACCAATAACGATTAGAATATTTTTCTCCGAGAAATCGTTCTAATGCTTCTAGGTAACGGGCATCTTCAAGCGGATTATTATCATCGGCGAAATAACTTGGTTTACGGCTAAGCGGATCAATATCTTGAACTCCTGTCCAGTGGAAAATGATTTTGTCAATCATTCCCTTACGGACTGCTGCATTCGTTTCTGTCATGTATTGTTCAATTAGGGCTTTTAATTCTCCACTTTCATCCTGAGCCATGGCTTCTTGCAAAGAACAGACATTGCCGAATCCTGAAATGTTGGGCATATCTTTAATATTATCCGGAATTGTTATTTCTACTTTATTTACTGTATCTGCATAGTCAGCATCAAACCAAACATCATGAATCGAACCAGTTGTTCCATCTGCTTTGATAAATGTTCCGGTTTGGTTGTGCTGATTACCATTTTCATCAGTAGTTGTCGAATCTTGGTAATCCAAATTAATACCACTGACACCTGCTTGCGTTAGAGTCAGCAATTCGCCTTCATCAACAATGCCGTTCCCATTGGAATCTTTCCATACTTTTACATCGTCCCATGCCGTATCGGAACTGTTAAAAACACCATCATTGTTGGAATCCAAATCAGCCAACGCTTCAAAACCGTTAGCAGCTTTTTCTCCAGACGAAAGAACGGAGTTATTACCAAACAACTCCGTTCCATTATCAATCTGTCCATTTCCATTTATATCTCTAACCAGCAATCCATCATCCTTACCAACCCAGCCGGTACTTTCAGCAAAGCCATTATTATCATGATCAAAATGGACTGTAGAATTTTCTTTATTAGTCTCAACAGTACCATCTCCATCTAAGTCAATTACCAGCGGTGATAATTGTTTCTTAGCGGTGGAAACTTTATCTTTTATACTTGGAATTGGTGATTTAGGAGATGTGTTTGAATTTCCTAAATTTACTTCTTTAGGATCCGTAGTCATATACATGTCTAATGGACAATAAGCTATAACATGTTGTCCTAATGTTGATTTTAAACGAAAAGATACATTAGATATGCCATCACTACCGCCAACAGGAATAGATAATTCTTCATTCCCAATATAATATCCTTGCATAGTTTTTTGTACACCATCTTCCCAATAGACAATTTCATAATCTATTCCTCCACCAAAACCAGTATCTTGATTAATAAATTTAATCGGAACGTTTATTTTGTCATCATGTATGGTGATAATTCCTCCTGTAGAATACCAAGGGCTCCACCCTGCAATAGGAACAACAATATCTATGCCTTTCATGTTATATCTCCTTATAAAAGATTAAAAATATATCTACCTAATTTGTATCCAGTCCACTGCAACAATGATATACTTCCCATATTAGCAAGGAAGAATATGGAAATTAGAAAATAAACACATAATATCAAATTGATAACTTTACTTTTGTATGAAAGTAATTTTAAGTACATAAAAGTATAAAATGTTATAGATAAAGTCAGCCGTAGAAATCTTAACAGCAAAAAAGTGCTAGAGGTTGAAAATGGAATATATAATAAAACAAGTACCATTCCAACAATTAATTCCCCAAGAAAAAATAAAAATAATTTTGCAGCCATAATATTATCCTCCATTCTACCCAAGTTTGCTTTGTGCTAATTTTATTCCAATTAAAAAAAATGGAGAATAGCTACCACCAACGAATGTATAAGAAATTAAAGAAGATATATAAAAGATGATAAGACCTATATTTACTAATCTGATATGATTTGGAATTTTATTAGTTAGAATTATGTATATAGCTCTATAGCAATAAATTACATAGCATATTCCAAATAGGGTAATAAAATAAAAAATAATTGGAAAATATTTTACATAATTTAGAGCGGTGAAATTAGCTAATAAAAGTGTATAATACCCAAAAACTACTTGAATTATTAACAGGATAACAATTTTAAAAGTAGTTAGATTAAATATTTTTTGTAAAAATGTCCAACTAATCATAATAGAATTCCTAAATTCAGCCATATTTAAAAATAAAAACTTCCTAAGTTAAGCAGTTTTTGTTCAACGTAAAGCAGACTACATCCTTAAAAAAAACATTTTTTTTCATTCATAAGCATAACTTCAGCAAAATTATTTGAATTTAAAATGTCCTCTATTTGTGATTTAATTTCATCTTTGTTCACATCTATATCCTCCATTAATATTCATGTTCTGATTTTTTGATTCCATTCAATGAATCGACCATCCTCATCCCTGTAACATCTTTATAAAAGGCTCCCAAATTATTCTTAATATTAATATCGGCACCTGCTTTTATTAATAATTCAACAGATACTTTATTTTTAAAACCATAAGCTGTAAATAAAGGAGTATTTCCCGTTTCATCCTTCTGATTTACATTTGCACCTTTGGTTATTAAATACTTTAGAGGTTCTAATGTTATTTCTTCAGGATTCATTGCCGCAATATGTAGTGGTGACATTTTATGTCCATCGTCATTATTCCCATTTATTTTGGCTCCGTTATCGGCTAAATAACTTACAATCTCCATATAATATGGTACTAACTGTTTATTCATTACTTTGTATGCTGATTTAACATCTTTCTCTATTTTTTTTCTATCTTCGTTTGTGATCTCTTTACAAGGTTTAGAGATTATACCTAATAAATTACATTGTACTGCTCCTGAATCTATATAATCATTTGTCACTTTTATTATTTCTTTTTCTGTATTTTGCATTTGTAAAGGAAGACTTACTGCCCAATTTAAAGCAGACATAGATATATTTGGACAAGCCTGTTGGTTTACATTCGCTCCTGCATTTACTAAAATTTTTACTTTTTCAATCGCATAGGAAGGATAGTCCGCAGCATGTTCTCCCTTCGCGGCACTTTTAATTGCGGTATTTAGTAATGTATTACAATGATATGTCCTGTTAATGTCATATCCATTATTAACTAACCGTTGTACTTCAGCAGGAGTGCCATGCAGCACAATCTCATGAGCCTGTTCATCGCTGATTTGAGATGCTGTATTTTGCGCTTGAACTTTATTAACACTGAAAAGAATTATGGCCATAATTAATAATTTTGTTATTTTCATTTTTCCTCCAAATTAAAAACTTTTATTTATATAACAAAACCTTTGTCTGATAAGCAGGCAAAGGTTTGCTGATGTTAAAAAATCTGAAAAGTAGCCGAAATGAGCGAAACACCTGAAACAATGTCCGATGGAGGTAGTCCATGGAGATGGTCATTAATCGGCCATTCCGTATAATAGTTCATTACGCCCTCTCTCATTAAGAGTAATTTTGTTATTAGTTTCACTCTATAATTTTAATTATGCAAGAAAATTATTTTTTTGTTCTGTTAATGTCTTGTCATGTTTCTTCTTAAACCATTAGTAGTACTTGTTTTGAGCCTGTGGATAAAACTTTTGATTATTCTTATACGACAATTCTTTGTCAACAGGTATAAATTTTTGTTTTATTTCTTGCATGGAATTTGTCAATTTCAGTTTCTTTTTAGACTTCAGATTATCCGGTTATCAAGAAAAACTTGATAACCGGATAATGCTTGGTTGATTAGCTTGCTTTTCTGGTCAAATCCTGACTGGCTGCCAGAGAGTACATATCGCTGACATTTTCAGTCGGATTAGACAAGGCATCTGTTGAAGCCGAATTGCTGATGCTAAAGCTGTTCATCGCCTGTATCAGCTGATCAGCATTGCTGATATTCAGCGTACTGCCGTCATAGAATTCGATAGTCTCAATTTTGGAGGCATCATTCTGGAAATGATTATTAATCTGAATTCCTTTGTCATCCTTACCATTGACAGAAATCTTCAAATCGTTACCGATCTGTTCAAATGACAAATCACTTTGATTGATACCTTCACCAAAGACAATTTTATCATCGCCTCCGGTATCAGTAATGGTATCAAAGCCATCACCGAGATTGTAAACGTAGGTATCATCGCCGTTTCCTCCATTCAGAGAGTCATTACCAACGCCTCCGACGATCGTGTCATTGCCGTCTCCGGCATTAATGGTATCATGACCACTATTTCCGTAAATGATATCATTATAAGAGGTTCCTTTAACAGTGTCGTCAGCATCGGTTTGTTGCAGCGTTATTCCCTGTGTTGACAGGTTAAACGTTGAACCATCGGCAAACTGGAGTGTTTCTACTTGATAATTAGTTCCCGAATAGAAGTCTTTGACTGTTACTCCTTGAGAAACATCATTATTTATTAAAATGTCCAAATTTGAACCATCTTGTCGGAAAGAAAGGTTATTTATGGAGATGCCTTCACCAAAAATGATTTTATCATTTCCTCTGGTTTCGGTAATTGTATCATAACCGTCACCCAGATTGTAGTAATAACTGTCTCTGCCATTACCTCCATTCAAGGCGTCATTGCCTTTTCCTCCATAGATACTGTCATTACCATCTCCGGCATTAACGGTGTCATTACCATTTCCGGCGATGATGGTATCATCGTTATAAGTTCCGTTTATAGTATCATCTGTTGCACCATAGGCCATATTTAAGCCTAAATCTGGAAGGTATATAGATGTTCCGTCACTAAATTTGAGGTACTCTATTTTGTATAAATCATTTTCATTTAAGAAATTATTGATTTGTACACCTTGATTTTTGTCGCCATTAACGGTAATCAACAGATTATTGCCTAACATATTAAAATCTAAATCATTGAAACTTATACCGTTACCAAAGAGTAATGTATTTTGACCGGCATCATCTTCTATGGTATCAAGATCATCGCCGAGATTCCATACATATGTATCGTTTCCGTAACCTCCTTTTAATGTATCACATCCTTGGCCACCATAGATTATATCATCCCCGTTGCCGCCATCGATGTTATCGTTTCCAGCATTGCCGTAGATAATATCATTGCCATCTCCTGCCGTTATGGTGTCATCATTATTGTTCCCTGTTATAGAATCATCATAGATCGTTCCATTGACCGTCCCATCTCCTTTTAATATTAACGCATTTTTACTCAGATCAAAGAGGTTCCCGTTGCTGAATTCCAAGGTTTCAATACGGTTACTATTTCCTGAAGCAAAATAATTTTTGATTAAAAGTCCTTGGTTGGGCATATTCTGAACATTAATGTATAAGTCTGAATTCGTTTGACTAAATGAAAGGTCATCATATGAAATGCCCTCGCCAAACACAATTTTATCTGTTCCTTGCGAATCTGTTATTGTATCCATACCGTCACCAAGGTTCCAGATATAAGTGTCATTTCCGGCACCTCCGTCGATTGTATCATCTCCTGTTCCGCCAGAGATGATATCTGCACCATCTCCGCCAGACACGGTATCTTCTCCGATCCCACCTGAAAGAGTATCATCACCATTACCTCCGTTAATGGTGTCGTTTCCATCTCCTCCGGTTATTGTATCGTTATATATTGTACCATCAATGGATTCGCCGGTATCACCTAGCTTGATATCTAAAGACTGACTTAGATTTATGGATGAGCCGTCTGTAAATTCCAGGAGTTCAATATTGTAACTACCTTCAAAATATCTGTTTATTATTATTCCTTCTTGATGGTTATCATTGATAAATATAAGTAAATTGTTTCCTTGTTTGAAAAATGATAAATTGGC
>OLIX01000109.1_pt1 | contig 88474 bp, 82 predicted proteins | sample 1601331 | NCBI WGS metagenome assembly OLIX01 (sample SAMEA2452120, study PRJEB22498) | human gut metagenome | biome: human feces; feature: human gut; material: feces | place: Australia | collected 2012 | reverse complement strand
GAAAATTTAAAACGACGTTTCAAATAATCTTTATAAGTAATATTCATTTCAGTATTGGAATTCAAAGCATTCTGGATATTAAGTATGATATGTAGAAAATAAGGGAGAACAGTAGTTGGCAAAACAATATGAGTGGATCCACAACCCTTACAATGAACACGCTGAATCAAAAGCTCAATACGAACCATATCTTCATTGATGAAATTTCTTGGATGAGTACCATAAAGAATAAGAAGACCAATCATACCACATTTAGGACAAGGAACTGAAGCGAGTAATGGAATGAAAGATTCAATAAAAGTATTATAAGCATCTTGATTTTGTGTGACGTTGTCAGTAGTATAAAAGTATAACATAAGCATACCTTTCAGGTGGCTTGGTGGGGGAAAAGCGAGGGAAACAAATCTTGGCGGAAATGTATTTCGCTTTTTCTTTTTGTCAGCTGAATTATCCTTTCAATTCAAGTATAACAAAAAACGCCCCAAAATACTTTGGAGCGAATTTTAAGCTGCCTAGCACATTACCCTATGTAATCTCATAGCGTATCTAGACCCTAACTATTTTTATATAGTCTGGAAAAGACTGTAACAAAGTAAATTTATCTTGTTACAGTCTTTTGCTTTGAATAAATTAAAATCGCAATTATAGCCGTTACTACATCGGCTGTAGCCTGAGAAATCAAGATTCCATGGAAGGTGAATAATTTAGACAATATGACAATGCAGATTGCGTAAATAACACCTTGTCTAGAAATGGATAAAATTAATGCAGGAAGTGCTTTTCCTTCCGATTGAAATAGAGTTGTAAAGACTAAAATTATACCTACACACGGACTTGATAGAACAAGTAGTCTTAACATAAGGCTTCCTGTTTGAATAATTTGGGCATCATTCATAAAGGATTGGATGATATACGGAGCAAAAACACTTAGGATAACGGCAGTAATGAGCGCAAATGTGACTTCGATAAAAATGTCAAACTTAATGAATGCACGTAGGCGTTCTGTGTTTTTGGCCCCATAATTAAATCCTAAAAGTGGTTGTGCCCCAAACGCAAACCCAACCATGATCAATAACAGGATCATATTCACTTTTAGGGCGATTCCCATTGCGGCAACATTTTCATTGCCGAACACAACTAAATAACGATTTGTCAAAGCTACACCAATACTTGACATTAAATTTGTGATAGAAGCAGGAATTCCAATGGTGAAGATATCTAAAAACTCTTTTCTTTCGATATGACAATCTTTAAAGGAAACACTTAGTCGATTTGCCTTTGTCTTTGTGAAATAGATCAAAAGGAAATCAGATAGGATATATCCAATCACAGATGCCAAGGCAGCACCTTGTGCGCCCATGTGTAAACCAAAGATAAAAATAGGATCTAAAATAATGTTTAGAATAGATCCAGAAACTGTTCCAATCATAGATAGGGTTGCCAATCCTTCTGTACGAATTAAGTTACTAGGAGTTAAAGAAAGAATGATAAAGGTGGAGCCAAGTACAATTATATTGTAGTATTGACTTGCGTATAACCATGTTTCTTTATTAACACCTAAAAAATTTAATATGGGATCTTTTAGAATAAACATAAGAATCGTGACAACAATGCCACAGAGAATGGATGCATAGAAACAGAATCCACTCACATTCTTAGCTTCTTTGTTCATTTGTTGACCAAACAATCTAGAGATGACAGAACTGCCACCAATGCCAAAGATGTCACCTAGTGCGATCATGAAAGTAAAGATGGGGGCACATAAAGAGACACCGGCCACAAGATTTGTGTTCATTGTTTTAGCTACAAAATATGTATCTGCCATGTTGTATACTAAAGAAATTACCATGCTGAAGACAACGGGTAAAGCCATTGTGAAATAGGCTTTAGGGATGCTTGTATTTTCAAATAATTCATTATTGTTCATATATTACCTTCTTTCTTTGCCTAGTATATCAAAGCTATTTGAAAATGATTGTGACATATGGCACAATAAAGCTATGAAACGAGTATATGATTCAAAAAATGTAGAGAAATATGTAAATCGATATCACATACACGACTATTTTAATTCTTCTTATCCCTTTTATTTGATGGAATATGAAAAAGATGAAATGATGATTCATCCATTAAAAGACACAAAAGAGATTCAGTTTGTAGTAGAAGGCGAAGTGTCTATTTATTTCATTGATTCAAATGGAAAGCAGCTTTTTGTGTCACAAACCAACGAATTATGTGTGTTAGGAGATGTTGAATTTGTTCGTCATGAAAAGCCTGTTTATTTTGCTCAAACCAACACAAAAGTTGTTACAATCGCATTATCGATTGAAGAAAATCAATTGAGATTAAACCAGGATCTGAAATTTCTTCATTTTTTGTTGAATTCGTTGGTTGATAAACTGCATAATAAGTCCACAAATGAAATTATGAATCAAAGTGTTGAAGAGAAGGTCATGAATTATATGGAGTTACATCCTATGCTAGACAATGTCAGTGTGGCTTGTCGTAATCTGCATTGTAGTCGAAGGCAGCTACAAAGAGTGTTAAAGAAACTTTGTGAGAATAAAAGAATCGTAAGACTTGAAAAGGGGAAATATGTGCTACAATAGTTGTATTATTGGAGTTTGTTTATTGTGAAAAGATGAAGCTGCATCTCTAGCTTGTTTAGATACTTGTAAAGAATTAGGAAACGAGCTTTGCGATTATGATGGAAAATTAGGAAATGCATCTAACTTATTATCGTTTTTAAAGGGATATGAAAAATTAACATGTCTATTAGGTGGTTGATTAGGCTATGCAAGATACGGCAGATGCACATCATTACGAATTAAGGAGAAAAGCTAATATGTTAGCGGTTGAAATCTTTACGCAATTACCTTTTAGTGACGTACAAATCATGGAGATTAATAATTTAGAATCTTTTTATGCATCTAAACCCATCTTAGAAAGATATCGTGTATATCTTGAAGAAGTATGTCATTTAAAAGAACCGTAAAGCGTATACGGTTCCAGGAATGATATCGGAGCTTGAAAATATAGAAGAAAATACGCACTAACAGCAAAGCAAAAATTGATATTAAAACAATTTGATATGGATGAAAATATATTGACAGAAGCATTGGTGAATTCAGCTACTAATGCTTCTTTTATTTTTAGTTATACAAATTCTGCAAAGTTAAGGTTTTCTTGTACAAAGTTGTAATGGGTGATATAATTAACTAAGTTAAAACTAAGTAAGTTATAACTTAGTAAATGGAGATTTTATACATGTTTGTTGGTAGAGAAAGCGAATTAACAAAATTAGAAAGAATGTATTCAACGAATGAATTTCAGTTTGCGGTAATCTATGGGCGTCGAAGAGTTGGAAAAACAACTTTGATTCGTGAATTTTTGAAAAATAAAGAAAGTTTATTGTACGTTTCTTTGGAAGGGACACAAAAAGAAAATTTAATTGGATTGTCACGAGTGGTTTCGAAGAATGATTCAATCGTATACGATTCATTTGAAAGCTTATTTAATGCGATTGATAAAATGTTAGAAACAAATCAAAAAATAGTTCTTGCGATTGATGAATATCCATATTTAGCCGAAAGCTATCCGCCTATTTCTTCTATTATTCAAAAGCATATTGATTTATGCTGGAAAGATAAAAATATGTTTTTAATTCTGTGTGGTTCAAGTATGAGTTTCATGGAAAATCAGGTGTTGGGATATAAAAGCCCACTATATGGTCGAAGAAGTGCACAATTTAAAATTAATCCTTTCACATATTTAGAAACGCAAAAAATGCTTGTGAATTATGATAAAGAAAGTCAGGCAATCGCATATGGCATAACAGGAGGAATTCCTGAATATCTTTCAAAAATAGATACTAACAAATCTTTGGATGAGAATATATTAGATTTGTTTTTTGATGAAAATGGAACTTTTTTTGAAGAAGCAACTAATCTTTTAAAACAAGAAATGCGAAATCCCGCAAGCTATAATAGTATACTTGGTGCAATTGCTTCGGGGGCTAGTCGTTTAAATGAAATCGCAAATAAAGTGGGTCTAGATACGTCTGCTTGCAGTAGTTTATTGAAGTCTTTGATTGAATTAAACATAGTCGAAAAAATATATCCTGTTACTGAAAAAGAATCAAGTCGAAAAACAATATATGAAATAAAAGATACAATGTTTTTGTTTTGGTACAAATTTGTAAGACCAAATTATTCAAATATACAAATGGGTTTGGGCCATATTATATATGGTCAATACGTTAAGCCAAAAATATCGGATTATATGGGGTATGTTTTTGAAAAAATGTGTACAGAATATATATATCAAGAACAAGTTTTTCTGACATTACCGTTTATTCCGGAAAAGATTGGCAAGTGGTGGGGGAATGACCCATTAAAAAAAGAGGAAGCAGAAATTGATATAGTAGCCATAAATTCAGATTCGTGCTTATTGTGTGAATGTAAGTGGAGAAATAAAGAATTAGATAGTCGAATTTTAACTGTTTTAAATAGCCGAAAAGATATTTTTAAATATAAAAATAAGAGTTTAATGGCATTTTCTAAATCTGGCTTTACAGAAGATGCGATAGAATACGCAAAAAATAATGATATTCGATTAGTTTCGTTTGAAATGATGTAGATGTGCTACAATAGTTGTATTATTGGAGGTTGTTTATTGTGAAGCGTAATGAACAAAAAATAGAAAACACTTGGAAAACAGAAGATATATTTAAAGATGAAGCTGCATTTCTAGCTTGCTTAGATACTTGTAAAGAATTAGGGAATGAGCTTTGTGCATACGATGAAAAATTAAAGGATGCATCCAATTTATTATCCTTTTTAAAGGGATATGAAAAATTAACCTGTCTATTAGATGATTGTTTAGGCTATTCTTCTTTGTTGTCCGATCAAGATACGGCGGATGCCCATCATCAAGAATTAAAAGGAAAAGCCAATGCGTTAGCGGTTGAAATTTTTACGAAGCTATCTTTTAGTGATGTACAAATCATGAAGATTGAAAACTTAGAGTCTTTTTATGCATCTGAACCTATCTTAGAAAGATATCGTGTATATCTAGAAGAAGTATGTCGTTTAAAAGAACACGTATTGTCTCAAACAGAAGAAAAATTAATGGCATCTAGTTCATTGATGCAAGATACGCCTTATTCGATTTTTGGGATGTTGAACAATGCGGATTTAAAATTTGAAGATGCGATTGATTCAAAAGGAAATAAACACACTTTAACTACAGGTACATTCATCCATATGTTAGAGCAGGAAGATGAAGTGTTAAGAGAGAGTGCATATCGTAATTTTTATGCAGGCTATGGTTCTATGATCCATACTTTAGCCGCTTGTTTAAATGGACAAACAAATCAATTGAAGTTTAATAGTACAGCACGTAAATATGCATCGAGTTTAGAATGTGCAGTCGATGCGAATAATGTTTCACCAAAAGTGTATGAACAATTGATTGAAACGGTACATAAAAATATTCATGTTTTACATAAATATATGCGAGTGCGTAAAGAAGTTATGAAGAAAGATAAACTTTACATGTATGATCTATATGTACCTATGGTCAATGAATGTAACGTTCCTGTATCTTTTGAACAGGCCAAAGAAGATGTCTTACATTCTATTCAATTGTATGGAACAGAATATGCCAAGGTTTATGAAAGAGGATTGAATTCTCGTTGGATCGATGTATATGAAAATGAAGGTAAACGCTCAGGTGCTTATTCAAGTGGACAAAGAGTACACCCATTTGTGTTGATGAATTTTGCGAATTCTTTAGATACAGAATTTACTTTAGCTCATGAAATGGGGCATGCGATGCATTCGTATATGTCTACAAAATATCAAGCTCCATTAGATCGTCACTATAAAATATTTGTGGCTGAAGTTGCCAGTACTTGTAATGAAGCTTTATTGATGGATTATTTGCGCAAACAAAATTCAGATCCAAAATTCCAGGCTTATTTGATTAATCACTTTATGGAACAATTTAGAACTACATTGTTTAGACAGTGTATGTTTGCGGAATTTGAAAAAATCATCAATGAAAAGACCGCAAATAATGAAGTTTTGACAAGTGATGCATTGAATCAGATCTATGCGGATTTAAATAAATTCTATTATGGTGAAGATGTGATTGTAGATGATGAAATCAGTATGGAATGGGCTCGTATTCCACATTTCTATATGAACTTCTATGTATACCAATATGCGACAGGATTTAGTGCAGCTATGGCTCTATCACAAAAATTGCTTCATGGAACACAAGCCGATATTGAAGCGTACTTATCTTTCTTAAAAGGAGGATGTACAAAGTCTCCAGTCGAATTATTGCGCATGGCTGGTGTTGATATGGCAAGTCCAAAACCAGTGGAAGATGCGATTGAATTGTTTGATTCTTTAATTGATGAATTTGAAAGTATTATGAAGTAGAAAGTCATTTGACTTTCTATTTTTTTAGTGCTATTTTTTAGTCAGATAAATATTAGTAAAAAATAAATGACTAAAAAGGAGGGCTTATGTTTGTAGGTAGAGAGAATGAGCTTAAGATTTTAAATCGTGTATTTTCATCAAATCGGCAAGAATCTGTATTGATATATGGGCGAAGAAGAATCGGAAAAACAGAATTGATCAAGAAAGCCATCGAAGATTTTGAAGGAGAGTATATTTATTATGAAGCGAAACAAACGACAGAATTATCTAATGTAGATAGTCTTTCTTCATTGATTTCAGATATGTTGAACTTGCCACGCCTAGGCTTTCAATCTATGGAAGAAGTGTTTGAGTTTCTGTTTTCGTATGCGAAAGACAAAACAATGGTTTTTGTGCTCGATGAATATCCATATTTACGCAGTTGCATGAAAGGGCTAGACAGTATTCTTCAAACTGTGATTGATAAACATTTACATACTTCACATTTGAAACTCATATTATGTGGTTCTTATGTAGATACAATGAAGTCTTTGATTGAACGAGAAAATCCTTTGTATGGTCGATTTACAAGAATTTTAGATATAAAACCAATGGATTACTTTGATTCAAGTCTGTTTTATCCATCCTTTTCAAACGAAGACAAAGTAGCGTTGTATAGTGTATTTGGAGGTATTCCATACTATAATCGTTTAATCGATGAATCGTTAAGTGTAAGAGAAAACATCATTGATTTAATTGCTTCACAAAATGGATTGTTATTGAATGAAGTTCCTATGTACTTGAAAAATGAAATCTCAAAAATAAATAATGCGAATGAAGTGTTTGAAACATTAGCTGCAGGAAATACAAAATTTACGAATATTTTAAATAAATCACATATCGCATCCAGCCCTATTCTTTCGGATGTTTTAGATAAACTGATGAAAATGGGTGTGGTTGAAAAAAGGGCACCGATTAATGATAAGAATAATAAGAAAAAAGCTGGGTATTATATTTGTGATAACTTTACATTGTTTTACTATAAATATGTTTATAAATATATTTCACAATTAAATGTAATGAATGAAGATGTCTTTTTTGATCGATTTATAAATGATGATTTTTATAGAAGTCATGTTCCATCTGTGTTTGAGTGGATGTGCCAACAATTTTTGATTCGAAAAAATAAATTAAATAAATTAGAAGTTCCTTTCTTTGAAATTGGAAAATATTATTATGATGATCCTGTAAATAAGAGAAATGGAGAATTTGATGTAGTTACGCAAGATGAAAAGGGATATATATTTTATGAATGCAAGTATAAAAATTCTAAAGTAACACAGACTGTTGTAGATCAAGAGATTGAACAAGTAAAAAATGTAAATATGTCATGTTATAAATATGGCTTTTTTTCGAAATCTGGTTTTGATTTAACGAATGATTCAAATTTAATTTCTTATACGTTGGATGATTTATATCATTCATTTTCAGAAAATATATGAAAATTATGGTATGATATTCACGAGGTGAATTAATGAATAAGTTAGAACAAGCACGCGTACAAATAGATGCGATTGATCGTGAAATGGCTAAGCTGTATGAAGCCAGGTTGGATGCTGTCAAAGATGTGATTGCGTATAAAATAGAAAATGATTTACCAATTCTAGATTCGGGTAGAGAGCAGGTTGTAATGGAAAAAAATTTGCAGTTTATTCAAAATCCGGATTATAAAGAATATTATGCGTCTTTTATAAAGTTTATTATGAAAGAATCGAAGGCCTACCAAAGAACGTTACAGTCGCATGATAAAGTCGGATATTGTGGGGTTGAAGGTGCCTTTGGACATATGGTGAGTGAAAAATTGTTTCCTTCCAATCCAAAAGTGGGTGTTTCTAGTTTTGAGGAAGTCTTTCAAATGGTTGTTCATTCAGACGTACAATATGGTGTGATTCCTTTTGAGAATACGAATTCTGGATTGGTTGGAGAAGTCTTAGATTTATTAATGGAATATCCAGTGTATATTCAGTCAATTTATGATCAAAAGATTGAACAATGTTTACTTGGAGTTCCTGGCAGTACATTAAAAGATGTGGAGTGGGTCTATTCAAAGGATCAAGCACTTTCACAATCTAAAGAATTTTTAAAGGAATTAAATGTACAAACAGTGGCTTATCCAAATACGGCGATGGCAGCTCAATATATTTCAGCACAGAAGGATGTGCATAAAGCAGCTATTGGTGCTAAGGAAAATGCAGAGCTGTATGGCTTAAAGGTGTTGGCTACAAACATTCAAGAAAATGCGACTAACACAACGCGATTCTTAGTAATTGGATTAAAGCCACAAATGCAGGGCAATCGCTTTAGTATGGTTTTATCGGTTAAACATGAAAGTGGTGCATTGGCTAAAATCATTGATTGTATCGCCAAGAATGGATTGAATATGGAAAGTATTCAGTCTAGACCGATGAAAAATAAGCCTTTTGAGTATTTCTTCTTTGTTGAAATTGAAGGGGATATGTCAAAGGCAAATGATTGTATTGAACAGATTCAATCTGTATGTGAAAGTGTAAAAGTATTGGGAGCATATACTTTAAAGGAGGAAAAATAAGCATGAATTTTGTGAAGGAAAGTGTCAATCAAACACCAATTGTCGATACTGTATTCTCAATTGTTGCCAAGGCAAAAGAGGCTAAAGCTAAGGTGGGAAGTGAAAATGTTGTAGATGCGACAATCGGTTCTTTATATGATGAAGAAGGTACTTTGGTTGCCTTGGATAGTGTATATAGTTCATTAAAGAATTTAGATAATAAAGTATTGGCAGCGTACGCGGCTAGTTTTAGAGGAAATCCTGATTTTAGACAAAAAGTATACGACTGGGTATTAAATGGAAATTCACACCTAGAACATGAAGTGATTGCGACTCCTGGAGGAACGGGTGCTGTTGGTATGACTTTACAAGAGTGTTTAGATGAAGGGCAAACCGTAATCTTGCCAGAAATCGCATGGGGTTCTTATGCATTAATGGCGCAGATGCACAATTTGAATGTGGAAAAGTATAGCTTGTTTGAAGAAGATCACTTTAATTTAAATTCTTTTAAAACGGCTTGTAAGAAAGTAATGGAAAAACAAAATCGCTTAGTGATGGTAATCAACGATCCTTGTCACAATCCAACAGGATATTCTTTAAGTGAAGAAGAATGGAAAGAAGTCATTTCTTTCTTAAATGAATGTTCAAAAACACATGCTGTTGTATTGTTGAATGATATTGCGTATATTGATTTTTCTTCTAGACAAGAAAAGGCGAAAGAATACTTTGCGCAGTTTGATCAAATTGAGAAAAACTTTGTCGTGATTGTCGCATTTAGCTTATCTAAATCAATGACAAGCTATGGACTTCGTTGTGGAGCTGCCATTGTGTTAGGACAAGAAAAAGAAGCGGTAAATCAAGTGAAGATCGTGTTTGAAAAGGATGCGCGTGCAACTTGGTCAAATATCAATAATGGAGCTATGGCTACATTTGTGGATGTATTAGATAATCATAAAGATGCGTATGACCAAGAAAGATTGCACTATGTAAATTTATTAAAAGAACGTGGAGATATTTTTGTCAAAGAGGCTAAGGAAGTTGGGCTAAAGCACTATCCTTATAAGGAAGGATTCTTTGTAACTTTATCTATGGATAATGAAACGCGTGACAAATTCCATGAGGCATTAATGGAAAATAACATTTTTACAGTCAAAGTAAATTTGGGTATTCGTGTTGCGATTTGTTCTTTATCTGTTGAAAAGACAAAGGGATTGGCAAAAAAGATGAAGGATATTTTGGATACAGTAGCTTAATGCTGTATCCTTTTTTTCATCCACTTATGTGGAACTCCTTCATCATCGTCGATTTGACCAAACTGAATATAGCCTTGTTTCTCGTAGAATGAGCTGACACGAACTTGTGCGTGCACCACAATTACGTCTCCGCTTATTCTTTTGATTTCTTTTTCCGCACTTTTTAGTAGTAAGTTTCCAATATGTTGATTTCGATATTCCTTTAATACGGAAACTCTTCCAATCGTATAGTGATTGTTTTCTTTGAAGAAACGACAAGTTCCGACAGGCTTTGTTTCATCGAAAACTACAATATGAGAACTGATTTGATCAATATCATCAAATTCATTTTTGAAGCCTTGTTCTTTCATGAATACTTTGATACGAATATCTTTTGCTTCTTGCGGTAAGGTTGTATATGTTTTTGCGTTCATAATCTTTCTTCTTTCTTTTCTTCAACATTAACAACTGAAAAATGAAAAGTCAAATATGATATAATATAAGGAAAGTTAGGTGGGCTGTGTATGCATATTTTTGAAGAGTCTTTAAATCGTTTTATTAAAAATTCATGGATATACTATGAAGCGAATGATCCTTATTATGCAGGTAAGATTGAACAGATTTCAATTGAAAGAGTACATGACAAGATTTTATATTATGAAGTAAAGGCAACTATTCAAACACGTTGGAGTGAAGAAATTTTAAATTTTAGAGTGAATGAATATGGAACACTTTTGACTACAAATTGTACTTGTTGCCAAGATCCACATTCAGGGTGTGTGCATTTAGTAAGTGTAGTACGAGCTATCAATGCGATAAATCCACAAACTTTTCCGTTTCACGTTGATTATCAAAATTATGTAAAAGAAAAAAATCGACAGGAAGAATTAGAACGTAAGCGTCGTCGTATAAATGATTTGAATCAAGTGGCATTTGAATTTTTAAAAGAAAAACAAGAAGATAAAGTAAATAGTTTTTTTAAGGAAAATGAAAATCGAATTCGATTGTCTTTATATCACACAAATTCATATTATTATGATCAGATTGCATTTAAATTAAAGATTCAAGTAAGCCGAGCTTATACGGTAAAAAATATACAAGATCTGTTACGTGGCTTTTTTGAGAAAAGATTGGAGTCTTTTGGGAAGAACACACAGATTTACTTGACTAATGATGATTTAGATGAGCCTAGCCAATTGATTTATAATTTTTTATTAAAATATGCTTTTACTAAAGATTGGCAAAAAGAAGGAGAAATTTATTCAGAATGTTTGGATGATTTCTTTAATCTAAATGCATCTTTGCCTAAAGAGTATACAGAATTTAAAACGTCTAAAAAAAATATAAAACTAGTTTTGAATTTGTTGGAACATGAAGATTGTTTTGAACTCAATACAGAACTAGATGATAGCTTTTTGATTGGCAATAAACATCTTTATATGGTGAATCATAAAGAAATTGTGCAATATACTATGGATCCAGATGGTTTTTTAGCTTCACTAGCCTATAATTTGCAACAAAATGATGGATGGTTAATTAAAAAGTCAGAATTCAAAGCTTTTTATTTACAATGCCTGCAACCGTATATGGAATACATAAAATTAGAAACAAATGTAGATGTGGAAAAGTATACAACTCTTATAGAGAATATTCGTGTGTATTCGGATTTAGAAAATGCGAATATGATCGTATGGGGAACATATTTAGAGAATAACCAGAAGAAGAGTTTTTTTGCGCACACAGATTCGAATCAGATTGCGAGTATTGAAGCTATTATTTTGCATTATGCGGTAAAGATTGAAGATAATAAGGCTATTTTTAAAGGTAGAAGTGATGCACTCTATAATTTTTTGGATTATGGTATTCCATTGATTCAAAAACAGGCGGATGTGTATGTTTCGGAAGAGTTGAAACGATTGAAAAATCGTCGCAGTATGAATTTGAGTGTGAAAGTCTATGTGCAAAATGATTTATTGAAGATGGAATTGGATAGTGATATCAATGTGGATGAATTGTCGCATGTTTTAAATGCATATCGAAAGAAGAAAAAGTTTTATCAATTAAAGAATGGTGAAATGATTGATTTGGAAGATACAGGATTAGAACAGTTGGATGAATTGGCTTCGACAATGAATTTAACAGCGAAAGATTTCAAAAAAGAGACAATTGAAAAGCCTGCGTATCAAGCGTTCCATTTAATGGATGTAGATTCAGAATTGGATGTTCGTAATGATGATTCGGTTACAGAATATACAAATCGATTAATGAAAATAAAAGAACAGACGATTCAATTGAAGGATGAATATAAATCTTTATTGCGCACATATCAGCAGCAGGGTATTCAATGGTTGTATGATTTAAAAAATATGGGATTAAATGGAATTCTTGCCGATGATATGGGACTTGGAAAAACATTACAAGTCTTGGTATTTTATAAGCAGTATGTTTCAAAAGATAAACCAAGCTTGATTGTATGTCCAAGCAGTTTAATGTATAACTGGATGTCAGAAATCGAAAAATTTAAAATCGATGTGAATGCCGTATGTGTTACGGGGATGCAAGAAGTTCGTAAAGATATTATTAAAGAAAACTATGAGCTTTATATCACAACATACGACTACTTGCGAAGAGATGTGGAATTATATGCGCCAATGGAATTTGAATATATTATTTTGGATGAGGCGCAGTTTATAAAGAACCCAAAAACGAAGAATGCGCAAAGTGTAAAATTATTAAAGAGTAGACATCGTTTAGCTTTAACGGGTACGCCAATTGAGAATGGTTTAAGTGAATTGTGGAGTATTTTTGATTTTCTATTGCCTGGATATTTATATAGTTTGAATTATTTCACAAAGAATTTTGAAAAACCAATTCAAATGGGAGATGAAAAAAGGAAGTCGCAGTTACAAAAGTTGGTTTCTCCATTTATTTTGCGAAGAACAAAAAAACAAGTACTAAAAGATTTGCCGGATAAAGTTGAGAAGGATATGTGGTTGAATTTTAGTCCGGAAGAAAAACAATTGTATCTTGCAAATTTGGCTCAGGTCAATGAGCAGCTTCAACAGCAACTTGAACTAGAAAAGGTAGATTCAATTTTGATTCTTGCGATGATGACGCGTTTACGTCAGATTTGTTGCGAACCAAGAATGTTGTACGAAAACTATAAGGGTGAAAGTACAAAATTTTCGATGTGTTTGGATTTGATTGAAACCTTAAAAGAGAATGGTAAGAAGGTTTTGTTGTTTTCTAGTTTTACAAGTATTTTTGATGATTTCATTGAAGAATTTGATCGACGAGGCATCAAATATCATATGATTACGGGTGCGGTAGATAAAAAGAAGCGTAAAGAAGAAGTAGATGCTTTTCAAAATGATGATTCCAATGTATTCTTGATTTCTTTAAAGGCAGGCGGAACAGGTTTGAATCTAACAAAGGCGCAGGCTGTTATTCATTTTGATCCTTGGTGGAATGTAAGTGCACAAAATCAAGCGACAGACCGTGCATATCGTATTGGACAGACAAAGAATGTTCTTGTTTATCAGTTGTTGATGAAGAATACGATTGAGGAAAAGATTTATGAAATGCAAAAGCGCAAAAAAGAAATGAGTGATTTATTTGTTGAAAATTCGAATGGTGGAATATCAACATTATCTAAGGAAGAGCTAAAAGATTTGTTTTCGATGGATTAAGGCAATATATTTTTGAAATATATAGCCTTTTTCTTATAAATTGTGATAAAATAGTTGTAATGAAAGGGATTACATAAGGTGTGAAAATGAATAGAAGTGCAGGAATTTTATGTCCTGTTTTCTCTATCCCTGCAAATCAAGGGATTGGTGATTTAGGGCAAAAAACAATTCGAATGATTGATATTATTGCGGATGCGGGTTACAGTATATGGCAAATATTGCCGCTACAAATGACGGGTCCCACTCATTCTCCATATCAAACTTATTCTAGTTTTGCGGGAGATCCTATTTATATTAACTTGGATCGTTTGTGTGAAATGGGATTATTGACACAAAGTTCAATTGTGAATTGTAATAAGTTTAAAGACTTTATTGAATATGATAAGATTCGTGAATTTAAGGAACCTTATTTTCAAAAGGCCTTTAAAGTTTTTAAAAAAGAATTTGATTCATTCAAAGAAGATTTTGAGGCGTTTAAACGCGATGCATTCTGGTTAGAAGAATGGTCTGCTTACTCGTTGTTTAAGAGTTTTTACAATGGGGCTCCATGGTTTGAATGGGAAGATGAATATAAAAATTGGCCAAAAAATCGTGATATCGATTTAAACGACTATCAGAATGAAATTTTGTATATCCAGTTTTTACAGTTTATATTTTATAAACAATTAGATGAGATTCAGATGTATGCGCACGCAAGAAATCTGAAAATTATGGGGGATATGCCTTTCTATGTAGATTTAGATAGTGCAGATGTGTGGTGTAATCGAGAAGCTTTCTTATTAGATGAAGAAGGAAAACCAGAATTTATTGCTGGCTGTCCTCCGGATTATTTTAGTGAAACAGGACAACGTTGGGGTATGCCAATCTATGATTTTGATGCGCAAGAAGAGAATGGATATCTTTTTTGGTGCAATCGTATGAGTTGGATGAACCGTTGTTATGACATGGTAAGAATTGATCATTTTAGAGCTTTTGATACATATTGGAAGATACCAGAATCTTGTCCAACAGCTATTGAAGGAAAATGGATCTTAGGACCAGCTCATAAATTGATGGATGCGATTTTAAAAGCGTGTCCAGATATTGTTTTGGTGGCTGAAGATTTAGGATTGATTCGTCCAGAAGTGATTGAACTTGAAGATGATTATGGTATACCTGGCATGGATGTTTTATTGTTTAGAATGGAAACTAAGCAATTAAAGAAAAAGGCAAAGAAAAATTCTGTGTTATATACAGGTACACATGATAATGCGACATGTAATGAAGATTATCATACATATGATTCAAATAAGCGTATTAGTTTGCGTCGATTCTTTAAAAATCAGGGATATTCAAGTCGTTCTTTTAATGAGATGCTTTGTCAATATGCTCTAGACACGGATGCAGATACTGTCATATTGCCGATTTGGGATATTTGTGGATTTAAAGAAGAGGCACGAATCAATACACCAGGAACTGTGTCGAATAAAAACTGGACTTGGAAATTAAAAGATTTTAAAACATTCCCAGATAAGCTTATGAGTACAAAAGAGTGGATCAAAAAGTCAAATCGTTAAAGATAAAGTTAAGTATAGAGCAGAAATCATCAATTTTTGCTCTTTTTCGCTTGGGTTGATAGAATAATAAGGAAGAGGTGGAAAATGATGAAAAAACTATTAACGATTCTATGTTCGTTTGTTCTATGCATATCTTTATTTGGGTGTCAAAAAGAGACGAAGAATTATATCGCAAAAATTGAAGTGAAGGACTATGGAACAATTACATTAAAGTTGGATGGGAAAACAGCTCCAATTACTGTACAAAACTTTGTAGACCTTGCCCAATCCGGGTTCTATGATGGATTGACATTCCATCGTATCATGAAAGGTTTTATGATTCAGGGGGGAGATCCTAATGCGAATGGTACAGGAGGCTCGGATAAGACAATCAAGGGTGAATTTAAGGATAATGGTGTAAAAAATAATATTAAGCATAAGCGTGGTGTGATTTCGATGGCAAGAAGTTCAGATTATGATTCAGCCAGTTCACAATTCTTCATTATGCAAGAAGACAATGATTCATTAGACGGCCAATATGCAGCTTTTGGACATGTTACTAAAGGAATGAAGATTGTAGACAAAATTTGTGAAGATGCAGATCCAATGGATGATAATGGTACGATTGCTGAAAGTAAACAGCCTGTTATTAAAACAATCAAAGTATCTGAAATAAACGACTAGAGAAATTTAGTTGTTTTTTTATTCGCTGCAGTTAGTTTTATGATACTTATGTTTGACATCTATAGTTAGTTATTGTAAGCTCAATTTGTTTCAACTAACTGAGGTGGATTATGATCAATAAAAAATTATTGTTTTCGGTAAGAGAAAGTATTCCGTTTATTAAAAAAAATGTGCTGTATCAATGGATAGGACTTGTTTGTAACGTATTGTCAACGGCATGTTTGTGTTGGATTATCACAAGACATAGGAGTATTTCATTGGTTGGAATCCTTTTTATATGTTTAATTCTTCGTTATATTGTGAATCAAAAAGCGATTGAGATGTCGTATGAGTCTAGTCATATAGTAAAGGAAACGTTACGCAGTCGTTTGTATAAGAAACTTTCTAAGATAGGGAACAGTTACACAAATGAGTGGAGTACAGCTGAAATTGTGCAATTATCAACGGAAGGAATTGAACAATTAGAAACATATTTTGCCAGTTATATTCCACAATTCTTTTATTCTTTAATTGCACCAATGACTTTATTTATTGTCATTTCTTTTATGAATTTTAAGGCCGCTTTGGTTTTACTAGTTTGTGTTCCGTTAATTCCAATGTCGATTGTATTTGTACAAAAGTTTGCGAAAAGATTATTAAATCGTTATTGGGGGCAATACACAAAATTAGGGGATAGTTTTCTAGAAAATCTTCAAGGATTGACTACACTTAAAATATATGAAGCAGATGGTTATTATCATAAGAAGATGAATGTGGAAAGTGAAAATTTTCGTAAGATCACAATGCGCGTTTTGACAATGCAGTTAAATTCCATTACTGTCATGGATCTAGTTGCCTATGGTGGTAGTGCATTAGGCATTGTGTTTGCGTTAACAGGAACTAATGATTTGTTTCAAACTTTGTTTATCATATTAATATCTGCAGAATTCTTTATTCCTATGCGTCAGTTGGGGTCATATTTTCATATTGCGATGAATGGCATGGCGGCAAGTGATAAGTTGTTTGCGATATTAGAAAAGGATATTCAAGAAAAACAAGCTGTAGATTTAAAAGATTGTTTTATTTCAGCATCCAATCTACACTTTGGATATACCGATAAGGAAGTTTTACACGGTATATGTTTTAATGCGAATAAAGGTATGATTGGTTTTGTAGGAGAGAGTGGCAGTGGAAAAAGTACGATTGCCTCTTTGTTGATGGGACAATATACAAATTATAGTGGTGAATTAAAGCTATCTGGCTATGAAATCAAAGATATAAACGTCTATCCATATATGACTTTAGTTTCTTTAGAAAGCTACTTGTTTAGTGGGAGTCTTAGAGATAATTTAGCTATGGCTAAAGATGTGTCGGATCAAGAAATGAATATAGTTTTAGAAAAAGTAGGTATCTTTGATTATGTGAATGAACAAGGCGGACTTAATATGCGTATTTTAGAGGGTGGTAAAAATCTTTCTGGAGGACAAAGACAACGCTTAGTTTTGGCTAGAGCTTTATTAAAGGATTCACCAATCTATATTATGGATGAAGCCACTAGTAATATTGATGTAGAGAGTGAAAATAAAATTATGGAAGTATTATATGAATTGTCAAAAGAGAAGCTCGTACTTTGTATTTCACATCGTTTGGCAAATCTAGTAAATGCGGATCATATATATTGCTTGAAAGATGGAAATATTGTTGAGAGTGGAAGTCATGAAGAACTGATTCAACAAAACGGAGTTTATTGCGAGTTATTTAATACGCAAGAAGAACTAGAAAGATATGGTGCCTAGTATGAGTACAATTCAAATATTTTCGCGATTAGTCAAACTTGTATTTCCTTTAACAGGATTTATGATTTGTGCCATTTTAATGGGTGTGGCCGGCTTTTTGTGTGCTATCTTTATCCCTGTTCTATCAAGTATGGCATTGGTGAAGGATCCTACGTTTAGTTTTCATATGATTGTGATCTTGTTGTTTGTGTGTGCCCTCTTAAGAGGAATCTTACGTTATGCAGAGCAGGCATGTAATCACTATATTGCCTTTAAATTATTAGCTCGAATTCGTGATCAGGTGTTTGGGGCATTAAGAAGATTGTGTCCTGCTAAGCTTGAAGTTAAAGATAAGGGAAACTTAATTTCTTTGATTACTTCCGATATTGAATTGTTGGAAGTGTTCTATGCACATACTATTTCACCAATTTGTATTGCGTTTGTCACAAGTTTAGTTTGTGTAATGATTCAAATGCAGTTTGGATGGATTTATGGGCTTTATTCATTATTGGCATATATTGTAGTGGGCGTGGTTTTGCCGATTTATATTTCAAAACAATCAAGACATATTGGTGTAGAATATCGAAAAGAAGCTGCCAATCTAAATAGTTATGTATTGGAAAGCATGCGTGGCTTAAAAGAAAGTATGCAGTATATGGATACAAATCGTCGCTTGTCAGGTTTAAATCATCAAACAGCTTTATTGGCAAATCGCGAAATGGAACTGAAACATTTTCAGGCAAAGACAATTTCATTAACGAATTTATGCGTTGTCTTATTATCATTAGGTTTATGTTTGATGCATGTATTTTTAAATAGTTCAATGGAATCCATGATTGTATCGAGTGTTCTTCAAATTTCTTCTTTTGGACCTGTCATCGCACTAGCAAATTTAGGATCTACATTATCGCAAACGATTGGTGCTGGACAAAGAGTTATCTCGCTTTTGGACGAAATACCTATGGTTGAAGAGGTAGTAAATGGTAATGAAGCTAAATTTAATAAATTAGATATTTCAAATGTAGATTTTGCGTATGACGAAGAACAAATCTTAAAAAATATGAATTTAAATATCCAAGAAAATGAAGTGATTGGAATTCAAGGCAAGAGTGGCAGCGGAAAGAGTACTTTATTAAAATTATTGATGCGTTTTTGGGATGTTTCAAGCGGAAATATTTTAGTGGATGGGATGGATATTAAGAATTTAAATACTTCAAATCTAAGAAAAAACGAAGGTTATGTAACACAGGAAACGATTCTTTTCCATGATACGATTGAAAATAATTTAAGAGTAGCTAAACAAGATGCGACAATTGAAGAAATTCAGTTGGCTTGTAAGAAGGCAAATATTCATGAGTATATTCAATCTTTGCCAAATGGCTACAAGACAATGGTGGAAGAACTTGGTAGTTCTTTGTCGGGTGGTGAAAGACAAAGAATGGGTCTGGCGCGTATGTTTTTACATAATTCTAAACTTGTATTATTAGATGAGCCTACAAGTAACTTGGATAGTTTAAATGAGGGAATCATTTTGAAAGCTATTTATAAATCTAGAAAGGATAAAACGATTGTTTTTGTGTCACATCGTGAATCAACACTTGCACATTGTGATCGTGTGATTCATATGGAATCCAATCGAGTGAGCTAATGGATAAGCGAGAAAAAGAAATGCGTACAGTGTATGAAATGATACACTTGTATTGTAGAAAAAATCATAAAGAGAAAGAATTATGTCAAGAATGTTTGGCTTTGTATGAATACGCAAAGGAGCGTATTGAAAAGTGTCCATTTATGGAAACAAAGACATTTTGTTCGCAATGTAAGGTACATTGTTACAAGAAGGACAAAAGAGAAAAAATTCGTAAAGTGATGCGCTTTTTGGGACCTAGAATGTTGTTGTATCATCCTGTCATGGCTATTCGACACGTATACTATCAAATAATGGATAAATAGAAAAAATATGCATATGGATCGAAAATAACTTCGAAAAATATGCATTTTTATTTAAAATAACTTCGAAAAATATGCATAAAGGTAAAAAATATCCTCTAAAAATATGCAAAAATGATATAATGGGGCTAGGAGGTATCTATGTTAAGAAGAAAGTTTTATAATACATTGTTGAAATGGTCAAAAGAAAAAAATCAAGAGTGTTTATTGGTTCGTGGTGCAAGGCAAATTGGTAAAACGTATATTATTGATTATTTTGGAAGAAAAAATTATAAGAGTTATATTTATTTAAATTTTATTGAGAATCCTCAGTTAAAGACCATATTTGAAAATTCATTATCGGCTGAGGAAATATTTTCACGAATGACATTGGTGATGCCTCATATACGATTTATCGAAGATAAAACATTAATTTTTTTAGATGAGATTCAAGAATGTCCGAATGCGCGTACGGCATTGAAATTTTTGGCGTTAGATAATAGATATGATGTAGTCGCAAGTGGATCCTTATTAGGTATCAGCTATAAAGAAGTAACGAGCATACCGGTAGGTTATGCGTTGTCAGTTACAATGTATGGTTTAGATTTTGAAGAATTCTTGTGGGCAAAAGGATATAATGAAAATTCATTAGCGATATTAAAAAAATATTATGATTCAAAAGAAAGAATTCCTGATGAAATACATAATCAATTCATGCGATTGATTCGAGAATATATCGTCGTAGGAGGAATGCCTGCTGTTGTGCAAACATATTTAGATTCAAACCATTTTGGACAAGTACAAAAAGTCCAGGAACAAATTATTTTAAGTTATATGGATGATATTTCGAAGTATGCTTCATCATCTGAAAAACCAAAGGTAAAGAATTGTTACATGTCTATTACGAAGCAACTCGCAAAGGAGAATAAAAAATTTCAATTTTCGGTTGTGGAATCTAAGGCTACCGCAAGAAAATTTGAAAATAGTATTGAGTGGTTAAGAGATGCTGGGCTTGTATGGCTTTGCAAAAATGTATCTGCCTGTCAATTTCCATTAGTTGGATATGAAAAAGATAAATTCTTTAAGATGTATTTAACGGATTTAGGCTTGCTGGTCGCAATGTATGGTTTTGAAATGAAACAAGCCATATTAAATGATACTTTAATGGGTCCAATAAAGGGTGGTATATATGAAAATCTAATAGCGGATATTTTAATGAAAAGCCATCATTCGCTTCATTATTACCAAAATAAGAATCTAGAAATAGAATTTTTGATTGAACAAAACGCAAAAGTAATTCCAGTTGAAGTAAAGGCAGGAAATAATCGTTCGCAATCAATGGATCAATTGTTGAAGAATGAAGATATTCCTTATGGATATAAATTTGTGAACGGAAATTGTGGAATGAATGGTAAAAAAATTACTCTTCCATTATACTTAGCTATGTATGTGGATTAGGCTGAGGTAAAAAATGAGAGAAAATATTGAAAAGTATATTGAGTTAATTATAGGAAGTATCTTACTTTCGTTAGGGATTTATTTGTTTGTGACACCTAATGGAATCAACTTTGGTGGTGCCATTGGAATTGCACAGATTATTGAGTATTTTATTGTAAAGATGGTGCCAAGTCTTGGACATATGAATTTGGTGGGTATCATTAACTTTATGATCAATATTCCTTTGTTCATTATGGGCTTTAAAATTATGAATAAAGAATTTTGTCTAAAGACTGTGATTAGTTTAGTGGTGCAAACCATTACTCTATCGATTTTGCCAAAACAATCCATTGTGATTATGCCAGACATGCTTTCAAATTGTATTTTTGGAGCTTTGATGTGTGGCATTGGAGTAGGACTTGCTTTACAAAGTAGTGGATGTTGTGGAGGTATGGATATTGCAGGTGTTTGTTTATCGAAGATAAAACCAGGTTTTTCCGTAGGTAAGCTATCAATTATTATCAATTCGATCTTATTTACAATTTGTGCCTTTATTTTTGATTTACAGACATCACTCTATTCTATTATTTTTGTAGCAATACTTTATTTTATTAGTGATCGTATCCACTATCAGAATATCAACATGACTATATTGATTTTTACAAAGAAAGAAAATATGAAGAATGTGATTATGGAAAGAACCGGTCGTGGTGTAACGTATTGGATGGGTAAAGGTGCATATACAGATACAGAACAGTATATTTTATTTTGTGCTGTAAATAAGTATGAGATTCGTAACTTCAAAAAAATAGTCAATGAAATTGATCCAAAAGCATTCGTAACAATTAGCGAGGATCAAGAAATTGATGGTGGATTTGAAAAGCGTTTGTGATATAATAGACATGCAAAAAGGAACATACAAATATGTTTCTGGGAATAGTTGTAGTAAAAACTACCTACAAACTTTGCTAGAGTTGGCGTAGGTAGTTTTTATTTTGTTTATTCATTTCTGTTTGATTCATTCAGCCAAAAGCTGAAGCACAAAAGTCAATTAGTGTTTTATAGTGCCTAATACAGATACAATTACGACTAACAATTCGTAATTGTTCATGCCTACCACCTTTTAATGTCTTATACGCACTCTGGGATTGTCATTAAAGTGCAATGATAAATCCATTCCTAGAAGTAGACGTATGCTTGCTGCTTGTAAAGGTTCAATGATTAAAGCACAAAAAAAGGAACGATTATTTCGCTCCTATGATTTCTTTGGCAATCTTTTTACCTTCCATTACAGCACTACCAATTGTTTTTGGTCCTGTAAAGGCATCTCCAATAATGTATACATTCTCTAATGAAGATGCATGTGTATCGGTTGTCTTTAAATCGTTATTTAATGGTGTGAAATCAACTTTTTGACCAATAGCCATCGCAACTAGATCGCAATCCATTGTGAACAGTGAATCTTTTACTTCATGGCATCTTGCTCTTCCTGATTCATCCATTTCTCCAAGTTCCATTTTCGCAACTTGAACACCACAAACATTTCCATTTTCATCTTTTAAAATGTCTTTGATGTTGTTTAAGAAAGCAATCTTAACACCTTCTTTTTCACAGGCTTTGATTTCTGCAGGGCTTGCAGGCATTTCTTGTAAAGATCTACGATAAACGATAGTTACATCATCAATAATACGAACTAATGATCTTGCGCAATCCATCGCTACGTTTCCTCCACCCCAAACAATGGCCTTTTTATATTTTTTAAATTCTTCTTGTTTGTGGTTGATGTTTAAATCATAAAGTAGTGTTAAACCAGCAACGACACCATTGCCTGTTTCAAAGCCAAAAGTATTTTCAATTTGAGCACCAATGGCTACAACCACATAATCATAGTCTGCTTGTAGTTCTTTAAACTTAGCTTGATCTACAAAAGTATTAAAATGGAATTTAACACCAGCTTCAACGAGTCCATTGTAGGCTTTTTCTAAGAATGTTTTGGGCATACGATATTCAGGAATACCAGTATAAATGGCTCCACCTATTTCAGCTTCCTTATCGAAAATGTCGATTTGATACTCATTTTCTGCTTTAACAAGCTCTTGAGCTAATGTATAGCCAGCAGGGCCGGCTCCGATAATGGCAATCTTTCTTGTCATAATTAAATTCCTCCATCTTTGTCGCTATTATATCATAAACTATTTCTTTAGGTATGAAAGTGCACGTTTATTTACGTTTTTTACGGCAATCTCAAGTTCACGAGCTGAGATTCTTTTTGCGCCGTTCGCAAGAATCGCATTTTGAATCAAACCATCACTTGTCGCAACGGATAATTCATATTTCTTTTTCAAATCATGTACAGCTTTTTCAATATAACTATCGGCTGTCTGATTGTATTTTGTATAAATAATATCTATATTTCCTTGATTGAAATGGGAGCCTGCATTATTTTTAACGCGATAACCATCAAATACTAAAATCACTTTGATTTGTTTATAGCCCTGGTAATTTGAGATTCGATTAATCAATTCATCGCGAGCAGATTCGATATTGACTTTGGCAATATCTTTTAAATCTTGCCAATCATAAATCATATTGTATCCATCAATCATTAAGCATTCTGGCTTTTTATCTTCAATATGAATCTGATTTAGATTTAAATCTACTTTTGTTTTTTTCTTGATTGGCTTTTCAGCTTTCTTGTTGTTTCCACCAAGCGAGTTAAATACTTTCTTTAACTCCTCTTCACGAACTGTATGTTTTACATAAGAAGCATATGAAGTTGTGTTGGCTTCTTTAATTTGTAGGTGCATATGTTCTTTGACTTCATTCCAAGGTACAAAATATCCAGCTCCATGTTCACAGAAAATAGATCCGGTTGGATTGTTTAAATCGGCTTCACTATCATAATTAGATTCTTCGATGACTTTATCTTGATCAAAACACTCGTGATAATCTTCTAATTCACAAATAAATTGACCTTTACCTTTTGTATACGCAATGACATCTTTTTGATAATCCATTAATTCACGCACAGGACCTTGACCTTTAATGTGGACAAGGCTGTTCATATCCTCTTCAATTTTGAAGGTGCAATGCTTATTTTCTAAATCAAATAATGCTTTTGAGACATATTGATTTTCTATAATCAGTTCAAAACTATAATATGGCTCTAATAATATAGACTCAGCCTCTTTTAAACCTTGCCTTATAGCACGATAGGTTGCTTGTCTAAAGTCTCCACCTTCTGTATGTTTTAAATGAGCTTTACCGGCCACTAAAGTGATTTTTATGTCGGTAATTGGCGATCCAGTTAATACACCTTTGTGTTGTTTCTCTTTTAAATGCGTTAAAATCAGATTTTGCCAATTTAAAGCCAAATCATCATTGGAACAATTGGATTCAAATACAAGGCCTTTACCTCTAGGTAATGGTTCAAGTTTTAAATGGACTTCGGCATAGTGTCTTAAAGGTTCAAAGTGACCTACACCAATTACAGTATTTTGGATAGTTTCTTTAAATAAAACTTTACCCGTTGTAAAACCAACTTTCACTTTAGATCTTTTCTCAATTTCTTTTTGAAGAATCTCCATTTGAATGGATCCCATCAATCTCAAGAAAATTTGTTTCGTTTGTTCATCATATTCGATTTGAAGCTGTGGATCTTCTTGAGCAAGTACGCTACAATAGCGCATCATAGTAAGTGCATCTACACCTTCAGGAAGTAATAATTGATAGTTCATGTAGGCATTTAAAAGTGGTTTTGTCATGTCGGATTCAAAGCCTAAACCTTGGCCTACTTCATAGTTGTTTAATCCTTTTAAAGCACAAATCATACCTGGATAGGCGGTTTGCACCATTTCAAATTGTTTTCCATTATACAAACGAATCTGATCCACTTTTTCGTCTATACCTATCTTATCTTTGGCATTTAATACACCACCTGTGATTTTTACATGAGTTAAGCGATTGCCTTGGTCATCACTTGATATTTTATATACACGAGCACCAAATTCTTTTGGATATTCTTTGATAAATGATAAATCAATGATCGCATCCATTAGATCTTCAATGCCTTGAATTTTTAAGGCCGAACCAAAGAATACAGGGAAGCATTCTCTTTTGAAGATGGCTTGTTGAAGAAGTGAAGTATCAATTGTTTCTGCTTCCAGATAATGATTCATGATATCTTCATTCAACATAGACAATTCATCTTCAGCATCTGTGGATTTAAAATCAATGCTGTTGGATGAAAAATGTGTTTTTAGATCATTCATGAGCTCTTCTTTTGTCTTATAACTAATGTCCATTTTATTGATAAAAATCAATGTAGGAATGTTATAGTGTTTTAAGCATTTCCAAATCGTTGAAGTATGTGATTGAATACCATCTTGTCCATTGATCAAGAGAATGGCTAAATCTAATACTTGAAGACTTCTTTCCATTTCGCTTGAAAAATCGACATGGCCTGGTGTATCTATCAGGTAGATTTCACTATTTTTCCAACGAAAATGAGCTTCCTTTGAATAAATTGTAATACCTCTTTCTCGTTCTTGACTATCATAATCTAGATAAGCATCTTGATGATCAACACGTCCTAATTTTCGAATTGTTTTTGATGTATAAAGCATACTTTCGATACATGTGGTTTTTCCAGCATCGACATGTGCTAATATTCCAGTTACTATATGTTTCATAAAAACTATTTTATCATGTTGACGCAAATGATAAAATAGAGATAGTTTTTTTCGGAGGAAAATATGAAAGTCTTAATGTTGAATGGAAGCCCACATCCAAGTGGAGTAAATGATTTGGCTTTACGTGAAATGGAAGCTGTATTTAAAGAAAATGGTATTGAAACTGAAATTGTACAAGTTGGAAATGTAGCTGTTCGTGGTTGTATGGCTTGTGGTGCATGTACGAATTTAGGTAAATGCGTATTTGATGATATTGTGAATGAAATTGCCCCTAAATTTGAAAAGGCAGATGGAATTGTTGTTTCAAGTCCAGTATATTATGCCAGTGCGAATGCAACATTGATTGCCGTATTAGATCGTCTATTCTATAGTACTTGTTTTGATAAGACAATGAAAGTTGGCGCAAGTGTTGTATCTTGTCGAAGAGGAGGGGCTAGTGCTACTTTTGATGAATTAAATAAATATTTCACGATTAGTGGTATGCCCGTTGTATCAAGTCAATATTGGAATTCGATTCATGGAAATAATGCGCTTGAAGCCAATCAAGATGAAGAGGGAAAACAGACAATGCGTACTTTAGCTCGTAATATGATTTTCTTAATGAAAAGTATTGCCTTAGGTAAAGAGGCATATGGTTTGCCTGAAAAAGAAGTAAGAAAGGGTACGAATTTTATTCGTTAAAGGTGATTGTATGGTGAATTTAAGACATTCAGATAATATATTTTATGATCGAGAAGGCGATTTATTTGTGATCACAACCGATCTAGATGGTCGTCAAGAAGTGGTTTGTAAGACCAATCTAGAATGTGTGAGTGATGTAATTTCTCGATTGTTAGATATTAACTTTAAAAAGGTTTGTGACAGTGAGAATCGTTTAAATATGTTAGGTGATTTAGAACAATTTGCGTGTGTATATGCATTAAAATTAATGACCTATAAAACAGTAAAAGGTTTGTATTTAGAGTTTCCTAATTTAGCTAAATATCAAGGTACAGCTCTAATTAGTCCACACACAGTCATTGATAATCGTAATGATGGTTATAATAATAAATATCATTTAATGTTGGTGAATGTGATTTATACATCTTTGATTCATGCGACTGTTAAGTATGCAGGTTCAAGTATGGAAGCTGAGCATATGAAAGATGTATTTGAAACGGTTTTACCAGATAATAAAGGATTGATTGAAACTTTAAATGATTTCTATGATGGAGCTATCAATGAAGCGGATCTAACGGATATTATCAAGAATATTCAAAGTGATAATACGACTAAGGCTTAGAAAAACATTTTCATCGACTGATTTTTAAAATATGGTCGAGTACAAACAAAGCAAACATCTCTATGTTAAACATGGGGGTGTTTTTTTTATGAAACAAATTATTCAATATATTGAAGATCATAATATATCTGAAGAAGAAGTTGCTCAAGCAGCCCATATGTCTTTGCGTAATTTAAGAAGGCAGATTCACTCAAAAAATCGTACACAAGTAAGGATTGTCTTGCTTCTTGCAGATAAACAAAACCAGTCGATTGATTCCATTTTCTTTGATGAAATGAATAATCAGCCAATTAGTTTAGAAGGATTAACGATAAATCAGATTCAAGATATTATAAAATTAGTACATCCCGAACTATTTATGGGTGTTACGCGAAGTAAAAAAATTAAAGATTATAATTATAATTTAGAAACCGATATGGGTGATCGCATGCGCTTTATACGTGAAGTTGTTTTTTCTCTTTCACAAACTGAATTCGGCAAGTATATGGAAGTGTCAAGGAATACATCAAAGTATTGGGATGAAGGACAAATCAATGTGGATAAGATATTTAAAATATCGCAAAGTACAAATATTAGTATGGACTTTATCATACGCGATCATTATCCCTTAACATTGCAGACGCAAGGTATGAGTGAAGCACTTTATTTAGCTGTTATGACGAGTTGTGTGTTGTATCGTTTGCGCAATGCAGGAAGTGTTAAATAGTTTTAACTTAGGAGCAAGAAAAATTGCTCTTTTTTTTCTTGCATAATTGAAGGTTTCCTATATAATAGATTTGTTCTTTTAATGAAACAAAAAGTTTAGTATAAAAAACAAAACAGGGGTGATTGAATGAAAATAGGCAAAAAACTAAAAGAGCTTCGAACCCAGAATGGGTTGACTTTGGAAGAACTTGCGAATCGTAGTGAATTAACAAAAGGCTTTTTATCCCAATTAGAGCGCGATTTAACAAGTCCAAATATTTCTGCATTAGAAAATATTTTGGAAGCTCTAGGAACGAATTTAGCGGATTTCTTTCAGTCGAGTAAAGAAGAACAAATTGTTTTTCATACTCAGGATTTTTTTGTGAATGAACAAGAAGATTTTGTTACAGAATATATTGTTCCAAATGCACAAAAGAATCAAATGGAACCAATTCTATTGACTTTGAAGCCAGGGGCAAAATCACAAGAAGTCAAGGCGCATGAAGGTGAAGAATTTGGCTATGTTTTAAAGGGGAGTATTGTTTTAGTTGTTGGTAATAAAAGGTTAAAAGTTAAATCAAAAGAAACCTTCTATATTACAGGTAAGGAAGGGCATTATTTAGAAAACGTATCGAGTGCGGATGCCAAAGTATTGTGGCTATCTACACCACCTGTATTTTAATGGACAAGGAGAGAGTATAGATGGAACAGGAAAAGAATAAATTAATTCAATTTCGTCACATTGTGAAAGAATTTGATGGACAAGTTGTATTAAAGGGTATTGATTTAGATATATATGAAAATGAGTTTGTCACTCTGTTAGGGCCTAGTGGATGTGGAAAAACAACGTTGTTACGTATTTTAGGTGGCTTTTTAGAACCAAGTGAAGGACAAGTCATCTTAAATGGAGAAGATATCTGTGAGGTTCCGGCTTATAAGCGTGAGTTGAATACAGTTTTCCAAAAATATGCATTATTTCCTCATATGAATGTATATGACAATATTGCGTTTGGTTTAAAAATCAAGAAGATGAGTAAGGATGTCATTGATCAAAAGGTTATGAAAATGTTGAAGCTGATTGGTCTTGAAGGTTTTGAAAATAAAGATGTTACTTTACTATCTGGTGGTCAGCAGCAACGTGTTGCGATTGCGCGTGCCTTAGTTAATGAGCCAAGCGTATTATTGTTAGATGAGCCACTTAGTGCATTAGATTTGAAACTTCGTAAAGAGATGCAGTATGAATTGAAAAAGATTCAACAAGAAGTAGGAATTACATTTATTTTTGTTACACATGATCAAGAAGAAGCACTAACTATGTCAGATAAGATCGTTATTATGAAAGATGGCGAGATTCAACAGGTTGGTAGTCCAGAAGATATTTATAATGAGCCAGTCAATCAATATGTTGCCAAGTTCATTGGGGAAAGTAATATTATTCCGGCTCGTATGATTTGCGATAAAAAAGTACGTTTTGATGATATTACATTTGATTGTGTGGATGTTGGATATAAAGAAAATGAACCAGTAGATGTTGTGATTCGTCCAGAAGATATTGATATTGTGGATGTAAAAGATGGCAAAATGACTGGAGAAGTTGAAAGTGTATTATTTAAGGGTGTTCACTATGAAATCATGGTGGAAACTGTTCCTGGTACGCATGTTACGGTAAATATGCACGTAAACAAAAACTATGCGATCACAAGTGAGGATGGAAAAGAAAAAATTTCTGCCAATGACTTCTATCTAGACTTAGAAGATATGAAAGATATTGATGATAAGGAAATCATTGCGCGTGCCGATGCACAAGCCTGGAATCCAGAAACGGATGAATTCATTTCTATTCATGATATTGATACAGATTTAAAACAGGAAGTAGGAGAATATATTGTTACTTTCTCAACAAATAATAAAACTTCGATTACCCGTAAGATTTGGGTTGTAGATCAAAGAGTTGTTGAAAACAAGAAGGCAAATGAAGCCGTATCTGCATTTAACTTCTTTAAAACAGTCGATGAAATCAAGGAATCTATGGCTATTGATACAGATTTGAAGACTTGGGCGAATGCACAAGGTTGGAAGTTGGATGATGAAAACGAGACGGTAGATCTAGATGTAGATTATGATTTTGATCCTGAAACAATTACGGAAGGTGTTTATAAGGTTACTTTCTGGACAACAGGACGTGAATTTAAGATTCATACAACGGATTATGTAGAGGAAGGAAAAGAAGTCGGACTTACTTTCTTTGCAGAAGATATTCATGTTATGGAGAAAATGGGATTCTAGAAAATGAAAAAATTTCAACAATTAGCAATCCCTTATATTGTGTGGGCTTGCATTATGTTGTTGCTTCCGATGTTGCTGATTGCGTTTTATTCAGTCATTCAGCAAGGCAACAGTATTGTGCACTTTAAGCTAACATTGGATAACTATGTTCGTTTCTTTACAGACAAAGATTTTTTGTTGATTTTATGGCGCTCTTTATGGATTGCCATTAAGACAACCATTATTTGTTTGTTGATTGGTTATCCTATCGCATATTTTATTTCAAAGAATAGTCCTAAGATTCAACAAATCTTAGTTCTTGCGATTACACTTCCTACTTGGATCAATATGCTTGTAAGAACATACGCATGGATTGGAATTTTATCAAGCGATGGAATTATCAGTAGCTTTTTAGGCTTGTTTGGAATTCACACTGAACTTTTATATACAGAAGCTGCCGTGTTGATTGGTATGGTATATAACTTCTTGCCATTTATGATTCTACAGATCAATACAGCTTTGACGAAGATGGATAAATCTTTATTAGACGCTGCACAGGATTTGGGGGCCAATAAATTTCAAACTTTCTGGAAAGTTATTTTCCCACTTTCTTTACCTGGTGTAGTTTCAGGTATTACACTTGTATTCTTACCTGCCGTAAGCTCATTCTTCATTCCTAAATTATTGGGTGGAGGACAATTCTTCTTGATTGGTAACGTGATTGAAAATCAATTCATTACCGTTGGAGAATGGAACTTTGGTTCCGCAATCTCAATGATCATGGCTATGATCATGATGCTTCTAATGATGCTTGTAAGAAAATTGGAAGAGCGTAATAAGGAGGAAAAATAGACATGTCGAAAGATAAAAGAGTATTAGGTAAAGTAGGCATGGCTTTATTATTGGTGTTCTTTTATGCACCAATATTATTCATGATTATTTTTTCCTTCAATAGTTCAAAATCATTAACACATTTTACAGGATTCTCATTGCGTTGGTATGAGGCTATGCTTAAAAACCATGGCATGATGGAATCTTTGTATGTCACTATTGTGATTGCCTTATTGGCAACGATTATTTCTACAATCATTGGTACGATTACAGCGATTGGTTTATCAAAATCAAAGAAAGTATTGCGTGCTTTTATAAGTCAGGTCAATGATTTTCCAATCATGAACCCTGAAATTGTTACAGCCATTGGATTGATGCTTTTATTTATCACTTTCCAAATTGAAAAGGGATTTGTGACATTATTACTTGCACACATCGCTTTCTGTATTCCATATGTGATTTTGAGTATTATGCCAAAAATCAAATCACTAGATCCAAACTTGGCAGATGCCGCAATGGATCTTGGAGCTACACCTTGGCAGGCTTTAGCAAAAGTCATTGTGCCACAAATTATGCCGGGTATTGTTTCAGGTGCTTTAATTGCGTTTACAATGTCTTTTGATGATTTCGTTATTTCATATTTTGTAACAGGTCAAGGTGTAAAGAACTTGAGTATTATGGTGTATACAATGTCTAAGCGTATTAATCCAAGTGTAAATGCGATTAGTACATTAGTCGTATTGTTGATCACAATCACATTAACAATTGTGAATGTTTTGCCAATGATTCGAAAAAAGGCGAGTCCTTCAAAACAAAATAAACCTTGGAAATGGGCGGTTGCAGGTGTTGTAGTCGTTGGCTTAGTAGCTTCTTTATTTGGTTTAAATAAATCAGCAAGTACTTTACCTTATGCAGGACAGACTTTACATTTATATAACTGGGGTGAATATACTGGAGAAAATATTATTTCTGGTTTTGAAGAATTAACAGGTGCCAAAGTTATTATGGATAACTTTGATTCAAACGAACAAATGTATATCAAGGTTGCCAATGGGGATGCATATGATGTATTGGTTCCTAGTGATTATATGATTCAAAGAATGATGCAGGAAGATATGCTTCAAAAATTAGAACCAGAAACACGTAAAGAGTGCTTAAGTGAATTGATGGAAGCAATCAAGGGACTTCCTTATGATCCAAAGAATGAATATTCAATTCCTTATTTCTGGGGTACTGTTGGAATTGTGTATGATAAGACAAAAGTATCGGAAGAGGACTTGGAAAATGAAGGTTGGAATATTTTCTTAGATCAGAAATATAAAGGGGATATCTATCTATATGATTCTGAAAGAGATTCATTTATGATGGCATTAAAAGCACTTGGATATTCAATGAATACGACAAGTGCGGATGAATTGAATGCTGCGTTTAACTGGTTAGTACAATGCGTTCAGACAATGGATCCAGAAATTGTTACGGATGAAATTATTGATAATATGGCACAGGCTAGAAAAGCTCTTGGACTTATTTATTCTGGAGATGCGGCTTATGTCATGTCAGAAAATGAAAATATGGGATTCTATATGCCAACAAGTGGAACAAACCTTTGGTCAGATGCGATGGTTATTCCTAAAAATGCGAAGAATCCTAAGCTTGCGAATGAGTTTATTCGTTATATTACAAGTTATGATGCAGCCATGGATAATTCAAGTTATGTTGGATATACTTCACCAAATAAAGAAGTTACGGAAGAACTTGGTGGCGAAGGTGGAGATTATGATGGTATTAACGCATATACACCTCGTTCAGGTTATGACAAGGATGAAGTGTTCCAATATGATGAAGCCACACGTAAGATCATTGCGGATCTTTGGTCTCGTGTTAAGGTTGCAGCAAGTAATGCACATTAGTCGAAGAAATTATAGTAATCTGCAATTAGGCACCAAGGTCGACTAAAAGGTGTAGGGTTGAAAAACCTATGCGAGTTTAAAGGATTAACTAGGGAGCAGAGATGTTTGAAATCTCTGCTCTTTTTATAATGGGTGATTTGAGTTGGAATAATTCAAATCTTATGTATTTTGTTAATTGGAATTCTAATTCATAGGTTTGTAGATTTCTGGAGCATTCGATTAGTTTTGAATTTCTACCTTTTTTTATTTACGTCCAATCCTTTCAAAAATACTGCAACAAAAAAGATAGAGATATTCACTATAAAAGTATTTAAAGGTTCAATTATCTCTATTTAGTTTTACATTCTTTTATCTTTGTTGAAAAAAACAAATAAAGATGTTGTCGGTGTTTTAGAATTTGATGATTGTATCAACTATGAACCAATCGTACAGCACCGGATCATGATTTCTATGTTCGAAGAAATATTGAAAAACAATATGGTAATGCAGAAATTCCATTTATATTGGTTGAAGAAATATTGATTATTAAAATGTAGTAAACTATGGACATTTATCAAAACTTCGAATTTCTTAAAGAAGAAATAAGAAATTATTAGACTTTTGATGTAATGAATATCAATCTTAACGATATAGATGATTCTTTAGAAACTATGAAAATTAGTTGGGATACCACAAATGTATTTAATGCCCCTATTTCAGATTTGATAAACAGAGATTTAGATATAATGGGTGAAGCTACATCGAATGATGAAAAAGTAATGACTTTTGTGACTTGTAAAATGGTTTCTAATGAATAAATCCGAAATTCATGAAAAGTAAATATAAACATGTTATTCTTTGTTTAGATAAATAGTAATTTTTTGAGGAGATTAAGTTATGGAAGATAAACAAATATTACTTGATAATATAAGTAAAGTGCATACTACTGAAATGGGGATGGATAGAATTAAGAAGAATCTAAAATTGAATACTAATGATGTAGTTGAATTTTGTAAAAATAAAATTTTAGATAAGAATTGTAATATTTATAAGCAGGGTAAAAATTGGTATTGTGAAATTGATAATATTAAAATAACTATTAACTCTTATAGTTATACAATTATTACAGCACATCTAATCAAATAAATTCCAATTTGAAAGTGAGATGAGAATATGTCAGAACAAGAATTAAAAAATTTACAAATTTACATTGGTAAAAGAAATCAAAACCAAACTGATGAACAAGTAATAGATCACATCAAAAAAATAAATGATGAAACACCATTAACTCAAGAAGAATGGCATAAACTAATTTTCCCTAGTTGTAATAATGGTCAGGTTGAAATTTTGAAATTTGTATTAAGTCATATTCAATCTTTAAATAATGTTAAAGAATATATGATTCATACTGTATATGGTAGAAATGAAAATATCAATGAAAATAGAATTGTTGTTTTAAAGGAGTTTATAAAATATTTAACTGATAATAAAGAAGAATGTTTAAATGAAACGATGATAAATGCAGGTTGGTTTGGAGAAACAGAAATTGTTAAATTTTTGATTAAAAATGGTGCTAATAAAGGATATAAAAATCAAAATGATTTAGGATTATTAGAATGCTCTGAACGAGTAGAGAAGCAATTTAAAGATTCTTCTTTAAAAGAATTTTTGAAAAATAATCAATAATACAAATAAATATATATGGAGGTGCATCATCAATGAATCAACTTATGAATAATGGAATGATACAGGAAATAGAAAATATACTTCTAAACGCTAGAAATCATGTTTCGGTTGAAGTAAATCATACTTTGTTAAAAACGTACATGGAAATTGGAAGAATTATTGTGGAAGATGCTGTTTCACATAATAGTGATAATGATTATGAATCCAAAACAATATCTTATCTTTCGAAAGAGCTAACTAAAAAATTTGGTAGAGGATTTTCTCGTGCAAATATTTGGAATATGATTACTTTTTATAAAGAGTACGGAAGCGTTCAGACACTGTCTGAACGACTTAGTTGGTCTCATTATTGTGAATTATTATCAATCTCTGATAAAGACAAGCGACACTTTTATGAAATAGAGTGTATTAACGCAAAATGGAGTGTTCGAGAACTTAGAAGACAAATATCATCATCTCTTTTTGAAAGATTGCTATTGTCTAATGGAGATGCAAACAAACAGAAAGTACTAGATTTGGCATTAAAAGGGAATGAGATTGCTAATCCACAGGATATTGTGAAAGATCCATATGTTTTTGAATTTTTAGGGTTACCTGAAGACAAACCGATGATGAAATCAGACCTTGAAGAAGCTCTTGTAAGACAAATTGAAAAATTTCTTTTGGAACTTGGAAAGGGTTTTATGTTTGTTGGAACGCAACAAAGAGTAACCTTTGGTAATGTTCATTATTACGTTGATATGGTTTTCTACAATAAGATTTTAAAATCTTATGTATTAATTGAACTTAAGACTATTAAACTTATGCCTGAAGCAGTTGGACAACTAAATATGTATTTGAATTACTATGCAGCTGAAGTAAATGATGAAGACGATAATCCACCAATTGGACTTATCCTATGTACTGATAAAGGAAATGTGGATATGCAATATGCATTAGGTGGATTAAACAACAATATATTTGCTTCAAAATACGTTACTTATATGCCAGATAAAGAACAATTAATTGCGCAAGTTGAAGCTGTTTTATCAGCAAATTCAAAAGAACATAAATGATGCTCTTTTGTAAGCTCATTTTAATAATTTTCTTCGACTTTTTTTCATTATTATAATAGAATGAATGCATGAATCCGATTATTATTATTTTATTATGCTTTGCTGCTTTAGGCTTATTTGACAAGATGTTTAAGAATCGACTTGGACTAGCCACTTCTTTTGATCGAGGCATTATTACAATGGGCGATTTTATGATGAGCGTAGGAGGCTTTTATTGTATTGCGATTGCCTTTTTAAATGGTCATGCCACTCTTTTCAAAAATAAAGAAATGATTATTTCAAGTTTGTTGGCGCCAGATCTTGGTGGATATTCCATTATAGAGTCGATGACACATTCTGAAAGTGTGCTTATCTTTTGTGGTGTATTATTAACGTCCACTTTAGGATGCTTAATTAGTTTTCAATTGCCACTCTTTTTAAATGAGCTGGATACAGATGATTTGAGTCACTATTTAAAAGGCGTTGTGTATGGTATTTTAGGATTATTACCCATTCTTATTGGTTGTGGCTTTTTATTGCATATTGATCATTTTTTGATTGTGTTTTTACCCGTCATTCTTATTTGTGCAATTCTGATAGGATTATTCTTTATTTCATTTAAAACACTAATTGTGGTATTAACCTTATTTTCTAAGCTTGTACAATTCGTAGGATATATCTTCTTTTTTCTAGTTTGTTTGACATTCTTTTTCAATATGAACTTCACAAACGCAACATTGATCAATGAAGCTTTGCGCATTGTATTTCAAATGAGTATTATTGTCTGTGGATCTTTGGTGTTTTGTGAAATTATATTAAGAAAGTTTTCGAATCAGATTGAAAAAGTAGGTCAAATACTAAATATTGACAAATATTCAGTAATGGGAATTATCTTATCTTTTGGAACAAGTATTGCGATGTTACCATTATTTAGTAAAATGAACAGGAAGGGTAAGATTTTTAATGCTGCTTTTTCATTGAGTGGGGCATTTGTGTTTGGTGGACAACTTGGCTTTATTGCCTCAGTCAATTCAACAAGTGTGACTTGGTTTGTGGTTGTAAAGCTTTTAGCTGGAATATTAGGCTTGGTTATAGCGAATGTAATGGAGGAATGATTATGAATTATATGGAATTGATGGAAAAAAGTCGTGAAGTGATGGGGACAAAGTTATGTAAGTCTTGTCCTGTATGTGATGGAAAGGCATGTCGAAATACGATTCCAGGTCCTGGGGCTAAAGGGATTGGGGATGTTGCGATGCGTAACTATGGTGCTTGGAAAAACATTCGTGTGAATATGGATACAATCACAGATAATGAACCAGTAAGTACAGAATTAGAACTATTTGGTCATACATTTAAATATCCGATTTTTGCAGGGCCTGTAGGAGCTGTAGGAATGCACTATTCAGATGCATATGATGACAATAGCTATAATGATATTTTAGTAAAAGGATGTATTGAAGCAGGTATTTGTGCATGTACAGGAGATGGAAAAGATCCTAATATTATGATTAATGCGACGCGTATTATTAAAGAAAATAATGGTTTTGCGATTCCAACCATTAAACCTTGGAGTTTAGAAACCTATTTAGAAAAATTAGACTTAGCTTTAAACAGTAATGCCTTTGCGGTAGCTATGGATGTAGATGCAGCTGGACTTCCTTTCTTAAAGGGGTGTCAGCCTCCTGCAGGAAGAATGAATACAGAGCAATTAAAGGCTATTATTTCGAATACACCTGTACCATTTATTGTGAAGGGTGTAATGAGTGTGAAGGGTGCTTTAAAGGCAAAAGAAGCAGGAGCTAGTGCAATTGTGGTTTCGAATCATGGTGGTCGTGTTCAAGATCAGACGCCTGCAACAGCTGAAGTTTTAGAAGAAATTGTTAAGGCGGTCGATGGAAGCATGAAAATCTTTGTGGATGGTGGACTTCGTAATGGCGTCGATATCTTTAAGGCTTTGGCATTAGGTGCAGATGCCGCCATAGTAGCTCGTCCATTCGTGAATGCGATCTATGGAGCAAAAGAAGAAGGTATTCAAGTATTGGTAGATAAACTTGGTAGTGAACTGCAAGACACTATGGAGATGTGTGGGGCTAAAAGCTTAAAAGACATTACTCGTGATATGGTAAGATAGGCAGCTTAAATGCTGCCTTTTTTTGATGCTTCAGAAAAATGTGTAAAAAAGGTATCTAAAATTACAGAAAAATGTGTTAAATCAATTATAAAAAGTCTGGAAAAATGTGTTAAATAGGTATAGAAAATCATGGAAAAATGTGTTAACTTAAATTCAAGAGGTGGTTTCATGAAGCGAAATGCGATTTTAAAGCTAGTTCAATGGAAAAATAGTCCTGAGAGAAAACCTATGGTATTAAGAGGTGCAAGACAGGTTGGTAAGACTTGGTTGATGAAAGAATTTGGTCAGAATTATTATGATAATTATGTTTATTTTAACTTTGATGAGGAGGATGAACTAAAATCTATTTTTGAAACTAATAAAAATCCAAATCGTATTATCGAACTTCTTTCTATGATCAGTGATGAAAAAATTGAACCTGAAAAAACTTTGATTATATTTGATGAAATTCAGGAGTGTCCTGAAGCATTAAATACGCTTAAATATTTTAAAGAAAAAGCGAATGAATATCATGTGATAACGGCAGGTAGTCTTTTAGGCACATTATTGGCTAAGCCAAAATCATATCCTGTAGGTATGGTTAATCTTTTAGATATTTATCCATTGACGTTTGATGAGTTTTTAAATGCGATAGATTCTGGGTTATATGCATATTATGAAAGTATTCAAAAAGAACAAGTTATTGAACAAATTTTCCATCAACGTTTATTAGATGTTTATAATTATTATCTTATTATTGGTGGTATGCCTGAATGTGTATCTTCATGGATCAAGTATAAAGATCCTGCCATGGTATCTAAGATACAAAGGGAATTGATTGAGGTTTATGAAAATGACTTTTCTAAGCATAATGGAAAAGTGAATAGTGGACGTATTTTAATGGTATTCAGAAGTATTGTTTCTCAACTTGCGAAACCCAATGAGAAGTTTATGTATGGTGCTGTTCGTGAAGGGGCTAGAGCTAGAGATTTTGAAGAAGCAATCGAATGGCTTGTGTCAGCTGGTATGTTGAATCGTGTATATAATGTGTCTAAGATGGAACATCCATTATCTGCTTTTGATAAATTGGATCAGTTTAAACTGTTTGTGTTTGATACAGGACTTCTCAAACAAATGGCGGGCGTGGATAATAGTGCGATATTATTGAGAACAGATTATCAATTTAAAGGACCGTTGACAGAAAACTATGTTTTACAACAACTTCAAGGACAATTTGAAGTTGAACCCCGATATTATTCGGATAAAAATGGTGAGATTGATTTTGTGGTTCAAAATAAAATGGAAATTATTCCAATTGAAGTAAAGGGTGGTGAGGATAGATCTGCCAATTCTTTTAAGACATATGTCGCAAATAATGCACCTCAACATGCATATCGTTTTTCTAAACGTGGGTATCGTAAGGATGGTGATTTTACAAATCTTCCGTTATACTTGGTTCGAAAAACAAAGGATCTATTATAACTTAAAAGGTATCAGTTTTAATTTCTGATACCTTTTTTTAATGAAATGATTGCGAGTATTGTATTGATCAAGCACCAAAAAGACCATATATATAGATCTGAATAGTTACCTGCAAGTACAAAGCCTGTTAATGTAGCTAAACCAAAAAGAATAATAAGTGCAATGTTTGTGCCTTTAGAGTTGTTCTTTCTAGATACAATCGATACAATTCCTCCACAAAGCATGCATATACTAACGATAAGTCCTGCACTGCCACTGGATTGTCCACTTTCTTCTAGTGCATTGGCAAGGCCTGCCATCATACTTTGGAATACGACAAATACACTTAGTACAATGGAAATGATTCCACTGACTAGTTTCCATGTTTTCATAATGATAAAATCCCCTTTCTTAAGTATATTTATAGCTTAAAAATGGGGATAATTGGTATGCTTGTGGCATACATTAATGGTGCGTGATATTTAAGATGTGATTTAAAAGTCGTGGGACTAAGAAAGAAATGTAGATTACGGATCCTATTGATAAAATACCTAACATAAATAATCGCCTCTTTCTTACACCTTTATTTTAGAATTTTCAATGTTTAAATGGTGTTAAAGAATGAGGCGACATATTAAGATTTCATTAAAAGCGAAGGAATTTTTGTAGGTCTGAATTTTGTGCAAGAATCAGGATGTTTTCCGATTCTTCAAAAGTGTGTTCCGCACTAGGTAGTGGGTCAAGAATTCCATTGATTTTAGTGGCTAAAATATTGATGTGGTACTTTCTTCGAATATCAAGTTCTAACATACTTTTTCCTATCCATGAATTTGGCACAGAAATTTCATAAATTGAGTAGTCTGGAGTAAGTTGTACATAGTCAAAGATATTTTCACTTGAGAAACGTACGGCTGCCCAATTACCAATTTGTTTTTCAGGATATACGACTTCATCGGCTCCATTACGCAATAAGAATTTAGCGTGTACATCACGTACGGCTCTTGCGACAACAAGTTTAGCGCCATAATCTTTTAATAAGGCGGTTGTTTCTAGTGAGCTTTGAAAGTCATCTCCAATGGCTACAACGCAAAGGTCAAAATTGGATACGCCTAGTGAGTCAACAAAACTTTCGTCGGTGGAATCTCCAATTTGTGCATTTGTGACATAAGAAAGGACTTTGTTGATTTTAGCTTCACTTTTATCAATAGCTAAAACGTCATGTCCTAAATCATATAGTTTTTGTGCCATGTGACGTCCAAAACGTCCCATTCCAATAATTAATACTGATTTCATATTTTCTCCTTTATCCAATTGTGATATTTTCTTGTGGTAAATTTGCGTTTGCGACAACTTGATGTTTAGAAATAGCTAACAGTAAAGTTAATCCTCCAACTCTTCCAAAGAACATCAAGAAAATTAAAATGCAGTGGGATGCACTTGATAGTGTGGGTGTGATTCCTAATGTAAGTCCAACGGTTCCAATGGCAGAGGCCGCTTCAAATAGGGCGTCTAGAATGGGTAGTTGATCGAAGGCTGAAATAAGGAGTGCGCCTGTAAAGAATAATACCATAAATAACATAAATAAGGCTGTGGCATTGTTTAATGAGTCTATGGAGATGCGTCTTCCAAAACATTGTGGGTTTTGTTTATGATTGAATACAGCACGAATGCTTAGTATCAATACGGCAAGTGTTGTAGTTTTAAAACCTCCGGCCGTACCTTGTGGGCTTCCTCCAATCAACATCAGTAGTGTCATAAAGAGGATACTGCTTTGATTCATTTTGTTTAAATCAATCGTATTAAAGCCGGCTGTTCTTGGAGATACGGCTTGGAAGATCGACACATTGATTTGATTGGCTAAACTCATATTCCAATGGCTAAAGTCATTGATGTAGAAGTAGAGTGTACTAATAATTAATAAAGTGGCTGTCGTAAATAGCACAACTTTGGATTGTAAGGAATATTTGTGCAAATGACGTTTGTATTGAACAACATCTTTCCAGACAAAGAAGCCTAAGCCACCAAGTACGATAAGTGCTGCGATGACGTTGGATACAAGTATGTCGCTTGAATAACTTGTTAATGATGAATAGGCTTGTTGGGTTCCCATTAAGTCAAATCCAGCATTACAGAAAGCGGAAATAGAATGGAATATGGAATACCATATGCCTTTGACTAGGCCAAAGCGAGGTAGAAAGGAGATGCCTAATAAAATGGCTCCCAATGCTTCGACACATAAGGTAGCTTTAAGAATCCATTTTGTGTTTCGAATAATACCACCTAGTTTTGGTGCAGAAATGGATTGTTGCATAAAGTATCTTTGTTTAAAACCTATTTTTTTGCCACCCAAAACAAATAGGATTATGGCCATCGTAATTACGCCCATACCTCCAATTTGAATAAGTGTTAAGATGACTAGCTGTCCAAATGGAGACCAATATTGAGATGTGTCATGCATAATCAGTCCGGTTACACATGAGGCACTGGTTGAAGTGAATAATGCATCTAAAAAAGGAGCGCCCCTTCCATCGTTTGTGGAAAATGGAAGCATAAGCAAACAGGCACCAATAAATATCATAGTCGCAAAACTGAGGATGATCATTTGTCCTGGGGTAATGCGATTCATACGTTTCTTAAACATAAAACCACCTATCCTAATATCTCAACACATTCTACACTAGTCTGTATTAAGATTTCATAAAAATATTCTAACACGATATTAAGACAATGTTAAGATAGCTGATTCTTTGTGGGCTTGTGTTATACTTTTCGTATGGCTAGTGTATTATTATGTTTATCGACTTCAAAATATAATTCAAGAGTGATTGAAAAAGGGGCTCAAATTGCGAAGAACAATCATGCGACGTTAAGTGCTGTTTATGTGCAGACCCCAAAAGATGAAAGTATGAGTGCGGCATCAAAGAGTTGTTTGCGTGAAAACATTAAGTTTGCGGAGAGTAAGGGAGCTAAAGTTACAATTCTTTATGGGCACAATAAGATTCGACAGATTGTTGAATATGTGGATGTTTCACAAGTGGATTGCGTAGTTATAGAAAAGAGTCTTGCCTCACAGGCTTTATTTAGATTGCGTGACATTGATGTATATTCTGTGAATTATCCTCATGACTATCGGCATTTGTTTTATTTTGACTTTAGTTCTTTTCGTTTTTCCTTTAAAGATCTGTTAAAGATGATTTTGATTCTTATTCTTTGTACGTTAGTTGGCAAGGGATTTATGCACTTTCAATTCTTGATTACGACACCCATTATGATTTATATCTTGGGGATTGTATTTGTATCTATTTGGACAAGTGGATATATCTATAGTTTATTGGCATCTTTATTTTCAGTATTATGTTTTAACTTTTTCTTTACATACCCCTATTTTTCTTTGTTGAGTGATCCAAGCTATATTACGACATATATTGTGATGTTTGTGGTGGCTATGTCTTCAAGTTCATTAATGACAAGGTTAAAGAAACAGTCTTTTGAGAATGCCAAACAAGTATATCGTACGCAAGTCTTATTGGAGATGAGCCAGATGCTTCAAAAGGCGAATGATATGAATGCGATTTATGCGTCCATGTTAAAACAGCTGCATAAATTGTTGGATACAGATTTAGTTTTGTATCCACATAATGATGAGCCTATTTTACTTGGACAATGTTCGATAGAGACAAATATTGTGGCTTGGGTATATGAAAATAAACATGAAGCTGGTAAAACAACAAGTTATCATTCGGATTCGATGTGTTTATATTTGCCTATAAATGGAACGCACGAAGTATTAGGTGTGGTTGGAATTGTTTTAAAAGATAAGATGGATTCTTTTGAAAAGAATTTGTGGCTTGCGATATTGGATGAGTGTGGTATGGCTTTAGAAAAGGAAAGGATTCGTCTAGAAAATCTAAAGATTGAGCAGCAAGCTAAACAAGAAGCGTTGCGAGCCGATTTATTGCGTATGATTTCGCATGATTTAAGAACACCATTAACATCTATATCTGGTAATGCAGGTTTATTGTTGGAAAACGAGAATGCGTTTTCTTTAGAAAAGAAGAAGGAATTGTATCAGGATATTTATAATGATGCGATGTGGCTTTATGATTTGGTGGAAAACTTATTGTTTATAACGAGAATTGAAAATGGTTCGATGCAGTTGAATCAACAACCAGAAATGATTGAGGATATTTTTAGAGAGGCGATTCATCATTTAGGACGTAATAAGCGTAATCATAATATTTCTATGCATTTAGAGGATGATTTGTTGATGGCCAATATGGATGCGCGTTTGATTATTCAAGTATTAGTGAATTTAATGAATAATGCGATTAAATATACGCCAGAGAATTCTAAAATTGTTTTGAGCGCAAAACGAATTGAGAATAAGATATTAATTGAAGTTCAAGATGATGGAAATGGTGTTTTACATCCAGATCAATTGTTTGAAATGTTCTATACGGAAAATAATCATAGTGGAGATACAAGACGAGGTATGGGTTTAGGTTTATCTTTGTGTAAGTCGATTGTTTTAGCGCATGGTGGTAAGATTTGGGTAGAAAATGTAAATCCTCATGGTGCTTGTTTTAAATTTTTATTGGACGCAGTGGAGGTGAATCTTTATGAATAAAGTACAAATATTAGTTATTGAAGATGATGTTGCGGTTGGAAATTTGATTACGACAACACTTGAGATGGAAAACTATCAGTTTCGTCTGGCAAAAACAGCGAAACAAGGTATTATGAATGTTCTTTCTTATAATCCTGATATTATGCTTCTAGACTTAGGTTTACCGGATATGGATGGTTTGGAAGTTATAAAGAAGGTTCGTTCTTGGTCAAATATTCCAATTATTGTGGTTTCGGCAAGAAGTGAAGATCAAGATAAGGTAAAAGCTTTAGATTTAGGGGCCGATGACTATTTGACAAAACCATTTTCAGTGGATGAATTGTTGGCTAGACTGCGTGTAACGATTCGAAGATTAAATAATAGTCAGACCATAAGTGTAAATGAGAGTGTATATGAAAATGGAGATTTGACAATCAATTATGCGCAGGGTTGTGTATATGAGAATGGGCATGAAATCCATTTAACGCCGATTGAATATAAATTATTGTGTGTTTTAGCTAAAAATACCGATAAGGTTTTAACACATAATTATATCATGCAAGAAGTATGGGGAAGTGTTCAAGGTACAGAAACGCCGAGTCTAAGAGTGTTTATGGCTACTTTGCGAAAAAAGATTGAGCCGGATACTTCAAATCCAAAATATATTCAGACGCATGTAGGTGTTGGATATCGTATGTTGAATCAGACAGAAAAAAAGGAAGACTAGTGTCTTCGCATATTGAAATAGAGTGAAATAATAATTGTGATAACTCCAATTGTGATGAGTGCCATAATGGTTTTATTGATGCATAGAAGGATCAATATACTAAATAGGCTGACAATCGTAAATAGGAAGATTTCAATTTTTAATAGAATGGGATACATCAACAATGAATCGCGAAAACTAATTTTTTCGTATTGTGGTTCATTGTTTTTTAATAGTCTTTTTTCATATACAAATAGAATTTGACTAAAGAGCACAACAAAAACGAGGTATATGAGATTAAAAAAGATTTCTTTAAAGAAGAGTGCACTGCACGTTAAAAACATGACAAGAATGGTTCCAATTCTTGGCAGATACACGTAATAATTATATTGCATATTGTTTTTTCCTTTCTTTTATTATGCCATAATCATATTACTTGAAATATACCTGTAGGGGGTATATCATTGTATCGGGGTGAAATATATGGGAGATTGTTGTCATAAAAAGCATCAGCCTAGAGATGAGAAAGAAATCAAACAATTGACGAATCGTCTTCATCGTATGGTAGGACAATTAAATGGGATTGAAAATATGTTGAAGGAGAATCGTTATTGTGGCGATATCTTGGTGCAGGTAGCGGCAGTAGAGAGTGCTTTGCAGGCGTTTGGATATATTGTTTTGCAGGAACATTTAAATACGTGTGTCGTTGAGAATGTGCAAAATGGAAATACAGAAATTATGAGTGAGGTTATGGATTTAGTAAAGAAGTTAAAGTAGGTGGTTTTAATGGAAGAAAAATTTGATGTGACAGGCATGACTTGTGCAGCTTGTCAGGCTAATGTAACTCGTGTTGTGAGTAAATTAGATGGGGTGAGTCATTGTGATGTTTCTTTATTATCGAATTCAATGAAGGTTGAATTTGATCAAAATAAGGTGAATGAACAAGTGATTTGTGAAGCTGTAAAACAAATTGGTTATGGAGCTAGTGTGCATGGTGAAAAGGGTGAAGTTAAAAAGGAATGGCAGAATCGTCAGAACCGTGTTGAATCGGATCAAAGAAGTGCTAAACAAAGATTGATTTTAAGTTTAGTTTTATTGATTCCATTACTTGTGATTGCGATGGGACCTATGGTAGGTCTTCCGATTCTAGAGGGTATGGAATGGATGATGGTTTCAGCTTTAACACAGTTGATTCTATGTCTATTTATATTATTTATTCAAAGACATTTCTTTATTACGGGATTTAAAGCTTTAATGAAAAAGTCGGCCAATATGGATTCTTTAGTTGCGATGGGTTCAGGTGCAAGCTTTGTGTATGGCTTAGTCGGCATTTATCAAATGGCTTATTATTTTGGTGTACAGAATATAGAAATGGCGCATATGGCTATGCACTCTTTGTATTTTGAGTCGGCTGCAACAATTGTGACTTTGGTCAGCGTCGGAAAGTATTTAGAGTCTAGATCCAAGGCAAAAACGAGTGATGCGCTAGATAAATTGGTGGATTTGGCGCCAAAGAATGCGACAATCTTAAGAAATGGTCAAGAAGTCGTTGTTTCAAGTGAGAGTATTCGAATTCATGATATAGTTGTGATTCGTCCAGGACAAAGAATTCCTGTGGATGGTAAAGTTGTTTCTGGTACAGGTTATGTGGATCAGTCGGCGATTACGGGTGAGAGTCTTCCAATCGAAAAAAATGTTGGGGATTCTGTTATTTCAGCTACTATGAATGAGAATGGCACTTTTCAGTTTGAGGCTGAAAAGGTAGGACAAGATACAACGTTAGCTCAGATCATTCAGCTAGTTGATGATGCAGGAAATTCAAAGGCACCTATTGCTCGTTTGGCAGATCAAGTAAGTGGTGTATTTGTTCCAGTTGTGATTTTGATCGCATTGATTACATTTGTCGTATGGTTAATAAGTGGTCAAACGATTCAATTTGCGCTTTCCAATGCGATTAGTGTACTTGTTATTTCTTGTCCTTGTGCCTTAGGTTTAGCAACTCCAGTTGCGATTATGGTAGGTACAGGTAAGGCTGCGGAAAATGGTATCTTAATTAAGTCGGCTGCCATATTAGAACAGCTACATTCGATTGATACGATTGTATTGGATAAGACGGGTACAATTACTTCAGGAAAGCCAAGTGTGCAAGGCATTAAGGTTTATACAAATATAAGCGAAAATGATTTTATTTCAATTGCGGCAAGCTTAGAGAGTGGTTCTTTACATCCTTTAGGACAGGCCATTGTGGAATATGCGAAAGATAAAAATATGAATCTAGAACAACCAGAAAACTTCACAAATATTTCGGGTCGTGGTATTCAGGCTAAGCTAAATGAACATGTGTATTTGGCTGGAAATAAAAGGTTATTAGAAGAGAAACATATTCGAATAAATCAAAATGTTGTTTCAGACTTAGATGCTTATGCAAGTTTAGGTCAAACACCATTGATTTTTGTGGAAGATCAAAATGTGATTGGTTTAATTAGTGTGGCGGATACAGTGCGTAGCACAAGTCAGGTTGCATTAGAGCAGTTTAAACAAAAAAATATGCATGTGGTTATGTTGACTGGAGATAATCAAAAGACGGCTGAAGCAATAGGTAAATCTTTAAGTGTGGATGAAGTCATCAGTGATGTGTTACCACAAGATAAAGAGAGTGTGATTCGTAAGCTTCAAGAACAAGGTAAGAAGGTTATGATGGTTGGTGATGGAATTAATGATGCGCCTGCTTTAATGCGTGCTGATATTGGGGTTGCGATTGGTGCTGGAACCGATATTGCCTTAGATAGTGCGGATGTGATTTTGATGAAGAGTTCATTATTAGATGTAGTGACGGCAATTGATTTATCAAGTGATGTTATTAAAAATATTAAGATGAATTTATTTTGGGCTTTCTTCTATAACATTTTAGGAATCCCAGTTGCGGCAGGTTTATTGTATCCAGCATTTGGACTTCGATTATCACCAATGATTGGTTCGGCATGTATGTCTTTGAGTAGTGTTTGTGTTGTCACAAACGCTTTACGACTTCGTTATTTTAAACCTAGAATTGAAATGGAAGAAGTCAAAACATTCACAATGCATATTGATGGTATGTCTTGTGGGCATTGTGCATGGTTGGTTGAGGATGCTTTAAAGAAAGTTCCAAATGTAAAAGAAGTTCGTGTGGATTATAATTTGGGTAAGGCCGATATTGATTATGTGCAACAAGTAAATATGGTGGCTTTAAAACAAGCAGTTAAAGATGCGGGTTATATTCCCGTTGAATATAAGGAGGAAAAGAAAATGAAAAAAATAGTAACAGTTGATGGTATGATGTGCATGCATTGTGTGGCACACGTAAAGGATGCATTAAGTAAAGTGGAAGGTGTAAGTGATGTAGTGGTTAGTTTAGATGAAAAAACAGCTACATTAAATTGTACAGAGAATGTCACAGATCAGATGTTGAGTGATGCCGTGACAAATGCAGGATATACAGTCATTTCTGTGAAATAAAGAATCATAAAAATTAAAAAAGTCAAGACTTGTAAGCGGATTCAGAATATTCTATGATAGACGTCGAGGGAGACGCAAAATGGAATGTTTTATTGATGGGAAATCCACTTGCGAAAGAACTTTCTGGAATCGCTTGAATGTTTTGGCCAACTTTCAACAAAAAGAAATGATAATGGATGGTTTGAAAGTTCGTGTTGCAGAAAGTATATATTGGATTCAACCAAAGAAAGGATAGTTCGTTTGAGCTATTCTTTTTTTGACAGTTGGATTGTATGAAAATTGCTGTATATGCATTATATAAAGTAAAAATAGATGTTTTTAGTATGAATAAAATGTTGTATGGGATTATAATATTTCCTTTAATTTAGCTATTAATCCTAAATCTGCAGGTAGCCAGTCTACTAAATCTAAAGTTTCTTTAGATAGCCATTTGGCGGATTCATGTTCTAATAGGGTTTGGTTTCCTTTAAAGATTGTACAAATGAAGTTGTTCATGTATAGGTAAGATTATTTTATTTTACTAGTATAATAAAACCATAATAAAAAATTTTAAAATTATAGTTGCATATCATAAAATTATTTGTTATGCTTTCGGTGTAGAGGTTAGTTCGTTAACTTAATGAGTTAATACTAGGCCACGTTGGTTTTTTCAGCGTGGTCTTTTTTGCGTATAATTGGATAAAGGAGAGTATAAAAAGGAGCGGAGTAACATTATGTTTAAATTTCTAAAAAATAAAAGTAATAAAAAAAAGATATTAGCACCTTCTGAGGGATATTTAATGGATTTGAAGAGTTCTAAAGATGAATTATTTAGTCAAAAGACATTAGGTGATGGTTTTTACATTAAGATGAGTGATGATAAAGTTTATTCTCCTATAAACGGAGTTGTTGTGAGTGTTTTTCCTACGAATCATGCATTTTGTATAAAAGGTCATAATGGTGAAGAAATCATGGTTCATATTGGGGTTGATACAAATCTTCTAAATAACGGAGTGATAGAGAGTAAATTTAAAAAAGGTGATGAAATCAGTGAAGGTGATCTGCTTGCTGAAATTAATTTGGAAGAATTTAAACGTTTAAGGATTGATGCTGAGGTATATGTATTTATCTTGAATAATCTAGAAATAGATAAGGATTATCGTAATGACAAAAGCTATGTATATGATGGAGATTGTATCTTAGAGATGAAGGAGTAACATTTTGATTTACAGATATATTAAAACGATTAATAACAATGCAATCGTGGCTAGTGACAAAAATAAACACGAAGTGGTTATTATGGGGAAAGCGATTGGAGTCAAATGTAATCGAATATTAGGTGCAAGAATTGATAATGAATTAATCGAAAGAGTGTTTGTGTCAAATAACAATCAAAATTATGTAGAAGCCATTATTGAAAAAATACCTTATAACATGTTTAAAGTAGTAGAACTAGTTATAAAACAAGCAGAACAAGACTTAAATACCAAATTTAAAGATGCTATATATCTAGCATTAGTTGATCACATTTATTTTTCATATAAAACAATTAAAGAAGGAGGGAAAATTGAAAATCCATTATTAAATGAAATTAAATTGTTTCATCCAAGTGAATTTATAGCTGCGATGAATTCAATAAACACTATTAATCGTTATTTAAATGCTGATTTTGATCAGCAGGAAGCTTCTTATATTGCCTTTCATTATATTAATGCATTATCAAATCTTAGTACAACAGAGCAAAAAAGTATCATGAAAGATTTAGAAGCTACTTTAAATTTTATTGATGATTTGACATCTAATTCTTTGAACAAGAATTCATATCAGTATGGTAGATTAATTATTCATTTAAAATGTTTATTTGGCCGCTTGATTGGTGATGATAGGACGGAAAGAGAGAGCGATATATTATTTGAAATGTCAGAAAATTTAAAAAATGAGTATTCAAAAGAATGGGAATATTCAAATAAAATTGCTGATTTTATTCAAAATAATTTAAAGTACGATATCAATAGTAATGAAGTAACGTACTTAACACTACATATATCACCAATGCTTAAAGATGCGACTGATAAATAATATTTTCTGTAGAGAGAGGAGTGTAATAATGAAAGATTACAGAAAACTAAGTGAAGCGATAATTTTAAATGTTGGAGGAAAAGACAATATTAAAGATGTATCGCATTGCATGACTCGTCTAAGACTAGGCTTAAAAGATGAATCTAAGGTTAATAAGGATGAATTAGAAAAACTTGATGAAGTCATGCGAGTTGTTGTTATTGGAGGACAATATCAAGTAGTATTAGGTGGTATTGTTGATGATGTGTTTGATGAAACATGTAAACTGGTTGGAGATTCGGTTGTAATTAATGAGACGCAAATAGAAGAAAATTTAGACAATACAGAAACTTCAAATAAGAAAGCTAAACCAGTAGAAAAGTTGATTTCATTGCTTTCAGGTATTGTAAGTCCTATTATTCCTGCAATGCTTGCAGCAGGATTTATTACTGCTTTGGCTAAGTTATTAGTATTAGCAGGTATATCAGAAACAAATACTACTATTCAATTATTAACCGTTGCTGGTGATGTGTTATATGGTTTCTTCCCAATCTTTATTGGTTGGTCAGCTGCTAAATATTTTGGAGCTAATATCTCTATTGTATTGATGGTTGTAGGCTTATTGGTATATCCTAACTTTTCAAATGTGTTTAGTAATTTCGAGAGTGTAACATTCTTAGGATTACCAGTTACAAATGTATATTATGGTAGTTCGGTGCTTCCGGCTATATTAACAGCTTTTTTGATTGCTAAACTTGAAAAGATATTAAGAAAGATATTACCAAATGCTTTGAGAAGTATTTTCGTACCATTCTTAAGTGCTTTAATTACTATCCCTTTGTTAATTGTAGTTATTGGACCAATTGGTGTCTGGGGTGGTGAGTTATTTGCTAACTTATTTAGATCAACCTATGAATTAAGTCCAATTTTAGCTGGAGCAATTATTGGTGGTACTTGGCAAATTTTAATCATCTTCGGTATGCATATTGCTATACTAGGATTGGTGAGTGCACCAAATATTGCAATGTATGGACGTGATACTATCATTATGACACATGCTCCGTCTTTAATCTGCCAGATTACAGCAGGTTTAGCAGTTGCTTTAAAAGCAAAAGATAAGAAAATTAAAAAGAATGCATTAACATTAAGTTTAACTTCATTCTTCTCAGGTAATGTCATTGAACCAGTTATGTATGGTGTCAATTTAAAATATAAGAAGCCTTTTATTGCGGTATGTATTGGTGGTGCTATTGGTGGTGCTATCACTGGTGCAGCGGGAGCCGGAACTGTTGCGGCAGTTGCATTTAGTTTATACACATTTCCGGTATATTTAGGTGTCGGTTTTGGTGGATTATTATTAGGCTGTTTAGTAGGTGGCTTGGTTACATTTGTATTAACTTATGTAATGGGAATTGATGAAAAGGATGTATAAAAATGATGAACACAAGAGTAAAAGATATTGATTTTAAAAGTGCAGATCATGTAATTGAAGAAATTAGAAACATGAATGTAAAAGGTGGTAGTCCTTTTGGCAGATCTGCAGCATGGGCTTTTAAATTGGCTATTGAACAAGAAGATTTAAATGATTTTGACACATTAAAAACACGTTTAGAAGATGTAGCTAAGCAAATGATTGGATTAAAACCAACAATGGCAACGATTCATAATAGTTGTGATATTGTTCTTTCCCTTTTGAATAAAGATAAAGATTTAGATGAACTAAAAAAACAAATAGTAAGAGTTTGTGAAAATATAATTGAACAGTCTTTTGTGGCAGTAGAAAAAGTCGCTGAATATGGCTCGAATTTAATTAAAGAAGGCGATACAGTATTAATGCATAGTTACAGTTCAACACTTATGGGAATATTTAAAGCAGCTAGAAATAAAGGGGTAAATTTTAAATTAATATGCACAGAATCTCGACCTTTAAGAGAATCTAGAAATGCTGTAAATGTTTTAACTGAAATTGGTGTTGATGTTACCTTTATATCTGATGCTTCAGTATTTGAATTTATGAAAACAGCAGATTTGATAATTATGGGTGCAGATACATTAAGTACAGATGGTTCTGTTGCTAATAAGATGGGTAGTGCGCAAATTGCTTGTCTTGCAAGATCTTGTAAGGTTCCAGTGTATTTTGCTAGTGAATTATACAAATTAGACTTAAGAACTCAATATGGATATAACATCCAGCTTGAAAGAAGAACACCGTTTGAACTTGTATGTAATGAGGATTTTAAAGATTTTGATAAAGTTAGAGTAATTAATCAATTCTTCGATATTACTCCTGCAAATGACATTAAAGGTATCATTACTGAATTTGGCGTTTTACACCCAGCACAAATGGTTTCGTATTGGAATAAATTAATAAAAAACATAATGGAGGATTAATAAAATGTATTTAGATATTAAAGATGAAGTAAAAGAAGCATTAGATAATAATTTACCAGTAGTAGCTTTGGAGTCAACTATTATTTCACATGGTATGCCATATCCACAAAATGTTGAAATGGCAAAACATTGCGAAGAAATTATTCGTAGCTATGGTGTTGTACCAGCAACAATTGCAATTATAAATGGGCGAATCAAAATTGGATTAACAGATGATGATTTATATTTGCTAGCTACAAGCAAGAATGTCGCAAAAGTATCACGTCGTGATTTAGCAAAAGTTATTTCTACTAAAGAAATGGGAGCAACAACTGTCGCATCAACAATGATTTGTGCAAGTATGGCTGGAATAAAATTCTTTGTAACAGGAGGAATTGGTGGTGTGCATCGTGGCTATGAAGAAGCTATGGATGTCTCAGCTGATCTTGATGAGTTGGCTAAAACTAATGTAAATGTTATATGTGCAGGTGCGAAATCAATTTTAGATTTACCTCGTACATTAGAGTATTTAGAGACTAAAGGTGTACCTGTTGTAGGATATCAAACTGATTATTTACCACAATTTTTTACAAGAGAAAGTGAATATAAGTTAAACTTAAGATTAGATTCACCTGAAGAAATAGCTAAGATGATTAAAACTAAAGAAGAGTTAAAATTAGATGGTGCAGTTCTAATCACTAATCCAATTCCTGAAGAATCATCAATGGATAAAAAATATATTGATGATTTGATTGATAAGGCAATTAATGAAGCTAATGAAAGACATATTACAGGAAAAGATGTAACTCCGTTCTTGTTGGCTAAAATTGTCGAAGAAAGCGAAGGAAAGAGTTTAAAAGCTAATATTGCGTTGGTATATAATAATGCGAAAGTAGGGGCGCAGATTGCTAAAGCTTACTCTAAGTTATAAGGAATAAGTATCAAATAAAAATGTAATTAATTAATTAATTAATTAAATAAATGAAAAAGAATCAGTTTAAACATGAATTAAAATGTTATGCTGATTCTTTTATTTTCAATTTCTTTGTATGTACTCGCATCGAAATACTAATCTTTTTCTGTTGAGAGCTTGGTAAGAAAGGGTTCAATAGAAATCTGTTCTCAAGTGAGTATTCCACGCACTCAGAGCCACTCTGTCCACCGCTGAGAGCCACCCAATCCATTGCTCTGTACAAATGGATTCAGTGGCTCTATTTTCATGGATTGGGTGGCTCCGCTACAATGGAATATTCACTCAAGAATCTTGTTACTTCAGTGATGAGAGCTAACTATATAAAATAAATAATGGCATATTTAAAACACCTTAGAGAATTATAGGGTATTTTTGATGGTTATATGTCAAAAGCTTGTGAAGCTAAATTTGTATGAATTGTCTGACAGTTGAATCAAAGAAAAATGAGCGTTTGTTCTTTATATAAAGATGAAATGCTCGTTTTTTGATACTTTAAAATGTTGTATGGGATTATAATATTTTCTTTAATTTAGCTATTAATCCTAAATCTGCAGGTAGCCAGTCTACTGAATCTAATGTTTCTTTAGATAGCCATTTGGCAGATTCATGTTCTAATAGGGTTAAGTTTCCTTTAAGGATTGTACAAATGAAGCAGTCCATGGATAGGTGGAAGTTTGGATAGTCGTATTCGACTGTATCAAAGTATTCTTGTACTTGAATAGTTGTATCTAATTCTTCTTTAATTTCACGAACAATAGCTTGTCTACTTGTTTCATTGGGTTCTACTTTTCCTCCTGGAAATTCCCATCCGTCTTTGAATTCGCCATAGCCTCTTTGGGTGGCGAATATTTTATTACCATCTTTAATAATGGCGGCTACTACGCGTATTGTTTTCAAAAAATCACTCCTTTATTGTTGTAAATAATCGAAAATATCTTCTCGAATGGATTCATTCATTTTTAAAGTAACATCACAAATGGGTTGAAGAACTCCCTTATTGTTTTTCTTGGTTGTACCTTTAATATTGTCAATCTCAAAGGTTCCCATGTAGTAGAAATCGGTTCCTTCTCCATCACTTTTTTTAACGAATAATCTCTTTGTTTCACCTGATGTGAATTCCTTCATATATTTACTTTCAGGACCGTTCCCTATTTTAGAATTCCACATAAATGTTTGAGAATCCATGAAGGAATCAGAATAGTTAGGCTTTCCATCCAAATATTCAGCTCCATTTATTCCATCTGCCTTATGATATGTTACGAATATGCATGTATTTTTGTTTAATTGTTTCATTCCATACATTGTTGATGCATCGTCTTTAATATGATTCAACAGCTGACATACATCTCTTCGAGAATACTTTTCATACATGATAAAGCCAAATGTGTCTTTCTTTTTGTTCCTAAGCGATTTATTTTTCTCAATACATACATCAATTAAATCTTGAATGTATTCCTTGAATTGAGTGTTTGTGAGGATGTTCTTAAAATCATTAGAAATAGATAGCTTGTCATCATTGTGTAGAATAACGGAGTTTAATAGTGTGTATTTATCTTTTTCTGCTGAGGTTTTAATAAAATTTCCTGTAATATTAGATAATGCAGAATTAAGATGATTCATATTAAATTGGGTGTTATACTTCGAGTTAATTTGATTCAGTAAATCGAATGGTTCTATTGTATACAAGTTTATAATTTGATTTAATAACTCGGCTTCAATAGGTCGTCTTGAATTTGCGATAATACTCGAATAGTATTCTAACACGGTTAGTTCTTTATCGTTTAATGGCTTTTCTATACTAGAGGCATCTATACTTTCTAAAAGTTTATAATAGGTTTTATATTCTTTTAAAATCACAAGTGGATCAACTTCATGGTTGCTTAAAAAGTCCATAAGAAGGGGTGTTCGATTCAGTTTATATTTAAGATTTTTATAACTTTCTTTAATAAAAGTTTTAATACCTGATAATTTGTCGATTGACGCAAAGATTTGTTTCTTACTGATTTCATCAAAGTGAATCGTACTGGATCCTGGAATGATTCTTTCACCTTCCATTACATAACGTCTTATATTGTCTTTGTTGTAGGTGCGGTCTCCGGATAGAGCAATTGGAATCATAAAGTTATTTTTGTAGTTTCCGATGAAGTCTAGAATGACAACATATTCTTTGTCTTGTGATTTTCTTAATCCTCGACCTAATTGTTGCACAAAAACGATAGGCGATTGTGTGGGTCTTAAAAGGACGACTTGATTGATTTCAGGAATGTCGACACCTTCATTAAAAATGTCTACAGTTAATATGTATTGTAGATAGTCACTTCTTGTATCGGATACTAAGCGATCAATCGCATCTTCTCTTTTTTCTTGACTGTCTTCTCCACTTAAGGCTAGAGTTCGATAGCCTCTCAAATTTAATCTTTCACTAAGGGCAGCCGCTTCTTTTTTTGAACTGCAAAACATGAGTCCTTTGACTCTTTCTCCGCTATAGCCATAATAATTAGTTTGTTTGATAATGTAGTCAACTCTTTGATTGGATGTTAAATAGTTAAAGTTCGTAAAATCTGTTTCATTTCCGTCTGTTAAAAAGTCGGTAATGCCAAAATAGTGGAATGGACATAATAAGTTTTCTTCTAGAGCTTGTTGAAGACGTATTTCATATGCGATATTATGGTCGAAGGCTGCATATACATCAAAGTCATCGGTTCTTCTGGGCTTGCGCTCATTCCTAACCAGAATTTTGGTTTAAAGTATTCCATGATTTCTTGATAGCTTTTAGCTCCAATGCGGTGTGCTTCATCAATGATGATGGTATCAAATGTATCAGGGGCAAAACTAGAATACACTTCTTTTTTAGACATCGTTTGCATCGTTGCGAATAAATAATCTACATTTATATCCTTGCTGTTTCCAGATAAAAGTCCAAATGTCTTTGTATCTTTAAATACATTTTTGTAGCTTTGAAGAGCTTGTTTGGCAATCTGCTCTCTATGCACTAAAAATAGGGCTTTCTTTGGATTTTGGTCTTGAAGTGCAAAGGCAGAGGCATAGGTTTTTCCGGTTCCGGTAGCTGAGATTAAAAGTGCTTTTGATTCATTTGAATTGCGAATGTTTCTAAGACTTGAAATAAAAGCCTGTTGCATAGAATTTGGGATCAGCTGTTTAGAAGGTAATTTAATTTCTTCTTTTTGTTTCACCTTTTTGTATTCTTCATAATGCACTCTATAAGCACCAATAAATGCATTGTAGGAATATGTATTTGGATGATTCCATAAGACTTCAAATTCATCTAACATTTCGGAAACGAATTCTCCGGATTTTGTGGACACAATTTTTGTATTCCATTCTCGATTTGTAGTAAGTGCTGTATTTGTCATATTACTAGAACCTATGAGGATCTTATAGATTTCATTTGATTGAAAGATATATCCCTTGGTATGAAAGCCATTCTTTGAGTCGGGTACTAGGTACATTTTAAGTTCAATATTTGAAAATGTAGCGAGTTTATCTAATGCTTTTGGATCACTAAATGCCAAATAGTCCGTTGTTAGAATTTTACCTTTAATGCCTTTATCTTCTAAAGTACGAAGCGTTTGAAGCAAGGGGGTAATGCCTCCCATCGTAATGAAGGCTACACTGATTAAAAAGGAGTCGCAGTGTAATAGTTCATCTTCAATGGTGCTTAATACTTTTCTTCCATTCTTATAATCGTTTGAAATAAATTGAGGTCGATATAATACGTTGGAAGATATATTTTTGTCTAGAAATGCGGTGGATAATCCGCTTTGTATATTTTGATAGTTCATACCTAACATTATACCAGCATTAAAATGAAATCATAGATCGAAAAGGTTATAATAACAGTATAAAAATTTGTATAAGACCAGAGGTATAGGGAATGGAAAATATAATAATTTCAAAAGAGTTTCTAGATTGGTATGAATATTATAATGCGTGTAAAGAAAAGTATTCAGGTTTAGTAAATGATGTAGAGGATAAATTGATTTGTGGTGAATATAAAGATATTGAACTTCCTTTTTCAAATATGAACACGAATAATTTGAATCGTGATATATCGAGCTTAGAAAAGATTCAAGTGCTTATGATGCAGGGGAGTACAAGTCAGATTAATGTAGAAATAGAGCTTGTAAAGGAGAAGATGTTAGAGTCTTGTTTAAATGTAAATTTTGGTATATTGTGCAATCTATTTGCAAGTACGCTATATTGTATGATTTTGGATTCGAGTCGGGTTAAGAAACATATTGAGGACGTTTCAAAACGATGTAAAGAAAATGATTTCTATACTTCTGTGTTTATTCCTGTTTACTTAAGGAATTTCTATGCATGTATTTGCGAAGAGTGTATTAAGGGATACAGTTCGTATGAGTTTGTTCAATCTGTTGATTCTTTAATTGAAGAAGATAAGTTTAGTGAAGCTTGTAGTCTTTGTCCAATCTATGAAGAGATTTATATTCATGCTAATAAAAAGGGTTTACTAACTAAAGAGTTAATACAGGTAATGCATCAGTATGGTGTGGATGTTCCTGTTTCAAAGAAGAAGGAGACAAAGCAGCTGCAGGTACCTGCTTCTGTAAAGAAGAAAGAAACATTGCCTAAGATTGTGAAAAAGTCAAAATTAGATATAGAAACGCGTAAAAAGATTGTAGGGGATGGCGTTAAGGAAATCTTAGATATGAGTGATGAGGAACTTATATCTCGTTATGATGGTAAGTCAGAGGATGAGGTTCAAGAAATGCTTTATGAGGAGCCTTGGTGCGAGGATGATTATTTTGATGATGATCTACTTGCGTTTCTTAGCGTATTAACATGTATGAGTTTTGATTTTGAGAATGTCTTTATTAATTGGCTAGCTCATTTTATATTTATAAGATTACTTGATATACATAAGAAAGTGATGGTTGAACCACCTAAAATGGTGAAGACAACTCCGTCTAAAGCACAATCTTCAAAGGTTCGTAAGGTAAATCAGAGTGGCATTTCATCTAATAAAAGTGTAACAAGATCTTCGAAGATTTGTAGTGAGCATGTGAGTCAATTTTCGAGAAAGGTAAATCAAGCTAGGGCTTCAGTAGCTATTAAACAGAAGGAAACATCAAATGGTAAGGGTGGAATTATTTTCTTGATCATTATTGGACTTCTGTTTGGATATGGATATATTTCTTTGAAAAAGGAAGAGGCAGAATGGGATATGGCACAGGAGCAGTATCGTATTGAGAGTAGGCGGAAATCTGAACAAAATGAATTTAGGGCAAGGGAAGAAAAACGTAAGAAGAAAGAGGGACAAAGTTCAAACTCATCATCTTCTTCGTCTTCATCTTATGATGAAGGAAGTGATGATGCATATTCTGGTGATTATGATGAGAATCGTTATGATAATGATGAAAGTTATCGTGATGGTGTAGATGATATGTTGGATGAACTGGGAGAATAAAGAAAAAACAGTGAAAGAATCATTGAATATTTGTATACTTTAGAGTATACTACTCGTAAGTATACAAATATGAAGGACGTGATTTGATGTTAGGAAGAAAAGAAGAATTAAATCATTTGAATGAATTATATAATAGTGACAGTTTTGAATATTTGGTGATGTATGGTCGAAGAAGAGTTGGTAAAACAACAATTCTTCAGGAGTTTGCCGAACATTCGAATTCAATATTTTTTCCTGCTCGAGAAAAGAATGATGCGCTAAATTTAGAGGACTTTTCTAAAGTGATTCAGTATCATTTTGATAAGAATTTCATAGCGTCATTTAAAAGTTGGGAGGATGCATTCAATTATATTGGAGAGAAGGCTACTGAAAAAATTGCCGTGATAATTGATGAATTTCCTTATATTATTGATGAGAATCCTTCTGTAAAGTCAATATTGCAGCATGTGATTGATCATAACTGGAAAAAGAAAAATATCTTTTTAATTTTGTGTGGATCTTCTGTAAGTATTATGGAAAGTGATGTAATGGGTAGAAAAAGTCCGCTTCATGACCGACAAACATCGACTTTAGAAATAAAACCATTTGATTATCTAGAGAGTAGTGCGTTTTTTCCTGGATATAGTAATGAAGATAAATTGTTGGCGTATGGAATATTGGGTGGGATTCCAAGATATTTAGAGGCTTTTGATCCCAATCTATCCATTAAAAAAAATATAGCGAATAAAATTATTCGTAATGGAGCTTATCTTTATGAAGAACCGGATAATTTATTAAAGGCAGAATTAAGAGAAACTAATGTGTATAGTAGTATATTAGCTGCCATTGCGAATGGAAGAAATAAAGTGGTTGATATTGCGGACTATATTCATGAGGAGCGTACAAAGGTATCTAAATATTTGATTACGCTACAAACACTTCGTTTGATTGAAAAAAGGATTCCTTGTGGTGATAAAGAAACGAGCAAGAAGTCGATTTATGTGATTAAGGATAATTTCTTTAAATTTTGGTTTCGCTATGAATTCACAAACAATTCTTACTATGCCATGTTAGGAGCAAATGATGCGTCTAAGGAAATTATGGAAGATATAAGCAATCTAATGGGGGATGTGTTTGAGGATATTTGTAAAGAATATTTGATTCGTTTGGCTAAATGTAGAAAGCTTCCTTTCATACCTTATCATTTGGGTAAATGGTGGGGTACAAATCCAGCTTTAAAAGCACAGGACGATGTAGATTTGCTTGCGTTGGACCGTACTGGTAAAAAAGGTATTTTTGTGGAGTGTAAGTTCACTTCTCAGCCAATGCCATATGATGAGTATGAAGATTTAGTAATGGCTACAAAAGCATTTCCAAATCTAGAAGAGAGATATTTGTGGTTTATTAGTAAATCTGGGTATTCAGATTCAGTAGTAAGGCAAGCAAAAAAAGATGGAGCTGTATTACTAACGATTGATGATTTATTTGAATTTTAGGCATCTGTTTACAGGTGCTTTTTTTGTTACTTTAAAAAAATAGTAAACGTTTTCAAAAAAGTGTTGCATTCTCTAAAAAGAACTGGTATATTAAGTGTGTACAAATGGTATGCAAATACGAACCAGTGCCCGAGGTTGTTGGCGTACCTAAGAGGAGGAAATTATGACTGTTAGTGAAAGAGTTGAATTAATTAAATTCGATGAACCAAAGTATTTGGAAGATGGTAAGGCTGTAGTTGGCCAGCGTAAAGAGGCTGAAGATTTAGCGAAAGTTATTCATGATCAAGGTTATTCAAACATTTTCTTATTAGGTATTGGCGGTACTGAGTTTGAGTTTGGTCACTATGAATATTTAATTTCAAGAATGTCAGATGTAGATATTTATTCAGTAAATGCTGCTGATGTGAACACTGTTCGTCCAAAGAAATTAAATAAAGATTCATTAGTAATTACTGCTAGTTCTTCTGGTGATACTGTTGAAATCGTTCAAGCTGCTAAATGGATGAAAGAAGAAGGAATCCGTGTTGTTGCATTTACTGACAAAAAAGGTAAATTGGGACAAATGTTAGATTATGTAGTTCATGCTCCTGTTGTTACTGGATATTGCGAACACTCATATGTATTACAAGCATATTTCATGTACAAATTAATGAATTTACGTGGAGATTTCGATGCTTATGATCGTTTTGCAGATCAATTATCTGAATATATTTTCGAAGACTTATTAGCAATTAAGAAAAAATTCGAACCAATCGGAATGAAGATGGCTTCTGAATTATATGATGCTGAATATACAATCTTTACAGGTTCTGGTGCACTTTGGGGAGAAACATTATTATTCTCTATGTGTATGTTAGAAGAAATGCAATGGATTCGTTGCCGTCCAGTAAATGCTGCACAATTCTTCCACGGAACATTAGAGTTGATTCAAGACAAAGTTCCAGTATTTATCGTTAAGGGTGAAGATGAATTTAGAGCTCAAGATAATCGTGTTGAAGAATTCTGTAAAAAGATCAACTGCCAATATGCAGTATTCGATGCGAGTGAATATGCAGTTCGTTTAGACAATGAATTTAGAAAATTCATCGTTCCTATGATCACCACTGCTTGTATTACAGGAAGATTATCAAGACATTACGAAGCATATACTAAACACAACTTACAATATCGTCGTTACTACAGACAATTTGAATATTAATAGTCAATGTGCGATGTCAAACCACTCTGTAAATAAGGGTGGTTTTCTTTTATATGGGGGTTAAATATGAGATATAAAGGTATTATTTTTGATATGGATGGAGTTTTAGTGGATTCAGAACCAATCTATTTGCAGGAAGTCATTAATTATATTTTGGATGAACTTAAAGAAGATGTTGGTTATTTAGAACTGAAAAGAGAAATGAATAAAATTGTGGGTGCTTCGGATGATAAAATGTTTGAAATTATGTCTGAATATTTAAATCATAAATATTCGCCTGAAGAAATTAAGGCGGGCATGTGGTCGAAAGAATTAGGGTTGGATTATCGTACAATTTTAAATCCGCATGTATTATATGTGTTACCGAAATTACAGGCGAAAGGATATAAGCTTGCGATTGCATCAAGTTCTTCAATGGAAAATATTAAGAAGGTAACTCGTCAGTGCGGTATTGCATCATATTTTGATTGTATGGTTAGTGGAGTAGATTTTAAAGAGACTAAGCCAGATCCAGCAATTTATTTGGAGACATTAAGAAGATTAAATTTAAAACCAGAAGAGGTAATAGCAATTGAAGACTCAACATATGGTATACAGGCTTGCATTGGTGCAAATATTCGTGTGATTGCCAAAGAAGATAATCGTTATGATTTCAATCAAGGTTTAGCGGATGAGATAGCAAGTGATATTTTGGATGCGTATAACATTATTAAATATTGGAATTCAGAAGAAAATTAATTTTTTCATGTAAACGCTTGCATTATATTTTAATTACTGGTATACTTTGATTGTACAAGTGGTATGCATTTACATACCACTTGCAAGCGGGCATAGTCGAGTGGTATAAATCAAGTGTACGCAATTGGAAAAGAGGATGTATTGATGAGAAGATTTATTTTGGCATCACATGCTTATATGTCTAAAGGAATCAAAACTTCACTTGAATTAATTCTTGGAAAACAAGCCAACTTATCCGTATATTGTGCATATGCTGAGGGCGAGCCTTTCTTTAAGCCTTTGGTGATTCAAGAAGTTGAAGATCATCCTGAAGATGAATTTGTAATTATGACAGATCTATTGGGTGGTAGCGTAAACAACGAATTGTTGGAGCTAACGACTAAGGGAAATGTTCATTTAGTAACAGGAACAAACTTAATTTTGGCAATGTCAATCTTATTGACTTGTCGTGAATGCGATGATGTTGCAGCAGCAATCCGTACATGCGTTGAAGATGCTAAAACAGGTATCGTATATTGTAATGATTCAGAAATTGACTCAGATTTAGATGAGTTGTAAAAATTGAAAGGAGAAGTACAATGATTAAATTACTTCGTATTGATCACCGTTTATTACATGGTCAGGTAGCTTTTAGTTGGAGTAAACAACTTGGTACAGATTGTATTTTGTTGGCTTGTGATACTTTGTTGAATGACAAATTGCGTATGTCAGCTATTAAAATGGCTAAACCTAGTGGCGTAAAGGTTGTAGCTAAAACAGTTGATGATGCGGTTGCAGCAATCAAATCTGGTGTTACAGATAAGTACAAATTGTTTATCGTAGTTGAAAGCGTTGAAGATGCTGATCGACTTGCAAGAGCATTAGATATTAAGGAGATCAACCTTGGTGGTACAAAACCAACAGATGATCGTCACGTAATTTCTACAGCAGTTTATGTAAGTGATAACGATGAAAAAATCTTAAAAGATTTAATGGATGATGGATTTGATGTGTTTACACAGATGGTTCCATCAGACAAACGTGTTAATACAAAAGATTTATTAAAATAAAAAATTTTAGAGGAGAATAAGATGTTAGTTAAGACTTTATTAATTTTCTTGATCACGTTCTTCGCGGTTTCAGAATTCTTGTTGGGTACATCATTAATTCAAAGACCGTTAGTTTTAGGACCATTGGTAGGTCTAGCGTTTGGTCAATTAGAATTAGGAATTATTATGGGTGCTACTCTTGAGTTGGCGTTTATTGGTGCAGTTTCAATTGGTGCGTACATACCTCCTGATATGATTTCAGGAACTATCTTAGGAACAGCTTTAGCAATCGAAGCTGGAGCAGGTCCTGAGACAGCGTTGGCATTAGGTTTACCAATTTCTACAGTTATGTTGGCATTGAACTCAGTATTAAGTGCTCCAATTATGTTGGTTTTCACTCACTTGATGGATAAAGATATTGAAGAAGGTAATATTGGAAAATTCAAATTCCACTATTTCTTCGGTGGTTATGCTTCATTCTTACCTCGTTTAGTAGTAATTCCATGTGCATTCTATTTTGGAAGTGAAGCTGTAGTTGGATTATTAAGTCAAATTCCAAAATGGTTACAAACAGGTATTAATATTTCAGGTGGAATTATTCCTGCATTAGGTTTTGCGATGTTAGCACAGATGATCATGGACAAAAAGATTGCTCCATTCTTCTTCATTGGTTTCTTTGCAGTTCAATATTTAAGTTTAAATACAACAGCAATCGCAATCTTCGCATTGGCTTATGTAGTCTTAATGTTCTTTAAAGAAAAAGATCAAAAAGAAAAAGTTGCAGTTGTTGAGGGAGGAGATGGCTTAGATGAGTTCTAATTACGAATACAAGGGCGTTATTAATAAAAGAGATTTAAGAAAAGTATTCTTACACGCCATTACAATGGAACATACGTGGAACTATGAACGTATGATGAATGATGGATATCTATATTCAATGCTTCCAGCATTACAAAAAATTTATACAAATCCAGAAGATCTTAAAGAAGCATGTAAACGTCACTTAGAGTTCTTCAATACAACTCCACAATGTATTACATTGCCACTTGGTATTACAGTTGCGATGGAAGAACAACGTGCAAATGACATGGAAAACTTTGACACAACTTCTATTTCAAGTGTTAAGACAGCTATCATGGGTCCGTTAGCAGGTATTGGTGATAGTTTTATTTGGGGAACATTAAGAATTTTAGCTACTGGTGTAGGTACTTCATTAGCATTACAAGGAAGTATCTTAGGACCAATCTTATTCTTATTGGTTTTCAACGTACCTAGCTTCATCTTACGTTACGTATTGGTATATGCAGGTTACAAATTTGGTTCAGACTTCATTACTTCTGCAGAAGAATCTGGTGTAATGGATCTAATTAGTAAAGCAGCAAGTATCTTAGGTTTAACAGTTGCAGGTGCTATGACTGCAGAAATGGTTTATTTGACAGTTCCAATTGCGATTGGTAGTGGAGAATCAGCTACAACAGTTCAGGCTATTATTGATGGAATCATCCCAGGATTATTACCGTTATTATTAACTGGATTCGTATATATGTTGTTAAATAAGAAAGTTAAACCACTAGTAATTATGTTTGCGATGATGGCACTTTGTATTGTTTGTGCATTCTTCGGTATTTTGGCATAATTGAACATAATATATATAGGGTTGAAAAGACTTTTTTCAACCCTTTAATTTTTGATGAGGATAAATAAATGAAAAATTTTAAAGATCGATTATGCGGAATGAACTGTCATTATAGATTTTATTCTTTTGAACGTTTTTTTCAGGAAATGAATCGTTTAGGTATTAAAAATGTAGAGATTTGGACGGGTCCTATGCATTTCTATGTGGACTACAATAAAAATCAGAGTGTAGAACAGCTTAAGGAATACGCAAAAAAATATGATGTAAAAATCATTGGGATTTGTCCAGAACAAACAAATCCAAAGCCAAACAATGTGGCAAGTCCAACACGTCAAGAAGATGTATATGCATATTATTGTCGAATGGTGGATATCGCAAAAGAAGTCAATGCCCAACATATATTAATCACAACAGGCTGGGCTTATTATGATGAGTCAAAAGAAGATGCATGGAATCGTTCGGTTGAAATGATGCGTAAGGTTTGTGATTATGCAAAGGCAAATGATATTTTGGTGGCAATCGAAGCTTTACAACCAGATGAATCTGTTCTTGTGAATAGTGTAGAACAATTAAAGGCATATTTGGATGCGGTAAATCATCCACAGTTAAAGGTATGTATTGATTTTGGTGCAATGGCACGAGTCAATAATACAATTCAAGATTATTTTGATGCATTTGGAAAAGATGTGATCCATACACACTTTGTGGATGGAAAGCCAACAGGTCATTTGGCATGGTCGGATGGAACAAGAGATCTAAAACAAGATCTTCTTGATTTAGAGGCCAATGGATACCATGGATATCTGTCACTGGAAAGTGCAAATTCTAGATATTATGAAAAGCCTTGGACAGCTGAAGAAAAGACTTTAAGTGCTTTTGATCAGTTAGAAACAAAATAAAAATGGTATAATAAACTAGTGTATGAGGAGGTTTTTATGAAGGCTATTACAAGAGATATTTATATAGCGGATGAGATTCGTTATAAGATTGAGATAGGTGAATTTAAACCTCATGACAAATTACCTAGCGAAAGACAGTTTTGTGAAATATTTAATTGTCAGCGTGCAACTGTGCGCTTGGCGTTAGAGAGCTTGCTCGATGAGGGTTGGATTTATTGTGTTGAAAGATCGGGTTATTATGTATCGCAACCACGCATTTTAGAAACATTGAATGTCGTTTCAAGTATGAGTGGGCGTATTGAAAGTATGGGCAAAGAGATGCATCGTAAAGTGATTTTTCTAAGGATACTTGAAAGTAATAAAAAATTAATTAAGAAAATGGGTGTTGCGTTAGGAACAAAATTAATTGAATTTGAAAGAGTTCGCTATTTAGATGAAGAGGCTATTTCATTGGAAACTGCTTATTTTGAAGCAGAACAATTTCCTGGATTATTAGATAAAGACTTAGAGAATAATTCATTGTTTTCAATCTTAGAAAAATATTATGATGTGAAATTTACGCATGGGGAGCAGGAAATTCTTGTAGTAAACGCAAATCCAACTGAAAGTAAATATTTGGGTGTGGAAGAAAACAGTCCTTTAGTATTGCGAAGAGGGGTTTTGTATACAGATGATAATCAATATAAGAGTTATCACGAGTCTGTGATGCGAATGAATCGATTTATTTATGCGGATGAGGAGTGTTGATTATGGATTTACGTATACCTTTATATTTACAATTAAAAAATACATTATTAAATCGTATTGATAATGGAGAATTATTGCCAGGTGAGCGTTTGGAGTCCGAAAGAGATTTGGCTGAAAAATATGGTGTGAACAGACAGACAGTGCGATCAGCACTTAATGTCTTGATTGAAGATGGTGTATTGATCAACGTTCCTTATAAAGGAACGTTTGTCGCAAAACAAATTGTAAAACCGGCTTGGGGAAACTATGATGCGGTAGATGATCATCGTGGTTTTTCAAGTTTTTTAAAGGCACAGGGTTTTACGATTGATAGTAAGGTCATTGTTGCGGAAAAAATCGAACCGACGACTTCAATTCGTGCACATTTGAAATTAGAAGAAGGAGAAGACGTTTATTGTTTAATGCGTGTTCGTTATTATAATGAGGAACCTTTTTCAGTGGAAATTGCCTATATACCATATAAGTATGTAGAGGGCATTGAAAACTATGATTTTTCAAAAGTGTCATTATATGATTTCATGGCCACAAAAGATCATGATCCTTGTGACTTCCATCGTTCATTGATTGTACAATTTCCAGATGATCGTATCGCAAAGCTTTTGGGTAATCTTGTAGAACCAGTATATCGTTTTCAATATATTGGATTTGACAAAGAACATAATGTCGTGGAATATACGCATAGTTACATTCGTAGTGACAAATCCACATATCGATTTAGAATATAATTTCACGAAGGAAAAAACATGGAACAATTAGAAACAATGGAATATTATGTCTTGCAGACGCAGGACATCTTAAATTCAGTATATAAAAATAAAAAGCAGACGGATAAATTGGCTCAGGTTTATATGGATGGAAACTATAGAAATATTAAGATTATAGCTTCTGGTTCGAGTGGAAATGGGTCTTGGTGTGCTAAATATGTTATGGAAAAATATTTAGGTGTAGATGTCACTGTGATAAATCCATATACATTCGCATACTATCTAGTGTTGTGTGAAGATGACTTTGTGTTTGTCGTTTCACAGAGTGGATATAGTAAAAATGCATTAGATGCATTGGATATATTAAAAAAATTAGATCGTAAAACAATCGCTTTAACAGGGGATTTAAAGAGTGATATTAAAGATCATGCTGAAGTTGTGATTGATTATGTAGACGAAGAAAAGGAGGGGTATGTTACTAAGGGTGTAACAACACTTGCCTTATTCTTAATAAAACTTACGTTTGCAATTTTAGAAAAACAAGGAAAAATGGTTGATACAGCTTGGCTTGATGCATATTGTGAAAGTTATGCTTCTATGCAAAAGGAAAATTTTGTGCGTGAAGAAGCTTTCTTAGAAAAGTTTAAAAAGAATTTCTTATCTATGGAAAATATGTATGCAGCTGGTTGTGGTCCTTGTGAAGGTGTAGCTAAAGAGGCAGCACTAAAGATTGGTGAAACTGTGAAGGTTGTTTCTTGTGCATATGAATTAGAAGAATATATTCATGGACCGAATTTGCAACTTTCTCCAAAGCACAATGTATTTATCATTGATGCGCAAGATGAAACTTCAGATCGTTCATACCAAATTTATAGAGCATCGCGTGCTGTATCAGATCGTGTATATTACATCACAAATAAAGAATATGATGATGATCATGTATTAACGCTACTAAATCCTTGTGCAGATACTGTATCCTTAACGTATCTTCAAGTATTCCAATTATTCGCATATAGAATTAGTAAAGAATTAAGATCCATTCCAAAACATCCGTTGTTTGAGGAATTTAAAAAGATTGTTAATTCTAAAACAATCACATATGAAGATTAGTTTAATTAGCCTTTCGACTTATTCGGAAGGCTTTTGTCTTGTGAGTAAGACAAAAATATATGAATTTTGTCTTGTTAATAAGACAAAAAAGTGTTAATATTGTCTTGTATGTAAGACAATATCTAGATATGATAAGGTGAAGAAGGTTGATGTATATGAATCGAGATGTTTTGAAACAAATAATAATAGATCAAAAGGAGATGTATCTTGATAATCCATTGATTTCTAGGGATTATGATCTAGAAGAAAATGTAAACTATTGTTTTGTTGGTATTCGAAGAACAGGAAAATCATATATGATGTATCAACAGATTCACAATTTAATGAATGATGGAATTTCATCGTCACAAATTATATATGTTAACTTCGAGGATGAGCGTCTATTGGAGATTGGTGTGGATGATTTAAATACTATATTAGAGATTGGTATTGAATTTTCTGGCTCGAAAGGGAAACCATACTTATTTTTAGATGAGATTCAGAATGTTGATGGTTGGGAAAAATTTGTTCGTAGAGTTGCGGATATGAAGTATCGAATCAATATCACAGGAAGTAATAGTAAGATGTTAAGCAAAGAAATAGCTTCTACTTTAGGTGGAAGGTTCATGATTGTGAATGTATTTCCATATTCTTTTAAGGAATATTTGAGTGCAAATCATATTGAGAATATAATGGTTGATCAAATAGGTACAAAAAAGCGTGCAGATATTGTAAGTCAATATGAACAGTATGTGACTTATGGAGCTTTTCCTGAATTGGTGGATATTAAAAATAAAAGACCATTTTTAAATAATATTTATCAAACTGTTTATTTACAGGATATTATTACAAGAAACAAAATTACAAATGATTTCGCGGTACGATTAATTTTAAAGAAGATTGCTGAGTCTGTAACGAAAGCTTTGTCTTTTAATCGGTTAACGAATATAGTGAAAAGTACAGGTATTTCGATTGGAAAACAAACGGTGATCAATTATGTAGGACATATGTTAGATTCATATTTAATATTTTCACTACAGAACTATGCATCAAAAAAAACATCACCAAAATATTATTTCATGGATACTGGACTGTTGGGGTTGATGTTGTTGGATTGTAAAACAGCTCAATTGGAAAATTTGGTTGCGGTTGAGCTGATTCGAAGATATGGATTTGAAAATGTGTATTTCTTTGAAAATAATATCGAAGTAGATTTTTATGTTCCAAGTGAAAATTTGGCAATACAGGTGAGTATGCAAGTGTTAGAGGATGTAGATACTTTAGAACGTGAAACGAGGGCGTTTGTGAAATTGAATCAATTTATCCCAGATACAAAGTGTCTTCTTATCACAAATAGTGAGGAAACTATATTAAAATGTGATGATATTGAGATTGATATGATTCCTGCATGGAAGTGGTTGTTCGATTAGAAAAGGAGATTGACATGTGAGTCGATCTCCTTTAATCCTTCATTGCGATATATTCATAGATTGGTGTGAAGTTTTGGCTGTCTTGAAGCTTATAGTACTGCATAAAAATGCGTGTCATAATATTTGGAATTTCTGCTTCTGTTGGTTGGGATAGAATGATCAAATATTGCATGGCACTGTAGCGTGTACAAACATCGACTTTTCGAATGTTTTTATGGATGGCTTCACCCATATTTGTTAAGGCTTCTTCAATTTTTTCAATATATGGAAGTGTGTCTTCTACAGTTTCCATAGTGACCATCACCAAATAACAACAAGAATGATTTCGAACCATTAATTGGTGTATGTATTCATAGTGTCGAGTAAATTCTCTAAAGTCTAGACTTAAAGCGCCTGTATAGCTTCCACTTGTATGTAGGGATTTAGCGATTTGTTTTAGGTCTGCCGTATTATTGGATGTGTTTTTATGTTGAATCTGATTGTAGAAAGAATAGTTGTTTTTACCGTTTTGTTTTACATAATATAAGGCTTTGTCAGCTTTTGAACAAGCATCTTCAAAATTATCATTTTTTGTGGTCATGAGCATACCTGCAGAGAGTGTCGCAAAATGAATTTCATGATCGTTTTCTACAATACCTTTGAATTGTTCGATTACTTGAGCCAGAATCTTTTCGGCTTGTTCTGAATTTACTTTTGGTAAGAATAGAAGGAATTCGTCTCCGCCCATTCTGCATGTGATTTTATCTAATGGGATGTTTAATAATAGTTTTCCTAAGCTTTTTAAAGCTCGATCTCCTGCTTTATGTCCATAGACATCATTGATTTTCTTAAGATTATCCATATCTAAAAAGATAAGGCATCCCGTTGTTTTTTGCATCGCAATCGCTATATACTTTTGGCCTACACTACGTACAGGAAGGCCTGTAAGATAGTCATAGTTCTTTGTTTCTTCCTGATTTTTAATAGTCGATACAACATCGGATATAAATTTATCGATTGTATTTTCTTGAACCGGAATAATTTCGTGTTCTAAGTTAAACAAAGATCCATCGTCCATAAGCTTTAGGAAAACATTTGTGATTTTAGGATCAAATTGTGTACCTGCATTTTTTTCGATTTCTTCTTTGATTTGATTAAAACTAAGCGCATTACGATAGATTCTTTTTGAATTCATAGCATCATAACTATCGGCAAGCGTAATGATACGTGCTTGAATAGGAATTTCATTACCTTTCAGTCCATCGGGATAGCCAGTACCATCGTAATGTTCATGATGACTTCTTGTGACTTCACCTAGGTGAGGTATGATTGTGATATCTTTTAGGATGTCTTGGCCAATAATCGGATGTTGTTTGATTAAATTAAATTCATCTTCCGTTAATTGACCTGGTTTATTTAAAATTTGATCAGGAATACCAATCTTTCCAATGTCATGTGGATAAGCACAGCTTTTAATGTTTTCGATTTCCTGATCTGTCCAACCAAGATTTTTCGCAATCAAAGCAGCATATTGAGCAACACGCCTTGAATGACCACGTGTATATTCGTCTTTTGCCTCAATCGTTGTCGAAAGAGATTGCATCATTTGAAGTGTTATTTTTTTGTTTTCTTTCTTTTCAATTTCCAATTCCTTTTGATGACGTGTTTGTTCCACAACATGAATTTTATGGATGGTACGAACAATGTTTGCGAGTAGTAATATGATCATGCCAATACCCGTAAAGAGGCCAGAAACCATAGATACAAAATAAACGGATATACCTTCAATGGCTACGCAGATTAAAACTAAAAAGAGTCCGAAAAGTAAGAAGTAGTCTGAGCGGGATTTACTTGTTGAATGTATATATTGATATAAATGAATAAATACCATAATAAATACGCAGATCAGAATGCATTGGGCAACGGGCAATGTTTCAATGTAGTCCTTAACTTTTGTCAAATATAGGATGGATGAAACTACAAAGTTTAAAAGGGCAATGTAGCCAATATATTTATAGAGCTTTCGATGTTTTCCATTTTGGATGCTATCGGCATAGAAAAGTATTGGTAAAGGACTAAGCATGATCATCACAAAGCATAATGAGGCTAGAGAAGATGCGTTTGGTACTAAGATTTGGCGGATTTTGGATTCTCCAAGCATCCAGATGGCTCCCATGATCATACACCAGCCCAAATATTCCGTGCTGAAATTGGTGTGATAAGTAAATTTTAGGGCTGAACCAAATAGAACGGATGTAATACCGGCAAATAAAATGAAGAAGGCAATGAATGTGGACATTTTATAATCGCTATATATATGTTGCCAAATATCGATTTCACTTCCACAATAAATTTCGTTGACTACACCAGAATAGTTAGAAGTATAGGTTGTAAGTTCAATGCGTAATGTTTTTCCTGCATCCTTATAGGTCGTGGGGCAAAATATATATCGACTCGCCGAATTTTTACCGGCAAGGCGCGTATCTTTTGTAGAATATTCTTTACGTAATGTATTATCTACATAGAATTTAACATCTTGTAAGGAGGAGCGAATCGCAAAGGAAGTTTCATTATAATCTTTAGGAAGAGTTGTATGAATAACCATTGTATGGCCAGGTTTTACTTCATATTTTCCTGGGATATTAATTTTTTGTTTGGAACCATCTTCTTTTTCCCAATAAAACGTTTGTGTATAGACAATGGAATGAGATTGAACATCATGCTCTTGTTCGTTGGCTCCAAAGAGTTGCATGAAACAAAACCATCCTAAAATGGCAATCATTAAGATATAGAAGAATACTTTTATTCCTTGTAGGTTATATTTTTGTGTACGCATTCTTAACCTCTTCTCTCCTAATGAGAGTATCCCTTTTTTTAAGAATTGTGTCAATGATTTTTGTTGACAAAACAATCACAAGATATTATGAGATGAAGATGGCGGGGGTTTGTGAAAAGTATGACTTACGTCAGATGGAATATGACATATTGATGTTTCTTTATAATAATCCTAAGTATAATACGGCGGCGGACATTGTTCGTATTCGTAAGTCTACAAAGTCTCATGTTTCAACTTCACTTAAAGTATTAGAAGATCGTGGTTTGATTGAAAGAAGAGTGGATCCTGCGAACAAAAAGCGTGTCACAATTCATTTGCTTCAATTGGCCAATGAAGTGATTGAAGATGGTAAGTGGGCGCAAAAAGAGTTTGCGCAAGATATGTTTGATGGTCTAACGGAAGAAGAAATCAAGATGTTTATGAATGTTTTTCAAAAGGTGTATGACAATGCAGCAAGGATGATTTTAAATGAGTAAAAATAATTATAAAATTAAAATGCCGGATTTAATGGAAGCTATTTTTGATGCTTGTTACTTGATTTTTGACTTAATTGCCGGAATCTTATTTTTTGTATATTCAAAAGGAAATCCATTATTTATTTCATATGGTGTATTAACATTAACGTTATGTGGTGGAGATGCATTCCATTTGGTTCCTCGTATTAAAAGAGCTGTATATGGAACAAATGACAAAATCAAAAGACAACTTGGTATTGGATTGCAGGTATCTTCAATCACAATGACAGTATTCTATATTATCTTATTGTTTATCTGGAAATTAACTTTCCCAACGCTTACAGCTCCACTTTGGATTGAAGCTATGATTTGGATTTCAGCTATTATTCGTATCGTAGTATGTTTCTTACCACAAAACAATTGGACGAGTGAAGAAGGAAATAGGAAGTTGTCTTTAATTCGTAATGCTGTATTTGCCGTAACTGGAATTGGTGTAATTCTTCTTTATGCGATTTCAGGGAATATGTATGATTTACACTTAAACTGTATGGTTGCAGCTATTATTATTTCTTATTTCGTTTGGTTGCTATATTCCAGTTACTTTGTGGTCTAAGACAAAGCCAATGATTGGATTGTTGATGATTCCTAAGACTTGTGCTTATATGTGGGTCATTGTGATGGGATTACAATTATTATTTTAATTCACAAAACTGGTGCTTATAGCACCTTTTTAATTTTCTAAAAGAAGAATATCGTTGTGAAATTATATTCTTCTAAATAAATTACCGAAAAAATCGACATATTTCTGAATGATAGGTATACTATTGGTAGTAGGATTGGTGGTGTTCACATGAAAACTTGTAAAGAAATGGCTTTAATTTGGAATATTAGTGTTCGCGCAGTTACGAGTTTGTGTAAATCAGGAAGAATTCCTGGTGCTGTTAAGAATGGAAAAAGTTGGGAAATTCCAGACGAAGCAACAAAACCGGTAGATGGAAGAATTTCATCTGGTGAATATTGTAAAAAAGGGATGACTACAGATAGAAAGCCTTTGCCTATTGGTATTTCAGACTATGTGCGTGCTCAATCGGATTATTACTATGTGGATAAAACGATGTTAATTAAGGAGTTTTTAGATCAAAAGCCATTGGTTTCATTATTCACAAGACCAAGAAGATTTGGAAAAACATTGAATATGGATATGCTTAGAGTGTATTTTGAAATGACGGATGAGGATACATCTAAATATTTTGAAGATAAGAATATTTGGAAGTGTGGGAAAGACTATCGTTTGCATCAAGGTAAATATCCTGTGATTTTCCTTACTTTTAAAGATGTAAAGTTTGATTCTTGGCAGGCCACTGTAGAGAAAATTAAATCGTTGCTTCAAGAAGAATATGGAAGGCATCAGGAATTGTTGAGCAGTTTAAAAATATCGGATTATGAGAAGGAATATTTTAATAAAGTATTAAGTGCAACAGAAAATGAAGTAGAATTGTCTTTTTCGCTTGAAAAGTTGTCGAAGATGCTTGCATCTCATTATGATAAAGCTCCAATTATTATTATTGATGAATATGATACTCCAATCCAGGAAGGGTATTCTAAGGATTTCTATGATGAAATCATTGGCTTTATGAGAAATTTCTTTTCTGGTGCTTTTAAGGATAATAAAAATCTTTCTTACGGCTTTTTAACTGGAATTTTGAGAATTGCTCAAGAAAGTATTTTTAGTGGATTAAATAATTTAACTGTGAATTCAGTGATGGATGAAGCATATGATCGTTATTTTGGATTCACAAATGAAGAAGTAAGTGAAATGTTAGATTATTATGGAGCTACTGAAAAAGAGAGTGAACTTCAAGAATGGTATGATGGATATTTATTTGGGAATGAAGAAATTTATAATCCGTGGTCAGTCATTAATTATATTTCGAAGGGATGTGTTCCACAGGCATATTGGGTAAATACTGGAAAGAATGAGATTCTCGAAGATGTTTTAAAAGTGGCGGATGAGGATATTACAGAAAAGCTTTATTCTTTAATTCGTGGGGGTAAAGTTTTGGCAAGAATAGATCAAAATGTTGTTTATCGTTCACTTACAGAGGATCCAACTAATATTTATAGTTTATTATTGGTAGCTGGATATTTGAAAACAACGATTAAAGAATTGCAGGCGGATGGATCTTATTTGTGCCAAGTATCGATTCCAAATAAAGAGATAGCTTCTGTTTATAAAAGTGAGATTTTGGCACATTTGATGAAGATTGGTGCAGTTTCAAGAACGACTGCAGATAAGATTGCGGAAAGTTTGTTCTTAAATGATTATGTTAAACTAGAAAAAGCTATTTCGGAATATATGGATAAAACAATTAGCTTCTATGATACAGCCAGTGAATCTTTCTATCATGGCATGATTTTAGGATTGATTTCGATGATGGATAATCAGTACAAAATAAAATCGAATAGAGAGTCTGGTAAAGGAAGATTTGACATTGGTTTAATACCTAGAGATGATAAGTATCCTGGAATGATTATGGAACTAAAGTGGAAAAAAAATCTTGATGATGATGAATTAACACTTTTGGCAGATGAAGCTCTTTGTCAGATTCATAGTATGGAATATGATTCTGAAATGAAGAGTGAAGGAGTGAAAAAAATATTGAAATTTGGAATTGCGTTTTCTGGAAAGAGTGTTTGTGTTAAAACAAATTAGAACAGTAGTTTTACTGATGATTTCTAAGACTGGGTCATTGTGATGGGATTGCAATTATTATTTTAGAACTTCTTCAAGAGAACGCTTACTCGACGTTCTCTTTTTCTATATGAATTTAGAAATTTAGAGCATCTAATTCAATGAAAATAGGTTATTTTAGATCAAATAGGAACAATCGTTACAAACGTATTGGAATTCACAATATTTTCACATTGGACATTTATAATAGGAATTGGCTACTGGATGTAGTAACGGTGAACCCTCTGAATGAAAAATGATATATGCTTGAGTTCTCGGCAGATCCTTCAATTTTTTTGTAAGAGGAGGAGATGTCTATGTATATATATCTATATATTGATGTTGCCATGTGTTTAATGGCACTAGTAGAAATACTAAGAATTACATTATTGATTATAGAAAAATGTAAAAGACACTAGTTCACCCAAACCCAACGGATTAAACTAGTGTCTTTACACTAAATAAATTCAGAGGAACCACTGTATCCAGTAGTCTTTCTGTATGATTATTAAACAATTGATATATATAAAAGTCAAGTTGAATCCTATCTAATTCAATGAAAATAAGTCGTTTTAGATGAAATAGGAACAATCGTATTGGAATTCACAATGTTTTCGCATTGGACCTTTATAATGGAAAATGGCTACTAGATGTAGTAACGGTGAACCCTCTGAATAAAAAGGATGATATCTTGAGTTCTCAAAGATTCCGATTTTGTAGGAGGACGTGTTTTATGTATATTTATCTGTACATTGATGTTGCCATGTGTTTAATGGCACTAGTAGAAATACTAAGAATTACATTATTGATTATAGAAAAATGTAAAAGACACTAGTTCACCCAAACCCAACGGATTAAACTAGTGTCTTTACACTAAATAAATTCAGAGGAACCACTGTATCCAGTAGTCTTTCTGTATGATTATTAAACAATTGATATATATAAAAGTCAAGTTGAATCCTATCTAATTCAATGAAAATTAGTCGTTTTAGATGAAGTAGGAACAATCGCAACAAATTTACGGGAATTAAAAATGATATCTGTTTGTGTTCTTTACAGATCCTTCAATTTTTTTGTAGGAGAAGATGATGTATATATATTGATGTTGCCATGATTTTAATGGCACTAGTAGAAATACTAAGAATTACATTGATTATCATAGAAAAATGTAAAAGACACTCGCTCATGTACATTAGTGTCTTTATTGTATTACTTTAATCCAAACAATGTTTCGATACAAGAATCATCCATTACACGATCTGTTGGTGGCATATTGGCATGTTCTAGTAGTGAGTCTACGTGGTCTTTGATGGTTACATCTACAAGTTTATTGACGTCGATTCCTCTGAGTTCAAAGAATAAGAATGGGTTTTCGTCGAGTTTGGTTCCAATTCCGTAGAGTACGGCAGCAACGTGCTTGCACATTAAGGCCCAGTCGGGGCAGCTACAGTTGAAACTGATTTCTCTTTGGCTTGGGAATAGTCCGTTTTTGGATAGGAATATTTCTTTTAAACTTTCGGGGAATTGCCCATTCACAAGTTCTTGTAAGTTTTGGATTTGTGAACTACATTTTTCAATGATGTCTTCACAAATTTCTTCTTTTAGTGGACTGATATTGATTTCCACTTTGTATGGTGCTTTTCTTGATCCTTGTACACGTGCTTTTACCTTACCCTTAACAATTTGTAAGTCCACAACTGCACCTGAACGAACATATCTTTTTCCTCGTTCGATACGACTGGCATAATCGGCATATTGTTCAATATTTTTACACCATGCCATGCCCCACCAGCTTTTTGCGATTTGCCTTCCATCCACAATAATGGGATGCATTTCTTTTCCTTTGTTTTTTGCGGTTTTAACACTTTCTTGTGCTTTTCTTTGCAATTCTTCTATGCTCATTTGCGAATATTGCATGCTTGCTGTCCAATATTTTGCCATAGTCTACACATCCAATCTTAATAAGTCCATTAGTTCATTTGTATCTAGTTCGGTAATCCATTTTTCTTGGCCAGAGGCAAGGATGGAATTTGCGAGTTCTTGTTTAGATTCGATTAATTTATCAATTTTTTCTTCAATAGTTCCATTTGAAACGAGTTTATGGACAAAGACTTCTTTGGTTTGTCCAATACGATAGGCTCGATCGCTTGCTTGGTTTTCTACGGCTGGATTCCACCAACGGTCAAAGTGAATGACGTGGTTGGCAGCTGTTAGATTGAGTCCGGTTCCGGCTGCTTTTAATGATAATACGATATATGGAACGTATGTGTTTTCGTCATTAAATTTTTCAACGATTCCTGTACGCTTTTTAGCCGGAATACCACCATGAATAATATATCCCTTCTTATGGAAAATAGATTCTAGGTATTGGGATAGTGGTTCACACATTTCTTTATATTGTGTAAATACCAATACTCTTTCCCTTTTCTCATAGATGGTCTCACACAACTCCTTCAACATCGCATATTTTCCACTATCCTTTGGATTGTAGTTGGTATCATGAATAAATTGGTCTGGGTGATTACAGATTTGTTTTAATTTCGTCAATAACGCAATCACAATACCTCTTCTTTGAAGGCCTGTGGATTCCAATATTTTTTGTTCTGCTTTATCAACTTCTTTACGATACAAAACAACTTGTCGTTTGGATAAATCCACATGTTCAGTGATTTCCATTTTGTCTGGTAAATCTGAAATGATTGTTTTATCTGTTTTTAGACGTCTTAAAATGAATGGGGAAACCATCATCTTTAATTTTGTCATATATTCAGGATAGGCTTGTACTTTCTTTGCGTATTCCTTAAAGTCAGATGCACTACCTAATAATCCTTTGTTTAAGAAGTCAAATAGTGACCATAAATTGGATAGGTCATTTTCGATCGGTGTACCTGTCATTGCGATGCGCATATGGCTAGGAATCTTTTTAATGGCACGTGTTTGTTTAGTTGCCGGATTTTTAATGGCTTGTGCCTCATCCAAAATCAAACAGTCCCATATTCTTTCTTGTAAAAATTCATTGCGTAATGCCATCCCGTAGGTTGTTATTGTGATAAATGTGTCATCATGTACAATATTGTTTTTTCCATGAAGAATATAATATGGCATTTTAGGGGCAAAGCGATCTATTTCTTTTGACCAGTTTCCAAGTAGCGATGCAGGAACAATCAATAATACCTGTGCATCTTTCTTTTTTTCATACATCTTCTCTAAAAAAGAAATGACTTGAAGTGTTTTTCCTAGTCCCATATCGTCGGCTAGGCATGCGCCAAAACCTAAATCATTCATTTGATTTAACCAATTGTAGCCACTCTTTTGATAAGGTCGGAGTGTTGCGTTTAAATATTTTGGTTGAGCTTTGTTTTTGATTTTTGAAGGATTTTTTAATTTACCTAAAATATCCCTTAACCATTTTCCATTTGATATCTGTATACCCATATCGACATCAATATCATCATCATTTGACATATATGTTTTTGTCAAAGCTTCCTTTAATGTAATGGTGCCATCATATTGTTCCATTTGTTCAAGAAGTTGTTGAAGCTTATTGTGATTAATTTCTACCCATTGACCTTTTAACCATGCAAGTCCTTCTTCCATTTTTAAAAGTTCACTAATTTCCTTCTTTGTAAGGGCACGCCCATTAACAATTAGAGATGGTTGTAAGGATAGTATGGAGTCAAAGCCAAACATGGATGGTTTGGTATCTCCAATGTTCACATTGATTTTTACAGAAGAATATTTCTTCTTCCACCAATTTGGTACTCTACACTTAATGCCACAAGCCTCAATGTCAGGCACACTTTTTAATAAAGAATAGGCTTCTTTACTAGTTAATCTGATGGGATGGAACAAATCACCGGTTTCCATATATTGGGCAATCAAAGTATTCTTTTGAGCGACTACATTTAGGCAAGATAATAAATTTAATAATTGTTCTTGATCGTTTTTATATTCGACTAGTGCATGCTTAAGTGGCATATGAACAATTCGATTTTCTTTGTCTTTTGTGGCATACGTCGCTAAAAACGCAAACGGAAAGTCTGCATCTTCTTCGTTTTCGACTAAGTGAAAATAGATTCGTTTTGCGATTTTTAAATCTTGGGATTTTTCTTGAAGATACATTTGAACTGTACCCTTGTATGATTTCATATCCAAACAGAATTGATTATTTAACTTTTCAAATACGTTTTGAATCCACTTTTCATCAATATATTCTGTACCAATCGCAAAAGGAATAATAGACATTAAATATTCTAAGTCTTCACTTGATGCTTCTACTTTAGTATCTTCTCTAGCTACTTCTAGTTCAGGACGATTACTTAAAAGTTCAATGAATTTCAAAGAGAGTTGATACAAATAAAAAGCACTAGGCGTCAATCCCTTTAGATTGTTTTCAAACCCCAATTCATAGAGTGCCAAATATTTGTATTTTTTGAATGATTCAGCCCATTTTGAAGTATTTTCTTCTTTTGTTTCATCAATATGAAATCCGTTTTTTGTAAATATAAAATTGATTTGTTTCATACACTATTTATCCTTCGTTTTATTACTTTTCTACATTTTATCATATATATTAAATCAATTGATAAACATATCAATAATGCTTTAAAGAATTTGTAATATGTGTCAATGGAATTATTTCTTCCAATTTCGTTCAAATTTCGTTTTCTCTGATTCGATAAGGATTAGAGTGATTGATAATTTTGAATTAGAAGAATTCACAAAAAATGAGTGTTGTAATTTGTTTTCATTGTTTCTTTACTATCACTACAGTGATATAATTGGCTTGAAGGAGATAAATGTTAATGGATAATAAAATAATTTTGTACCATGGATCTGAAAAAATAATAGAGAATCCAATATTTGGTGCTGGTAAAAAGAATAATGATTTTGGGTTGGGATTTTATTGTACAGAAAGTAATGATTTGGCAAAAGAATGGGCAGTATCATCTTTAAATGATGGTTATTCCAATAAGTATACTTTAGATACAGAGTATTTGAAAATTTTGAATTTAAATAGTTCGGATTATACGATTTTAAATTGGATTGCGATATTGGTAGAGCATCGTCTTTTTTCAATTAAAACGCCTGTGGCTAGACGAGCAAAACAATATTTGATTGATTATTTTAGTATCAATGTGAATGCATATGACTTGATTATAGGCTATCGTGCGGATGATTCTTATTTTGATTATGCAGAAAGTTTCTTGAATAATACAATTTCAGTTGAGCAACTCGCACAAGCTATGAGATTGGGCAAATTAGGAGAACAGATTGCCATTAAGTCGCAGTTTGCGTTTTCAAATTTAAAGTTTGAAGGGTACGAGGTTGCTGATAAAAATCAATATTATGATTTACGTAAAGTAAGAAATGATGAAGCAAACCAATATTATTTGAAAATGCTTGATCAAGAAATGGATGGACTGTTTATTCAAGATATTATAAGAGGGGGCATTACAAATGATGATCCACGCATACCAAGAAATATATGTAAATAATGCACAAACAATGTTAGGAGATGCCTTTGATTATGCCATCAATACTTGTCATATTTCAGGTGATGATTTTGTGAATATGTTTGTCGTAAGTTCATTTAGTGAACGTATTGAAAATGGGGAGCCTGCGTGTGTGGCGGGTAAAAGTGGCATCGAGCTTGTACATGAAATTGTGTTTGAGACCATGCAAAAAGAGTTGAATATTGAATCTGAAGTAAACTATAGTCGTTCATGTGAGTATTGGATTGGTTGGGCTGTTGCCTATTACCAATGGTATTCAGACAGAAGTTTTAAAGAGATATTTAATGTTTTAAGTTTTGAAGATTTGAAAAGAATGTATTATACACTTCATGAGGCGGATATTTCTAAGTTTGTAGATATTGTGGATTCTAAAATGAAAGAGTATTATGTGGAAACAAACTTAAAGCGTATTCGAACTACTTATGGTTATACTCAACAAGAATTATCGAATCTTTCTGGTGTAAGTCTTCGTTCAATTCAGTTGTATGAACAAAGAAATAAAGATATTAATAAGGCGAGCGTAGATAAGTTGTATCGTATTTCTAAAGTATTTGGTTGTAAGATAGAGGATTTAATTGAAAAATAATATACGAGGATAGAATTCAATGTCGTTCTATCCTTTTTTTTGAATAATTTAGTAGAATTCACAATGTTTTCACATTGGCCTTTTATAATAGGAATTGGCTATTGGATATAGTAGGGTGGTACCTCTGAAATTAAAAGTAATTTAGCTTGTGTTCTCGGCTCGATTCCGATTATTGTAGGAGGTTGTCATATGTACATTTATCTTTATATTGACGTTGCCATGTGTTTAATGGCTTTAGTGCAAATACTACGACTTACGTTAATGATTATCGAAAAATGCAAAAGACACTAGTCCACCTTTCCCGCAAAGAAGTTAAACTAGTGCCTTAGCATTAGAATGATTTCAGAGCAGCCACTGTATCCAGTAGCTTTTCTCTATTTGTATTATACCGATAAAGGAATGGTTATGCAAATAATATAGAGTTTGTTAATTAATGAAGAAAATAATTATCTGGATCGTTTAAATAAAGAAAGATTGGAGGCATATGAGCAATAAAATAATTAAGTTTATGAATGGTGATTTACAGATTGATGTAACGGTTTCGCCAAATGAAGAAACTGTCTGGTTAAATCGAAATCAATTAGCAACCTTATTTGACAGAGACGTTAAAACAATCGGTAAGCACATTAATAATGCATTAAAAGAAGAACTTGATTCTTCAACTGTCGCAAAATTTGCGACAATTCAAAAAGAAGGCTCTAGAAATATAACAAGAGAAATAGATTATTACAACTTAGATATGATTATTTCCGTTGGCTATCGAGTAAAATCACAAAATGGTGTAATTTTCCGAAAATGGGCGACATCTATTCTTCATGATTTCATGATCAAAGGTTATGCAGTAAACCAAAAACGTTTAGATGTTTTAAATAAAACAATCGCGATTCAATCTAGAATGCTTGTTTCTGCTTTAAATATTGAAGAAAAAGAAGTGTTGAATGTGATTGAAGCCTATTCGAATGCATTAACTCTTCTAGATGATTATGATCATGGAACCATCCCGAAACCCAATGGTGTAGCTTCTACTTATCAGTTAACCTATGAAGAATGTCGTGAATTGATTGATTCTATGAAGTATGGTAACTATTCAGATGTATTTGGTGTTGAAAAGGAACTAGGTAAATTAAATGGAATAATTGCAGCGGTATATCAAAATGTTTTTGGAACTGAATTGTATCCAAGTATTGAAGAAAAAGCTGCAAACTTACTCTATTTCTGAGTTAAAGATCATCCTTTTGTGGATGGGTGTAAACGTATTGGTGCTTCTGTATTCCTTGAATTTTTTAATAAGAATAACCATCTTATTATCGATGGAAAACAAATTATTTCAGATAGTGCACTTGTAGCCATTACTTTAATGATTGTAGAGTCTAGACCGGAAGAAAAGGAAACGATGGTCAATCTTGTAATGAATTTTTTAAAAAGTGAATTTTGTGTAAATTAGGATCTTTTGATATAGTGGAGGATTGTTCAAGATTGACAACAAGTCAAAGATTCAGTAGAATAATCATCAGTTAGTCATCTCTAACAAGAGATGACTTCTTTTATGAGAAATGAGTTAGGATGATCTAACTGCGGAGGTATAATGAAAAAGATTCTATATATTCTTATTGGATGCATATCATTAGGATTAGGAATTATTGGTGTAATATTACCGATTCTTCCAACAGTTCCATTTGTGTTGCTTGCTGCTTTTTGTTTTGCAAAATCAAGTGAAAGATTGGATGGTTGGTTTAAGAATACGAAGTTGTATAGAGAGAATAATATTAAGAATGGTATGACAAAACAAGCTAAGATTCGTATTATGTGTTCAGTATCTTTATTGATGAGTATTGGATTTATCATGATGGGATTAAGGGGTATTGTGGTTGGTGATGTTGTTTTATTGATTGTCTGGATTTTTCATATGGCTTATTTTACATTTGGAGTAAAGACAGTATGAAAAGGATTTTGAATTATTTATTGGCAATTAGCTTTATTCTTACAATCATGGTTCCAATTACGGGAATCATTGTTCATAAATTAGCTTCTACATTATTCTTAGTATTGGCTTTGATTCATGTCTTCATATATAGAAAGAGATTGGATTTGAAGTATATTCTTATTATTGTATTAACCATAGTATCTTTTGTATTAGGAATACTAGGATTAGTATTGGTTGAGTATCCAATAATATTAACTCTTCATAGAACCGTGTCAATTGTATTAATCATCTTATTAGCTATTCATCTATATAAATTTCATAAAAGGCTTGCCGTTGCATAATGTGACGGCTTTTATTATATATTAAAGTAATGGCGAATATGATGACGGTTGAGGATTATAAATTATTGGAATGTGTATTAAGTAAGCTAAAATAGGCGGATTACTGGATGAGTTTGAAAAAAGATAGGAATTTAGGGATAAGAACTCTGCCGTAAAATATTGAATGATTCAGGATGGTATTATAATTCTAAGATGTTTTCAATTTGAATTGACAAATTTTTGGGGTAGGAGTATGTTCTGACTGAAGAGAAAATAAGTAAACTAAAACAAATGTATTACAGTTGAGTTTGGAGATGATATTTTGTATTCAGAACTAGAATATTTAAATTGGATATTTCGTATCGTGTTGGCTACTTTATGTGGTTGTGCCATTGGATATGAAAGGACTAGTCGAAATAAATCGGCTGGGATTCGAACGCATGCGATTATTGCACTAGGATCTTCAATGTTTATGATTATTTCTAAATATGCGTTTTTTGATGTGCCGACGGCGGATGGAGCTAGAGTGGCAGCACAAATTGTTAGTGGAATTGGATTTCTTGGTGCTGGCGTAATCTTTGTGAAAGATGATTTGATTCAAGGGCTTACTACAGCAGCTGGAATGTGGACTACTTCTGGCATAGCTGCATGTATTGGTGCTGGATTGATTTTTATTGGTGTTTTTGCGACATTATTTCTAGTCGTTCTTCAAAAGATATTTCATTATCCTTTTTTCAATCAAATTGATCATCCTAATGTATTGATTCAGACTAATATTGTTTCTAAGAATGATGAAATATATAAAATATTTGAGAAGTATGGTATAGAGGTCAATGAAATAAAAATTGATAAGAATCTAGATTTAATGACTTTTGATACAAATAATAGGTGGATTGACCATAAAAACGAATTGTTTCAGGATTTGATGTCAATTGATGCAGTAACAAAAATATCTATTCTCTAATTGATAAAGGGACTATTGCGGATTATTTTGATGATGTGAATCATCAGATGGAAAAATTATTGAGGGGATTGAAAATCATGAAGATTAAAGATGTAATTGAAATTCTAAAACAAGAGGGTACTTGGGTTCGTTGGAATCGTTGTACTAGAGATCGTATTTTGTTTGGAAATGAAAATCAAGAAGTAAAGAAGATTGGTGTTTGTTGGGTGGCTACAAATAAGGTGATTGAAAAGGCATTAGAAAAGGGAATTAATTTTATTATTTCTCATGAAAACTTGTTCTATACGACTGGAACTTATTTGGAAACAAAATTACTTGAGTCTGTTGAGCATAAAAAAGAATTGTTGAAAAAAGGAAACATTTGCGTATATCGATGTCATGATGTTTGGGATTCTATTCCTGAATATGGTGTGAGTGATATATGGGCAAAAAAACTAGGTTTTGAATTTAAAGATAGAGTTATTAATTCTTATTATCAATGTGCAGATATTCCAAAACAAACCGTTTCACAATTAGCAAAACATGTGGCTAATGCTTTAAAAGCTGATGGTGAAGAGGGTGTTTATGTTTTTGGAGATGTAAATAAAGAAGTATCTCATTTGGCTATGGGGACTGGTGCAGCAACAAATATATTTGAAATGTTAGAATTCAATCCTGATGTAGTTATTGTGGCAGATGATGGGATCACAAATTATAAGGATGCTCAATATGCGATTGACAATGGTTTACCTATGATAGTAGTAAATCATGCGGGTTGTGAAATTGGTGGTTTAAAAAACATGGTGAATTATTTTAATGATAAACTTCCTGATCTTAATGTTGAGTATTTGGAAGAGGGTTTTAAAATCTCTTATTTTAAATAGTATATTAAAAAGCAAATTCAAAATCGAATTTGCTTATTTTTTTAGTTTGTCCACTTCTTCATAGAATAGAGATCCATTTAGTTTGTTTACTTGGATTGTTTTCTCTATCCATAATCTTAATACGTCAGATGCGGTTGAGATTTCGTCTAGTTTTGTGCTGATTAGAGCGAAGTCTGGGATTTCATCATCGGATATTTTTCCGTCCATTGTGATTTGAATCAATCGATTTACTAATGGTTGGATATCATTTAATGTTGCGACTGTACTTAATATAATGCTTGGTAAATCTTGTACGTCTACTTGTGGAATGTATTTTTGTCCAATTTCACATTTGTGTGTACAGTGATAGTTACATAGTTCTGGTGCGTGATACAAATCAGCTAGTTGTAGAACAATATCTGGTGCAGCGGTTTGTTTGCCTTTTTCAATTCGGTAGATTTTGTCTGGTGAAATGCCATTTAGTTCTTCACTTGCACTTTCTCTGGTATATCCAGCTTTAACTCGATATTCTTCGTAGGGAGTTTGAAACTCCTTTTTGTTTTGTTCACTCATTATTATGCCCTCATTTCGTATTTCGCAAAAAGTGCGAAAAAGTGTGTTTTTTTGCGCATTCTTTTGTCTGTAGAAAATGCTCTAATGAAATTATCATATAGATGCTTGAAGATATCAAGAAGAAAGATTGGTGTTAGTTATGAAAACTGTTGATAATCGTTTACGTATGATTCGTTTAATAGAGAAGATTGAAAGGAATAGAAAGTTGGCAGACCAAATGCATGTAAAGGATGTGTCGGAGTTTAAAAAACAGAGTAATGCTAATAAATAGGAGGAAAAGAAAATGATGAATAGAGAAGGTTTATTAAGTAGTTTGAAAGGTTTAAGTAAGAATGTCTATTCTAGAGAAGAACTTCTTCCAGAGATGGATCTTTTAGAAGAAGAGATGGCTCAGATTGTGTTTGAAGATGGTTTATTTACTCGTTCTAGAACAGCAATTCACAGTTTATTCAACATGCCTACTACACAGCATGTTTCATTATAAAATAAGGAGCTAATACTATGAATAAGGTTGTAGTTGTTAAGAATTTTGCTTTACGAGGAATTCATGATGTTAGTCAAAATCCTCAAAAGTATTTTGCTCTAATCGCACAGGCTAAAAAGTATACAGATGCAATGTATGTTTTAGGCAATGGATTGGTAAAATTAATAGCTCATGATAAATTAAGTAATGCATAGTCATTTATTTGGCTATGCATTTTTATTATGTCTTGAAATAAAAGAATAGCCGGGTTATTACCGACTATTCAATAGGAATAAATTTGTTTTCTTTAATCTTCTTTGATGCTTCTTTAGGAACTGTGATGATCAATTCTTCATTATTGAAAGAGATTTTAATATCTTCTGTACGTATATGATTTCCAACATAGAATGAACGAGAATAAGATCAGCTAACACGTTCTTGACGAATACGACCTTCTTTATCCTTATTTTCTTTGTTTGTGTTATGAGAAACTGTTACATTTAAATATTTATCTTGCAATTTTATCTGGATATCTTCTTTCTTTACACCTGGCATTTCAATGGATAATTCATAATTTCCATCTTTTTCCACAATGTCTGTCTTCATGACTGAAGAAGTTCCTTGTGAATCTGTTGTGAAGAAATCGTCAAATAAATTGTCAAATATTGGATAGTAACGCATACCAAATACATGTGTACTTATTTTTTAATACACTTAAAGTATAGTTCTTTGTTAGTAGAGTAAAACAATGAGTGCTAAATTGAGTAAACTTTTTAATTTGTTTAATAATATAGTTTTGTTTAATTAGAAAAATTGTTGTGAAACCGCAATCATTTTAAATTAATTGTTAAAAAAAGTGCCACATTGCTGGTTTATATTTTGTATTGAGGTAAAATTTTAAAATGATTAAATTATAGATGAGGTAAGAAATATGATTGCATTAACTTTAAGACAGAGAAACATTATTGAATATTTATTAAGCCGCGATTCGTATGTGACTAATGATGTGATTGCGTCTAATTTTGAAGTGAGCAATCGTACGGTGCGTAAAGACTTAGAAGTAATTTCTGCTTACTTAAAAGAACAAGGAATCTCTTTGGTTCGAAAGCCTGGTAAGGGTGTGTGGATAGAGGATAAACAAGAAGTATTGTTTGATGATTTAAGTTGCTCTTATTCTAAGAATGAGCGAATTGTTATTTATGTCACATCATTGTTATTGAATGATGTGAATACATTTATGACTCTTGCTTCTAATTGTGGTGTAAGTAAACAAACAGTAATTAATGATTTGAATACTATTGAAAAATTTCTTGATGGATATCATCTTTCATTAATAAAAAATCAGGGTGTTGGTACAAGCCTTGAAGGAGATGAGACTGATATTCGGCGTTTGTTTATTGATTTGTTGTTTACAAATGATCATTCGAAAATTGTTTATGTGGTACTACGTCAAGAAAAAGGACTCATAAAATAGATAAATTTTAAATTCTAATG